>CEUM01006297.1_pt1 | contig 35760 bp, 32 predicted proteins | sample 356421 | NCBI WGS metagenome assembly CEUM01 (sample SAMEA2622716, study PRJEB7988) | marine metagenome | biome: marine biome (ENVO:00000447); feature: surface water layer (ENVO:00002042); material: "saline water (ENVO:00002010), including plankton (ENVO:xxxxxxxx)" | depth 5 m
GCTGCACCACCTGCGCCACCCGCTCCTCCCGAGATGCCGCCCATGCCTGAGGCCCCTGCGGCCGACCCGCTGATGGACCCACTGGCTGCACCACCTGCACCACCAGCACCTCCCGAGATGCCACCGATGCCCGAGGCGCCTGCAGCTGACCCGTTGATGGACCCGCTGGCTGCACCGCCTGCGCCACCCATGCCTCCGATGCCCGAGGCACCTGCGGCTGACCCACTCATGGATCCGCTGGCTGCACCGCCCGCTCCACCCATGCCACCCATGCCCGAGGCCCCTGCGGCTGACCCGCTGATGGACCCGCTGGCTGCACCACCTGCGCCACCGGAGATGCCTCCAATGCCTGAGGCGCCTGCTGCCGATCCACTCGCTGCTCTTTCGCTCGACCCACCCGCCGATGCACCAGCTGACACCGTTGTCGCCGACTTGACCGGCGAACAAGCAGGCGCCACCATCCGCAGTCGTGCCGAGGTCGAAGCTGTGCCTGGCGACAAGCTTGAAGGAACGCTGCACGAGGTGGAGACCACGACGCTCAACGCCGATGGAAACATCATCAAGCAGAACGTGAAAGGTACGCTGACGGTCAACAACCCCTCAGCGGATGACCGAATCTACGACATCGACGTGTTGCTCGACAACATCGACTCCACCGACATCGGTGGCGAGCACGTCTCCGTGGACGAACTCGAGCCCTCCAAGAACCACACCATGTCCTACAAGGTCAACGGCAAGCAGATGATGACGCTCCGGGAACGCCTTGACACCAACCCCTCCCGCTCTCAAGAGCGCTCCATGTCGGTGGCCATCAGCGAAGACCCTGGTGCCATCGCTTTGGAGTTGGAAGTGGAGAATCTCGCCACCGTGGACCTCCACGATGTGGTTGTCACCCGGCCGCTCGCATCGGAGATGAACTTCGAGATGGCCGGTGGTGCTGAACTTGACGGCGGTACCATTACCTGGACCGTTGGTCGCTTGGCAGCCGGTGAGAAGCAAACCATCGCACTGGAAGGCACCATCGCCGTGTCTTCCACCAAGGCCATCAAGGCCGGAAAGGCAACGGCAACTTACCGTGCCGACGCCACCGTGTCCAGCATGGCCTTCCGTGAACTCGATGCCTTCTGCCGTGGCTTCACCTACATGCGAGTTCGAGAAGATGAGCGCCCCGACAACTGGATTTGTCAGGCCATCTTTGAGAACCGCTCGTCCTTCGCCGTCGACTTGACCAAGCTTCAGGTCAGCATGAAGGGAAGTGACGACCTCCTGTTTGACATCCATGATGTTGACCAGGACGTCACACCCAACGGCAAGTGGGAATCCGAAGAGCGTACCGTCATGGCGCAATCCGAGCCTGACTTCACCTACCAGCTCTCCTACACCGTGCTGCCCAAGGCCATGCAAACCGCTGAGGGTACCATGACCCTTGAAGAGAAGAAACTCGAAGTGTTGGAGGCCGACGTTGAGAAGTCCTACTCCACGGGTAGCCTCCGCTCCTATCGGTCGCAGAAAGTCCAGGCAACCATGACCCTGGTCAACAAGGGTTCATCGACGATTAATCTCATGCGCATCACCGACGACATCCCCGGTATCTTCGAGGCACCCTTGCCCGAGCAGATGACGATCAAGATTGACGGCAAGGCCATCGACGATGACCAGTACAAGGCCGAGATTTCCGAAGGCATCACCATCGAAAAGGAGCACCGCTCTCCTGATGGTCAAGGCCACACCATGATGCTGACCGTCGGTACTCGCGGTCCCATCGGCCTGAAGCCCGGTAAGAAGATTGAGATTACCTACCCGCTGACCGCTCCTGACCCCTCGCCAGGCAACGAGCGCGTTGACGCCCCTGCCCGTGTTGAATTCAGTGCTGAGCGCTTTGGCCCCATTTGCACCCGGGAACCGTCCGAAACGCCGAGCATCAAGGTTGTTCACAACCGCCGCAACTTCAGCGCCGGTAAGCAGGCCATCCCGCTGGGCGGAAAGGGCCGCTACGAAGTGCTGATTTTGTTCGAGAACAACGGCGACACTGCGCTGAGCGACCTCTACATCAACGACGTGCTTCCGCCCCAGTTTGAAATCAAGGACTGGGAGTTGAAGAACGCCAGTGGCAAGCGAGACGACGTCACCATGACCTCTGAAGACGGCGAAGGCGGTCTTCACATCGTGTGGCACGTCCCCAAGGTCGAGAAGGGCGAGCGCCTGGAAGTTTCCTTTGACATCAAGGGCTCGGGCGAAGTCGACGCTGAGGCATTGAACCGCTTCCACGGCGTCCACTTCGGTGATGAAATCGAATCCGATGACCTCCCTGCTGTCGAAGAAGAGACACCTGCTGAGGCAGAGGCCGAGACCGAGGCCGCCGAAGCCCCTGAAGCAGAAGCAACCGAGGCTGACGAGACCGCCGATGAAGGTCCCAAGATGAAGTTCCGTGAGGACATGCTGCTCCGTGTCATGGAAGCTGCCGGCATTGATGTCGGCCACCGTGATGCATTCGTGGCCTTCGCTGCGGATTACGATCACGACGACAACGGCTACCTCAAGAAGGCTGAACTTGAAGACGCTGCCAAGGCGTGGAACGAAGCCAACGGTGAGGGTGGAGAAGAAGCGACCGAAGAGGCTGCTGAAGAATCACCCGAAGAGGCACCTGCTGAAGACGCCCCTGCCGAAGAGGCTGAGGCTGTTGAAGAGAAGGCCTGCCCCATCTGCGGTACGATGAACGCTGCTGACAACGACAATTGCATGGCTTGCGATTACGCCTTCACCCAATGAGGCTGCTTGGTCTGGCATCGCTCAACGGCGATGATGACAAATGGTCCAGCGAGAGCGAGGGTGTTCCTCGAACCTTTCATGCAGGTAGGACCCATTGTGGCCATTCCTCATGCTCGGGTGAACGGCTGACGATGACGATGACCGGGCGCTTGAGTCCCATGAGCACGTCATTGAGGGGTCGAACGGTGGACGGCGGGATCACGCCGTCTCGAAGATCAACAGCCAGCCAAGCTTTCGGATATTGGTCGGCCCAAGCGTTCAACTCGGCCTCGATACCGCTGGGTGGGACGCCCTGACGAACGCTGGCGATGAAACCCCATCCTTCCGGGCACTTTCGCTCGGCGTCCGTCCAAAAGAAGACCTTTGGAAGCGCTGGAAGACGGGCCATTTGTTCAATGGCTTCCATTTCGGTGGCGCACACCGGTTGACCCGGCATGGGCATCGGTAGTGGGTAGCGCCAAGTCGGAGACACATCGAGTGGCTCTTTCTGGCGCATGATACACCGTAGGTGCCGGTGGGTTTGAACTTCACGGATGCTCGTGCAGACCGGCAAATCTCGCCGTCGGGTATGCTAACCTTCATGCCCTACCGTTGTCGCCTTTGATGCATGGCCAACGGTTCATCGCCTCCACCGCCACCTCCCCCGGGCGGTTCCATGTTCGTGATGCTGATGTTCATGATCCTGATGACCGTGCTCATCATGACCCCCTCCATTCGAACGTCGCTGGGAACCACGGCCGACCCGATCCTTTCACCGCTGCTGCCAGAGGAGTCGTTTTTTGTCATCACCGTGATGATCTTGGGAATTTTCTCCATGACACTCAACACGGTGATTCGTAACTTCTTCGTTGACCCCATGGACCAGGCCCACATCGGTCACCGCCAAGGCCAGGTGCGGCAAATGATGAACGAGGCACGGATGTCTCGCGACCCCATCCTTCAGGAAAAGGCCATGACGCTTCAGCAGCAAATGATGCCAGAGCAACTGGAGGTCCAAATGGGCGCCATGAAGCCGATGATGTTCACCATGATTTTCATCATCGGTATCTTTGCCTGGCTGACCACCAAGGTTGAGACCTTCCGTGTTGACTACGTTTCGCTTCCATGGGCGCCAGAGTGGCACCTCCTCGACGGTCGATTCCTGTTTTTCCCCGCATGGATTTGCTGCTACATCTGCATGAGCGCAGCCTACGGCCGTGCCCTTGACCGCCACATCAAGCTCGCTCGCTACAAGTCCCACCCGCTGGTCGTTGCTGGTGAAGTACTCAAAGAACCGCTGCTTCATTTGGTGGCCACCAAACCAGCTGCCACCTCCAACCAAGCCAAGAAGCGCCAACAGCGTTCCAAGCGGAGCCAACAACAACGCAAGCGCAACGCCTCTACCTCCAAACCCGCCCCCTCCGAATTATCAGGCGGCGGCGGACTGATGACTGGAATCGCTCTTGAATGCCCAGAATGTGGCAGCGACGTCATTACGCATGACGGACCGAGAACGAAACGGTGCAACATCTGCTTCCACGAATGGGTGTTGTGAGCATGGTCAACGTGACCGTCTCCGGCCACCCGGGCAGCGGCACCAGCACGCTGGTTCGCGGGTTGATGGACCGATTTGGTTGGACCAGCCTCAACGGCGGCGATGTGTTCCGTGAGGAAGCCAAACGACGCGGCATGTCGTTGGGAGACTTTGGCGAATTGTGCAAGAACGAGTTGGACGTCGACCGCTCGCTGGATGAACTGCTTCGCCAGCGCATGCAAGGCTCTGATGCAGCGAACGTTGTGGAATCTCGTCTAGCCGGTTGGTGGGCTTACCGCCTCGAACTTCCTTGCCTCCGCATCTGGTTGGATGTTAGCGACGAGGAGCGCGCTCGCCGAGTGTCAGAGCGTGAAGGGTTGGCCCTGGAGGACGCACTTGAAGCCAACCGCGCGAGGGCGGCTGTTGATGGTGAGCGGTTCATGTTGCTCTACGATTTGGTGCCCGAGGACCCTGAGCCCTACACTCATGTGCTGGACGCTACGACCCTCAATGCAACTCAAATACTGGACCATGTCGTCGCATTGTTGGAGGAAGCGCCATGACCGTGCACGTTCTTGATGAATCGCCCACCACGGACGCTTCCTTCGGGACGGTTCCTGACGACCGAACGTTGGAGCAACGGTTGGCTTCCGGCTTCATCCTTGTCGACAAGCCGGCGGGCCCGACTTCCCACCAATTGGCGGCATGGGCCCGTGATTTGTTGGGCCTCGAGCGTCTTGGGCATGGCGGCACCCTTGATCCCTTTGCGACGGGCGTCCTCCCACTCATGACGGGTCGATGCATGAAAATCACCAACAAGATTCTGAAGCATCAAAAGACCTACATTGCCGTCTTCCGATTTCGCACCATGCCCGATATCGAGGAACTCCAAGCCACCATGGCCACCATGACCGGTCGAATCTACAACGTTCCTCCCGAAGTGTCAGCCGTCAAGGTGCAGGTGCGGACCCGCACCATTCACGCCTTCGAGCTGCTCGACACGGACGGTCATGATGCGGTGGCTCGCATCACCTGTGAAGCGGGCACCTACATCCGAACGATGGCTCGTGACATGGGCCTTTTGCTTAACACTCCGGTCTCGCTCAAGGAATTGCGACGTGAAACGTCCGGCATGTTTGACCTAGACCACTGCATTACGATGGATCAACTGGCTGACGCCGTGTGGCTCTGGAAAGAATGCGGACAAGCCGACGCGCTGAACGCCATCATCCACCCCATCGAGAAACTGCTCGTGGATGTGCCACGATGCACCGTCAAGGACAGTGCAGTTGCAGCCCTTTCCTATGGCGCACCCTTGCTTCGACCCGGTCTGGTTTCCATCCCCGCAGGGCTCAAGAAAGGAACAGAACTCTTGGTCACGTCGCTCAAGGAAGAGGCCGTTGGCTTCGTGAAACTCAAGACTGACTCGGATGACATTCCATCGATGGAATCAGGCGAACTTGCACGACCCAGCATGGTCTTGATGGACACCGAGGTTTACCCTCGTCGCTGGACAACGTCGTCCTGATGCTCACGCTTCGATGTATTCTTCGTAGATGTATTCGTCCGTTTCAATACGGATTTTCAATTGAGACATGGTTCCCACTCCCGCTTTGTCAACCGAAGTTGAACGGCCCCCACGACCTCAAAGCAGGCCGCCCTTCCACGTTTTGGTTATGAAGTTTGAGGGGTTTTTTCGCGTTATCCGACACCGGAGTGGCGTTCACGTCAAGGGGTAAAACCCAACGGGTTCACTCAATTTTCTTGATTTTCGGTGGCATCATGAAAATGATCAATCCCAAGAGGCCAAGGGCGATTACCACGATGCCGATGGAGACGGCGCCGGCAGCAACGCCGCCCTCTGCCCCATCGTTGGTGGCGTCTGCCCGTTCGTTGATGGCGACGAGTTCTTCCATCGCATTGTTGGTCTCGTCCCCTTCGGGAATTTCCAGCCCTCGGTCCACAACGGCACTGAACCGCAGCACCCTTGCATCCTCCGGCACTTGCCAGTCGCAGCGGACGGATTGCAGTTCGCCGGGCTGGATGATGGCAATGGTTTGAACGTCGATAAGCTGCTGGTCGGTTTGGCAGCGAACAGACACCATGGTGGCGTCAGCTTGACCTTGGTTTCGCACCAGGACCCGCATCGTGATGAAGTCGCCCTGGGTGATGTCATCGGTTCCGAAATCAATGGATTCGACCACGAGGTCCGGCAAGGCCATGACTTCAAGGTCGATTTCTCGCTCCGTACAGCTGGTTTGGTCGCAAACGGACAGGAGCACCGTGTGGAACCCGACCGTTGGTGGCGTGACCTTGACCACGTTGCTCGTGAGGTCCACGGTGGCCCACGAGCGGTTGGTTGAGGCGGTCACGAGGCCGGGTGAATCGATGTCGCTCCATGTCATGTTGATGACGGTCTCCAGCTCGTGCTCAACGGGGATGATGGGTGGGAATTCAACGACCACGGGTGGGTCGTCAACCGGGGCTACGTCAACGGTGAACGTTTGACTCCACGCGTTGCCTGCGGGGTCGGTCACCGTGATGCCAATGACCGATTGACCACTGGCCTCAGGAAGCAATCGAAGACGGACATCGCCTTCTGCAAGGTCAACGGCCACCACCGATTCATCGGTGTTGGTGAAGGCGACGTTGAGGTCTTCGTTGGTAGCTCGGTCGTCGCTGCATCGGCTCAGGAACGGCAGAATGATGCCACCGTTGTCCTCGCTGAGGAACTGATCGCCCACGCCCTCACAGGACGGGTCCTCGTCGTATTGGATGGCGTAGCCTCCAGAGACATCGACCTGCGTCAGTTCCAATGCCGTGTGGCTTGCGGCGCCGTCGGAGTCCCAGGTGAACCATGCACGAATGCTCACCGTCAGCGAGGTGCTGCCGGGCTGCAAGTAGCCGCCAATGGGCCATTCGTGGGTGAAGGTGCCCAAGGCCATGGGTTCGTTGGAGACGAGTTCGTCGTTGACGAAGACCAACCACCGTGAGTAGTCAGCATCAATGCCTTCGTTTGACCCAAAGACTCGCCCGGCGACCGACAGCGAGGGGTCGTTCACGTCCACCCACACCGACGACAAACAAGCGTCGGTCACGGAGAACCGAAGCTGGTAGGCCTCGCCTTGCGGCAGGAGGGTGTTGGGGGTCATGGCCGTGAACGCACCGAACGAGGTGCCGTCCGACGACGTGGCCAACTCCACCGTGACGTTTTGGCTCTCACCTTCGCTCAAAGCGTGATGAATCCGGCCCAAGATTTGCTCGGGAGGGTGAGAAAACGGCTCACTTGTCCACTGTCCGGAGGTGCCTTCCACGGTGGGTTTCAAACCGCAGGTGTCGAGGGCGAGGTTGTCGGTGGTTCCTTCGGCAAGGTCCAGACCCATCACGGGCATGTCGTGGCCAGAAAATTCGGATGAAGCGTAGGCGACCTCGCCGCCGTACCATGGCGTTTGAACGGTGATGGCAAGGCCGAGTGCGTCGACCACCAGACGAGAATCGTCAACACCGCCGGCTGAGACATAGTCCAACGTGAACACCATCTGGGCAATGTCGTTCCACGTCCAATCCATCAAACCCGTGATGTTGACACGGTAGGCGGTGTTGTTGATGTAATCCACGTTGCCTTGGGTGTGTGCGAAGGTCTTGAGCAGGTCAAACCCATCGCCGTGTTCCACCGAGATTCGAACGGTGTCTTCGGAGAGGGCGTCGGGAATTTGGAACACGCCAACCATGTGGAGTTCGTACATTTGGTAGTTCGAGAGGCCCGTGATGTCAAAGTCCGTGAGTTTAATCTCCGGACCGGTTGACCACGTGCTGGCGCCGTCTGGGGCGCCCGTTGAGTAGTTTGAATCGGTCGGGGAGGTGGACGACCACACCGTCATGGTGTCGAGATTGAGCGGGCGATTGTGGAGCATGGTCAAGCGTTGGTCGGCCACCATGGATTCGGTGTGACTTGCTGCTTCTTGGGTGAACGAGGTCTCAGCGCCGACCGACCAGGAGGCAGCATCGGTGAAGCCTCCTTGAGGAAACAGATCAACCGTGCTGGTGCTGTGAACGCTGCGTGCCCCCGTGCTGGAAACCCAAGGAGAAACCGTGAGCAAGAGCAACATCAGCATCAGGGTGAGGGCCTTGTTGGCGGGTCGCATGAGCAAATGGAGGGCTTGGCACTTCTTGAAGCAAAGGGTTCCATGCACCACAGGGGCGGATATCCGCTGTCTTGGATGGCGCATGATTGAAATACCAAGCGCATGAGGCGCTGATACCTCTCATGGCTGTGGTGGTGTAGGGGTTAGCACGGCAGATTGTGGTTCTGCCAGCCCGGGTTCAATTCCCGGCCACGGCCCCATCATGACATCCTGCGCCTTGCTCGCCCCTGCGAGGGTCAACACATCAATCCTCAGACATTTTATCGGCTCCGTCTGACGGTGCAAGATCTCCTTCGTTTGCCCCGTCGAGCCATCCCAAAAATATGGGTTCCAATGGTGGATTTGAAGCCGCCAGAGTGGGCTCTTCGTTCGGCCGTGATTCTTTTTTGGATTGAATTGAAGAAAGCCACTGTCTTGCTTCCTCTTCCCTTGCATCGAGTTCGTCAACATCCTCAATTTCCGACGGTACGTTCGTAGGGGATGCCCCTCTCCAAGCCCTGCTGTTCATTGCAAAGACGGCGATGATGACAAAGCCGACGACGAGTAAGAACACCATCCCTACATCACTCCCTGAGCCACCAGGAATGCCACCCACGTCACCACCAGGAGGTGCGTTTGGGTTTACATTTGAGGAAATGTCTGCTGTGGTGCAATCAACCGAATCCAGCTTGTAGAGTGTATCGTAGGGTTTGTTTCCTAACGTATCGGAATAGTACACGGCGTTGCCGTAGCCTGAGCCATCAATGATCCAGTTGTCGGCCAAATTGACGATATGCCAAGGACCGAGAAGCGACTTGGCAACCTCATAGCAGGCGCCGTTGGGCGTGGCAATGGGTCGCTCGAACATGACGGTATGATCAGCGATTGAATAGCCCGCAGGCGCACCGTCCCGTCGGTCCCCAAGCAGAAGAACGGGGGCTGCCAGAACCACGCTGTCATCAACACCTTGGTCCAAGTGTCCGTGGACAAAGCAGCTTCCGTCATCTTGGTTGGCAAGCGGATTGAAGTTCACTGCATAAAACTCCGTGCAGCCATAGACGACAGGGGTGGTCGTTTGCACCCAGTGGTACACGCCATGGTTGTTCACACTTTGACTTGAAACAATGTGCGTTCCGTTTTGATGCCAATCAACACTCGTGATTTTGGCGCAACGGTTGGCCGCGTTCCCCAAACATCCGCCTGTAGACTGGGTGCTCAATTCGTGGGCCTTTGACCCGTTTTCTGCGTGAAAGACATTGATGGTTGAGCCGTCCTCATCGTATTTTGAGTGCGAAAAGGCCACCATGCTGGAATCCGGCGACCATGCGAGGTCAAGGCATGACGATGTGGAGACATAGGACCAAAGGAGGTTCCCGCTTTGGGTCCCGTACATGCCTACCATTGAGGGAGCATACCCCGACCGTTTGAGGCTGGGTGTGTTTCGTTGCCATCCAATGCACACGGCGATGGATGTTTGGTCCGGCGAATAAGCCGCCTCTGTGACGTAGCTGTAGACGTTGTGGATCACTCGAAGAAGCGACCAATCCGAAACATTGTATTCCAACAGTTTCGCGAAACCACCAACCAACAGCCGCTTGCCGTCAGGACTCCAATCAACGGAGTAAAACTCGGTGTTGTGGTCGTAGACGATGCCAACGCCAACACGATGGACAAAGGCTCCGGTAGTGGCGTTGTAGATCTCAATACGTCCCTCATCATCCCCGTCATAGCTGGAGACGACGGCCAGCATCGTGCCATCCGGACTGAACTTGAGACTGCCGGCGTGGGCCCTGGCCGCCATGAACGAGAACACTTCATCTCCGTCAGCGGCGTTGTGAACGGCGACGTTGTTGTCGCTCGTGACCAGAGCAATGCTGAATCCGTCGGGGTGCCAATCCATTTTCACCACATGCCCGTCAATGTCCTTTGTGAATTTCAGCGTTCTGCTGCTTGTGTTCCAAATGCCAAGGGTGCTTGTAGCAGTGGGTTCAGTAAAGCAAGTTGAGGCCTGACAGAATCCGGCATAGATGGTGGCATATTCGTGACCTTTGGGATGAAACGCCACGAGCGAAACATCCGATGGGTGTGGCTCATAACCATCAAACGTAAACACTTCAATCGTGTCCTCTTTAACATCGTTCTCTTGCTCACATCCGTCGGCGTCAACCGCAACGTCAACCGGTGTGTTTGGACATGCATCATCTGAATTTGCGACGCCATCAGCATCGTCATCACCGACACATCCAGTGCTGTTGACGGGAGCACTCGCTGGCGTTTCCGGGCAAGCGTCAAAGTCGTCATGGACACCATCGTCGTCTTGGTCGAAAAACGGAAGGATGCTGACAGGCCAAGAACCCTCCACGTTGAGTTCGGTTTCCTGCTGGTTCAATGACACGTAAAACGGAGAGAGATCAACGGTTGCATCCCACCCACCCGTCCCATCGAGAGAGCAGCAAAATTGACTGGCGATGTTGAGGGGGAGAAGGACATGGCCGGTGTTGTTGGTGGTCATGGTTGCGTTGTATGTTGAGGTGATGGCAACGCCATTTCCATCTCTAAGGTGGACGTCATACGAAACGTTGAGGTCGGCTGCACCCACGTCAAAACGGTCGTGGAGCACTCGAAGTTCGAGCGCATAATGACCTCCGGCGTAAACGCCGAGGCACTCATCTTCATCGCAATCAACACCTGCGGGTTGAACGGCTTTGACGCCCTCGATGAGAAGGTCAACCCGGGATTTTAGCATGAACATTTGGTCAGCGGAGGACGCGGTCAGGCTGGGAGACGATTCTACTTCACAACCTCCAGTGGCGTTGATCGTGGGTTCGTAGGCCACCTGGATGGTGAAAAAACCAACCATTGAGCCGTTCATGGGTTGAAGGGTTCCAGCGTTTGAAAACGACTGCTCTGTGTCGCCGCTGAACCAATCAAAACTACCGTTTTGGTCGGTTTGTACGGTGGTCAATACGGTAGGTTGCTGATCGCGCTCGATGTATACATTGAGGCAGGTGTTCTCCACGCCATCCCCATTTGCGTCGTTGAATTGGCCGCGAAGGTGGAATGTTTCACCGACGTAGAGCACGGGGTATTCAACACCCACCGGCGTCGTATAGGTGTGGTTGGTGTGTTTGAACGCGCCCACCTCTTCAAGCGTAATGGATGTCGAAGTATCCTCCGCCGTCGAGGTGGGAACGAGCCACAGAAGTGATGTCGAAAGGAGGATGAACGTCAGCAACAAGGCTGTCCGCATGACCTGATAGAAGAATGATTGGAGATAAACAAATTCCCTGCACGGTTTCACAGGGATTTCATCACAAATCGTCGTCCGTGATGTGGTGGCCCATGCGTTCTCCTTTGGTGGCCAGATAGTCTCGATTCTCCGACCCTACCCCGACAATCAGCGGGCTTCGGCTTGCCACATCGATGCCGTGTTTGGTGAGTTGAGCCACTTTTTCGGGATTGTTGGTCATCAATTCAACGCGCTCAACACCGATGTCAGCCAACATCTCAGCAGCGATAGCGTAGTCTCGCGCATCGGCAGGATGGCCGAGCATGAGGTTCGCATCCAACGTGTCGGCCCCGGCGTCCTGCAGGTGGTAAGCCTGGATTTTGGCGTGCAAGCCGATGCCGCGCCCTTCTTGTCGCAGGTAGAGCAAGGCTCCCCAACCCCGCTCAACGATGGCGTCCAAAGCAGCGTGAAGTTGTGGGCCACAATCGCACCGAGTGCTGCCAAACACATCGCCGGTCAAGCATTCCGAGTGGACGCGTATCAGCACGGGATCAGGACCCTTCATGTCCCCCAGCGTTAAGGCCACGTGGTCAAGGCCTGTCTTTTCCTCATGGAACACTTCGATTTTGAACTCCCCCCGAGAGGTGGGGAGCCACGCCATGCTGGGCACGTCGTCCTTACTCATTGCGGTGCCACCTCAATCAGAAAACGAATCTCGCCGTGGCGTTCACCAACGTGAACCAGACGGTGGGGGCCACGGCCGATCAACATCGGCATGTCGTGCAGTGTCTCGGGGTCATCGGCCAGCACTTCAAGCACGGCACCTTCATCCAAGCCTTCGAGGGCTTCACGTGTTTTGGCCACAGGGACCGGGCAGAGAAATCCGAGGACATCCAAACGATGGGACGGTTGGAGCCCCTCCGTCTCATCTGCCATGTACCGATGCACGCACTCCCATGTTTTGAACACGCGCCTACCACCTTCGAAGCGTGGTGTCGGGTGTCCCGTCTCGGGAGAACTTTTCAACAGCCACCCGAAATCGCCCTTCATGGCGGCGACGACCACGGCACGTCCCGATGGAGACCTGTCGTGGAAAGAGGTGGGGGAACTCGGTCTGCGGTACGGCCGTATTCCTTTGGCGCTCATCATGGTTGAAGCGTTCTATTGGTTCCTCACCATGCCTTCGGATACGCTGGCAGTCATCCAGGTCACCGAGGCTTGGATTTGGAACGAGGTGACGAACCTCATCTACGGCGAGGGTTCGGCCGTCATCAGCCATCACAACGGTTGGCTGACCCGCATTGACCTGCAGCATCCCAACTTCCCAGGTCCCTACGACAGTGTTGGCCTCTACGTCTCCGACGAGTGCGCCGGCGTTCACGAGATGATTTTCCTCTCCACCTTGGTGATGATGACCGACGGTGTACCTCAGCGTGAGAAACTGAAAGCCGTAGCCGTGATGTGCGGTATCGTCTATGTTCTCAACATCCTCCGACTGGTGGTGTTCTATCCCATCGCCGTTGATGCCTGCACGGAGACGCCCAACGTGCAAGCCTGTTTGACGCCCATGTGGCAGTGGCACGAAGCCGTCTACACCTGGGGCTTCTTGGCGGTCTTGGTTGGCATGTGGTTGGTGTGGTTCATCCGATTTGGCGGTCCCGCTCGCACCCTTGCTGCCACCAAAGACGACCCATCACCTTGGCGCTTCCAGCGCCGCCGTGTATGGGAAACCAAGCACAAGGCGTTGCTCGGTGCTGCGCTGTTGCTGTTCGTGTTGGCCATGACCAACATTTCAACCAATCAAGAGGCCATTGACGCTCGTGATACGCTCGCCTTCTGCGAATTCGCCAGCCAACTTTCGTCCGAATGTGGCGATGCCCAGCAGCGGTGGGACGATGCCATCGGGTACGCTTGGTCCTTGTCGGCGCTCGGGCTCGTACTGGGCGTGGGTTCCATGGTGGTGGTTGAACGACCGCTGGAAGACGGGACATGGCCGGTGCACACGGCGAACCATGCTCCTGAGCTCGCCGTGGAAGAACCCTCTCGTGTGAAAAGCCACCACGTCAAGAAAAAGGGCTCGTGGAAGCGACGTGAAGAAGAGTGATCACTCCACGATGACAGCGGTCATGTTGGTCCCATTAAACGGACGCTTTTCGACGGCCTTCATGGCGGTGCCGATCTTGCTGCTGTGAAGGCTGACGTAGGTTGATTCTTCGTCGAAGCGAATGGTCCCGATGGCGAGTTCATCGCAGCGAAGTTGCTCAAGGAACCACTTGGCAACGTTGAGTGGTGAGCCCGCCTCATCGGGATGAAGCGAGAGTTTCATGGTGACATAGCCAAAGACATCAGCGGTTTCGCCAAAGTCCTCTTGTCGACGAACAGGGTCTCGGTCAACGCCTTCGGGAAGGTCGGGTGCTTCACTGGCTTGAATGTCAAGGCCGTAGGTGGCCATGATTTTCGAGAGTTGAGGCTCGTCGTCCCGGGAGACAAGGCTCCAGGCCTCACCGGTTCTTCCAATTCGGCCGGTTCGTCCGATGCGGTGGATGAAGGAATCCATGTCGTTGGGGATGTCGTAATTGATGACCAGCGTGATGCCGTCCACGTCAATGCCACGGGCCGCTACGTCGGTAGCGATGATGGTCTTGACCTCGCCTTCCTTGAACGAATTCAAGATGCGTTCACGTTGGTTCTGACTCAGGTCGCCGTGCAGTCCGGCCACGTCGAAGCGGTGTTTCTTCAGGCGCTCAACGGCAAGGTCCACCATGCGCTTGGTGTTGCAGAAGATGATGGTCTGGTCGTCCTCTTCCATCCGAGCGAGGAGTCGGCCGAGCACCCAGAGTTTGTTGGAGCGGCCGATGCGAACGGAATAGAGATCGATGGGAGGAACATCGAGTTCCTCGGCGTTGGTCAGCACGAAATCTGGCTCGTTCATGAATTCATGAGCGGCATCGATGATCTCTTGTGGGAAAGTGGCGGAGAACAGCAGGGTCTGCTCACGACCGGTCATGCGCTCAACAATCCACATGATGTCGGGGAAGAACCCCATGTCGAGCATGCGGTCGGCCTCGTCAAGGCAGAAGAGTTGAGGTGAGGCAAGGTCGATGTGGCCCCGCTCGCTCATGTCCATAACTCGGCCGGGTGTTCCCACGATGATGTCAACGCCCTTTCCGAGGGTCTTGGCCTGCTTCTCGAGGTCGGTACCGCCGTAGACGGTGAGGATGGTCAAGCCCGTGTCACCTTGGAGGAGGTTGAATTCTTCAGCGACCTGGTTGGCTAGTTCTCGCGTGGGTGCGAGGACGAGGGCTTGCAAGGCACCGGTGGGTTGGCATCGCTCAAGGATGGGCAAGCCGAAGGCGGCTGTTTTTCCTGAACCGGTTCGTGCTTGTCCGATGACGTCGGTGCCCTGTCGTGCGAGCGGGACGGTGTCTCGCTGCACTTGGGTGGCAAATTCCCAGCCCATGGCGTTGAGGCCACGTTGAAGGGATTCAGGAAGGTTCCATGCGTCGAATCGGGTTGTTGTGAACATCGGTCTCACCGTTCGCCTCAGGGTTGTTCATTGGCCGCCGAGACGGGGCGACCTCCACAGGATTCTCAGAAGTTTTCGCGGTCGGCGATCTCTTTCTGAAGTTCGCCCATCCAGTACCGGCGAGCGTTCTCGCGGTTGAGTGGTCGGCGCATTTGTCGAACATGCTCAAGGATGTATTGGCGGAATTTGAGGGCCTTGGAGCGGTTCACACCCTTGGGGGTGACGCCGTCCCAGAGTCGGTCAAATTGGAGTGCTTTGTCGTCGAATGGCCTGTCGTCATCCATCTCATACACCTCTTCAGCGACTTGCCGACCGTCCACCTGTTCTTAACGCTGTTGCACGGACACGCCGCCTCAGAAGTAGGGTTCGTCTTCGTCCGCAGGGACGTCGTCATCGTCATCGTGGTAGCCCATGATTTCGTCTTGTGTGGGTCTTCGCTCTGTTGGCGCGGGCGTGGCGGCAGGAGACGGTGGAGCGTCAGGCGTTGTGGATGGGGTGTGTTGCTCGGGCACATCCCGTGGGTTCGGTTCTGTCAATGTCATGCCGACGCGCTTGCCTTGGGCCATGAGCACCTCCTTGTCGATGTCAGGCACGGCCAGGGCAGGCGAGAGGGCAGCGTTTTTCTCGGCCTCGGTGCCCTCCAACATGGCGTCGTAGCGATACTGCATGAGCGTCTCAACGAGCTTCTTGTCCGTCTCGGTTTTCAGCAAGTCGTCAACCAGGGCCCGCAGTTCTTCCTCGCCCATGAGCTTGGGGAGCAGTTCAACGCACGCTCGGCGCACCCGAACATCCGAAGAACGTGCGCCAGCCAGGATGAGGTCTCGAGCACGGCCATGGCCACGGTTGAGTCGCTGAATGGTCTTGATAGCGGAGAGGCGCACGTCGGCATCAACATCAGCAATGGCACGCTCCGCAAACATGGTTCCCATGCGAACGTCCTGTTGAGCGAGGCGAGGCAGGGACTTGGCCACCGTTTTTCGGACCTGAGCGTCCTCATCGTTGAGGGCCCATGAGACGAGGTCCCACACCGCTGACGTTTTGCGGGAAACGATGGCACCGATCATCTTGGCTGCTCGGCGGCGCAGGTGGACGTCGGGCTCGAGCAGGAGCGAGTCAACGTGGTCGGCCACGACATCCGGCCATGTTTTGGTCAACGCCTCTAAACCGCTCCATGCGGCTTTGCTTCGTTCTTTTGATGACGAGCGGAGCTCATTTTCAAGGGAGGACCGAACGCCGGACGGGAAGGTTGGTGCGGCTCGAGCGAGTGCACCACTGGCCGCCTTGCGAACACCCTCGTGTTCGTCGTCGAGGAGAACCGACAGCCAGTCAAACAACTCATCAGAACGACGGACGGCAAACTCAGGAAGGACGTCGAGGGCAGCGATGCGCACCTCAGGCTTCTCGTCCTCGAAGGCTGTGAGCAGCAGGGCGTGTGCGGGACGAATCATGTGTTGCGGTACGTGGCTGAGGCCGCGAACACCGTGTTGTCTCGTCATGGTGAGCGTATCGTTTTTCCAACGAACATCCCGTTGGTCGAGTGTTCCTTCGGCGAGGGACATGATGTCGTCTGGATGGAGCGCACTCCACGGCCCCTGTACCGGTTCGTACGACGCATCGGCCTTGGTGGACTGGCTCACCTGAATCGGCTTGCCCGTCCTCGGGTCTCGTGCGATGTACTTCTTGGCCATAAGGGTCCCATGTGCGCGCAATCCTCCATCCATCAAGAAGGTATGCTGATTGAGCCTAGAAAAACTCTTGACCATTTGTGTGCAAGAGTGCCGGTTGAATTTGGGTATGTTCCATGCAAACGATTTAGGGGGATGTTGCAGTGGTTATGGCCATGAGCGATGAAGGATGGACGGTTGAAGCAGCCTTGGCAAAACTACGAGAGGCGTTGGGCGAGAAGGGCATGTCGGTCGGCGACATGTTTGCTGCCTTTGACGCCGACAGCGACGGGACCATCAACGGACCTGAGCTCCACTTCGGGATCAAGGACATGCTGGGCGATGTGCTCTCGCCCGCTCACATCTCGGACATCATCGTGGCGCTGGACGCCAACGAGGACAACCGCATCGACCTCGAAGAACTCCGATCTTCCCTCAGCGAAGAAGAGTGACAGGGGCGTGGCTCCATGTCGTTTCGAGTCTGCATTGCATGCTACGGCATTCGTGTCTATCCCTACATGGGGTTCATGGTTGGCCAGCAATTTGAATGCCAAGACTGTCAGGAACGCATGGTGATTCCGCTCGAGTTCGATAACGAGGCAGACTACAGGGCGTTCAGAGATGAGATGCTCGCCGATGATGACGCCTCCGAAGAGTGAGGTTGGCCTCCGCCGGGCGGATGCATGAGCCTTTTTTTTAGAGAAACGACACTGATACCAAAGGCTTGTTCCGGCTGTGGCCTGTGTCTGCACCAAAGGTCAAAAGCCACCGTGAGGACGCAGTGTCATGGCCAACATGGACATCGCCAACCCGAGCGAAGAACACCAAATGTTGCGAGAGATGGTCCGTGAATGGACCCAAGAGCACGTCGAGCCTCAAGCCTTCGAATACGACCGTGATGAGAAGTTCAACCTCGAACTCTTGCGAAGCATGGGCGAACTCGGCTTGTTGGGTATCAGCGCACCCGAGGAATACGGCGGTGCCGGCTTGGATGCCGTCGCCTGCACCATCGTGCACGAGGAACTCTCGGCCTCCGACCCGGGCTTTGCCCTGGCCTACCTTGCCCACTCCATGCTGTTTGTGAACAACCTGGCCTACAACGGCAACGAGGAGCAGAAGGCCCGTATTCTCCCCAAGGTCTGCTCGGGCGAATGGATCGGTGCCATGGCCATGTCGGAACCCGATGCGGGCACCGACGTCCTGGGCTTGTCCACCTCCGCCGTTCAGCGAGACGATGGTTCGTGGGTCATCAACGGCCGAAAGATGTGGATCACCAACGGTTGCATTGACGAAGAGGGCACACCTGCTGACGTGGTCTGGGTCTACGCTCGAACCGGTGAAGACGAGCGAGGTCGCGTGCAGATGTCGACGTTCCTCGTTGAGGCCGGCATGCCCGGCTACAGCGTGGGTCAGAAGATCTACGACAAGACCGGGATGCGTGCTTCCAACACCGCCGAACTCGTCTTTGACGACTGTATTGTGCCTGCCGGCAACTTGGTCGGCGGCGTCGGTGAATCGCTCATTCACATGATGGGCAACCTCGAACTGGAGCGCTTGACGCTGGCCGCCATGGCGCTGGGCATCGGTCGTCGTGCGCTTGACGAGATGAACCGCTACGCCACCGACCGAACCGCCTTCGGCTCCCCCATTCGAGACTTCGGTCAAATCCAGCGCTACATTGGCGAGAGCTGGGCCAAGTACCGTGCCATGCGGGCCTACATCTACGACACGGCCAACAACCTGACCATCGGTTCAGCCGGCCAGCGCCTCGACTCCGACGGCGTCAAACTCTTTGCTACCACTGCCGCAAAGGAGATTGCCGATGCGGCCATGCAGGTCATGGGTGGCTACGGCTACGTTGGCGAATACCACGTGGAGCGCCTCTGGCGAGACGCCAAACTCCTCGAAATTGGGGGCGGAACGCTTGAGTCCCACCAGAAGAACATCACGCGAGACCTGTTCAAGGACGGCGAAGCTGTCAACCGATGATGTCACTTTCTTCGCTTGGTGTCAAGACATCTTTCGTGGTCCGCCACGCGCTGGCAACCAAACTCGATGAGACCAACACGGCCACAGCGATGGCCGTTCCCCACGTCCACACGCTTGACATCGTTGAGATGGTGTCATTGGACAACAGGAGCGCCATCACCGTCGTGATGCCGACGGCCAAGCCGGTCTGAATCAACATGGGCTTCGAGACACGGAGGAAGGGAGCGGTCTTGCCAATTTGATGCAAGACAAACATCACCCATGAACCTGCACCCAATCCCCAAACCGGAATTTCTGCGGGATAACTTGAGAACACCATCACTTCGTTTGAAGCCAGGTATCGGTCAAGACCCGTGAGCAAAACCACCCACACAAGCGATGCACCGAGGAGACTGAGGGCAGCTGTCATCCCGCGAGAGGTGGTAGCAGGTGCCTTTTCATTCGTTAATGGGGACATGGGTTCCTTCAACTGCCGATTGGCTTTTTCTTCGATGGCCAGTGCCTTGTAGGTCTGTTCGAGTTGGTCGACACGGCTTGAAAGTGCGTGCATATGGTCAACCAAGTCTACCAAGATGTCGTGTTCTTCGGCCATGAGAGCCATTCGTTCTTCCTCAAACTCTGGGAGTGTGATCATGGCTGGTGTCAGAGGAATGTGCCCGTCCTCTTTGAGCTCGGCTTTCGTGTCCTCAATTTTCTTCGTGAGTTGCTCGTCTTTTTTCTCCCGACGTGCCTCTTTTGCATCAGCCACTGCCTTGGTGGTTTTTGCAGCGGCCTCCTTGCTCGCATCTGCAACCTTACCAGCCGCTTCTTTGCTCGCATCTGCGACTTTCACTGCTGCGGTCTTCGTTGCTTGTGCGGCTTGCTTGGACAACTCGGCAATCTTGTTGCCGGTCATTCCCAAGCGGTCGGCAAGCGTCTTGGGCGGGTCCCGGGGCGTAAGCGGGTCTTCGGCCATGTCACTGTGAGGGCTACGGTTTGATGTCAAACCTTCGCCGTTCAGTATTCCACGGGAACCGGGTCGAGGATTCGCCACAAGTACCACGCGGCTGCGGTCCGGTACGGTCGCCAACGCTCGGCGATGTCCCCGACCGCTTCTTTGGTTTCAGCTTCCGGGACCAAGCGTTGTGTCCCTCGGATGAGGCCAATGTCACCCAGGCTGAACACGTCCGGTCGCAGGAAATGAAACATCAGCAACATTTCGGCTGTCCAAGGACCGATGCCTCGAAACTTTACCAGGTGCTTCATGATGGCTTCGTCGGTCATTTCGCCCCAAGGTTGGTTCAAGAGGTCCGCTGCGTTTTCCGCTAAGCCGTGAATGTAGCTGGCTTTCGGCCGCGTGACACCACAGGCCGCGATGCTCGGCTGGTCGGTGGCCAGCACGGCCTCAGGCGTAACTTCGCCGAGGTGGTCCACCAGTCTGCCCCATATGGCGTCGGCGGCGAGGACGGAAATTTGTTGGCCCACGATGGAACGAACCAAGGTTTGGAACAGGTCGTCTCGGCTGGTGATGCCGTCGGGCCCAAACTCTTCGACCACCGGCCCGAGCAACGCGTCCTTGGCAAGAAACTCGTGGGCGTCCTGCCACCAGTCTGGAATTCGTCCGCTCATGCTGATTGCTTTGGGGGTGAGGTTTTCAACACGCGCTTCAAGCCTGCACCATGCGAGACACCCTGATGGCCTACCTCGGTCTCAAAGACGTGCTGCGTCAAGGCTGGGTCAACGCCGGCGTGGAGGCGCCCGAGTCCGTCGCCGCCCACTCGTGGGGTATGGCCGTTCTCGCCCTGAAACTCTGCCCGGAGGACCTGAGCCTCGAGCACGTGCTGAAACTCTGTTTGGTTCACGACCTTCCTGAGGTCATCGTCGGCGATCTGACGCCCGCCGACGACCGATCGACCAAAGCGGCCGATGAACGAACCGCCATGCAGGAACTTGCACCGGAGTGGGTTGCCTTGTTTGACGAATACGAACAGCAATCAACGCCGGAAGCCGTCTTCGTGCGTTCCCTCGACAAGTTGGACATGGCCCTTCAAGCCAAGGTCTACATGGAACGGACCGACCTTGACCTCAATCAGTTCATTGAGAGCGCTCGAAAAACGCTCGGCGACCACGACCTGCTCCGCTGAGGGCAAAGCCGACAAGAACAAAAAGCGGAACCGCTCCGACCGACTTACACAGCCCGATAGTGTAGGGGTCCATCATGGTGGGTTTTGGTCCCGCCGACCTCGGTTCGAATCCGAGTCGGGCTACCTTCATTCTCCAAGTGGCGCAAAAGAGAGACCGGCATGAATGGCTGCACCAAGCAGACTGTAGACCAGCCCAAACAACACAGCGCCTACATAGCCGCTGCTTTCCAAGTCCCCGTTTCCAAGACCAAGCGGAGACGAGGCCACTGGGGAGAGAATCATGTGCATGACGATGGCGAAAAACCATGTGATGCATGCAAAATAGTACATGCCTTTCCCAATCAATTCCACGAGGTATGCGGCTCCAACTGGCATGTCAAATACGGCTTGGTCATATAGAATTGAGGTTGTGCGAAGCACGATCATGAGAATCATGGATATGAGCGCAATCAACATCATCACCTGGTAGGTGTTTCCAGCGGAATCCCATGCTTCCATTCCATCAATCATTCCATCGATGCCCTCGCATTTTTCACCGGTAAACTGCAAGCATTCTTGGTTAAGATTTGTCAAATAATCAATCATGTAGGTGTACTTGAAATCTCCATTCAATCCGTAGATGTTGTACATGGTCATCGTGTCTGCGCTGTATGTGAACTCAACCCCTTGGGAAATTTCCTCGTCGGTCAAGGTCACGGTGTAAAGCGGGTCTGCACCGAAGCACATCCACAGAGCAATGATCGAAATACCAACCAACACGACCTGTGCAACAGCGACAGGATTGATGGCCGACAAATCAAATTGAGGCCGATAATATTCCTCTGTAGATTCATCTTCACTCGTGTTCCATTCGAATTCTCCCTCGCAATAAGGGCATGCAAATTCTCCAGAAGCGTCGTCGTCGAGTTCGATTTCTTCCTCGCAGTGCGGGCAGAGAATCTCGACCATGAAACCACAATGGCATCACACGGTATATTCCTTTTCCCGTCGCCGAGCAAAACCCTTGACTATGTTCGCAGAACACGCGCTATACCAAGCAGAAGAATACTCAATCCCCAAAATCCAACCGCGAGGGAGAGCAAAAAACCTGCACCAGCAATGCCCATCATAACCACAACCCCGATGCCACCCAGATTGTCAGTTGACCCCTCGCCAGCCGCACCCCATAGGACAGAACTGAAACCAAACCCGACCACACTGGCCACCAAAAGGGCAAGGCCGGTGAGAAGCAGGCTACCAGAAAAGAATCCACTCACAAGGGTGAGCAGAAGGCTGTCTGGCTCGTCAAATTGTTCGACCTCTGGTTGTATGTTCCACTCGAACTCACCTCCACAGTGGGGGCAAGCGAATTCTCCGGAAGCGTCGTCGTCGAGTTCAATCTCTTGCTCGCAGTGGGGGCAGAGGATCTCGACCATACGGCAAGCATACCATCTCAACGATTATTCCTTTCGCCGACGCCGTCCAAACGAATACGCATCTTCATGAACGGCATGCCTGTGCAATTAAGCACAGGTGAGACGATGATTCAGAGCATTGGCGTAATCGGCGCAGGACAAATGGGCAACGGCATCGCACAGGTGGCCGCATGTGCGGGCTACGATGTCGTGATGATTGACATCAAAGACGAGTACGTTGACAAGGGTCTCGGAACCATTCAGTTCTCGCTTGGGAAACTTGTGAGCAAGGAACGCATGACGCAAGACGATGCCGACGCCGCTCTTGCTCGAATCACCACGGGTACGGACCGAAGCCTGTGCGCAGATTGCGACCTCGTGGTGGAAGCCGTGCCCGAGATCCTCTCGCTGAAGCAGGAGATCTTCACCGAACTTGACAGCCTGTGCAAGCCGGAAACCATTCTGGCGTCCAACACCTCGTCCATCTCCATCACCACCATCGCCGCTTCCACGCAGCGACCCGAAAAGGTCATCGGGATGCATTTCATGAACCCGGTTCCCATCATGAAACTCGTTGAAATCATCAACGGCGCAGACACCAGCGAATCGACGAACGCCGCCGTGGTGGAAGCAGCCGAAACGATGGGCAAGACCGCTCTCTCCTGCAACGACGCCCCCGGCTTTGTGTCGAACCGCATTCTGTGCCCGATGATCAACGAAGCCATCCTCACGCTTCAGGAAGGTGTGGCCGAGCCCGAAGCCATCGACGGCATCATGAAACTCGGCATGAATCACCCCATCGGCCCGCTGGCGCTGTCGGATTTGATCGGCAACGATACCGTGCTTCACATCATGAACGTCCTCTACGAGGGTTTTGGAACGGAGAAATACGCACCAGCCCCGCTGTTGGTTCAGATGGTTGACGAAGGCAAACTCGGCCGAAAGTCCGGCCAAGGCTTCTACACCTACTGAGGTGGGCTTGTGGGCGAACTCAACGGTCAAACCTACCTCGTCACCGGTGCCTCGAAAGGCATCGGTCGCTCCATTTCCCTTGAACTGGCCAACCACGGTGCTCAAGTGATTCTTCTGTCGAGGGCAAGCGGGGAGCTCGACCAAACCCTTGCCACCGTCCAGTCCTCCGCTCCAACGTCCTTTGCCGTGACGTGCGACCTCGGCGAGGCTTCCTCCATCGATGCGGCTGTCCACCACATTCTCGCCGAGGTCAGTGAACTCCACGGTTTGGTGCACAACGCTGGCGACATTCATCCGATCAAGCCGCTGTTCGGTGCGGACACCGCCGACTGGACGCGTTCCATGATGGTCAACCTCGTCGGTGTGCAGCATCTCACGCAGGCACTTGGGTCGGCGCTCCAGGGCGAACACCGTACTCGGGTCACCACCATTTCAAGCGGCGCAGCACTTCGCCCGTTGGCGTCCTGGTCGGCGTACTGCACCGCCAAGGCAGGCCTTGACATGTGGACGCGTTGCTTGGCCGAGGAAGGTGCACAACACAACATCACGGCGGTCTCGGTCGCACCCGGCATTGTCGATACGGGAATGCAAACCGCCATTCGCTCGGCTCCACCTGAAGATTTCCCGCTGCTCGACAACTTTGTCGGCTACCACGTGAACGGTGACCTGTCCGATGCAGACACCGTCGCCAAGGCGCTGTATGGTCTCATTACGGCGCACACGGAAGGGCAATCAGGTCAGCGTTTTGACGTTAGGGATTTGTAGGAATTCAAGCCTGTTTGGGCGAAGGGTGATAAGCCAACACCTTGACAGCGGCCTTGAGGGATACCATGCCAGGCACCGACCGTGTTGAGATTCGAACGTTGAAAGTTGGACGATTTTGCGTCGTTGACGATGAAGCCTACAAGATTCTGAGCATCTCGAAGTCCAAGCCCGGGAAGCACGGTTCCGCCAAGGCTCGCCTCTCGCTTGAGAGCATCTTTACCGGGAAGAAAATCTCCCACGTTGGCACCGTCACCGATTCCATCAACGTCCCCATGATCGAAAAGGGCACGGCCACCGTCACCCACATCGAAGGTGAGGAAGTTCACGCTATGAACGACCGAGATTACTCCATGATGATTCTCCCCATGCCTTCGGCAGAGTCGGGCATGAACATCGACGCCGGTCAGAAGATCATGTGGCAGGAAGCCCTTGGTCGCTACATCATCATCCGAGACCATTGATGGCGCTTCCACGGCCGGAGGCAATCCGGCTTTGTTCTCGCTTGTGGCGGGTATGAATTCATAAGGTGATTGAGCCATGCTCACTCATGGAAGGGGCAACAGCGACGATTGAGAACGACCAACGAGTCCGAGGGTATTGTGCCTACGATTGGGGAAAAAGTGCGTTTGAGACTTCGGTGACAACCGCCATTTTCCCGGCTTGGTTCGCTTACCTTTTTGCCGAAGCCAACGGCATTTCCACCAAACTTCTCGGCAGCGAATGGACGGCCGACGCCATGTACTCGGCCGCCGTGATGATCGGTGCGCTTCTCGTGGCCATTTGTGCCCCGTCGCTGGGTGTCATCGCTGACCGTCGCATGATCAAGATGTGGTGGCTCAAAATTCTCACCATCTTGGGCTCGGTCTCTTGTGTCCTTCTCGCCCTCTCGCCCTACCTCGGTGTATCGGCGGGGTGGATATGGGCGCTGATTATGTTCATGATGGCCAACGTTGGTCTCAACGGTGCTGGCGTGTTCTACAACGCGCTCCTCCCACACATGGGCGATGACTCTGAAATGGATGCCATCTCCAACAAAGCGTTCGCTGCTGGCTACCTCGGTGGTGGCCTTCTGCTCGTGGTTCACCTCGCCATGGTCATGACGCTCGACGGCGGTTGGGTGATTCCCTTCGCCATGGCCACCTCGGGTCTTTGGTGGCTGGGCTTCGCTCAGATGACCTTCAGCATGGTGCCTGAGCCTCACATTGAGAACGAGATGGAGCCCATGGGCATGGTCGCTTCGACCAAGATGGCGCTTGGCGAAGTCAAGGCTACCCTATCGGACATCAAGAGTTTCCGAACCTTGTTTTTCTACATGCTCGCCTACTTCTGTTTCATCGACGGCATCAACTCGGTGACCGCCCTTGCGGGTGTGTTCGGTATTGTGGTGCTCGGCTTGACCACCACCGGCCTCATCTTGACCATCCTCATCATTCAGTTCGTGGCGGCACCTGCGGCCATCGGCTTCACCAAGCTGGCCGAGAAGTGGGGCACAAAAGGGGCCCTCCAGTTCTCCCTGGTCTGCTGGTGCTTCGTCATCGTCGGTGCGCTCTCCTTTGCCCCGTTGGAGCTCGAAAACCACGACGAGTACGACATGCAGTACACCTTCAACGAAGAGACGGGGATGTACGACGCCATCGCCCGAGACGGCGTGAACCCCATCGCAGCCCTTCCTGATGACGATGAACAACAGTGGGCGCTTGAACACGAAGCCATTCTGCCTGTCCAACAGAACGAGGACTACAAAAGCGGTTATGCCGTTGAATGGGCCGCTGACAAAGACGGGCCTGTGAACGTGAGCGTCACCCTGACGGCGGAGGCGTTGGCGGCGCTTGAGGCCACCATGGACGAATCTCGGTTCTCTTACAGCATTGAAGGCGGCGAATTCGCCGACACCACCGGTCTGGGCGTGAACCATCCCACCAGCCTCGGCGACGGCCTGTTGGATTTCATTCCAAAGACCGCTCGTGCATTGGTGTGGGCGCCGTTGGGCATGTCCGTCTTCTTCCAGTTCTTGTTGCTGGGTGTCTTTGGCGGAGCGCTCCTCGGTGGCTCCCAAGGGCTGGCTCGCTCCATGTTCGGCCAGATGGTTCCTGAAACCCGCTCGGCTGAGTTCTTCGGCTTCTTTGGGTTCTTTGGTAAGGTCGCTGCTCTGCTCGGTCCGCTGATCTACTCGGTCATGACCGTCTGGTTTGACTCCCGGGTTGGGATTTTCGCCATCTCGCTGCTCATCGTGGCCGGTGCCATCATGCTACGCAAGGTCGACGTCGAGGACGGAATTGCCGTCGCACGTGCAGAAGACGAACGCAACCGGCAAATGGACAGCGCCACGGCTTGAGCATCGCAACGGTCATGAAGTGCCTCACCAACCCGAGACCACGGCGCTGATGCGCCGCGGGTGGTTGTGATGTCCAACACAGATGTTCCGGGTGAAAAAACCGTCCAAAAATCGGCCTACCGTCAGCCGGTCACGCCCGAGGGCCTGAAGGCCATCGAAGCGGGCACGCTCACCTGGCTCGACGATGAGATGTACAACAACCTCAACACCGGTGTGCTCGAGCAATACCTTGAGGAAAAGAACCTCGAGGAATCCTTTGAAGTCTCACACTGGAACACACCCAAAGTCCTCATCGGTATCGGTATTGGTGCGGTGTTTTCGGGTGTTACGGCCTACATCGGGCTCAAACTCGGGTTGGCCATTTCCGCCGCATGGTACATCGCCTACTTGCTTGGTATGGCTCTGAAGTGGTCACCGTCTGAAGTCAACATTGCGACGTCGGCGACCACCGGTGCAACCCACGCTTCGACCGGGTTCATCTTTACCTTCCCGGCCATTTTCCTCTTGGCCAGTCAACCGGCCTATGCGTTGGCCGACGGGCCGCTGGTAACGCTGGAAGATGGAGAGGCGTTCACGCTCGCCTTCATCGGTATCGTGGCCTCCATGTTTGCCGGATTCCTTGGTGTGATGTACTTCATCATCTTCAGGCGTGTCTGGCTGGTTGAAGACCCGCTCCCACTCCCCGGCTTCGAAGCCACCCTCAAGATGCTGGACATCTCTTCGGACGTCAGCACCGGGGCGGTGGAACACGCCCGTGATTCCCTCAAAACCATCGGGGTGTGGACCGTCGTGACAATGGTCGGCCTTTTCCTCGTCGAGTACCCGCTGATTTGGCTGAACGACCGCAAGGTTGCTCTGCTGGATTTCATCGCTGAATCGGTGCACTACGGCGACATTGGCTTGGCCAGTTTTTACTCCCACGGCAAGATCCACCAGCCCTCTGGCACCGTGGACGGCATCTCGCTCAAGCAAACGCACTGGTCTGAGGAATCCGCTTGGAATCCCTTCGCTTACACCTACATCGGCGTGGCGTTGACCCCGTCGATGTTCGCTATCGGCTGGTTCATGAAAGCCCGTGTCGCTTTCCTCGTGAACCTGGGGACCATCGTGGGCTGGTTCTTCCTCGTGCCGCTCGCCGTGTTCATGAACGTCCCGATTTACGACGCCACACAACAAGCTAACATTCCCATCCAAGACTACGCCAGCGGTGGCTCCGCAGCGCTCCAGATGATCGCCTTCGCAAAGACCGTTCGAACCATCGCCATCGGTGCCATCGTCGGCGGTGGTATGTTCGGCCTCGCCAAGATGTGGCGCACCTTCGCTAACATCTTCACGGACATCGGTGCAGCGTTCAAGGGCGACGGCAGCCAAGAATACATGGAAGGCAAGGGTTGGTACGAATGGCCACTCAAGCACATCCCCATCTTCATGGCCGTGACCTTCTTCGCCATGATCATTATCTTCTCCATCGGCGGTTTCTCGCCGCTCTCGGCGTTGGTTTTCGCCTCCGTGCTGATTCTCACGACCTTCATGCTGGGCGCCATCGCCGTTCGTGTCATGGGTGAAACCGGCATTGAACCCGTTTCGGGAACGTCGTTCATCGTGCTGTTGATGCTGCTCGGCGTGTTCCTCAACGCCCAAGACTTGCTCGAACTCAACACGCAAGACGCCGTCCTCCTCGGCTTGGTCGGGACCACCGTGTTTGGCTCGGCCATTTCCATGTCAGGGACCGTGATTGGCGATTACAAGAACAGCCTCTACATCGGTAACCGGCCCTATCACATCTCGAAAGGAAACATCATGGGCGTTGTCCCTGGCGCCATTATCGGTGCCGGTGTGGCGATTTTCCTGTCCATCCAACTGGCCGAAGGACGCATTCAACTCATCGCCCCCCAGGCCAACGCTTTCGCCACCTTCTCGGTGATTTTCGCTGAAGGTCAGGGCGACCTCGTCCTGCTGGCTCTTGGCTTCCTGCTCGGGATGTTCGTTGAATGGGCCACCGGCATGGGCACCTCCTTTGGCCTTGGCATGTACCTCGACGTGCCGCACACGCTGCCGATGCTGATTGGCGGTGTGGCTCGAGACCGATGGGAGGACAAGAAACTCCAGCCCCGCATCGACGCACTCAAGGAAAAGGAAGGCACCACGGTGGCCGAGAAACAACGGGCACTGATCTTGCTGAGCACCTTCATGGTGGCTGCCGGCTTGCTGACTGGAGAAGCGTTCTTCGGCACCGAATCCAGCATCCTCTCCTTCGTCGATTCGTTGTGGTACGATGACAACGGTGCACGAACCGTGATGGGCATCGAGGACTTTGCCGATTCAGGGGCTTGGTACGCCATTCGTATGGCCAGCTTGATTCTCATCAACGTCGCCGTCGGCGCCGCTATTTACCTGCTCTTCAAGCGGGCCGGTGTCATCGGTGGCGACAGCAAGGCCGCTGAAGCCTGAGCGTGAGGGCATGTCAACCTCCAGCACACCTGGCTGGGTTTGGGGGCTTCTCGTAGCAGCTGTTGTAGGCGTCTCAAGTGCTGGTGCACTGTTTCAGCACGTTGACGCTGTTCCACCGCTCCTGCGGGCGTCTTGGCGGCTCCAACTGACAGCCATCGTGCTCCTGCCGTTCTTTCTCTACCAACTGAGCACCATCACCCCCGAGGTTGCCACCCGATTTCGGACCAGACGAACGTGGGTGCTGTTGTCAGCAAGCGGGATCGCACTCGCAGCCCACTTTGGCGCTTGGGTGGCAAGTTTGGACCAGACCACGCTGACGCACTCGCTTTTGTTCGTGACAGCACACCCGTTGGTGATCGTCATCGGCATGGCCATGCTGGCATCATCGGTAGGTGCTGTTCGCTCACCGCGTCGCAACGAAGCCATTGGTGCTCTCATCTGTTTCATCGGTGCGGCCATCACCCTGCTCGATACCGGTTCCCAGCAAGGTGACCAAACAGTGACGGTGCTGGGAGACCTGCTGGCTTTTGGCGGTGCCGTGTTCGTTGTGGGGTACATTGTGGTTGGGCGCATCTTACGGACCTGGCTCCCGATTTTCCTCTATGCATATCCGGTCACCCTCATTGCTGCGCTGCTTCTCCTTCCGCTTTCGTATGCGTTGGAACCAACCTTTGCTGAATTCGGTGTTCTTGGCTGGACAGACGCTGAGTTCTTTGTTTGGTTTTTGCTGCTGGCCTTGGTGGCAGGCTTGCTGGGGCACACCGGGTTGAACACCTGCCTGCGCTACATTTCGCCCCTCGTTGTTTCGGTCTCGGTCACCCTCGAACCGGTGTTGGGCTCCATCATTGGCTGGTTGTTCTTTGATTCAGGTGTTCCTGGGAGGTGGACCTGGTTGGGTGGCATGGTGCTCATGGCAGGCCTGCTGACGGTGGTGGTCGCTGGTGAGCAAGCCTCGCAGGAAGCGAACAATCAAAACGAACCGGCCTGAGGAAACCGTATGGCGCCCGAGCGTGGATGGCTGTTGCTCACCAACGACGACGGCATTGAGGCCATTGGGTTTGAACTGCTGGTCAAAGCGCTTCACCAAGCGGGCTACCCGCTGGCCGTGTTGGCGCCGTCGGGCAATCATTCGGCCACGGGAATGCGAATCAACCTCATGAAGCCGATGGCCTTTCGAGGCCGTGAAGATTTGGTGGCCAAGTGGGGGCTTGACCCTCACGCCGCCCCCGTGCATTTGTTTGAATTGGACGGAACGCCGTGCGATACGATGATCGTCGCCCTTGACGGTGGATTGAATCACCTCGTCCCCGGGGTCCACCCTCAGTTGGTGGTGTCGGGTGTCAACCTTGGACCGAACCTCTCGCAGGATTCGTATCACAGCGGGACGATGGGGGCTGCACGTGAAGCGGGTCTCTACGGTGTACCGGCCATCGCTGCATCCTTCACGTCCTTTGACCCGGAAGGCATGGACCGTGCGGTTGATGCAACGCTCGAGGCCGTGGCGAACGCCACCGCCGTCCTGCCCATTAGGGCCCCCAACCTCGGCAGGCCGAACGGCGCTCTGGACACCGGCTACTTTACTGCGTGGCCCAAACCGACCACCGATGACCGATGGCTGGCCGACCCCGAGGGGGCTCTGTTGGACGCCTTTACGAACGGCGACCTCATGCTCAACGTGAACGCTCCCGGAACATGGAACGGATTGTGGGCCAGCACCCGTCTCGGTGTTCGATGGTACCGCAACGCAGTTCACTTTGCCGACACCAACGAGGATTCCACGGCCACGTTCACCATCGGTGCAGCCTCAGTTGACCATGCGCCCGTCCCCGCCGGTGATTGCGATGCGGTTGAGGAAGGCAAAGCCAGCCTTTCGTCCTTGGCCGTTTGGCCCCAGAGTCATCCGTTTGCACTGGATGAAGACCTCTTAGCGCACGGGTTGGAGAACACCGTTGATGGTTGGCCAAGGTGGCTCATCAACGATTGATATCGACGCCCTCATCGAGGAGAAAATGGACGATGGCGATCGCCATGTGTCCTTGGAGCCACTGACTCCCGAGCGAGCGATGAATGACACGGTCGCCGATGATGTCGCCCAAGGGCTGGTCGTCGCTGAGGATGAAATTGATCGGGGCCTCGTTCGGCTGGCCTTCCGTGGGCAGCATGGCGCCCTCGGACCAGAGGCGGGGTGCGTCCGCATCGAGGACTACGATCGGGCCGTCCTGCCATTCCCGCATGGTCGTCGAGAGGTCGCCACCGCTGTGGGTGATGCCGACCGTGATGGGCTGCCAGTGACCGATGGGCGGGAGTGGCGTGGCGATGACCTTGCCGACGGTTCCTGCTATAGAACGTTCATCTGCGTGGAGTCCCTTGAGTTCTGCACCGTTGAATTTAATGCGTCGAGGTGGGCCTGGGCCGCCCAGCAAGTGGAGGACCACCTCGGTGTTCGTTCGAAGCCCGTGGCTCGTGAGCAATCCGGCCATGAGCGCCCGAACGACGACGTCCATGCGCCCGCCTGCACCTGCTAAATCGTTCAGCGGAAGTTTTCCCTTCGACATCGCTCGGTGGCCCACCACCGCGAAGCGGCGCACGCTCACGCCCCCGTTCCCCGTTCAACCAGGGTTTGGACGGCATCGTTGAGATCGTTGGACGTTTGAAGCACAAAGTGTGCGCCTTGCTGGTCAACGAGGTAGCCTCGAGGCTTCCCATCAACGCCGAGGTCTTCAAGTCGGTTGGCCACCACAGCCGTCATGCCTGCTTTCTGAATCTGCGCGAACGCTCGGTGAATCAGGTCGGTCTGCTTGATGCCTGACTCGAGTTTGAAACCGATGCGAACCGCACCGCTGCATGCTTCTTTGAGTTCCATGATGTGTTTTGGGCTCTCGGCCAGTGGAAGATTAAGCGTGCCTTGTTGGCTGGCCAGCTTTCCTTCGGCGGGGTTTTCGACCACGTAGTCGAGCACGGCAGCGGCGTGAACCCATGCATCGATGGGATCGTTGGTCAGGGCCAAGCATTCCTTGAGCATGCGTTCGGGTGTCGGGCAGGAAAGGACGAGAGGAAGCCATGATGGTGCCGGGGCTGTGGTGAGCCCGGCCACGCAGGTCACGTCGTGCCCGTGCTTGTGGAGGTGGTCGGCCAGGGCCCAGCCCGTGTTTCCAGAACTGGTGTTTTGGATGAAACGGACATCGTCGACCGGCGATTGGGTGGCACCGAGGGTGATGACGACGTTCCTTCGCTTGGGTCGTCCTTTGTTGACAAGGTGGGCCAGTGCAGCGACGATGTGGTCCACAGCAGGTGTTTTTCGCTTACCCTCCTCGTTCGGGCCCCAAAGGACCTCAACACCTTGGTCTCGAATCTGGGCTACGATGTCGTCCGTGACCGGGTCGTTGGCCAAATCGACGTGCATGCTGGGCACCATCATTGTCGGCGTTTGACGTGTTCGTGCAACAGAGAGTGCCATCATCAACGGCCCGTGTTGCAAGCCGTGGAGGTGGCTGGCCATGACGTCCCGTGTCGCGGGTGCAACCAAGACGGCATCCGCTTCGTTGAGCGCCGTCAAGTCCCCGTCCCAGTCGGTGATGACCTCGGCTTGCGAGGCCCAGCGGACCGCCAAGGGCGTGATGATGCGTTGTGCGGATGGCGTCATGATGACGGTCAAGTGAGCCCCCTCCCGCCGAAGAGCTCGAGAAAGACGGACCGTTTCCACGGCGGCGATGCCGCCCGTTACACCGAGCACCACCTTGCATCCGGCCAGCGAGGTGCCGGTCGGTTCGACGTCGGTGTCCCGGAGGGCCATGGTGCGGGGAACCTGCTGACCGTCAAGACACCTTCGCTTGAGGCCGTGCAGCAAAACAAATCATTCAAATGCACTTGGCCCGAGGCAAAATCGTGGCCAGCAACCGTGCAGATGAGATGGTGCTGGCGGGGGCTGCCCCCACACCCGCTCCTGGTAGTGACCCGGTGGCCCATGTCCACCGTGGGACCAGTTTCATTGTCCTCGTCGACGGGGCCATCGTGGTGTTTTCTGCCTACCTGCTCATCGGGGCGCTCTTCTCCGGTATCGTGGTGGATCTGCTGCTCGGGGGTTTGATGCTCTCAACCTTGCTCATCTATGCAGGGTATAGGAATCGCAAACCCTGGGCGTACTGGCCCAGCGTCGGCATCTTGGTGCTGGCTTGTTTGGTGTTCATCGCCAACGCCCTCTATTCCCTCGTCCTCCTGCTCGCTGGCGGCTTTGTGTCCAATCTGCTGTTTGTGGCACTCTTCGCCTGGGCTGCCCTCGGTTCTGGCCGCCGTGCGCTCTTCCACTGGCATCCTGGCTACCGTGCCGGCTACCTGCGCAAAGGCCCCCTCTCGGACTTCAATCTCGAAGATGGCGAAATGCTGGCGGCCTGTCCATCGTGTCTGGCCGTTCTTGCGATTCGACCAACGATGCTCGGAGACGCCGACCGGTGCCCACACTGTGGTGGTGCGTTGGTCAGTCAGTCCCTCATCAACAAGTACAACGACGAAGAGGCCTGAGTCAAAAGAGTCGCTCCCGTGCGAAGGAGGCTTCTTGAAGGGAAGCGCTCACGCACCCCTTGAGGAGGCACACCCATGTCATCGGTTCAAGAGCGACTCCAACAACTGTTGGACGGCGAACTTGACCCCTCGGAAATCGCCGACGATCCAACGCTGGTGAGCCTCGCTGACCGCCTTTACGGCATCAAAATCGCCGCTGTTCAACCGGTGAAAGCCCGAGACGCACAGGATTTGCTCGGTGGTGCTGCTCCGGTGACGGAAGTCGCGCCTCCGACTGACATGCTGGTTGAGGTCATTGGCACGGTGGGTGCACCCGCCGTGGCAGCACCGGTTCCCGTGCCCCTGCCAGAGGTGCAACTCGACCTTCCTCCTGTCCCAGCAGCGAAAAAGAACCCCGTCCGTTTCGTCTTCCTCGGGGGCTTGTTGGTCGTCGTTCTCAACCTGTTCGGCGTGTTCTCGTCGCTGTTCAACAGCACGTGCGAGCCGAACGTTTGCCGTGGCCCTGAACAGACCCGATTGAACCTTATGAGCCCGCACCTCATTGGGGAGTCTGACGGGTGGTCCTACTCGCTGCTTTCCGAGAGCATGAACGGCGTGGGCGGCGTCGCCGGTGGTATCGGTATTCCCGACATCGTAGCACTGGTCGTCCTCATCGGTGGTTTCCTCTGGATGCGCAGGAAGTGAATCCTCGTGTCTCCCGACGGTTGGTTGTCGGAGTCCATTGCTTATGTTGGCATGTTGTGCATTTTGTTGGCCTTTCTCCTTGAGACCCGAAACATCCTGCACAGCAAGCAACCAATCTACCTCATTCTGATGGCGGTTGGTTCCGGCCTGCTCGGTGTTCGTGCCTTTCTCATCGACGAATGGGCGTTTTTGGTGCTCGAAGTCGTGTGGTGCGGTGCTGCCGTGCTCGCCTTGATGTCGCTGGGGAAGTCCATTGCTTCGGCCGATGAAGAAGCGTCATCTTGATGAAACGGAAGTCCGCCCCAACATCATGGGCAACCGCAAAGCAAAGCGAGGCATTCCCTCGAAGAGCGAGAATTTCAACGAGTGGTACCCGTTCATTGTGGAAGCCGCTGAGCTGGTTGACAAGCGCTACCCGATCAAGGGCATGGACGTCTGGCGCCCCTACGGCTGGAAGACGATGAAACTCATCGACAGCCTCACGCACGCCGAGATGGAACGGACCAACCACGAAGAAGTGAATTTTCCCTTACTTATTCCTGAAAACCTTCTTGAAAAGGAAAACGCCCTCGTCGCTCGTTTGAAGCGAGCCCGAGAAGAAGGCGTTGACCCCGACGACCTTCGGGATGAGGACGAAGAAGGCGGCTTCAAGAAAGAAGTCTACTGGGTAAAGCACGCCGGCGAGAACGACCTCGACATCCCGATGTTCCTTCGTCCAACATCGGAGACGGCGATGTACACGATGTTCCCGCTGTGGATTCGTTCCCACAAGGACCTCCCACTGAAGATTTACCAGATGGTCAACACCTTCCGCTATGAAACCAAGCAGACGCGTTCCTTCATTCGCGTCCGTGAGATTCACTTCTTTGAAGCGCATACAGCCCACGTTGACGAAGAGGATGCCAGCAGGCAAATCGCCGAGGATTTGGACATCGTTGACCGCCTCATGGCCGACCTCTGTCTGCCCATCATCAAGGCCAAGCGACCCGTTTGGGACACCTTCCCAGGTGCCTGGTACACCATCGGCATCGACGCCGTCATGCCCAACGGTCGTACGCTCCAAGTTGCCTCATGTCACCACTACCGCGACCAGTGGGCCAAAGCCTTCGACGTGACCTACGAAGACCTCGATGCCAAACAGGCGTTCTGCCACCAAACCACCTACGGGATGTCGGAGCGGTTGCTCGGTGCCGTGGTGGGCATGCACGGCGATGAGAACGGCCTGATCATGCCGCCCAAGATTGCCCCTTTCCAAGTCGTCATTTGCCCGATGATTCGCAAGAACCTCGAGGTTGATACCATCGCCGTGGCCCATGAGGTTGCTGACAAGCTCCGCTCTCGTGGTCTTCGCGTCAAGGTGGACGACCGAGACCTCCACCCCGGTCAGAAGTACTACGACTGGGAAATCAAGGGCGTGCCACTCCGATTGGACATCGGTCCCCGAGACATCGCCCAAGGCACCGCCTTTGCAGCCCGACGAACGGGCGGCAAGGAACCCCTACCGATGGACAACATCGTGGACGAGTGCTACCGCGTGCTTGACGAGATCAGCGACGAGTTGCGCTCCCGAGCCTCCCAGCACATGGACGACGTGGTGCAGCCACTCCCCTCCTTCACGGAGGCCGACGGCCAGTGGACCATGGACGGGGAGGTCAAGGACGGCCACATCTACGAACTTGCGTTCAACGGTTCCGACGCTCATGC
>CEUM01112451.1_pt1 | contig 35596 bp, 30 predicted proteins | sample 356421 | NCBI WGS metagenome assembly CEUM01 (sample SAMEA2622716, study PRJEB7988) | marine metagenome | biome: marine biome (ENVO:00000447); feature: surface water layer (ENVO:00002042); material: "saline water (ENVO:00002010), including plankton (ENVO:xxxxxxxx)" | depth 5 m
AATGCCTCGACCGCAAATTTACTCTCAATTATCATGTTGATTTTTGCAGCATGGGCAGCAGTTGAAATCGTTACGAACGTTGTTGGCAACGAAGTCCCCCCAGTCACAGGAACGGAAGTATCGGGTGACGAACAGCGAACCAATGATGGGAAGATTATCGGGCTTGGTGCCGTTGCTGGGACGCTCGGCCTTGTTTTGCAACTCCTCATTCCCCGAGAAGAATCAGAATCCGTTGTTGAATCTCAACCTGAAGAAGACGAAGAAATCGATGAAGTCGTGGACATCATGATGGAAGATGTCGAGTCTGATGATGATGAAGGTGGAGAAGAATCGGAGGAAGAACAAGAAATCTCTGAAGACGAAATCGTCGAAGAAGATTCAACCGACGATGGGGGTAGCCTTGAAGAAGGAGATGAAGTGCCTACAGATGAAGGCGAAGATTCTCAGGAAGAGGAAGCTCCTGAAGAAGAGGAAAAAACTCCTGTCAAAAAGAAGAAATTTTGAGGTGAAGAAACATGTGGGAACATCGAGCAGTATCGCATAAACAATTCAGAGAAAGTGGACGGATTACCCCTACTGAAACATATGTTCAGTTAATGGATAAAGTCGAAGATGCAGTCAAAGACGCACAAAAGATGCCATTTGATCATGAAGAATTTCTCAAGTACATTCCAACACACGGTCCTTGGGAACCAATCCATGAAACGGATGATACCAAGGGCGATCCTCGAACACGATACATTGGTCCAGGTCGACCAAAATTGTTGAACACAAATCTCTTCCTGGGTTCAACGTGGATTGAATCTGAGAGGTTCAAGTTCGAACGTCGAATCAGTACACTCTCTGATTTCTTGAAGCAAAAGACAGTTGTTAACGCAAACATGTGGACACCAAAGCAATTGGTCACAACACAGACGTTCTTCTTCTGTTCAACTGGTGACGAAGAGCGTTTAGGTGGTTCAATGTTGACAGGTGAAACTGTCGCAGATTCTCACCCGTTCCTCGGAACAGGTGGAGACGAAGACGGTGTTTCAGAATGGGAACCGATCCTATGGGGTCTTGGTCACCGTGGTGTTGTACCAGATTCGGATCCTCAAGACAAGGTCTACTATCCTTCACTTATGCACCGTGGTGTAGCTTTCAACAACCGTTTGGGTTGGATTCGCTACTCACCTGCTGGATTTGGTAAGGATGCAAGTGGTTACTTGATGACCAAGCCAACAACATGGATTCATCCTGCTGTTGACGGAAACCGAGATACCGCTACAGCATTCAATCTCCTTGTCAACCTACCAGATCGTCGAATCTCATTCGGTGAAGAAGGAATTACAGACGTTTTCCTCACCACTGGAAAGACTTCTCTTTACACAATGATGGGAATGATGTCCTCTTCAACCGTCCGACAAATGTTCGGTGCTGGTTCGGAAATGGTTCCTCTCGAATTCCACTGCATTGAACCAGGCCTTGATGAGTGGATTAAGAACGCAAGTGATGAAGACAAGTATGCTCGTTTGTTCGAGGTTACTGCTTGTCTCGGTTACCTCTTGACCGATCCAAAGGTTGGTTCACTCGGTGGCGCTGCAAAGCGTCGACGATTGTTGCTCTACCCACACGATCAAGGTAACCTTTTGACGTGTGTTAACGCAAGTCAAGTTGCTGACCACGCGCTCAAATCCAACTATGCTGCAACGGTCTTCACCAAGCTCGACCAAGCCGATTTCATGAACCGTGTCGCTCGACGTTACAAGGCATATGCTGATCTCGTGACAGCAAGTGATTTCGCTAAGGGTGCTCGCTGGATCAGTCAAGCAATGATTGGTGATGACAAGATTCTCGGACCAAACGTCCACTCGATTCTTGCAGTACGTGGATACGATATTCTCAATCTCGATGAGTACATGGAATCATTCAACGATGTTTCTGCTGCTCCAGAGCGATTGATTCGCCGTGTGGTTCAATCGGTTGCTACGAACGCTCTCAAGACGTTGTTCCCAATGGATATGCTCGGTGAAAGTGGTGGCCAACAACCATTCTCACACATTTTTGCACCTGCAGGAAACAGTGAGCAAGCACTCGTCTATTACACGGACATCCGCTTCCTTGTTCCAACATCGATTGACAAGTTGCGAATGATTACAGGTGCTCGTGGTGCAGATCGTGGTCGAATGCGTGAAGCATACGGAAACATGACCGGTGCAGACCCAATGACTGGACTGTCAATCATCGATTTGTGTCTACCATTCCTTGCTGATATGGGCGAAGAGTCCTGGCAAACAGGTACTGGTCTGAATGAGGATGAAATCATTGTTGAAGTCACCATGGCTGTCAACCCAGCTATTGTCTGGAAGAACCTCTTAGAGCCAACCACCAACGAAGTCTTCGATCTACCAAAGGGTAAGAAGGGAACTTCAGCAAACGTCTGGGGTGACATGTTCATGAGCAACGAGCCACTTCATGACAAGATGGTCAAGGATGGACAGGGACACTATCTCAACCTACTCCGGCTGTGCTACCATTGGAGCAATGATAAGTCCAAGGATATCCACGGTCTTTGATTAAACAAGATTTGAGAGCCAGATGACGAGTGTCATCGGTGAATAAGGTGTCATCAAATAGATGATGATTGGTGAGAGGAAGACCAAGAAGAGTCCCCACCAAACACCATTGTTCCAATCTTTGACTTTCACACCATCGAGTGGTCCAAAAGGAAGCATGTTGAACAGGCCGAGAATGATGTTCGCTCCAATCCAATAGAGCACAATGTCGTAGATCATTGCTTGCCAGACGAATCCCCCATCGACAAGATAAGCCATTGTGCTGTAATCTTGTGCATTCGTCAGCATAAAGAGAAGTGCTCCGATTGGTATACCGATGATAAATAAGCCGAGGTTGACAAGCGGGCCGGCGATAGCGATGTGGCCGTTTTGACGGCGTGTTACAAGCCCTGCAACCATCACTGCTCCAGGCGCCATGAAAAGGACGCCAAGGAAGAGTGCGATGAAGACACCAATTTGCAAGCCTTTTGGATCTGCTCGGAATTCCGCCCAACACCCGTTTTTCTTTGCAATGATTTTGTGACCTATTTCATGGAGTACAAACGCAGGCCCAACAGCGATGAGCATAATTGGCATGGATATGAGAATCTGAAGTAGCCAAGAGGAAGTGCCATTCTGGGAAAGACCTCCAAGACCGCCCGCACTCATGAAACCTAAAGCAAGGGTGAATGCTGCTGTAGCATAGAGAAGATGTTTCTTTTCTTCTTCACTAAAGTGCCAAATTCCACCTTTGTGCAATGTCGGTTGTGATTGAGACATCACACGAAAGAAACTGTTCACTGGAGATGGTCTCGAAGAACTTTGTCCAGCATGAACACGGTGAATTTTTTGTTGTGTACCGTAGAACGGACTCGGTTCGAGAATGTCCGCTCTTGGGTCTCGAGCCATGTTCTTCTCAGACATGGGTCTTCTTTCAATGCTCGCTCGCGTCGTACGAGACTTCATGTGTTTGAACAACGAGGGTGGCTTGAGCAATCATGTCAATGCCAAGGCGAGCAATGAAAGACATGGGAATGCAAGCATGTTGTCTACGTTGCGATGAGCCGGATGAGAAAGGAAGTTCAAGATGTAAGAAATGTATTGGTTATCATATGAAGATTCGAGAAGAGATTGCCAAAGCATCGCCTGATGATCCATTGTATCAATTTGCAAAAGAGCTCTTAGCGATGATTGTCGCACCGCATCGATTCGATACTGATCCTGTTCATGGGCCCTTCCTGGAAGAGCAACAACGGCTTGCAGCAGCATATGTACCACAAAGTGAAGAGCAAACCGAACAAGATGTATTCGATGTTTTTGAAACACAAAAGGGTATGATAAAAACGAACATAATCCAAAATGTTGCGAACAAAAACAAATGGAAAGATCAACCACCAGAACCAGAATTAGCACGGCGTATTGGCGAAGATGCTTGGAGAGATGATGAAATTGATGTCAAACAATACCATTCTGGTCGAACAGTACCTAGTCAAGACATCAACCCCGTAGACCGGTCAGATCGTAAAGGAGAGGATGTAGATATGGTGGCACGGACGAACATTAAGGCACAACGAGACCATGTTGATGATGAAATCCTGGAAATCATTGAGAATGAGGAATTACATCAACGAAAATCAAAAGAAAAAAATTGGGATTCTGCAGTTTCCGATGTTTTGGATTTGTTAAATAATGAAGAATAAATATGTATTATTTGAATATAAATTATTTTAATATGTTTTTGTTTAATTAGTGAGTTGATAAGTGACTCTTTGTGTTCCTTTACCTTTCGACTTCTTACCGATAAATTCCAGACCTTTTATTTCGGAAATATTTCGAACATGGGTTCCTGCACACGGGCACAGGTCTTGTTGATCTCCTATTGTAATGACGCGAAGATCTTTGATAAATGATGGAAGTAAATCCATGTTTGTACGATCTTCTGGCATAATCGAGTTGATTTCATCTCGTGTCATTTGAGAGTCTGTGACTTCAAGACCTTGTTGAATTTGTTCATTGACTGCTCGTTGGAGATCGGATAACATTTCTTCTGTAAATTGGATTGGTTTGAAATCGATGCGTGATTTTTCTGTATGGATTTGGTTACCGACAGTCCGCACACCATCAAACATCTCGTAGGCGATTCCACTCACAAGGTGTTGAGCAGTATGCATTCGCATATGTGCATAACGACGTTCAAAATCGATTTTTCCATGAACCTCATCGCCTACATCGAGTTCAAAAATATCCTCGATTGTGTGGTAAATCGAATCTCGACCTCGAACCTCGACAACATCCATCGTACCATTTGGACCCTCAAGTGTTCCAAGATCCCAATTTTGACCCCCTCCAAGTGGGTAAAATAATGTCTGATCAAGAACAATTTTATTCTCTTCAATTGCAAGGACTTTTGCTGAAAATTCATCTTTGTAAGCCGCTTCAATTGATTCGAGATAGAGTTTTTTTGTATCCATATCTACACCTGTTCCCATAATTCAATTCCTCGTTGAAATCGTTGATTACAATCCCATAATGTGTGGTTCACTGGTAGCATTGTAGAAATAATTTCAATGATTTTTCGATTCTCTGTAGCGTGATCGCCAACATACCATGATTCTGTTAATCCGTCTTGACGATGTATCTGGTAAACTGAATCTTCAAAATGGTGAATTTGATCCTTCAGATGAACATAACCTGTTGCTTCCTTACGTTCAATATTGTACGAACATGTTGCTTCAGATATTTCATGTGGTTTTGCCCAAGGTATCCAGGTATCTTGGATTGTGTCAATTATATAATCATAAACAGCTGAATCAGTAAATTGGCCGGCTCCGATAAACGTGACATTGAATCGTCCTTCACTTGTTTTCTTTGAAGTTATTCGAGTCCGATGACAAAATTGTACACCTAATTTTGCTAATTCAATACTCATACCCTTCATAATCCATTCATGCCGGTACGCTGAACTTGTTCCTTCAAATCCTTGATCGGTTGAAAATGAAAGTGGAATCGATTGATGATCGAGAAGAACGCTTGGCCAAACATTTGGTAAACCGAATTCAATCGAGTGGTCAACGATGTGTACTTCATGGCCTTCATTCATTGCAGAATATGCGCACCCGTATGCAACAATTCCTGCACCAACGATGAGAACTTTCACAACTTCACCTCGTTTCAATCAGTAAAGCATCAACTGGGCAACTTGGAAGACACAATTCGCAATATGTGCACTGAGATTGTTCAACAAGAGCAAGTAAACCTTCCATCGATAATGCATTGGTTGGACAAAGTCCAATGCAAGCTCCACATCCATAGCATAGATCTTCATTAACTACGAAATGAAGAGAAGCCATGATGATTCCAGTGGACACCTCCATATTTGACCTTCCATTGAGAAGTGTCTAAATTCTCACTCTTTTTCTTCGAGATGAAAGAATTATCTTGAGAATCGAAGAAAAACTGGACTTTATCGATATACCCCTTCATTTCCACTGGAATAATATTTCAAACCGTTGATGGATCAACAAAGCAACGTACGAATCAAAATCAACAACAGCCAATCGTATTTTATCGCGTAGAGTGTATATTGTTAATGGTAAATTTCTATGATAATTTCGTCGAGATCAATGAATTTAAATTCCACTGGAAACCATCGGGTGCGACCCACAAGTTCATTCATAACATATCTATGGAATAATCATGGTCGTTTATGCTCCAGGGCGAACATCCCAATATCCGGAGATACCTCCTGAACGGGGATTGCGTTATCATTACCTTGGAGGTGGAAATGAAGTTGGAAACGTTGGAATCGTTCTTGAAGACCCTTCTTCGAACCGCTTGTTATTGGATTATGGAATCGCTCCAACAAAACCCCCGCGATATCCAAATGAAGCACCATACGTATCGAATGCTATCATTACACATTCTCACATTGATCACTTGGGTATGGTGCCATGGCTCGCATCAAATCACAATACTACATTGCACGGAACAGAACTTACTGTCGCAATCTCTGAAATGATGTGGTATGATTGTCACAAAGTATCTTCAATTGAAGGATATCCATTACCCTGGGATAAACGAGATATTGATCTTGCTCTTTCAGCATGGAAAACACATCCTTTCAACAAACCTTGGACACAAGATGATTGGAAGCTAGAACTTCATGGCGCAGGACACATCCCCGGTGCAGCAATGCTACATGTCGAAACACCAAACAAATCTGTTTTATTCTCTGGAGATTTTGATACACGAGACTCACAACTAACTGTTGGCGCAAAACCCGTTAAATCGGATGTTTTGTTTGTTGAAGGAACGTATGGAGGACGAGATCATCCACCAAAACAAGAAGAAAATGAACGCTTCATTGAACGAGTGATTGAAGTGACTGATCGAGGTGGTACTGCACTCGTTCCTGCTTTTGCAAACGGTCGTACTCAAGATGTTGTCATGCTTCTCCACAAGCATTTACCAGAACTGGATGTTCACGTTGATGGGATGGGAAAGCGTGTAGCTAAATTACAGATGGAACACCCAGAAACACTCCGAGACCCAACGGCCCTAGAATCCGCTTGGCGATGGTGTCGCCGTGTGTCGAGTAAATCCGATCGAAAGAAAGCATTGGATGCAGACGTCATTGTTTCAACATCTGGAATGTTGGATGGGGGACCTTCCATTTGGTATCTTAATCGACTACGTCACAACCAAAAAAATGCGATTTTACTCACTGGCTACCAAGCTCGCAATACAGGTGGTCGCCGACTCCTTGAAGAGCGTCGAATCCCAATCTTTGGTAAATTATCTTCGATCGACCTCGAAGTTGACCAATATTCCTTTTCAACACATGCAGGTCATCAAGAAATCGTTGATTTTGCAACGCAATGCCAAGCAGAAGATGTTGTTATCTATCATTCAGACCCAACGATGGCACGACCTCCACTTGCCGATGCACTTGAGGCAAATGGACATCGTGTTCACACTCCAGAAAATGGAATTTCAGGCATTTTGGATTGATTCAATCAGCCGAAGGGGTTGAATACATCAACCTAAAGCGATAGTCGATAGCATGGCGGAGAAAGCACCCGGTGGAAAGAAGCGCCGAAGAAAGCGTAAGTTGCGATTGACACTCCGTCAAAACAAAATCAAAAAGGCTGACACCTATACTGATTCTTTAGGATGGTCTACTGATGTTGGTCGAACACTTGAGGATGCTCCGAAAGTACAGGAGCCTGAAACACTGAACATCCAATGCGATATGTGTGGATCCATGCTTAAGATTCGTAAACCAAAACGTGCTAGATACACAGTGACATGCACATATCCAGAATGCGGAAATGTCATGACCTTTGATTGAAATGAATCGACTTATTTTGACGATTCTATTTCTCATACTTCCATCCCTTCAAGGATGTTTACAGGTTGAAGATGAATCGGATACCACAATTCGTTTAGCAACGACAACATCACTTCGAGATTCGGGCCTGTTGGATGAATTGCTAACAGATTTTACCGAAAAATCATCAATTGAAGTCGATGTTATCGCAGTTGGTTCAGGTGCCGCAATGTCGCTTGCAGAGAATGGAGATGTAGACGTTCTAATCGTTCATGATCCAATTCGAGAACTTGAATTCATCGAGAACGGATTTGCAGAAAATCGCACAACATTTGCATGGAATCGTTTTGTTTTTCTCGGCCCAGAAAATTTTTCTGGATCATTTCTCGAAACATTGGATTGGATTATTGAAAATAACGCGTGCTTCGTTTCCAGAGGTGATGAATCAGGAACCCACCAAAAAGAGCAAGCAATATGGAGACTCTTTTCAAATCAATCTGAATTTGATTTTGTTGAAGATGATTTAGGATTTCATCCAGTTTGGGACGGATACCAGTCCATTGGACAAGGTATGGGTGCTGCCATTACAATCTCGAATGAATTAGAATGTTGGACATTATCGGATCGAGGAACGGCTTTGTATCGGCAAGAAAATACAAACCTCATTATGCACGAATTTGAAGAATCAATCCTTCTCAATCCATATTCCATTCTCTTGATGGACAATGAACACAATCAACAAACAGTTGATTTACGAGATTATCTTCTCTCATCAGCAGAAGTGATTGACAACTATACTGTAAACAATGAAACACTGTTCAACAGTGGTGAGCCACCAAGTTAACCAATTCTTTGACCTTCCTTTAATTGTTGAGCAATTTCATGATCTTCATTGATGAATTTTCCATGATCAATATACAGAATTCGATCTGCTAACCGTCTTGCTTGCAAGGGGTTATGTGTTGCAATAACAATACTTCCACCACAATCTCTGTACAACTGCATCTGATGTTCAATTTGCTCAATTGAAACACCATCAAGCTCTGAAGTTACTTCATCCAACACCAAAATTTTCCGACCCATCATCAATGCTCTTAGAAATGCCAAACGTTGTATTTCTCCTCCCGATAATGTGTCGGTACGTTGGCCACCCTTCTCATCAAAACCACAAAGTATTGCATACTGCTTTCCAGCATTTGGTAATTCATTGTGTAGTTTAGAGGGAAGTTCCAATTCCATTGCAACAGTATCCATCACAAGAACTGGATTTTGGGCAACGTATGCCAGGTCTTGACTGTAAGCGCTACGTGTATTTTCCAATCCAACCACCGCTCTCAAAAATGTTGATTTCCCAGATCCAGATTCTCCCATAATTGCAACAATTTCTCCTCCCGAAATTTGTAACGAACATGCATCGATGATTGTTTTCCCATTTTTGATAACGGTTAGATCCTTCCACTCGGCGACAAATGGTTCAAAGGATTGACGAACCATCTCCTCTTCTCCATACGAACGTTGTTCAAAGAATCGAACAAATTGAACCAGTTGTAAGCAAAAAGCGGTGGCCAGAGAAATCGTGAGTAAGACCAAGCCGAGTTGCAAAGCAACATCAAGTCGTCCAATACTTGTTTCAAGTACAACACTCGTTGTCAACACACGCGTCTTTCCAGCAATGTTCCCACCAACCATCATCACAGCCCCAACTTCTGCTACAGCTCGCCCAAACCCAAGCAATATAGCGTTTGTAATACCTCTTCGAGCACAATACATCTCGAGCAACATTCGTTGTCGTCGACTGGCATTCATCACCCGAAACACATCTCTCTTTTCTGAAGAAACACGCTCGAGCGCTGTCCATGAAACACCAAAAATCAATGGAAAGATGAGCAATGTCTGGGCTACGATCATTCCTTGGATCGTAAACAACCAATTCAACGAACCAAAGACACCATCCTTACTCAAAACAACGTATACTGCGACGCCAACCACTACTGGAGGTAAACCATACAGTGCTTGAGTAAGCACGCGTAAAAATGGCTTAATCTTCCAATCCACATTGGCTAAAACCATTGCTGCAAGCATTCCAAACACCCCAGCAATAATCGTCGCCGAACCACTTGTTACAAGGGTCCGAAGAACCACATCCCAAAGGTTAGTAGAATCAACCACACCATGGCGAAGCAAGACAAACCTTTGAGTTTGGCGAAGGAAGCCACTGGGCTGGGGAGTGAATACGTGAACAATATTCCATACTACTTACCTCTTGACGAGGCCGTTTCCCTTACCCTAAACCACAAACTCTCCTGTGAAGTCGAGAACATACGACTGGACGATGCACATGGGCGGATTTTAGCAGAAGATCTACGTTCAAAGGTCAACGATCCACCCTTCGATAATTCAGCAATGGATGGATTCGCCGTGCAATATAGTGATACGGAACATGCTCCTTCAACGCTTGCGATTATCGCGGTATCTCAAGCCGCTGCTGGTGATGAAACCCTTTCAATCACATCAGGGCAAGCCGTACGCATTATGACCGGAGCACCCATTCCATCAGGAGCAGATGCGATCATTCCCATTGAGGCGTGTTCCATCGATGGCCATCAAGTCACGCTGAATCAACCATCAAAGCCCCATTTTATCCGCAAGTGCGGAGAAAACATTCGTCAAGATGAAGTTGGTCTCGAGAAAGGAACCTATCTTACTCCTCAAGCAATTTCCATGTGTGCGACAATGGGTTATGCAACCATACCTGTCATTCGGCGATTGAAAATAGGTGTTATTTCGACCGGAGATGAACTCAAACCTCCTGGTGAAGAACTTGCTTATGGTGAAATCTATGAATCAAACTCATATGGAATTTCTGGACTTGTGAAGATGCTTGGCCACACACCGATTCGCTACCCTGCAGTGCATGATTCAATCGAAGCATTACGCAATCAATTCGATCTTGCTGCAGAAGAATGCGACCTTTTCATTACTTCAGGCGGTGTTTCAATGGGGGAGTGGGATTTTGTTCGAAAACTTATGGAGGAAGAAGGCGATCTTGTATTTTGGAGAGTAAAAATACGACCTGGCTCACCACCGTTGTTTGGCCACTGGAATGGGACACCGATGTTTGGATTACCAGGCAATCCAGTAAGCAGCCACGTGGTGTTTCGGATGCTCGTCGTTCCATATCTACGTGGTTCCATCGGCACCACATATCCGCATGATCAAGTTGTTCATGCCCAACTTCAAACCAAGGTTCGATCCACGACCGATTGCCTTACATTGCGGCGTGTAACCCTCAAATCCACACCTGAAGGCTTCATGGCAGAACAGCCGAAACACCAAGGTTCAGGCAACATCGATAGCCTGTCTTCAGCAGACGGATTAACCCTCCTCAAACCAGGCCAATCAGGTGATGTTGGGGAACAAATCGAGGTTCTACTTCTTTGAGGGATCATCATGAGGAAGCGTGTTGATTCAGAAACCATCCTCCTTGATATCCTCAAAGAAATGCAACCCCAAGCAAGTACGAATGTGTTGCGAAAAATGTTAACCAATCAGCGAATAACCGTTGATGACCAAACCATTCATCGCGCCAAACATATTGTCAATGAAGGGCAAACAGTCGAAATTCTCCCAAAGCCAAAAATTTCTGTTGAAGAAGAACGAGAAAATCATGCAAAAACACACGATTTGGACATTCTCTTTGAGGATGAGACCCTCCTTGTTGTCAACAAACCAGCGGGCTTACTTTCAGTTGCAACAGATCGTCTAGAAAAGAATACACTTCACAACCGATGCGTGGAATACTGCCGTGAAGGTGACAGGAATGGATGGTGTTTCATCGTTCATCGATTGGATAAAGCAACATCCGGTGTTATGGTATTTGCAAAATCAGAAATTGCAAAACGAGACTTGCAAGACCAATTTGCTCAACAACTGGTTCATCGCCACTATGTTGCACTCGTCGAAGGACAAACAGCGTCTGGTCAAGCAGATCATCACTTAATTGAAGACAAAAATTTACGAGTTTATGTTGCCGAAAAGAAATCGAAAAACAGTAAACGTGCAGTCACGTCTTGGGATGTACTTGCATTCAATGAAACCTCAACCCTTCTCAGTGTCGTTATTGAAACTGGTCGTCGACATCAAATTCGAGTCGCTATGGCTGAGAATGGAACACCGGTCGTCGGTGACAAAACACATGGAGCGATGACCAATCTCCATGGAAGGATTTGCCTCCATGCTGTTGCTCTGGAATTTCTCCATCCACTGACTGATGACCCCGTCCGTTTTGAGTCAGAATTCAACCCTGCTTGGAGGCACGGATTGAAGAACCCTTGACGATACGGTAGAGGTGTTCATATGGGAGTGAATCAGGATTGGATATCGGTTCGCGGTGCGCGAACACACAATCTACAAGACATTGATGTTCAACTACCTCGGGGCCAATTCGTTGTGATTTCTGGTGTTTCAGGATCTGGAAAATCAAGTCTTGCTTTCGACACACTCTATGCAGAAGGGCAACGGCGGTATGTCGAATCACTCTCATCGTATGCTCGGCAATTTATTGGCCAAATGAAAAAGGCAGATTGTGATGGAATTGAAGGACTCTCACCTGCAATCTCCATCGATCAAAAGCAAGGGTCACACAATCCTCGTTCAACGGTTGCTACTGTAACCGAAATTCAAGACTATCTGCGATTACTCTGGGCAAGGATTGGTAAACCACACTGTCCTGAGTGTGGGAAAGAAGTAGCTCGTCGAACCGTGCAAGAAATTGTTGACGATATTCTATGGAATTTTGAACAACACACGATTGCAGTATGGAGTCCAGTTGTTCGTGCTCGAAAGGGGACGCACGCTGAATTGTTCAAACAATTTGTTGAACAAGGCTACATGAATGGACGCGTGAACGGCCATGATACCGATTTTGAAAATCCCCCGGCCCTCGATAAAAACTTCCGTCATGATATCGATGTTCGAATCGACCGCTTTCTTCTATCCAAAGATCGTCGCCATCGGACAACTGAAGCTGTTGAGAATGCACTCCGTCTCGGCGGAGGTGCGCTTGCAGTTACGAGTCTTCGAATTCCAAAAGAAGCATTGTCATCGGAAGGAATGGAACGCCCTGAACATTCTGAGGGCACGACAATTTCTTGGTCTGAAGACTTCGCTTGCCCAGAGCACGGGGCATTTATGCCCGAACTTTCACCACGCGTCTTTTCCTTCAATTCTCCTCTTGGCGCATGTCCAGAATGCCAAGGCCTTGGGATTCAACGGCAATTTAATCCAGATTTGATCATCGATGATACGCTTACTGTGTCCAATGGCTGTGTTTTACCTTGGCGCCAATCCATGTCGCCAGGATGGTACAAAAAACTCCTCCAACAGGTCTGTGAACACTATGGTATTTCACCAAACGTTCCTTTCGGATTATTGGATGAAGATGCAAAGGATATCCTTCTCTATGGCTCGGGATCGACAATTATTCACTTTCATTTTGAATCTGATAATGGCTCAGTGTACAAGATGAATCGGCCATGGGAAGGCATCATTGCACGCTTAGAACGAACCTATGCTGAAACCTCCTCAGATCGAACGAGAAACCGACTTATCGCTTGTATGACAGACCTTGATTGTCATGCCTGCCAAGGAGAAAAACTCAATCCCGCAGCAAGATTCGTCACCGTTGGAGGTATTCGACTTCCGGAAGTGAGTCGTAGTTCAGTTCACGAAGCCTACCAACTGATCAAAGCACTCCACCCTGAAGCAGACGGCCCCCCTGAACAGTACGCAGATGTTCTAACGGCCCTTGATGACCGTTCCTTATTCATTGGAAATGAAATTCTCAAGGAAATAGAAAACCGACTAGGATTCTTGGAATCCGTTGGGCTTGACTATCTTACGCTGGATCGAAAAGCAAACACGCTATCAGGCGGGGAAAGTCAACGCATTCGGCTTGCAACACAAATTGGCTCACGTTTGACTGGCGTGATGTATGTCCTCGATGAACCATCGATTGGACTGCATCAACGTGATAATGAACGTCTTCTCCAAACATTACGTGAATTAACTGATTTAGGAAACACGCTCCTTGTTGTTGAACACGATGAGGACACACTTCGTCAAGCAGACTGGATTTGCGATCTTGGGCCAGGTGCAGGATTGGAAGGCGGCATCGTCGTTGCAAATGGGCCACCAAAGAAGGTTATGAAGGCAAAAGATTCGGTTACAGGAGCATATCTCTCAGGCCGACGCTCAATCAAACCTCCTGCTGAAAGAACCACTCCAAACGGGAAATGGTTGGAAATAACAAATGCACAACACAACAATCTCAGCAACATTGATGTCAAGATACCCTTAGGATGTTTTACCTCAATTACAGGCGTATCAGGTTCAGGAAAATCTTCACTGATCTCAGGAATTCTCTCACCAGCATTGCAACGTCATTTGCATAATTCTGAGAAATTACCGGGAAAACATTCCAGTATTGAAGGCTTACAACACGTCGATAAAGCCATCATTATTGATCAATCACCTATCGGTCGCACACCTCGTTCCAACCCTGCAACTTACACGAAAGTCTTCGATGAAATTCGAAAACTGTTTTCGAATACAACACTTGCAAAAGAACGTGGATATACACCTGGAACATTCAGCTTTAACGTCAAAGGTGGCCGTTGCGAAGCATGTTCAGGAGCAGGATCGATTAAACTGGAAATGAACTTCTTACCCGATGTATGGATTGAGTGTGATGTATGCAACGGAAAGCGCTACACTCGCGAATGTCTTGAAGTGACATGGAAAGGTAAAACCATTCACGATGTCCTGCAAATGCCGGTAGGCGAAGCAGTTTCATTCTTCAAGAATCATAAGAAAATACACCGCACTTTGGAAACGCTCAACGCAGTTGGGCTTTCCTACATACGCCTCGGCCAGCCAGCAACCACACTTTCTGGCGGGGAAGCACAACGGGTCAAACTCGCAAGTGAGTTACGCCGTCCTCCTCACAAACATACAGTATACATCTTGGATGAGCCAACGACTGGACTCTCATTTAGCGATGTTCAACTTCTTATCGACGTCCTCCTTGAATTGCGAGCGAAAGGACATACGGTGATTGTTATCGAACACCATCTTGATGTCGTTAAATGCAGTGATTATGTCATCGATCTCGGTCCAGAGGGTGGCGATCGTGGGGGTTTGATCGTTGCGGAAGGAACGCCTGAAGAGGTTGCTGAGGTGAGCCGAAGTTATACCGGCCAATTCCTCAAATCCATGCTCAAGACGGAGTAAACCCTTCCGTAGTGTTCAAAGAGCGTATGTGACGAACTGTGACTAGGTCGGAAGCAATGGCGATGCAGGAAGTCAGAGTCGAGGTCACACCGTTGCAAACGGAGGGAATGCGAGATGTTCTCGGAGATGTTGTACAGCGCCAACTTTTTGCAGATCACAACATCGATGTAGGAAAGGTTCGAAGTATTCGCGGTTATCTAATCCGAAGTCAATATGATGCATCCGAAATTGAGCCAAGCGTACAAGATATCTTTTCGGATCCAATCATTGAATTTGGAGCAACAAACACCTCCCTTCTCGAGGATAAGACATTCTTTCCGAACACACCACCTCTCACCGTTACCGTTGGATTCAAACCAGGTGTAACAGATAACCCAGGTGCAGCAGCAAATGATGGCTTCAAGATCCTATTCCCTGAAGGCGAATCGTCGATTGCAACCTACATCTCGTATGCATTCCTTGAACTTCCAGAAGGGATCGATCATGATTGGCTCGCTTCGACGTTGTTCAATGGATTGATTGAGAAGTCAATTCTTACCACAAAAGAACAGTTGGAAACAGGTCAAGCAACAAGCCTCGCATATCCAAACCGTCCTGACATTGAACGTCAAGCCCCCGCCATCATCAATCTTGAAGTCGGTGATGAGCAGTTAATTCAACTCTCCAACGAAGGCCTTCTCGCATTGAACCTCAATGAAATGCAAACCATTCGCGACCATTATCGGGATGAAGCAACGCGTGAAGCACGGGAATCGGTTGGTATTTCGCCGGATGCTCCGACAGATGTCGAACTCGAGTGCTTAGCACAAACGTGGAGCGAGCATTGCAAACACAAGATTTTTGCAAGCAAAATACACCATATCGATACGGAGACAAATGAAGATACAGTCATTGATTCATTGTTTAAGACCCACATCATGAAACCAACCCACGATATGGCGAAAGAAGTTGATTGGCTGCTCTCAGTTTTCCATGACAATTCAGGGGTTATCGCTTGGAACGATGATTGGTCAATTTGTATGAAAGCTGAAACCCACAATTCACCTTCAGCTCTCGATCCATACGGGGGTGCCATGACAGGCATTGTAGGGGTGAATCGAGACATTCTTGGAACGGGCCTTGGGGCTCGGCCAATTGCCAATACAGACGTATTCTGCTTTGGTCCACCTGATTGGTCAGGAGAATTACCTTCTACACTCTTCCATCCATCTCGCGTTCTTCGTGGCGTACATGCTGGAGTTCGAGTTGGCGGTAACGAATCAGGTATTCCCACAATTAACGGGTCAATTGTGTTCGATGAACGGTACATTGGAAAGCCATTGGTTTATTGTGGAACAGTTGGTTTGATGCCACGCCGGCTTGCGGATGGACGAGAATCCCATGAAAAGAATCCAACTGCTGGTGATCTGGTCTACATGGTTGGCGGTAGAGTTGGCTCAGATGGAATCCATGGAGCGACCTTTTCTTCACTTGAACTAACAGATGAATCACCGTCAAGTGCTGTGCAAATCGGCGATCCAATCACGCAAAAGAAAATGATGGACATGTTGCTCGAAGCTCGAGATGCTTGCTTGATTACATGCACAACCGACAACGGTGCTGGAGGGCTTTCTTCCTCAATTGGCGAAATGGCAGAGTATACGAACGGTTGTGAAATTGATCTTGCGAAAGTTCCGCTCAAGCAAGAAGGCCTCTCATCGTGGGAGATTCTCGTTTCTGAATCACAAGAACGTATGACAGTTGCAGTTGCACCAAAGGATAAGGAAGCCTTCGAAGCCCTTGCCCAACTTCATGAAGTTGAGGCAACACCCGTGGCCACCTTCACAGATACTGGATACTTCCACGTTAAACACGGGGAAGACACAGTTGCTTATCTTCCAATCACGTTCCTCCATGATGGCGTACCTCAACTAGAGTTGGAATCCGAATGGATTCCTCCCCAACACGAAGCCTTTGTTCCTCCAAAGGATATTGATCAATCATCGCTTCTGAAAGAAATGCTTGCTCGGCCAAATATTGCTTCAAAAGAAACATGGGTTCGTCAATACGATCACGAAGTCATTGCACAAACCGCTGTGAAACCATTCGTCGGTGTGGAACGTGATGGGCCAGGCGATGCAGGCCTCATCGCTCCAATTCATGGCAATCCACAGGGATTGGTCGTATCTTGTGGAATCGCTCCTCGCTATTCGGACATCGATGCTGGAGCCATGGTTGCTGCCTCCATCGATGAAGCGGTTCGTAACGCAGTTTGTGTTGGGGTTGATATCGATAAGATGGCTGGACTCGACAATTTCTGTTGGCCAGACCCAATCGAATCTGAAAAGACGCCTGATGGTAAGTTCAAACTCGCACAACTCGTTCGTGCAAACCGTGAACTTGAGCGAGTATGTCGTGCTTACCATCTTCCTTGCGTTTCTGGAAAAGATTCGATGAAGAACGATTACGGGGTGTGGCCGAACAAGATTTCAATCCCCCCAACCATGCTGTTCTCATTGTTTGGAAATCAACCAGATGTTCGCAAGACAGCTACGTCAAATTTCAAACATCACGGCGAGCGAATCTATCTTGTTGGTACAACTCATGCAGAACTTGGGGCTTCTGAGGTTGCTTTCCATTTGAAGGAGCGAGGCGATGTAACAGGTATTGGTGGGCAAGTACCAATGCTCCAACATCCAACTGAACAGTTAGAAGTTTATCGGAAATTATCAGCATCGATTCAAGAAGGATTGATTCGAACTGCGCATGATTGCAGTGAAGGAGGCTTAGCGATTGCATTGGCAGAGATGTGTATCGGTGGTCGCTGCGGAGCGGTTATTGATATCGACGGTATTGGTGAAGGCGATGCGTTCACCCGTCTATGGAGTGAATCACTTGGGCGAATCGTAGTCTCGGTAGAGGCTGAACATGAACTCGCATTTGTTGAAATGATGGAAGGTGCAGATCTTCATTTGATCGGCATGGTTACGGAATCATCTGAACTCATTATTGAAGACGGATATGATCAAATCATACAAACAGATGTTGACGAACTGACCAGTTCATGGAAAGAGGCATTGGATTTGACGGGGGCGATTGAATGACTCAAGAGGTCAACGTCTGCATTCTTTTTGGCTTCGGGATTAACTGCGACCGTGAGACGGCCGCCGTGTTTGAGATGGTTGGTGGCATCTCAGAGCGAGTGCATGTGAATCGTCTCGTTCATGGCGAACGCCATCTCTCAGAATTTGACATACTTGCAGTTCCTGGTGGTTTTTCTTTTGGCGACCACCTCGGTAGCGGGCGACTCCTTGGCAACCGTTTGCGCTTTGCCTTACGCGAACAACTTCAGCAATTTGTTAAGGATGGTAAGCCAATTATTGGTATCTGCAACGGATTCCAAGCACTTGTCAAAACTGGATTGTTACCGGGTCCAAACAACGCTTCTCTCGAACCTGACTTAGTTCAACGAGCAAGCCTCACACTCAACAACACAGGGCGATATGAAGACCGATGGGTTACGCTTGAATTCGATTCACAGAGCCCGTGTATATGGACGAAAAACATTGAACGAATCGAGTGTCCTGTACGTCATGGTGAAGGCAGATTTGTTATGCCAACATCGGAGGAATTGGATACGCTCGCATCGAACCACCAGTTGACAGTTCGCTATGTTGATCCACTATCTCCGCAAGGAGAAGGGATACAAGATGAACCCCTTCCATTCCCAATAAGTCCGAATGGTAGTATGCGAAATATTGCTGGAATTTGCGATGCGACAGGGCTTGTCTTTGGACTCATGCCTCATCCTGAGGCATTTTACAGCATGTGGCTCCATCCAGAGCACACTTCCATGAACATCGGTGATGATTGGGAAGGCGAAGGATTGCAAATTTTCCGTAATGCAGTTGAATACGTTCGAAGTCAACGGTGACTGAGAATGGAACGTCGAGAAGACATTGATCAACTCAGAGGTCTTGCAATCTTACTCATGGTGATGGTTCATGCTGCAGCGACATGGGCGCCTTTAGAAGCATCAACAACATCGCTTTTTGCGATAATCATCGCTGGATTGGGCGGATTGGCAGCACCTTTGTTTGTTACTGTAGGTGGCTGGGTGACGGTTCAGTCATCATGGACACTCAGAAAAGCGATTGTTCGCTTCATATTCTTGATGATGGCACAAATTTTGGTAAACGCATGTGCCCCTCATCGATTCGAAATCTTCACACCAGGCATTTTGTCTCTGTTTGCGATACTGTATCTCTTCGCACCATTCTGGCTCCGACTTGCGAACAATGTAGCCACATGGCACCTCAGTCTTCTCTTGATTGGTGTCCTCAACTGGCAACTACTACCAGGTGATTCTACGCTTACATGGGAAGATCGCACCAATACATCAGGTTTCATCGAAGCTCTGATCCATGTCATGATCACAGGCACATATCCTCTGTTCCCTTGGATTTTCTTCTCAATCCTCGGTGCTGGACTAAACATCCACGAACCAAATGTTCGACAGAAATCAATCTACGTAACCTGTGGCCTAATCGTTTGCATCATCTTTCTGATTCACTCAATGAGAGACAACATTCCATTCGCCCAACCAATTGGTGAGGCAACGTTGACATTTTTCCCAGCAAACACACCATTCTTGATTGGAGCATTTACTGGAGTGATTCTCATTTGGATTCTCCTTGAGCACCGTCAACCCTTTCGATCGTTGAACAAACTTGGCAGGCTTTCCTTAACGTTGTATGTGGTTCATTTTATCCCTCTCTATCTAGGGGCGAACCTCACACTAACGTGGAGTATTGCTATTCCTACAGTTCTATTGTTCACAATCGTGTGGTGGCCGATTAGCGTGTACCATCAAGACAAGTATCCTCGATACAGTCTCGAATACGCCCTACAGCGACTTTCACGTCATGGAGAGGAGGGGGCGTAAAACGCCCCCTCCAGTCATGACATGCGTAATCGTACTTCTATCTGCTTCGTATCGTCTGGGACGAATCACTCTGCAAGAGCTTCGGCAGCCTTCTTGGCGCCCATCCATGCTACAACACCGAATCCGATCTTGTTGATCATATCAGCAATGTTGTATGCGATACCCATCCAGAGTTCGCCTTCAGTACCAGCGTCGATGATTTGAACCTCTGGGCTGAAAAGATAACCGAGTGGGTAGATGATCCATCCAACAACGATGAACCATCGCAGAGCATTTGCACTCCACTTGAGTTCATCAGAAATCTTGCTGTTATCGACACCAAGTCCGTCGGTCCAAGGGGTACCGGTTGCGACAATGATCATTGCCCATCCCATTCCACCGAGGAGGAGGCCAGCCCATGCGTTCATGAGGCCAGCTTCACCAGCGTATCCAAATCCAATCATGATAAGAGCACCAGTGAAACAGATTCCAGTGAATCCAAGTCCAGCGAACGTCTTGTCTGTGATGGCGTCCTTACCAACCAGGCTTGGGAACTTGAGTGCCATGAGTGGAACGGTAATGATCCAGTCCATGTATCGATACTCAATGGAAACTACAGCGTGCTCGACATAAACGCCTCGCATGTAGTAGTAGTGGAACGCTGCGATACCGACAATCAATGCTGAGATTGTCATGGTTGTGCGGTGCTCCTTACCGACGTTTGAGCGTTCGCTCATGAAAAAGACAAACGCTGCACCCATCGAAATGTATCCAACGAAGAAGAGGAAGAATGTGACAAGTTCGAGACCGTCATTTTCTCCATCATCTAGGAATGGACAGTTGTCTGCGGCTTTTTCTGCTGCAGTACATTCTGCGGATGGGTTGATTATTTCTGCAGCTGCTGGCATTGCAACTGCAGTAAGCGACAACAACATAACAGCGAGAATAACACTGTTACGGCGGTTCAACTTCAGGCTACGTAGTTTTGATGAGTCTTCATACTGCATGTTCATCAAGGTGTAATGATTTCGTCGCGAATATATACTTTCGTTTTCGCGTATACACCAAAATCAATTCACATTTTCGCCAGTCTGAACGGACCATAGAGAAGCATATTTACCCTTCAAACCAAGCAGTTCTTCATGCGTTCCTTGTTCATTTAATCTTCCATTTTCTAACACCAGAATACGGTCAGAATGACGGATTGTGGAAAGCCGATGAGCGACAATGATGGTGGTCCGATTTTGACTGATTTTCGCAATACTTCGTTGTAGTGCAGCCTCAGTTTCATTATCGACAGCCGAAGTTGCCTCATCGAGAATCAATAAGGGGGCATTTTTGAGAACAGCCCTTGCAATTGCAATTCGTTGTCGCTGCCCACCTGAAAGGCGGTATCCTCCTTCACCAACATATGTTTCCCATTTCTTTGGAAGTTCTTCAATGAATTCGAATGCTTCAGCAGCATGGGCCGCTTCGATGACTTCTTCATCTGTAGCATCATTGCGCCCGTATCGAATGTTCTCGAGAATCGAGGTGGGAAAGAGCGTTACGTGTTGCGAAACCAAAGCAATAGAATTTCGCAAGGATGCTAATGAATACTCATCGATTCGTTTTTCGCCCCAAGAAATCGAACCAGCACCAGGGTCTACAAAACGGAGGAGAAATCGCGTAAATGTTGTTTTTCCAGAACCTGTTGACCCAACGATACCTACGGTTGAGCCCGCTTTGATCTCCACGCTGAAGCCATCGAACAATGGACTTCGATCAGGATATGCATAGTCGACTTGATCGAAAACAATTGGCGAACGTTTTGCAACCTCTTCATCCAATTCAAACGCTCCATCAACAACCGAAGCAGGCTCGTTCAGTAAGGATAGAATCCGAACGGAAGATGCCATTGCTCGTTGATAGAGATCAAACGTTTCACCAAGTCGTGTCAGTGGCCAAAGCAAGCGCTGGGTCATGAAGACGAGAACTGAATATGCGCCAACCGCTAAGACGCCGTCAAGTGCAAGTTTTCCGCCAAGGAGGAGGGTGGCTGTGAATCCAGCGAGAATGGCCATTCGAATCAACGGAACGAATGCGGCCGATAGACGAATTGCTGAACGGTTCGCTTCCTTGTATTCTGATGAAAGCGAACGAACGCGATCAAGTTCCTTCATTTCATTCGTGAACGATTGGATTGTCGCCATCCCTGTTAAATCGTTTTCAAGTAAGGCATTCAATTGACCAGCTGCTGCGCGAACATCTCGATATCGTACTTCGAGTTTCTTTTGATAGAGGAATGAACCCCACAAAATAATCGGGATTGGTAGAACTGCAAAGAGCGCTATTTCCCATGAGAGGTAAAGGAAGACAGCACCAACGACAATGACTGTTGTCGTGACTTGGAGCAAATCATTCGCACCTTTATCCAAAAACCGTTCGAGTTGATTGACATCATCATTCATAATTGCCAATAAATCACCTTTCTGATGCTCATCAAACCACGTCATGGATTGATTTTGAACATGATTAAAGGTTGTAATTCGTAAGTTGTGTTGGACCGTTTGAGCAAGATTTCTCCATAAAACTGCGTAAAAATACTCGAACAACGATTCCAATCCCCATATGACGAAGGTGGCTATTGCGAGGACGATTAACTGATTCCAAGGATCGATGATGCCCCATTGAGCAAGAAGCGACTCTTCCTTTTGAACGACGACATCAACTGCTACGCCAATCAGAAGTGGCGGGGCTAAATCCCAGATTTTGTTCAGGATTGAACAAAGAATTGCTAGGCGAATTTTCCCCTTTGGAGCATCCGAGCGTGAGAGAACGCTTCGTAGAGGCCTCTCAACTTCAACCATGAGTAACGCTCCTACGATGCGGTATGTCAATTCTTGCTCATGAATCATGAAATTCCTTAACAACTCTCTTCTCCACACTCGATGCAACGGGTGTTGCAAGGTGTGGCTGCGTGACGAACAAATGCTTCCAAAAAAGGAAGGTCAAACACGCCATATCACATTGATTGACCCCGATAAGCAAACACCCGACGTCGCAGCACAGCGGGCCTTGATTGCTGTTGAATCTGGAACCTCAGCCATCTTCGTGGGTGGCTCAACCGACACAGAGAGCAACATCGTCGATGCTACGTGCGGAGCGATTCAGGAAGCTCTGGAATTGGCTATGTTCGCATCAAGCCAACATCCCGATGCCGACGAAGATATGTGGAACATTCCGGTTATTCTCTTCCCAGGAGGCGCTCATGCAATGTCTGCCAAGGCAGATGGGATTCTTTTCATGATGCTCATGAACAGTACGAGCCGTCAATTCCTCATCGGAGAACAACTCCAGGGCGCCCCATATATCTCCGAAGCAGGACTTCAAACAATTCCTACTGGATATGTTGTTTGTGCACCTGGTGGCGCTGTTGGCAAAGTCGGCCAAGCCGAATTGATTCAATCCGATGATGCAGAACTCGTTGCCGCATATTGCCAAACTGCAGAGATGTATGGATTTTCAACCGTGTACCTTGAAGCAGGTTCAGGCGCATCTTCCCCAGTAAATCTTGATCTTATTCGAACTGCAAAAGCGTCCATGGATTGCACACTTCTCGTTGGGGGAGGGATTCGTTCACCAGAACAGATGAAAGCAGCAGCTGATGCTGGAGCCGATTACATCGTCACTGGAACGATAACCGAAGAATTTGAAGATTTACAACAACTCAAAGAGCGTTTACAATCACTCATCAACGTCCTCTGACGCATCATCGAAGAGGACTGGGTCGCCACTACCGCCAGGTGAAGGAGGTCGAGTTCCATCAACATCCATTCCTTGTGGAAGTTCAGATTCTTCAACGGTTAGATCAACAGTGCCTCCATCTGCAAGATGGCGCATGTCATCCGCGTTCGGACTTGATAGACTTCGCTCCACATCTGGACTGTTTGCATATGCTTCTCGCTTTGCTTCTCGGGCATCGTGACCACGGACGAGCGAGAGCGAATCTGCAAAGACTCTTCCAACAACTTCTCGGGTACGCTCGCCCCTTCGAACGCTGTTGACTTCTTCCATTGCAATATCGTTCTGCGACTCAAGTTCACGGATTTCTGCCACACGATCGGTTAGTGCAGCTTCCAGATCGGTAATTGTGAGTGACATTTGCTGAATACGCTCATCTCGTTCAAAGACATCGGTGTGCAATCGACGTTCTCGCCGTCGAAGCGACTCATATTCTCGATTTCGCTCAAGAAGACGGCGCTTCATCTCCTCGATCTGTTCGACGAGGTAATCATGTTCAGCTGAAACAGAGCGTGGACCTTGCATAACACGTTCGAGCTGTTCTTCAAGATCGGCCAATCGCTTATCTCGAGCATCCAATAAACCTCGCATTCGGTCAGCAATATCTCGCAAACGTTGTCGTTCTTCTTCCAATGCATTGTTTGCTGCAACTTCAGCATCGTACTGGGCGGTCTTCTGATCGAGCTGATTCTTTAGGGAGCGGACTTCATCTGCAGTAACAGACGTTAATCCAGCATCAGCAGCCTTCTCCAAGGCTTCGACCATAAGCCCCATCCGACCTTCCATTTCAGCAATCACTTCATCTTGGGAGACACTTAGCGTGCGGAGTTGCTCTACTTCTTCATGAAGCGCATCCTGCTGCTCTTTCGAAAGTGATGCAGATTGGGCATCAAGTTCCTGACGAGCATCGTTTAATAAACGCTCAAGATGGACAATACGTGCTTCAGCATCTTTCAATTCTGATTCACTCTGGTGGAGGCGTTGAATTTCAGGAGCAACCTCGTCTTCACGTTCAGCTAAATCGAGTTCCAAAACACGGAGACGTTGCTTAATCGTGACAACTTCTTCGTTTCTACGGCCAAGTTCATCCCATGCGATGAGAACCTCTTCGACAAGTTGGTCCACAGGGTAGCTTTTCAACATCCCTTCCAGCGCCGCCTTATCGTTTCCAGAACTGGTCGTTTGCCCACGAGAGGCATCTGGATTGGAAGCACCGAGCGTCATACAAGAGACTATCGTAACTCAACCACTCTTGAACCTTCCCTGTCAATCAGGGCAGAAAGCGCCCGATTTTGCAGTAAATCCTTCGAACCAAATCAGTTGATGGAGGTGTACATGTCATCAGGCATTTCGCCTGCGAGCATGAGTGCTCCTTCAGCGACCTTTTCCAATGGGTTTTCAACACACCAAACATTAACATCGCCGATATCGGAGATTTCTCGGGCAACACGGTCTGCAAGACCTTCGATGAGTGAACCTCCACCAGACAGGATGATGTTGTTTCGAAGAACTGGTTGGTATTCTGGATCGGCTTCTGCAACAATTCGCTTGATTGCGTTACCAACCTTTGGAACGAGCATTTCACACGCTTCTTGAATCAAGTCGCCGATATCGACGTTCTGACTCTTTCCATCAACCGAGAGTGAGACTTCGACGGTTCGAACATCACCGCCAACGTAGGAGGATTCTTCCTTCCACTTGCGAACCATGTCCTTTGTGATTTGAGCACCTGTGAACTTCTTTGCGACGAGATTCATCAATTCGATATCGAGCCAATCTCCAGCTTCTTGGATGGTGACCTGGTCCTCATCGGTTGGGAAGGTTCCGTGAATTCGAGCGATGTCGGTCGTTCCTGCACCAACATCGACGACGATGGAACCGCCGATTTCTCCAATAGCGAAGGCGGTAGCGAATGGCTCGGTAACGACCATGATCGCATTGACTTGACCGCGAAGGGTTGCAACGAGGTTGCTCTTGTCTGTGAATGAAACGTGGCTTGGTGAGCAAATAACACCGAAAACTTCGTCGAATTCTTCAGGGTCAACAGTTTCGATAAGGTGCGAAACGAATGCCTTTGCAGCGGCAAGGTTTGCTTCATCGTCTTGTGCAACTCCAGCAGCCATTGGGCGGTAGAGGTTGCAAGCCAGCTTGTTCTTCAAGGCGTCAGCACCAAAGAGAACATCTCGCTTGAGGAAGTTACGGGCTACGGGGTCTTTTGGTCGTCCAACAACAGTCTCAATTGAGTGCATAGCACCTGCACTTGATGCAATCGTCGACTGAAACGTTCCAAGGTCAATTCCAACATATAATCGTCCGCTCATTTAATACACCTCTCGGATAAACAGGCGTGGATGCCATAAGGTTTGAAGATAGCCCTTGATTAGAATGAAAAATTTGAGCCAAAATCAACGTTTTTCACGACTAAAAAATCGTTGAAGAACCAACGAAAGAAGAACAGCAGACCCTAACGATGTGGCGATTGCGACGTAGATCCAAGATTCTGAAGATTTAGGTTCTGAGCGCACTTCATTGCTTGGAACATGGATTTCAAACACATTGGAAACAAAGGTTGTTGACAAAGAAGAAGTCCATTCACTCGAATTCAAATCTTGAGCATATATTTCGACAGTCCAGTTTCCACCAGGAGACAACGGAAAGAAATCATTCTGAACATCGATCATACAGGTGTTCCATGAATCATTATCAATTGTTCGTGTACAGACTGGAACAGTGCCCACCAATCCACCGGCACGTTCCAGTGATACGGACACGTTGACAGAATCGACGTCGAGTACGGAAAAGAGAACAGTGATACTTGTATTGTTGTGGGATTGAAGCGTTAATTCATCCAAAAATATCCGTGGAGATTCGTTTTGTTGTGCGCATCCATTTCCAGTTACGGGTACGTTCTGTGGTGTCGAAAGACAAGAATCAACATCATCTTCAACACCATCCATATCGATATCATCGATGCAACCATCTTTGTTTTGATCCCAACCAAGTGCGCTGATAAACGGACAAAGATCCACTTCGTATGGAACACCATCGTTATCGCCATCGGAATGATTCAATGGATCGATTTCTACACCCTTAATAGCAAGACCAAAACCAAGCTGATCACCTTCAATTCCAAGCGTTCCCGGTTGATTTCCAGGCGTGATGTACCGTCCTACAACGAGAACATCAACGTAATCGATTGATTCCAATGTATCGGCATCAAGGTGAATGCCAACCGTTGTTTCATTGGTTGCTGGAAACGCGGATGTGTTCAGAGGGTTTGCAAAATCATAGTAGAGCATTGAGCGACCATCTTGGCGATAATTTTCACCTACTGCGAACCGTCCATCGGGAAGGCGAACCATGAGAAGGATATCATCAACGGGGTGTGGTTCTGGTTTCGCTTGGAAGGAAAGACGAACATCGAGCGATTCATTTTCTTGGAGAACAAAGCGCTGTTGGAAGACATCACCGGTTGAAAGAAACGGCCCAATAGCCCCGCTTCCGTCCCATGAATTGTTCATCAGATATTCAATCGGATCGCCTTCTCCAATACGGTCTGACAGTACAGAAGATGGAACATCAGTGTTTAGTCGAAATGAATCATGAACCCATATGTTTGAGACAGCACGCTCACTCTGGTCGTTAAGGGAATACAATTCATTAAGATCAATCAATTCACTTAGATTGAGAACGCCCCACCCATCGTAATTGTTTGGAACCCCTGCGCCTCCTTCGCCCCCATTTCGATGCGTTTCTACGAGCGGTGTTGCTGAGAGGGCAAGAAGCGATTTCATCATCGGTGCGGATGGAACAAATCCATCGCCAAGCAGGACCGTCCCTTGCGCTGGATCGGTTTCAAACCATGGTGCACGATCTGCTAAGTCATGCTCAGTCAGGGTTTCATTATGTCCAGTGAACCAACCTTCTTGGACCATCTGTTGAACAACGCTTGCATACGTTGCAGCCATTGGTGTTGACATACTCGTTCCACTAAGTGTATGCTGTCCAGCATTGTATGATTCTGAGTCACCATCGGAACGAGCGGAAACAATGGAAACTCCTGGTGCAAGAGCGAAGATACCTCGCGTCTCCGCCTCTGTTGGCCCATGCACGGACGACATCCATCGTTCGGTTTCAACATCCTTCGTTGATGCCCCGATGGCAATGACATTTCGAGCATTCGCAGGTTCCAAAACCGGCCCACCATTGTTTCCAGGGGCGATAAGAGGGAGCGTCCATGGGAATTCTCGAGTAAATGCATCAAAATCACCTGAACGGAGTGTGTATTCTGTGGTATCATCTCCCCACGAATTTGAATGAAGATACCCTCCATAGAGAGCTGATTCCGCAAGAAGAAGATCAACATCAGGAGGCTGCCAACCCTGTTCAGAGACAATATCCTGAACCACAAGCTGTGAATCATAACCAAGTGTCATCACTGCAGATGGACCATTCTCTTCCATGGCGACAGCAAATGGATGACACCCAAGGATTCCAGCAGTATGCGTTCCATGACGATAGTCAGCATGTCCGTAATGATCCCAATCATCAATCGTCGTGTTCACACGCAATAATTTCCGATGTTCAGGTCCAATTTCTTCGGTTGATAGATTTCGAAAGCAAGAGTGGTCTGAATCAATTCCCGAATCGGCAACACCGATGACAACATTCGATCCGTTAAGCCCAACCTTCCAAGCCGCCGGGCGCGTGGTCTCACCAAGACCAACCATTTTTTCAGCAGATTCAAGATTACGTCCGACAGTTTCAAACTGCGGTTCGAGCCACAAAACTCCTTGGAGTTCTGTGAACCATTCGGTCATAAATTCAGATTCCCAGACGAACACCGCCGATGGTAAATATCCTGATTGAACCGAGAACAATGATGTCCCAATCAGTTCCTCGACACCCGTTTGAACCAAAGCGAGAACATCTTCTGGCAAGTTGGGTTCGAAGACAATTCGTACATCTTGCCCTGCCTCAGGCAAGGACTTCCAATCAACGGTTGGTGCGTCCCTTTCCATTGACTGAGGGTAGGTTGCTTCTTCGCTGTGCTTCCAAACAATCAATGTCGATGGTGTCACGAGACGCAACGGTGTATAACCAAAGGATTCGAGGGCACTCCAATCATCTTGCATCCAAACATCATCCATTCGATGGAGAATGACTTCTCCCTCCGTGAAGGATTTCTCATCGACCAATCCATCAAGAGGAATAGGTGCAACGAGCACAAACAATGCTAACATGAGGCTTCGCACAATCACCTGCTGCTCTTCCACGTTGATGAAACACGCGATTCCAACCACGACCATCGCGTTTAAATCAAGGAACGAATCGCGTTGAAAACATGAAGGCCTTTCGTGTTGATGGACAAGCCCCGTTCGGTCGCCTCCGACAGAAATTCTCACTGGATATTGTAGCATCTTCCAAAGCGGATGCTGAACATCGAGTTTACTCGATTATCGGCTCACGCCACAAGGCGACCCGACGTTCAATTAACATCGAATCAGTCTCTGAAATCGATCCTCGAACCTCACAGGAACCTTCTGTCCTGCATCACTTCCGTGAAGAGATTGCGGCTGCAGGCGGAACCATTGCTCCTGTCCGAGAAGAAGAGTGAAGCCCAACGTCGCATTCATGAAGGGCGCATCCCAGGCAACGTTGAGGCGGTCCTGTGGAACAATCTGAACTCCAACGAACAGCGCGACTCGTTGAAATGAACCGAGAACGGTTTCATGAAGTACAGGAACGGATCGAACAAGTCATCAATGTTCTTGGGGAACACGACGTGACTGCAACGATTCTTGAAACGCTTGCAACGAAAGATCACGAATCTGAAATGAAAATGCATGTTTCAATCGGAGCAGGCGTTACCCTCACATGCCAACATCCAGGCGGTGGAGAAGGAACGACCATCGTTGATTTAGGAAGCGGAATCTTTGGAGAACGATCATGGTCGGATGCAGCAACCTTGACCCGTGAACGGATGGAAGAACTCGGTACACTACTTGAGAGCCTTCAATCCCAAAGCCAACAATTGGAGACGACCATTGCTACATTGGCTCAGTCATTTACTGCTGCCGCTGAATCGCAAACAAGGCCAGAACCAAGCCCTGAACCGGATACGATTGAAGAAGAACCGGAGGCAGCAGAACCATCTACTTCGAAACCAAAACGTCGCCGTGGCGGCATGTTTGGAAATGAATTGACCTTGGACGATTAGGTGAGACTATGGGCCTTTTTGACCGATTCAAGAAACGTGTTCAAGAAGTTGCAGAAGACGTTGATTCCGATGCGCTGACAGCTGATGCAGATTCCCAAGAAGGCAAGGCTGCAATCGAGGTTTCCCAACACATTGAAGAGGATTGGGAAGAGGATATTGAAGACGACCCGATCACTGAAGAACCTCAAGTAGAAACAGTCGAAGATGACTGGGACGATTGGGATGATGAGGAAGAAGATGAGATACAACTCCCCGTCGTGATGTCCAAAAAGGAACGAAAACGTCTCGAAAAATTGGAGAAGCAACGTCAGAAAGAAATGAAGCGACGAAAAGCAACAACCGTTGCGAAACCAAAAGGATCCCGCGTCGACCTTTCGATGATGCGAACAACGACAGGACGGCAGTTGGTCGAAGTCAAATCCACACCGCGCGGCTCATCGAAAACAGCAGACATGGAGACGGAAGCAGGAGCAGTATCCATCGACCTCGGTGGAGGAATTGTTGAGCATGGTGGCCGTATTATCAAGGAAGGTAAGGTGCTTGATGATCTTCTCGAGGAACTGGAATGGATGCTTCTCGAATCCGATATTTCGAGCGAGGCTGTAACATCTGTCCTCAATGCGTTGCGAAAAAGTCTGGTTGGAGCCAGACTTCGACGCGGTGCTGAACTTGCCAAAGTGCTTGAAGCTGCACTCAAGCGTGCCTTGAGAAATCTCCTTTCTGCTGGCTATTGGGATTTCGATGCTTCGGTCAAGTCTTTCTTCGATCAAGGCGACACACCAGTCGTCATCATGCTCGTTGGCGTTAATGGTACTGGAAAGACAACAACTGCGGCAAAGATTGCTCACCGCCTTCAATCAAATGGGTATTCTGTTATTGCAGCCGCTGGTGACACATTCCGAGCGGGCGCCATTCAGCAACTGGAATCGCATTGTGAAAATCTTGGCATTCGTTGTATATCGAGTCAACGCGGTGGTGACGCCGCAGCGATCGCTCGCGATGCGATTGAATCTGCGAAAGCAAAGAACATCGATGTTGTTCTTGTCGACACTGCAGGCCGAATGCAGAACAAAACCAACCTCATGAAAGAACTCGAGAAAGTCCGACGCGTTGCTAATCCTCACCTCGTTCTCTTTGTTGGTGATGCGCTTGCTGGTAACGATGCCGTCGATCAGGCAAAGATGTTCCAAGAATTAATGCGGTTTGATGGAGCCGTTCTTTCCAAAATGGATACCGATGCAAAGGGCGGAGCAGGGCTTTCCATCGCCTTTGCAACAGGTCGCCCAATCGTCTTTGCAGGAATTGGTCAAGGCTATGATGACCTGCTCCAGTTCAATCCAGATTGGTTGCTGGATGAGATGTTCTCGTGAGGGTTGAAGATGTTCCATGATAAAGAAACTGAGACCTTCTTCACCGTCGTTCATATGTTCCAACGTTCAGCGATGGCGAATCTCGGCCTTCTCGAACATCCAGAAGGGGGATTGAAATTCAATTTCTCAGAAGCACGGGATATTATCGATATTCTTCGAATGTTGCAAAATAAAACACAAGGGAATCTTGATGCGTCTGCAGAATCAATGCTGAAGGGTGTGATCAGTGAACTGCAAATGCAGTTTATGCAAGCTCCCAAGCGCAAGAAGCGAATGGAAGAGGAAGAAGCCAACATGGAAAATGTTCGTCAGACCTTCGAAAATCCGCGACAAGGCCCGGTTGAGGATGTAACAAGTGAAGAATGAAACTTCTGAACCGTTTTCATCGGTTCATTGATGAGTCAGCAATGTTTCAGAACAATTGGTCGCAATGTCCTACGTTAGTGAAGTCTCATCCGATGATGCACCAACCGTGCTGATTGTCGACAACAATCAGATGTCAATTATGCGCTTGCGTGAAGTGTTTAGGAAGCGAGGGTTCGCCATTGAAGTCTGTGAGGATGGCGATTTAGCAGTCGATGAATACATCAAACTCGATCCTGAACTTGTTGTCATGTCACTCGACATTCCGTCACTCGACGGCCATCTTGCAGCTCTCGAAATGCGTGAGCATGGTGGCGATTCACGAATTCTCTTTATCGCTCCAAATCGTTTATCCGAACTTGCAGTTCATGCAACATATTCTGCTGGAGCGGTAGGCTGGCTAGCAAAACCAATCACCCAAAGCCAATTGGATGGTATATGGGATCAAGTTCTCGGACCAATCCCAGAAGCCCCTGGTCTCGAGGATTTGGACGAATTGTACCCAGAAGATCGGATTAAACCTCAACCTGATGAGATTGAACTACCACCAATTGCAGAACTCCCGCCCCTCGAACCACTACCAGAACTTGCTGAATTGCCCCCGTTGGAGGTCGAACCACAGCCAACAACACCTCCGAAGAAGAAAGGCCGCAAATTCCTTGTTTTCCTTTTCCTACTTGTGAGTGCAGGGCTGGGCTTTGCTTACCAGCAAGGCCATCTTGATTCACTTGTATGATTGATGTTGAACGTGAATGGGCTGAATATATTGTCCGGGCACCTGGACGATTTCTCCTTCCATAATTGTTGAACCCGGGGGCGCCTGAATCACCTCTTCTCGTTTGTATGTACTCGTTGTTAACAAGGCAGGATCACCGCGTTGAATTTGGCGATCGAGTTTACGAGCGTTCCAGTAGCCCCAATACAGCAATCCGAGTAAACCTGCAAAGAACAAAAGTCCAATGAGGAAAAGAAACGCTTGCATCTTCATCGCTCCATAAGACCCTTCCATGATGCTTCTGCGTATGCAGCAGCTGCTGCGGCAGGATCATCAGAACCATGGATGCCTGAACCGACAATAATGCAATCGGATCCGGCCATAACAGCCTCGTAAGGGTCACCATATCGTTGACCCATTTCTCCGTCACCAGTCGCAAGATTGACGCCTGGTGTCCAAATCATCTTGCCCTCGCCGACCTTAGAACGCAATTCACGTACAGAATCAGCATTAGATCCATTACCAATGAATCCAAACACGCCGGGATGGACCCGTCCTGCTTCTACAACCGTAGAAGTGTATTCTGGATTGAGAAGATTACCACGACTGGACATTTGCGCGAGTAGCAGAACACCTCCTTCTCTTGATGCTTCGGCCCATGCTGCTTGTAAACCGTCGACGATATCCGGTCCGCTAATGAGATGGGCTGTCACAAGGTCACTCCACTCTTTGATGTTGTAGATACCTCCCATTTGCTTACGGGAAATTTTCCCAATATCTGCAAATTTTCGATCTTCAAAGATGAGAAGGTCCATTGCTTGTGCTCGTGCACAAAAACGCCCCCACTCTTCCATGTTCCAGTCGTCGATGAGATCGACGTGTGTCTTTAACGCTGCAATGGAAGGGCCCACGGCTTCGAGCAATTCAAACAATTCAGCCATTGTATATTTGTCTGCAGCGAGGCAAACAAGACTCTTCTTTCGAGTTGCAACTTCCATGAAGGTTCTCGCCATTGGTAATGTTGAGGCTTCCCAACGTTTGTTCCACGCATCACTCGCCTCCATATTCAACTCCAAGCGGTGCTATCAATCATAGTTTGCGGAAAAGACGCAAACCGTTTATGCAACTTCAAACAGGCAGGAACATGGCGCGAAGGAGTGGATTGGCTCTGTTCCTCGTCTCGATAATGTTGAGCATGACACTTTCAGGATGCTTTGGAACGTCCAATCCAGCGATAGAAGAACCAACATCAGAGCAGTACCCAGACATCTACGAGCGTCACACGCTTGAATGGAATTGGACTGGATCCTACTCAAGAGTGCTTGAAGATGGACCGCATCAACCACTCCCCGTTCAAGAAGTCACCATCGAGGTTGACACTTCGGGGACATGGGAAGGAGGGCCCAATACAGCAGAAGTCCATCTCTCCTACTGGCTTCCATCAAACACTGAGGATGGTGAGCAAGTGCCTGTTATCGCCGTTGTTAGCCCATACTTTGACTATGGATCACCAGGGAGTCAATCATCGCCAACAAACGTTGTCAGCGCTGGTCGTGGCGAATTCATCTACGACAATTTCGTCCCTCATGGCTATGCTCTTGCCCAGGTTGCGGTCTTTGCAACGGAAGAAAGTACAGGATGTTTCGACTATCGTGGCGATGGTGAAGGCCTCGGCATTCACATGGCGGTCGAGTGGCTTGGAACACAAAATTGGAGCAACGGGCATGTTGCAATCTATGGAAAATCCTACGAAGGAGCAACGGCTTGGGAAGCCGCAGCACAAGGTAGCGAATATCTGAAAACCATCGTTCCGATTTCGGGAACGACAGCACTCGGCCCTCTTCTCTACAAGAATGGGAGTGCTGAAGCTCGTAGTCAGGTCATGCATTCCAATTATGGCGGATCAATTCTCGACTATGATGGCGACGACTTGGACAATCTTTGCGGTGATGTTGTCGAAGGTTTCCTTGCAGGTCCAACGCGTTATGGTTTAGGTGAAGCAGATCCATACATGGACAATTATTACGACGAGCGTAGCCACATCGATAAGGCCCTTGGAAAATACAATGGCAGCATCTATTGGGTGCAAGGACTCCAAGATTGGAACGTTGACCCCCACATGGTCTTCGGAGGCCCTCCTGGGGTGAACTGGTATCAAGCGTACATCGATAATGGCTATGATGTCGCTGGAATGATCGGTCAATGGGAACACAATTATCCAGACCAATGGACCAAACACAACGCTCAGGATTCTGGTTATGGCGGTGAAGCCATTCAGAACATGACACGTTGGGATTGGGGCCAAGACCTGTTCGAATGGATGGAATACTATCTGAAGGGGATTGGAGAAAAACCAGCCTTGCATGCCCAAATCCAACGAAATGATGGACAATGGCGAATCGAGGAAACATGGCCACCCGCTGATGTTGAGCGCATCCAACTCGATTTGGGTGATTGTACAAATGATGGCGTATTTGTTGGTGGAGGCGCACCTGTTGTTGGCGGAGGTCAATCGGTGACCGTGGAATGCCCTCCAATCAGTGATATCGACGATCTCCACATCGCTGGCTTAGCGACGATCCATCTCTCAGCCGTACCAACATTTGACGGTGGCCAAATCTTTGTTGAAATGCAGGATGCTGTGACAGGATTGCGACTCGGTCATGCGACAATGGATGTTCGCTATCATGCAGGCGGATACGATGCCCAGACGGTTGTTCCTGGGCAAGAAATCACCATGCTCATGGAATTTCAAGCGATTGATGCGCTGTTGCCAGCAGGCCATGGAATCCGATTTGTTTTGAGCGATCAAGGCGAAGACTATCTCGCACCTGCATGCGGAAACACATGTACGGTTCACGTTCTCCCATCATTATCAATCGCTGAACTACCTATCATTGAACGTTCGGCCGAAGATATTCTTATCACACCTCAATCAGAAGAGGCGGCGAACAATCAGTGACCTCTAGCAGATCATCTACACGAATTTGAGCGATTGACAAGATTTGTGTGTATTTTTCGCGCAAATGGCTAATCTATTTGAAATCTCCAAAGAAAGAAAACATCAAATGATTACATAACAAAGGATT
>CEUM01137216.1_pt1 | contig 35595 bp, 28 predicted proteins | sample 356421 | NCBI WGS metagenome assembly CEUM01 (sample SAMEA2622716, study PRJEB7988) | marine metagenome | biome: marine biome (ENVO:00000447); feature: surface water layer (ENVO:00002042); material: "saline water (ENVO:00002010), including plankton (ENVO:xxxxxxxx)" | depth 5 m
TCAGGCGTTGGCAACGCCCGGTGATAACCACTACACTACGCTCGCAGTAGTCGTCCCACCAGCGGGGAGTATTTGACCGATTCGGATGAGCATTCTAATCGTTAGAATCGCTAAACTATGCACTATTATCCAATACAATTTCGGGTTCCGTAACACAAGGTATTCAACGATTTCTTTGGTTCTCTATGCTTGTTTGAAGTTCTTGCAATTCTTTTACTTGGTTGGTTTTTGCAATATCATTGTCATCCTTTCTGCCACCAATTACCAAGAATGCAGCGCCAAGTATGAATAGAACACCGATGCCTACATACATCAGAATGTTTGATTCTCCTTCTCCTCCAATGATTGGGGGTGTCCCCTGTTCAAGAGAGACCGGATAGGATTCTGTGCTACTTTGTTTACCATAAGTATCGCTTGCCCTTACTTCTATCTCATGAATTCCTAATGGGGTTCCATCCCTAATTGAAATCTCAGCACTCCAAATATTGTCTCCAGCAATTCTGTCCCCTCCTTGACCGTCATTTCTCATTTGAATCCACTCGTCATTAACCGTAATTGGGCGATAAACTCCCAATGAGATGATTACAGATGATACGCCGTCAGGGTCGGTTACATTAACTTCGATAACCTCTGTTTTAGGAGTATTTTGTTTGTCGAATTTATTGGTGATTAATCCATTGATTTCTGGACCATCATTCATAATATTTATCGAAACATCATCAGAGCTGAATATCCAAGGCCCAACTATTGCTGAACTACTCGAGGCCCCTGATTCTAAGGTGTTTGAAGTGATTCTTCTTGCACCTTCCGAATCCTCGAGAATGAAAGTTAGAGCTCTATCCCCAGGAGTCATGGCGTCTGGAACGATGAATGAACCACTCCAAACTCCGTCTTTTGTGAATTCGATGACATCTCCACCGTATTGCCTCAAATCAAGTGCTACTCTACTAACCTCGTGTTGATCCACTACTACTAAATCCAGCAGAATCAAGTCACCCCTACTAGCTTGATTCGGAACTATGTCCGTACTGACCAGGCGAGGTCCTGGATTGCTGACCTCTATTGCAACATTTTCAGTGACTTCTTCATCGAATGCATCGATTATAGTAATGATCGCACTCAAGGATCCAAATTGAATTCCATCAACACGAATTGGATTAGAATACACTCCATCGGCTATTTGGTCATCGCCTTCTAAACCTCTGTCGTTTAAGGCAACAATTCCCATACCGAAATCGCTGAGGTCTACCGTCACGGACTCCACGTTCCAATCAGGGTCAGCAACAGTGACTTCAAGCACACCTGTATTTTCTCCCTCTCCGCCCAGATAGCCCCCTCTGACCTCAGCCGAAGTAAGGCTAGGAGCAGTATTTTCTTCGGCAGTTACAACGCTAGGAGAGACGACATGTTCCAGGGTCTTAGTTTCGTTAAACCATACCCAGTCGTCTGCAATTTGGTCTTGGAAAGACCTTGATTCTGATGCAAATAAACCAGCTAAAGGTCCTTCTTGGATAATAGTACCAGAAACTGCTCCTGCCATATTATCCATCATCATCTCCCATTCTATGACTTGGAAATTGTGCCCATCCTTTACCTCATTGGTAATATTACCAAACCTAATTGTGTCAAATTCTTGGTCCTCGGTTTTCAGATACACTTCGTCTCCACTCATCGCAGGTATTGGGGCTAAGCCAGATTCTCTTATGGAAACCCAAGACTGGAAGGTGTTTTCTGGTTCGGGTGCTGTAGCATTCACTTGAATTGGAGACCTCTCTGGTCTCTCATCCCCACTGCTGGCATCAGGACCTGTTTCTGACCAGATTATCCTAACGGTCCTATTTGTCCAATCAGAGTAAATTACGTCATAAGACCAAGATTCATTGTGATAGGCTCCGGCTCCTGCTCCATCGAAGAAATTTCCACCATTTATCCCGGTGATGTTGAACCATTCTTCTTGATGAACGATGTTAACTGGGAAAGTTACGCCTGTATAGTTAGCCTGTGTCGTGGTCTCTTCGATGTCTCTTACTACCCCGAATGTTCCTTGAACATCGCCAGATAAAGTCCCGTCAACAAGGATGGAATCTCCGATGTATACGCCGTCCTCAATCCACTGAACGAATGAGTAAACTGTGCCATTTACCATCATGGAAGCATTCTCATCTGAATCCACGAAACCAAAAGTCCCAGAACCATCTAATTTTTCGACATGGTCAATTCTAACACCGTTCTCCCAGATTGCAGTTTGGATGAACTCACCTACTTCAAGGTCAAGTCTTGTACCGTCCTCAATGTAAACAAAGTCAACTGCTCCTTCCAATTGTTGATGGTCGTAAACACGGGTTCCGTTGTAATCATGTGTTTCTATGTAGATAGTTGATATCTCTCCATCTACGATTGTAGTGGATTCGTTGGTTGATTCATCGATGTATATGTTCCCATTTGCTTCGAGAATTGTTTTCTCATCAACAACTCCATCTATCATGGTTCTGTTGTACCAAGCTTGTGAGACATTACCGTCAAGGTCGAAGTTTGTACTATCAATGGTCGAGTTGATATCAAGGACTCCGAATCCCTTTGCCTCGATTATTTGTGATGTGACAATACCATATTCTGAAGTTTGATTATTCCAAATTCTGTCGAACACCAAGTTCAAGTTCATATCCTGACCTGAAGAATTACCCATCGTGGTGAGTATACCATCTCCAAGTTCCCAGGATTCCAGGTTTGAACCAATACGCTGCTGCCAACCATTTCCTGCAAATTGTAGGTCAAAAGCAGGTAATGTGGAATTAGCATCCTGATATTGTTCTAGCGACCAGCTATTTGTTGTCGTTACTTCGTGGTCATCGATTGCTTGCCCCCAAGTACCAACTTTGATAACTCGCTCGAAGAGTAAATTACTGGTAAGAGGTACTTGATCAACACTCGACACGGTAACTGAAATTTCGTACTCATCTCCCCAAGCAAGTGATTCATTGACCTCTAGCGTGTAAGTACTAGGGTTGAGCGATGTTTGTGAAACCACGATTTCTGAAACGCTCTGTGTTCCGCTTCTATCAAGAGTAACGATGGTTGAAAAATCATATTCTCTATCATCTGCGAATTGCAAAACATAGTTATTTTCAATTTCTGAAGACCACCATCCATAATCCCAATCAACTAAAATTTCGAGAGTTACACCATCCTGGGTCTCTGCGTGAACTGCTACTGGCAGGATTAGCAGAGCAACAAGCATACAAGCGATGTGACCTCTGTTTGTCATGTATATCCCTTAACTGGCTACTCTTCAAAGGTTTGGGGTTTTTGAGTTAAGATTCTAAAAGATAGGAGAAGAAGATAGGAGCCACTATTGTAGCATCTGATTCAATCATAAATCTCGGAGTATTAACATCTAATTTCCCCCAAGATATTTTTTCTTGAGGTGGCGCCCCTGAATATCCTCCATAGGAAGTTGTTGAATCGCTGATTTGAGCAAACCACTTCCATAAGGGTACTGAATCCTGTAAATCCTGATTCAACATCGGCACAACACAAATCGGGAAATCCCCTGCGATGCCTCCCCCTATTTGGAAGAAACCAAGGTCAACATCATTCTCTTTGTACAGATTGCTTAGATGAATCATATATTCTGTTCCACTTTTGATTATGTTAGGATTAGACACATTACCGTTTATGCAATGAGCTGCGAATATATTACCACTGGTGGAATCTTCCCAACCGGGCACAAAAATAGGTAGTGATTTTTCTGCGGCTGCAACTACCCAAGAGTCCTCGATTCTTCCCTCACACAGATCACTAAAACCGTCAGATTTGACAAGTTTGTAAATTACTTCGTGTGGAAATAATCTATCCTGATTCGAGTCCATATCCTCCCATATTTTTGTCAGTCTAGATTCTAATTTTCTTATCGCTTCTTCTTCTGGTATACAGGTGTCGGTAACTCTATTCAAGCCTTTTTCAGCGAGTTCAGAATCATACCCTGGACTCAATTCTCTCCAGTTAGAAATCGAGTGGTATGAATCCTTCGCAACTAATTTGAAAATATCCTCCTCTAGGTTAGCACCGGTTGTAGAAATAGCCCAGATGTATCCACTTCTTATCAGAGGAGACAACGTCTTTCCTATTTCAGCGGTACTCATTGCCCCTGCGATGGTAACAAGCAATTTACCTCCTGACTGAAGAAATTCTAAGCCAGACTGGCAACAGCGCTTGAGTTCACCTGCGTTGAAATGGTGGAAGTTGGAATCAACGAATTCTCGCATTTTCATAACATCACCTAGTCGTGTAAAAATCTCTCAACAGTTTTTTCCTGAGTTGTTCTCAAAGTTGGAATCTTCTCTTGTAAGATATCTGTGAACTCCTTTACTATTGATTCAGTATCTGCTGAACCACAAGTGAAGCAATCAATTGCTAACCATCCTAGTTCTGAATAGCAATGGGCAGAAAAATGTGACTCGTCCAATACAACCACTGCCGCAAATCCAAGCGGTGAGTTGGAACCATCGAATTGAGTAACATGTGAGTGAACTTCTTCGGCTGTGGAGTTTGCAATGACATCCCTCATAATTTCAAGTATCCACTGACCATCATCCTTTTGCGGCGCGATATACCCAACATAGTCCAAGATGATGTGTCTGCCGTGAGACTCTAGGTTCTCAGGTTGCTTCATGATAGCCAACGCCAGCAGGTTATACATTAGAAATTATCTTAGTGCAAACTCCTAGAATTTTTCAAAGACATCGACTTCTATTTCTCCATCATTGCTCTGCTTTACTGCTTCCCATTTGCCTATTGTGCGTGCAATTATGTGTTCGGATACTATCCTCTTTCCGATTAGAGCCGCACTAAATTGGGTGAGCGGAGTATCTTTTTGTTCCACAATTTCATTGATATCAGCAGAAATCACGGTGCAATCTCCCTCGAATAACGCTATCAAAATTTCATCTAGTTGCCAATAGTTCAATCCGCCGGGAACTGGTGTTCCGGTTGCTGGAACTAGAGTTCCATCCAAACCATCGATATCTACAGTAAGATGGACAGGTCCGTTAATGGATTTAATTTGTGATAATAATTTACTCCAGTTTTGCTGTCCAGTGCTGGAATTGAATAGGTCTCTAGCAAAGTGAGTTGAAATTCTATCATTGGATCTGATTAAGTCATATTCTTGCTGAGAAAATGCTCGGATTCCAATTTGAATAAGGGAACCAACTCCAAGATCAAGAGAGCGTGATGCGGCACATGCATGCGAGAGAGGCTCGTCATCCAAACTTTCTCGAAGGTCAGCATGAGCATCGATTTGGACTATCGTCAAGTTGGATAGATCAGGTGATACCAGCGGATGATTTCTTGATGCAGAAACTATAGGTGGAAGAATTCCATGCTCCCCTCCAACGAATATCGGGAAACTTGTACCTGTGTAAAATTGGCTGGCAAAAACTGCCATCGAATCTAGTTGTTTGCGAAGGGTTGGTGCGTCACTCTCCCATGGCTTCACTGTTGAGAATGTGAGCCCTGCTGGAAGATCTTTACCCAATCTAACATCGAATAACTCAACTTGTGCGCTGGCTTCTATGAACGCTTTGGGTCCTTCACCAGTGCCCTGTCCGTATGAGGTTGTCATTTCATAGGGCAATTGCACTATGTGAACATCGGGATTTTGCTCAGATTCTGCTAAACCTAGAAAATTCTCCGGGTTGAAGTAATCCATTAAAGCACCTCGACACACCGAAAGAGTATTGCATCATTACTTTTTTGAATAAATAGCATATTTTGACCATATCGTTGAATTTTCATGTGGTAACGGCGATGAGTTCATATAGTTCGGGCGACAATAATAAAGAGCGTTGAGGGGAAAATATCCCGGCGACGCTGGTAAGGGGTGAGAAAATGGGAATGACATTAGCCGAACTAACACAAGCAATCCAACAGCACATCGATCTTGAGATGGATGAAGAGGTAGCAAGGGGGATGGCCGAGCACGCTCTAGGATTCTTTGGATTTTACAACAGAATTATTGACAATGCGCTTGAACCTACAGATAGGAACCTATTTTACATGTTTCAAGATTATGACCTACTGACCACAGAATCCGAAGAAACTACTCTATGGGATGGGAGAGAATGGAGAATACACTATTGGAAATTCAAACCAGACCTAAGAGAGAGAGTAGAAGCTTACATGCAAAGGGCACTGCAAACCGAAGACATTGATCCTTACAGTGACATCTATGCAATCGATGCCTCAACAATTTGGACAAGGGAAAGTGAAAAGGTCAAGAATCCAAATGCTTTCACCTCTGATTGGTGATTTAGGCCATCAAAATAGTGATGAATAACCGCTCCTTGGGTGATACCATGCAGCGCATCAAAGCGATTCTTTTGGTGCTAATCTTTAGTATTTCCACTCTAACTGGATTTGTAAGCGCCCAGGAAGCCGAGACCGAAGAAAACTGGCCTGGCGAGCCTTTTGATAACCACATTCACTTGACTTGGGCAACATTGACCCTTGATGTTAACGATTGGGCTGACGAATATCCAGAGATTGTTGATTTAACGAGCGCTGGAGTATCAGAGTTAGGAAAAACCCTGTGGGTTGTAAGGCTTTCAGATTGGTCTAATGACACAAAACCAGATGGTAGCCCAAAGGAAATGATCTACATAGATGGTGGACACCACGGGAATGAATATCTTGGTACTGCACTGGCTTACCTATCTGCAAAATGGTACATCACAGAATGGGCAGCAGGTAATCAAGAAGCGATAGACGTACTACAAAATACGGAGATTCATATTCTAATTATGCTTAATCCAGATGGCAATGATATTGATACGCGCTGGAACATCAACCAAGTAGATCTAAACCGTAACTACGATCATTATTGGAATACTTGTGACTCCACACAGCCTGGCAGTAGTGCTTTTAGCGAATCCGAGACTGAAGCAAATGCTGATTACATGAATGAATACATGGTCGATGCTGACCTTTACGTAACAATGCATACAGGAGTCTGGATAATGCTGTATCCTTGGGGTAAGTGGCCTGAACAACCTGCTGATTGGGAGTTATTCCACCAAATTAGGGATGATGTACAAGCAAACATTTCTCAAATCCCAATCCAAAATGCAAATCAGGGACTATATCCTAATTGTGGAACAAGCAGAGATTACGGTTACGGAGTCATGGGATTCCCTACATTTACATTCGAAACTGATGATGAACAATTTGTACCCGGTTCTTTTGAGAGCCTGAAGGAAAGGCTTGGAGAAGAGATGGATGTCATGAGGTTCTTGATTAACAATGTGTGGTATTGGAGGGCTAGATTGGACGTTCAATCATTGGAAGTTTCAGAAGATACTGCTGAAATTTATGTCCAAAATCACGGACATGCTTCCACATCAAATGCCACATTGCAATATGTTGCTGAAAACGGAGAAATAGAATGGTCTTCAGGATTATTTGGTGTCAATGCTACAAACTCAACCAAGATCACTTTCGAAGGCGACTTTGGTGACTTAACAACGGGTGGCGAGTGGAGGTTGAACTATGCTAAGCGAGTGATTCCTTCATCAACCTGGGTTAACGAAACAATAAACTCCAGCGTCATTGATTCTTCGGATGTAGAATCTAAATCTATGCCTGGATATGCTCTTTTCAACCCGATTGCAATAATAACTGGAATCTCTTTGGTCGCACTTTGGAAAAGAGAAGAAATAGATTATTTTTGAAGAAAAATAGCCAACTCTTTCCTGCAAGGATTGAAGTGCTGTATGTGATTAGCCTTATTTGAGTGAGAGCATGAAAGCAAGCATCATCGAAAACGAAAACATAGATGGAACACTAGTTTTGGGTATTTACGAAGGAACAACTGAAGTCGTCAATGACGCTGGAATGGCTAAGGACCTAAAGGCAAAAATAGAGACAATCCTAGAAGCTGGTGATTTCAAGGCAAAGAAAGATACCGCACTACCGGTGATCGGAGGCACAGAAGGTAATACACTTCTGCTTGGTCTTGGAAAGGAAGACAAAGCTGATTCAAGCACTTTTAGGAATGCTGGAGCAAAACTTGTTGCAAGCAAAAAATATCTCGGAAATAAGTTCACAGTTAGGCTTCCTTCAAATTCAAACCATGATGTTCTTGCTTTCATCGAGGGTTGCTACCTCAGGGACTACAAGTACGACGCTTACCTATCCAAGGATGATGATGATTCGGATGATGATATCGAAGTCATGATCTATGCTGGAGAAAAAACAGGTAGTTTAGACCCGGAAATCAAGAGAATTGAAGGTGTAACCAAGGGAGTATTTACCTCAAGAGATCTAGGAAACTGCCCTCCTAATGACATGTATCCAATGGCTTATGCACAGAGAGCAAGGGACATGGCACAATCATACTCGAATCTAGATGTTGAAGTCATAAATTATGAGGAAGCTCTATCCCAGGGAATGGGTGGATTGATCGGCGTTGGAAAGGGTTCGAGCAGAAAACCATGCATGGTATTTTTCAAACTAAATCACAAAACTACAACCGGTAAAGCACCGACAATTGTCGGAAAAGGAATTACTTTTGATACAGGTGGAATTTCACTGAAGCCGGGATTGAACATGGATGAAATGAAGTATGACATGGGTGGATCTACTGTGGTCTTTGGATTGATGCAGGCTCTGGCTGAGACTGGATATGAAGGCAGAGTCACTGGAATTGCCTGCATGGCTGAAAATATGCCAAGCGCTGATGCTACCAGGCCAGGGGATGTTCTAAAGAGCTATTCTGGAAAAACAATTGAAGTTCTAAACACTGATGCTGAAGGAAGACTAGTTCTTGCTGATGGACTATGGAAAGCAGGCGAATTGAACCCTGAATACATCATCGACCTTGCAACCCTAACTGGAGCATGTGTCATTGCCCTTGGACATGAAGCAACAGGCTTGTGGTCTAATGATGATGACCTAAGACAAAGAATCCATGACTCTGGTAACGAGGTAGGAGAACTTGCTTGGCCTATGCCATTACTACCTGCTTTTGAGAAGCAGATGACAGATTCAAAGATTGCTGATGTTAGAAACCTAGGCGAAAGATGGGGAGGAGCAAACTCAGCTGCTGCATTCTTGAAGCAATTCGTTCCAGAAGGCGATGATGGTGAGCAAATTCCATGGGCTCACATGGACATTGCAGGTACGTTCTGGGGTGCTAAGACCAACAAGATGGTCGCACATGGAGCAACTGGTGTACACGTTAGAACCCTTCACAATCTAATTACGAAAAACTAATTGCAAACGGGAAAATTGTTATCAACTAAAGCACTAGGTTGCATTTAATGAAATCTAAGTTGCTACCGTTTGGGCTAGCACTACTGATTTTCAATACACTAGTTTTAGGCTTCTTAATCACCTCGAGCGTAGATTCAGCGGTTAGGTCAAATTTCCAAGAATATCCAATCGATACGATATGCGAAAATGATGATTGCTCAAGCACGCAGAGCACTTGGGAAGTTACTAGTCGTGAGCAAACTTATTTTGCACATAATCTAGTGAACCCTAGTGAGTTCTTAGAAGGAGAATCTCCTATTTTGGAGAGGCTTGGCCCATTCGTATACGAGATAACAACTGAACGTGAGCTTCTGGATTATAGCCCAAACGATGGGATTTTGCAATATAGGCAATGGACATCGTATGATTGTAAACTAGACGTTAATGATTGCTCTAAGGAGATAACCCAGTTGAATATTGCATTTAATCCGCAGGTAGCAGGAGCAATACCAACTGCAATTTCATCGATTATTGATTTGACCGAAGACGGTTTTGTAAACGCTATGGTCGATCAGGACCTGAAAGTTAAGCAAGCCAGTATTGCCACTTCTGAAGATATAGCAACTGCAACAACAATAGGAGGCGGACCTTTTGCAACCGCGGGATACACCGCATGGATAGCAACTCCAGATGGCATTGCAATACAAGCTCAAAATGCTGCAAACTTCGACATATTACCAATAGCAGACTTCACTGCTGGAATAGATAATGCCCTTGAATCAACCTACCACGATTTAGACCCTAATTTTGATATCTCTTTGAAAAATCAAAACGGACCACTCGCTTTCATGAGTATGGGGGAGCCTGATAGAATTGTAGAAGATATCGAAGCAGATATCGAAAATTCTACAACAATGAAGAGAGCAATAATGTATGATTATGCAAAAGTTTCAGAATATGATGACGGAGTTCCTGTTTACAATATAAGGCAAACATTGGTTCGCGATTGGGCAATGTATACCGCTGTCGGTGGATTAATGCTGGTGAATGACGGCAATTCAGATTACAGAGACGCACTATTGATGCAAAATAACCTTGAATCTAGATTTTCAAATCTTCTAGGAGGAGATTGGAATGATGTTGATTTAGTCAAACTGGTATTGGATGGAGACAATACTACAAATCCAAAAGGTCTAGTTGCGGTTAGCGAGGATGGCACCGGTTTTGGCGCAACTTATTTTTTGAAAAACAACCAATCAGATATGATGCAAGAATTTGGTTTGAGTAATAGTGAATACTCGTCAATTTACTCTTGGGTCAACAATTGGAAAACCTCAGTTACCAAATTACCTATGCCACTTATCGGAGAATCTGGAGAATTGGGGGCAAATGATTTCGCAATTATCAGTTTTGGAAGTGTTGATCCAATCTATGGTGATTATTTGGATCTCTCATTGAATAGAGGAGGACAACATTTCCAAGATGGTGGAGAAATAGTCAATCTTAGCTTAGAAGAAACAAGGGATTTGTTGTATGGAGAATATGGTCTGACAACTTCTGTTGGAATTAACACGATATTGTATGGGAATGCAAGCGGTGAGGCATTGCCTATCCCTATCATGCCCTATGTAGATGATTTATGGACAGAAGAAGATATCGCAGCAATGTACGGTGTTGATCTTAACACTGCAATAGCAATTGAAAAATTTGTTTGCGAAGAAATGTTTGAAGAATTCGTACCGCAATTCTTGATGAGCAACTTCAATGTATCAAGGACAATAACTCAACCACTCAATAACTGGCTATTGGGTTGGCATGACCCTGTTCTGGCATTTTTGGAATCTGGAGATTCTCAAAACAGAACAGTGGGTTGGACTTCTTTAGAATCTAACAAGACCTTCTATTCCTCGGATGGAGTACTAAACGGCAATGGTTCAACTTACACAATTTGCACAGGTCAAAATGATAACTGCAATACGGGAGAGGTGTTATTGAACGACCTTGAGACAGAACTATCCTGGAGAACAACAGAAAAAGAAATTGCAACATATGGAAGAATTTCCTCAGAATCTATTGTGGGAACTACTGGAGGATTCTTGTCAGAACAAAATAATCTAGTGAATGCTGCAGGTTTTGATGTAGTAGAAATGCAGTTTGAAGGAGAGATGGAAGTTAAGGAAATCAAAACAAATTACTTCACTGCAAATACAAATCCTGCTGAAAATCCAATACAAGCAAAACTAGTCGATAGTGGGGACATGCTTGATGCAATTCCGGGTTTAGTGCCGATATATTTCTCTACAAACATTTCAATCAATACCGAAGAGATTAGCGGTTTAATAATTGCAGGTCAATCAGAATCAAGGTTCTACCTAGACACCAGGCCTTTCTCTGAGATGGAAACTACTCCATCATCTTCTGATTTAGCAATAATATTCGAAATAGTTTCGAGTTCAGAAATTTCAGATGAGGATGCAGAATTGATGACCTCATCAATAAATGATAACAAAAACATACTCACATTTTGGACAAATTTCGATGTATGGGTAGATTTCTTGGTATTCCTTATCCATCTGGTTAGCGTAGGGTTAATCATTGCAGGAATAGGAGTCAAACAATATCACCAAGAAGAGGAAGTTGATTTGACTCAACCAACCGGTTTGCTCGAACTAGCAAATAGAATAAAATGAGGGAAGAAAATGCCAGAGGAATTAATTCTTGAGTTCGTTGGAGAAAAGACTGTAGACGCAATTGCCGAGAAAAAACCAGTTAAAGTAATCGCAAAGTATTGGAATATCATCACAATAGTAGTCGTTATCAGCGTCGGAATTTATTCTTACATTTTATTGAGTTAAAATAAGCCTTGGACAGATAACCTAAGATTGATATACCCATGCCGTTTAGCCACTATGTAACCAGTGGTTAAGTAGTGGTGAAAAGATGAGCAATGAAGACTGGGAAGAGAAGCTCATCGACCAGATGATAGAGATGTTCCAACAAATGGGACTTCCAATGGATAGGAAGCGTATCAAGTCACTGATGGAGCAATTCAGATCCCAATTTGAAACAATGGGAATTGACCCAGAAAAACTGAACAAAGAGGGCGTTAATTTCAACATTGACATGACTGATTTGTCAAAATTATTCAACTCGGAAATGAGCCCAGAGGATTTATTCAAAAACATGGGAATTGATGTAAAGGTCGATGCTGCCCCTGTGGAGATAAATCCTCCAGAAGTCGACAACGATAATGACTCATTAGAAATCGAAGCCGATGACATCTACTTAGAAGGATGGAACATGTATGTTACCTTGGATTTCACCATGAAGGAAAGTCTGGAAGAAGAGACCGACCTTGATTTGGCACTAATCTCAGAAGGTCAAACTCTAGAGGTTATGAAAACAACACAAGTTAAGCCTGTGGCAATCGTAAAACTACCTCACCAATGTGATGACTTAGTGGATTGGACATTTAACAATGGAATCCTAGACATCACGCTCAAACTGACGCCTCAGGGCTCAGCAACACAACAAAAAGAATTCGAAGATGATGGCTTCGATGATGATACTCCACTGCCAGATGACGTCAGCGTCGATTTTGGGAAAGATGACGATGATGAAGATGATGGCGGTATACCTATAATTTGAATGGAGGAAATAAGAATGGCAAAAGTAATTGGAATAGATTTAGGGACTACAAATTCATGTGTAGCTACAATAGAAAACGGCGAACCTGTGGTTATTGCGAATGCAGAAGGTGCAAGAACAACACCATCTATAGTTGCATTTTCCAAAGATGGAAGTGAAAGGCTGATCGGTGTCACCGCAAAAAGACAAGCAGTAACCAACTCTGACAGGACATTTATCTCTGTAAAGAGACATATGGGAACAGACTGGAAGAAAAATGTCGATGAAAATGATTACACTCCACAAGAAATCAGTGCATTTATTTTGCAGAAACTAAAAGCCGATGCAGAGGCTTACCTTGGACAAGAGGTCAAGCAAGCAGTTATCACCTGTCCTGCATATTTTACTGATGCACAAAGAAAAGCAACAAAGGATGCTGGAAGAATTGCTGGTCTTGAAGTTCTAAGAATTATCAACGAGCCAACCGCAGCTGCACTGGCATACGGAGTTGACAAAGATGTTGACCAAACAATCCTGGTTTACGACCTAGGTGGAGGAACATTCGACGTATCGGTTCTAGAAATTTATGACGTTGATGGACAACCACAAATTGAGGTTAAGGCTACAGCAGGAAATAACAAACTTGGTGGCGATGACTTTGACGAAGAAGTAATCAACTGGTTGGTTGGAGAATTCAAAAAGGACACTGGGATTGATTTATCCAAGGATAGTCAAGCCATGAGCAGATTAAAAGAAGCATCTGAAAAAGCAAAAATAGAGTTATCCGGAACTCAGCAAACCCAGATTAATCTACCATTCATTACAATGCAAGACGGTGCACCTGTTCACTTGGATTACACCTTGAGCAGGTCAAAATTCGAAACCCTAGTTGCTAACCTAATCGAGGCTACAATGAAGCCAACTAGACAAGCAATCAAGGATGCTGGACTCAAGAGTGAGCAAATCGACAAAATTATTCTGGTCGGAGGTTCAACCAGAGTTCCAGCGGTCCAATCTGCAATCGAGGAATATACTGGAAAGTCACCCTTCAAGGGAATAAACCCTGATGAGGCAGTTGCACTTGGTGCAGCCCTACAAGCAGGTATCATCAGCGGAGATGACTCGGTTTCAGATATTCTATTACTCGACGTCACCCCTCTAACTTTGGGAATTGAAACTCTTGGTGGAGTTACAACTACAATGATCGAGAGAAATACAACAATTCCAACAAGAAGGTCCGAGACCTTCTCGACAGCGGCAGACAACCAACCAGCAGTTGAAATACACGTTCTTCAAGGTGAAAGGGAATTTGCTAAAGACAACATTACGCTAGGACAATTCCACTTAGTAGGAATTCCACCTGCCCCAAGAGGAACACCTCAAATCGAGGTTACATTCGATATCGATGCAAACGGAATCGTTAGCGTCAGCGCCAAAGACCTTGGAACTGGGAAAGAACAATCCATCAAGATTGAATCATCTACCAGCCTAAGCGAAGATGACATTCAAGCAAAGATCGCTGAAGCGGAAGAATTTGCTGAAGCGGACAAGGAGAGAAAGGCGAAGGTAGAATTGAGAAATATGGCTGACCAAATCGTATATCAGACAAGGAAAACTCTTGATGATGCAAGCGATAAACTTGACGATGAAGAAACTGCGCCAGTGCTTGAGAAACTAGAAGAATTGGAAAAATTGGTTCAGGGTGAAGATGGTAAACCGCTATCCATTGATGATGTTGACAGTGATGCCATTCAAGCAAAGGTCGGAGAAGTCGAGCAATCAATGCATGCAATATCTGCTAAGTTATACGAAGCAGCAGCAGCAGAGATGGACGACCAATCAGAAGAGCCTGTAGGAAGCGATGACGTAGTTGATGCAGACTTCGAAGTAGTCGACGAAGATTGAGGAAAATCACCTCGTGCTTGAATGGATTCCCTTATTGCAATTAAGCAGGTGGGACGCATATGGCCGAGACTCCAATTCTGCAAGACACCGAGAGGTTGTCAGGCAGAATTGCTCTGAAAAAGAACATCGATGCAGGTGTTGCACTAGCAGGTGCTGTGCGCTCCACGCTAGGACCAAAGGGTCTGGATAAGATGTTGATAGACCAGAGTGGTAGGATCCTGGTTACAAATGATGGAATAACAGTACTTGAGAATGCCAAGGTAGAGCATCCCATCGCAAAAATGCTCATCAATGCCTCTGCTACTCAAGACAGGGTTGCCAGAGATGGTACAACTTCGACTGTATTAATTGCCTCAGAGTTATTGCAAAATTCTTGGCAACTTGTACTACAGGGGGTACATCCAACCATAATTTCCAAGGGTTACAGAAAAGCGGAATCAATCGCTATATCTGCCCTTGATGAAATTGGGGTAATTGCAGATCAAGAACAAATTTTGGACACTATAGAAACTGCACTCGATGGAAAAATATCTGCAAGCTCAAAATCACATCTCGCCAGCCTCGCTTTCCAAGCTGCTTCACAAATTGCACAAGAGGGAAAAGATGGACTAAATATCGATTTGAGCAAAGTCGTGTCGCTTCCTAGAGTTGGAGGAAAAAATCTAGACTCAGAGGTAGTTAATGGTCTAGTAATGAACAAAAAACCAATTCATTCTGATATGCCTAGAAAATTATCAAATGGTAAGATATTATTGCTGGCTGGCGGAATAGAAAGAAGAAAGTTGAGGCAGTTATCAACTCTTCAAATCACTACAAAAACAGGCTATTCAGATTTCGTTGAATATGAACATGAAGAGTTAAAGAAAAAGGTAGAGCATGTCTTAGATTTAGGAATAGATGTCCTCGTAGTCAAGGATAACATCGATGATAATATTCACAAATTGCTTTCAGATAACGGTATACAGTGTTTCAGGAGAGTTCCCAAAGAAGACCTCGAGTTAATCTCTGATACTTGCAATGCAAACCTTGTTCTATCCGTTGAAAATGCATCAAAGTCCGATCTTGGAGAATTTTACTCATCCGAGTGTACAATGCCGGGAGGAATCAATCAGTGGATAATTACGGGACCTGGAAAAGCTGCGACATTCATCGTGAGGGGGTCAACAGAAACAAACATCGCTGAGTATGAACGATGTTTTGACGATGCCCTTGGCGTTGCTTCTGCAATGATAAAAAATGGAAAAATTCTAGCAGGCGGAGGAGCATCTCAAACCTACCTAGCAAGGAAGCTGCGCAGGGCTGCTATGAAATTCCCGAAACGTGAACAATTAGCCGTCGAAGCATATGCTGATGCCCTTGAGATTATTCCAAGAGTTTTATCGGAAAACGCTGGATTGGACCCGATTGATACTCTATTCAAATTGGTTGCTGCTCAAACTGAGCATGAGGCGACAAAACAAGACATGAATATTGGATTAGAGGTACACAGCAAAAATTGCGTTAACATGCTCGATTCGGGCTATGTTGAGCCGATTGGGGTAATACTACAATCGATAAATTCTGCAACCGAAAGTGCGGTGTCTGTTCTGCGAATTGATGATGTTCTATGGGCAAAGGTTGAACCAGATGTGCCGGATGAAGCACAAGAAAGGTTGAACGACCTCGGTATGGTGTGATTAACCTCGAAAACTGGAATTGTTACTTTTCATATTGGCGATTTTATATATAGTCTAAGAAGAAGCGAATAGTTATGTCAAATCAGTCAATCAGTGTTGGAATCGATGACATTGCTATTCATTTTCCAAGACTCTACATGGACATGAAAGACTTCGCAGAGATGAGAAAGGCCAACTATGACAAGTTGAACAAAGGACTTGGTCTCAAGGCAATGTCAATCCCTGATGTACACGAAGATACCGCTACTATGGGGGCTATGGCAGTAATGAGACTCATAGACAGGAATGGACTCGACCCGAACAATATCGGCAGAATGTATCTAGGAACCGAATCTGCTCTAGATGGTGCAAAACCAACTGCGACATACATCATTGATATGCTCACACAAAGATACTCCGAAAGATACGGAGAGGATTGTTTCCAAAATTGCGACGTTGTCGACATGACCTTTGCTTGTATTGGTGCTGTTGACGCCTTGAATACAACATTGGACTGGGTAGCTCACGGAACTGATGATGACAATAGAATCGGAATTGTAGTCTTTGCAGATAACGCAAAATACGATCTAAACTCATCTGGAGAATATACTCAAGGTGCAGGGGGAGGCGCTATTCTTTGCACGAGAAACCCAAGACTCATAGAAATCAGAGATTGCTGGGGAGTTTCAACTACACCTGCACACGATTTCTTCAAACCAAGGCGCAGCGTTAGTATCAGATCTGTAATTTCCCACGTTGTAGATTTAGCACGGGAAACAGGTGCTAATCTGAAAGAAGGAATTGTTGAGAGGATGGTGAAACATTTGCCCCAATCAACAGTTCGTAAGTTAGGAATATTCTCACATGGTGAAGAATCTGTGAAAATTTATCGCGATGAGCCAGTTTTCGACGGACAATTCTCTAATCGATGTTACCAGATTGCGGTACGGCAAGCATTCCATAACTTTGTCAAAAAGGCAGAGAAGAGAGATAGATATTCTGAAGGGGATGCGAAGTTTACTCAACAATGGTCTAGAATAATTATGCATTTACCGTATGCATACCAAGCGAAGAGAATGTTCCCGGCAGTATTCCACCATGACAGGAAGGACACTGATATGTGGTCTGCAGTAGTTGAACAAATTGGCGAAATGCCTGCTAAGCCAGAGGTTGAAACTGAAGAGAGCATGGAAGCATGGCAGAATGAAATGGATGCTTATCGCAGAGCAATTTCAAAAACACCAGAATACATTGAATTCCACAAGGCAAAGATCGAAAAGGGTCAACGCGCATCAAGCCTAATCGGAAATCAGTACACGGGATCTATTTTCCTAGCACTTATGTCAACCTTCGAGAGTGATCTTGAGGACAACTCAAACTTAGATAACGAAACCATAGGACTGTGTGGTTATGGTTCAGGTGCAAAAGCGAAGGTATTCGAGGGCAAAGTAAGTCCAAAATGGAGAGAAGTTACAAGTCGTTGGATGCTCTTTGAAAGGCTCGCTGGAAGAGTTGCTATCGATGCCAAGGTCTATGAATCACTGCACAAGGGAACTCAAAAAGAAAGTGTCATCGAGCCGCAAGGCGAATTTATCCTACAAGAAATAGGAGATGAAGGCGTCGATGAAGGTGCAAGAAGATACAAATGGGTCAGTGCATAATCTGAGAATTATCAACGCCAACAATGAATAAGCGTTTGCCGTTAACCTTCATTACGGAGGAAGCCTATGTCATCTGATTCAGGTACCATGCTTGCTTGGACTAAAACCAAGGACGAGCAGAATGGTATGGAGTTAATAGAACATAAGATTCCAACTCCGGGACCTGGAGAAGTGCTAATCAAGACCAAATCGACCTCTATATGTGGAACTGATTTGCATATTTGGTTGTGGGATGATTGGAGCAGAGACAACGTTCCACTAGGAACTATAACAGGTCACGAAACCTGTGGCGAAATCGTAGAAGTTGGAGAAGGTGTCAGCAACCAAAAAATAGGCGATTTAGTTGCTATTGAATGCCACTTTGCATGCTGGGAGTGCCCAAGATGCGATGAGGGAAATGCTCACGTCTGCGAGAATGGTGAAATCTTTGGAGTCCACTCAAATGGTGCATTTGCTCCTTTTTTCGTATGCCCTGAAGTCAACGCAAGGAAAGTCCCAGATGGTATTTCTCCATCACATGCTTCAGTTCAGGATCCACTTGGTAATGCTATACACACACTGACAGGAGGGCCAATCGAAGGAGCAACTGTCGCAATTCATGGTCTTGGACCTATTGGTTTATTTGCGGTGAATGCAGCCAAAGCAATGGGCGCTAAATTAGTGATTGCAATCGATTGGGATAATAAATTAAGGATGGAGATGGCTAAGGAATTAGGTGCTGATTTAGTACTTGGCAAAGACGATGATGTAATCAAAACAATTTTTGAAGCAACTGCAGGACAAGGTGTGGACAATTCATGTGAATTCTCTGGTTCACCTAATGCGCTTTCAAATGCAATAAAATCAACGAGAATGGGTGGTTTTGTGAACGTACTTTCCGTATATGGACAGAGCATGCCTCAAGTCCCTATGAATGATTTAGTATTCAGATACTTGCATTTGAAGGGAATAAATGGAAGGAAGATGTGGTCCACATGGGAGACAATGCACGATTTGCTTGCATCACGTAAACTCGACATAGAAAGGGTAGTCACTCACCAACTAAATTGGAAAGAATTCCAAGAGGGAATGGAGTTAACTAAGTCTGGAAATTGTGGAAAAGTTGTTCTCAATTTTGACTAAACCTCATTTTTTTATTCTAAGGCTAAGTGGTATCGTTTATGGGTGAACTAGACCAAGGAACATTTGTACCTGGTTTCCCTGATGGATTCTGGCGAAAGCTTCCAATATTTTTATGCATATTTTTTATGATAATTTGCGTAATTGGGATGAGTGCGGTTAGCTCAGCATTTGAGAAAATGCCACGGGTGAGTGATGCATATTCTGACGTACATCCACTTGATGTTACAGAAGACATGGCAGTCAATTTGGTTCCGAATGACCCAAATTCAAAGCAGGTAGTGTGGGTAGTTGCGGATTCAATTACCTTACAAGATTCTGATGTTGGATATACTTATTGCCAAGAGGGCGATGATAGTGAAACGCTTGTCCAAACATTCAATCCTGGCAGGTACAACTCCACATATCTCGGAAAAGATTTCGTGATGACAATTCAAGAACCTGCAACTAGATCTAACAAAGCTTGCTATGCATTCACTTATGGAAAAGGAGGAGATGTTGAAGAAATTAGTGCATATTTCATGGTAGAATTTAGCAGCCTGGGTGAGCCGCTAATCACAATGGAAGGAATGGGAGAGTCTGATCAAAGACCCGCAAGGAAAACTGCATCAGAAACCGTTTCGTTGTTCTTTGCGATTCTAATATCGATTGCATCGTTTGTTTGTGTTCTTTGTTTCAAACCACCTTTGCAAGGAAAACTCAAGAAAATGCGAGAGGAACACATGCCTCAGCCTCGTATTCATGCCGACCAAAATGGAGTTAGATTTGCTCAAACTCACGCATGGAATGGAGATGACTTCGATTGGGTTCTAGATCCATCGCCACCAGCAAATTGGGATTTAACCAATCCTTATGCTCAGGATCTGGATGGTGAAATTATCCCTGAACATCCTGCTAAAATTGGAACACCAAGGGCAGCTGTATTCACTTTGTATTCTTTCTTTGGAATACTATATGTTTGCATTACTTCTCTTTGGATTGGAAATTTCTTTCAGAGGGAATTCGATGGATTTGCAAATCAAATCTACCAACCGATCATTTTCATAATCTCCATGATTTGGTTAATTATATCCTATACCAAGACTAAGAAAATTCGAGCAGCCCTTGACACACCAACCTCACTAGTCAGAAGCGTAGCTGCTGGAATGGCAGAGATTGTTGGCCAAGTAAGACCCGCACGAGAGGGGACTGGACAAGTACTGGTTGGAGGGGAATTTGGAGCCGGAAAATTGTTCGATGGAGTAGTTGCATTCACTTGGGAAAGGGAGATTTGGGAGACAAGGAAAACTGGTGACAAATCCACCACTAAGTGGTGGTCAGAAGCAAAGCAATCCGGTGGAGGCAACTTCATTGTTCATGATGGCAGTGGAGGAATATTGGTTGAAGGAAATTCCTTCAAAGTTGAATTAGGGAATTTTCTCTCAAGATGGGAGGTCGGCAAAAAAATGTCTTTCAAAAATATGGCTAAGGCAAATAGGCCAAGAAGATTCACGGTATACGCTCTAAGAGCAGGCGACCCTGTCTATGTTTATGGCAAGGCATATCCAAGACCAAAACAGCAAGTCTTAATGGAAGGATTGGATGGTTCCTTAGCAAATTCAAACTTAGTAATGAAAGGAGAAAGTGACACTCCTTCAAAGCCGGTTTGCCACAGAGGTACCGAATTAGCAATACTGTGTAATTCCCGCTCTACTGTTGAAACGGTAATAATCCCTGGATTAGCATCTCTAATTGCTTTTGTAATGATTTTCATTTGACCGTTTCAAAAGTCTGAAGGTTAAATTTGCTAAGCCAAGTTAATAGAGTATGTGCGACACCGATTAACTCCGTTGAGGGGACATGAAATACGTCGTAGTCTCGGGGGGAGTCCTAAGCGGATTAGGAAAAGGCGTCACTGCGTCCAGTATCGGCGTCTTGCTTCAATCATCTGGGTTGAAAGTAACCTCGATAAAAATTGATCCATACCTAAATTCTGATGCTGGAACGATGAGTCCATTTGAGCATGGAGAAGTTTTCGTTCTCGATGATGGTGGAGAAGTAGACTTGGATTTAGGAAATTATGAGAGATTCCTAGACATCAGCCTAACTAGAGATAACAATATCACAACAGGTAAGATCTACTCCAAAGTCATAGAAGCAGAAAGAAGAGGCGATTATTTAGGAAAAACAGTTCAGGTTATTCCACATGTTACAGATGCTGTGCAAGATTGGATAGAAGAAGTTGCAAATTACTCCGCAGAAGATGAAAGCCCCGCAGATGCTTGTATTATCGAATTAGGGGGAACCGTAGGGGATATTGAATCTGCACCATATATCGAAGCACTTAGACAATTCCAATTCAGAGTGGGAAGGGAAAATATCACCTTCGTTCATGTATCACTGGTTCCAGTTATGGGTCCGGTTGGAGAACAAAAGACGAAACCAACCCAACATACTGTGAAGGAGATGATGGGATTAGGTATAACACCTGATGTACTGGTTTGCAGGTCCGAATATCCTCTTACAGAAGAGACGAAGAATAAGTTAAGCCAATTTTGTCATGTACCGGTTGGAAATGTGTATTCCACGCATGATGTTCCAAACATTTACCACGTACCTTTGATGCTTGAACAGCAAGGCATGTGTAAGACTTTAGGAATCAAATGTTCAGATTCTGTATCTTTCAAACGATGGGAACAAATGGCTTATGACCTTGACAAGATGGATGAAGAAGTTAGAATTGCCATGGTCGGAAAATATACCGGTCTCTCTGATTCTTATCTTTCAGTAAGTAAATCATTGCAACACGCAGCAATGGCAGTAAACAAGAAGTTGGTAATTGACTGGATTGAAGCTACTAACCTAATCCAAGACGAAGCCGAATCCACTGAAGCATTCAACATGTCCTGGCATAAGATGTCAAATGCTGATGGAATATTGGTTCCTGGGGGATTCGGCGATAGAGGTGTTGAAGGCAAAATTGCAGCCGCAAAGTATGCGAGAGAAAACAAGAAGCCATACTTAGGAATATGTCTGGGACTTCAGGTCGCTACCATCGAATTTGCCAGAAATGTATTAGGCTTAAACGGGGCAAATTCAACTGAATTTGACGAAAACACAGAGCACCCAGCAGTCGTATTCATGCCAGAAATTTCCAAGACCCACCTTGGAGGAACTATGCGACTTGGCTCAAGACCAACCCTATTCCAAGTCGATGATTGTAAGATGAAGAGACTCTACTCTGGAATGACTTCTGTTGATGAAAGACATAGGCATAGGTATGAGGTAAATCCAGATTTGATCAGTGACTTGGAAAATGCTGGTTGCGTGTTCGTAGGCAAAGATGAAACCGGTCAAAGATGCGAGATATTAGAATTAGAAGGACATCCATATTTTGTAGCAGTACAATACCATCCTGAATTCAAATCAAGACCTGGAAAACCAAGTCCACCATTCCATGGTTTGCTGATGGCAGCATCCGGAATGGAAATTTAATCATAGACCGATTGTTCATAAACCGTTGAAGTAACTTGGACACCATGGCAACTGCTGAAGCATGGATGATAGGTGCGCTAACTGGCATTTTGGGGTTAGTTACAGGTTTTTTAATCGCACAACAGAAATTCTCAGGACAAAGTGATGGAAGTTCCTTAGGAAGATTGCAGGGTGAAATTGATGCACTTAGAAGTCAAAATGAGTCAGACAGGGCATTGTTGAAGGACGGCTATGAAAAGACTATTTCAGAGTTGAAGGAATCTCACAAAACCGCATTAGATGACCTCAAACAGAATCAAGCCAACAACGATGAAGCACTCGAGGAGAGAATCTCAAACCTGTCAACAAAAATTAGCAGGGAATCACGAGAGGATTTTATCCGGCTTGCTCAAGAGAATCTTGAGAATAGGCAAAAAGAAGGTGCTGCTGAGCTTCAAAAGCAGAAATCTGAGTTCGAAAAATTAGTTGAACCGATGAAGGCTGAACTTGCTAAGATAGCACAGAAGAATGAGGATATGAGCAAAGATCAACAAAGCCTGCAAGAAGTATTGAAAGCACAAATGGAGGATTTATCAAGACAAACTCAAGCTCTTGGCGATAATGCAACTCGACTCAGTACCGCACTCACTGGCTCATCATCTGCTAGAGGAGATTGGGGTGAAATTACCCTCCGCAAGATTTTGGAAATGGCAAACCTCACCAAAGGAATCATGTATACTGAACAGGAAAATACCGAAGACGGGAAAAGACCTGATTTTGTGATAAAACTACCTGGAAAAGGAGTTATTCCAATCGATTCAAAGGCAAGTGCAAAGCACTTTTTCGACGAGGCACTAAATGCGACAGACGAGGCTACAAAGGTAGATTTGCTCAAAAAGCACTCAAAGGCAATTGCTGGAAGAATCAACGAATTAGCCAGCAAAGCATATGCAGATAATATAGAAGGAGAAATTGACTTTGTCATTATGTTTGTACCAAATGATGCTGTCCTCAGTGCTGCATTTGAGTATGATGCTGAATTGATTGAAAAAGGAGTAATCAAGAGAGTATTCATCGCTACGCCTACAACACTTCTTGCGATGTTGAGAACCGTAGAGATCGCTTGGAGACAGGTACAAATTAACGCTGATGCGAAACAAATGGCTCAAATTTCAAAAGAATTTTATCAAAGAATTGCCACATGGAAGGAACACATTGACAAGGTTGGGAAGGGGTTGAGTATGGCTGCTAAAGCCTACAACGACGCATCTTCTTCCTGGAGAAGTAGAATCGAGCCGTCACACAGGAAATTGCTCGATGTTAAAATTAGTGATGGTGAATCAAAAACACTTGGCGAATTTTCAGACTTGACCAGCCAAATAACAATTGAAGAGGAAAATTTGCGAGAAGAGTCTTGAATGAAACTGTATTAGAGGATAATATGAGCAACAAAATAGGGCTTTCAGCGACAACAAAATCTGTTGTTCAGACCAGACCTCCAAGATTGCTTATCATATCTGGAGCGACTGGAGTTGGAAAATCTACAACCTCTACTCAGATTGCTGCTGAAATGAAGTTCTCAAGAATAATTTCAACTGATGCCATTAGAGAGATTATGAGAGCCTGCGATGGACAGCCACAGAACCCAGCACTTCACCGCTCTTCCTTCTCAAAAGGAGAAACTGGTGACCCAATAATCGATTGGACTGATACTTGCAATGCTGTAGAAGCGGGTATTTTTGCTACAATTGATAGAGCTAGGAGGGAAGGAATAGACTTGCTGATTGAGGGCGTACACATTCGCCCTGACAATCAATTACTCAGAGAATGGAGGCAATCAGGAGGTATTGCTCTTGGAGTAGTTCTTCACGTTTCAGATCAAAGTAAGCATGAAGAGATGTTGAAACAAAGAGAAGAGTATTCACATAGAACATCAAATCGGTATATCAACAATATCAAAAGGATAAGGTCGATTCAGGAAGAAATGGTAGACCGAACTAAGATAACTGGTTGGGCATGTATTGATGTGGGAAGCGAAAATGAGGTAAAGAGAATCAAACATTACCTGGACCTTGAATGGAATAATACCACATGAAGGAGATTATTCGAGGATAAATGAATAATCTACTTCCAATCTTGCATCGTCATCACTCACGCCTAGATTGAAACTGATTTCAACTCCCTCAGTGGTTTCCGTATACTGAATGTCGATCAGCTTGACTTCAACTCCTCTCAACTCTCCATGATGTAATAGATCATTGTTAACTGAATCCAATGCTAGGACTGCAGCTTCTTCTTCATCAATTCCTTGTTCAACCCACATTTCATATCTTGCTTGAGTTACTGGTTCGATTGTTGCAAGCACTTCTTGAGAAACATCGAGAACACCGGTTGAGTTGGGCTCATATGGCATCGACATACCTGCTAATTTAACGCTAAAAATTGCCATTGACAATAAAGACATCAACAGTACTATCCCAGTTGCTAGAAGCATTTGTCCAAATTCATCTTTGGAGATGCGGGTAATCTTCATCATGCACCACCTCCAACATTCCATACATCAATAGAAACTGTCCAAATTATGGTTTCTGTGTAGAGTAAGCGGTGAACTGTAATCGTTTCCCCAGAAGGAGTACCGACTATGGAAAAGGGCTCACTTGGGGCTGAATCTTTAGATAGCCAGCAGTTTCCTTGCTTAGCGGGAATTAGATTGCTGAGTATCAATTCACAAGCATCATCATATTCATCCTCAGCGAGATACTCATGCAATAGACTGTCGAAATTTTGACTAGAACTTGTTGCTAAAGAGATGTCTATTGCGTCTTCTGCTGCTAATTCCAAAGATGCATCAAAAGCGGTTGAAGGAGCATCGGGAACGTACACCTGGATCAAGAAAGTGGCAGACATAAAAAATACCCAAAATAATGTAAGCATCTCAAGGATGTGAACTTGGGCGTTCTCATCCTTGTGCAACTACATCACCAATCCAATTTTGTTGGGCCGAATGGGTTTGGATTTTGACCCAAATCTGTTAGGACCTGTACACCCGTCAAATCTGGAGAGAATGCAATTACATTGAATACGAGTATCGCAAGTATAATCATCATTCCAGAGTGCTTGAAGCCAGAAGTAAATCTTCCTGTAGCCATCAAACCAGCCATTGCACCGTTACCCATTGCCTGCATTGTTACGCCGTAATAGAAAATAGTAAGGAAAAACAGTGGATCAATTGCCCTGATTTGCATGTTTCCTATGTTCTGTCCGCCGCCATCTCCTTCACCAGAGTTCGAATCTGCGATAGCAGGAATAAAGACCTTAGCTAGAACTACGATTACCCCAAGGAAAACACCATATGATGTCCAAATAACTGCGATATAGGACCCAATTGCTCGCTTCCTTTCTCCTTCTAAGAATTTAATTTCACGACTATCGTTTGCAGCAGTTACAAGGATATCTGAGATTTTACCCCCTGCACGATCTGCTTCAGCAATCAATGCAATTGCCCTTTTTACCAAAGGCGTATTCACTCTGTTAGCGAAGAGATTTATGACATCACTGAACTTGACACCCCAAGACAATTGGGCCGACATTTGCGATACCTCATCGTTTAGGGCACCATATTCGGAAGTTGCCAAGGTTTGTACCGCGACGGTCATCGATAATCCTCCCTTCCAGTACTCAGCCAAGTCTCTGAGGAAATCTGGAAATTTCTCTTCCTTGTTGTTTCTCTTGGTTTCAAGCGCTTCCAAATAATATGATGCTGGGAAAATGAATAAAAAGAATGTCAATCCGAAAAAGTTCAGGAATATGAGTGGTTTGAGATTGGTGTTACCTAGTGATGGTCCAACCCACAATGATTTGTTGTTCATATTGTCAGGAATTCCATCATATACGTGAGCAGTCACCTCGAAGGAAGCGGTTGCCAATACCGCATCTCGTTCAGGAACCCAAAATCCAATTTCGTACCTGTCACCAGCAGGAAGGTCTTCGATGATAAAATTACATTGCTCATTCTTTCCGGTGGTCCCGTTGTAAAATGCAACAATACTCCTCTGAGCATCTCTAATTGCAAATGTGTAATCTGTTGGAACTGTAGCAGTGGCTGAGCAATTAGCATAGAAACCCTGCTCTTTTCCGAAGACACCTGTCTTGTATTGCTCTTCTATTCCCGGCATGACAAAAGATATCGCGAGACGGTCAACATACTCCCAATCATCTTCCTCCCAAGTAACGATTTGTGCTTCGTCTTTTAGTAGAGAACACGTCTCATTTACTGCATATGAAGGTGCTATGTTGCTGTTGAATGCTGCATCGCCAGTTATAGTCTGACATGCTATGTTTGTAAATAGCGGTTCTCCGTTTGCAGTTGGAATAAATCCTGAGTTTGTTACCCAGAAAAGACCAGTTGACATTCCAAGAATTATTGAAAATGCTAGAATGATTTGCAGATTCCTTTTGGTAGGGTCGTCCTTTGGCAGGTCAAGATCTACGACAATCTTCTGCTTTTTCCTTGCCATAATCTCACCTCACATTTCTTGTTCCTTACTCGATGACCAAACTAGGAAGGAGTACGCTACGTGGATAAGCGGAATGAACCCTAACACAATGCCGTAGAGCATGCCCTCAGACATTTGTGCACCTGAACCACTAACCCAGAACATAATAACGAGCATGACAATCAAAAACAGTGGCATTGCAACTGCTACCACAATGTAAGATTCTGCAAGCAAAGCAATGCTCTCTAAGAAACTCTGCAGCCTGGTTCTGTTTTCACGCATGTAGTGCTCTGCTCTGTTTAGGAAGAACAATTTCAGTTGACCTCCGGCAGTAAGTGTACCGATCATACCTTGGAAAAACTCAGTCAGCCAAACTGATGCTGCCCTATCTACTGCTAACTTCATGGCTGTAATCAAGTCATATCCTAGCAATGTAACGTCTCTGTAAATCATTGCCGCATCATCAGCAACATCACCGTAGATATCCTTGTTCATCGCAAGGGAGCGGAAGATCTTGGCAGGTGTAGCATTTGCCGCACTCATTGCAGCGGTGTAAGATGAAGCATACGGGAGATACTTTTCAATCATGTCGCCTCTTTTCTTAGCAGCACTAGCAGCACCACCCGCTAAAACTTTGAAAGTGGTAAACGGAGCAATCAATCCGAGTACTCCAACTAGAGCAACTTTACCAAAAAGCGGGAAAACACGGGTCTCATAGTGCGGACAGCCATTAAAGGGCTTAGTGTTATCAATTAACTCCTTATTCCAGTATTCCCAAATGAAACATGCATCTTCTACTCCAGGGGCAGTTAGTTTCTCGTAAAGCGCTATGCCGCCTATTTCAGGCATGAAAATTAGTGCGAGGAAACCAAAACAAACCAATGAAACAGCCACTGTAGTAACCCAGACACTAGCTAAGTAAACCTCAGGCATCATTGGCATTGAGCCTTTGACTAGATTTTCTGATAGATCTTTATTCGCACGGGCTCTTTTCTTCAATGCTCGACCAAGCAAGCGATTGCAGATTCTTTGCCATGCGGTTAGTTCCATCTAGATGCCTCCATTTACCTTAGTCCGTCTACTCTTGCAAGAATCTCATTCGGCCTGACGTAGTACTCGGTTACGATTTGTGAAACCTGGTCTGCCTTTCTAATGTCGTTTAGAACCATCCATTCCAAGATTCTCTTCCTGGTTCTGAGCTCTCTTCTCATCTCGTCTTGTGAATAATTAATCTTGACCATAATCTTCTCTAAAACATATGACTTACCAGAGAAGATGAAATCATCAGATGCTACATCCCATCTAAATACCTCATTGGTGATAACCTCCAAAGAGTTTGGATCAATACCTACAATCTCTACAAGTTGTTTGGTTCTTCTTACACGACGACCGTTAATTCTTGTTTGAATTTGAATTGAACATGCTTCAAGAGCAGGTAAAAGAACACGTGGTATGTCAATCGGTTTGTTCTCAAGCCTGTGGACAAGTGAAGGAACTGAGTCGGCGTGAACTGTTGAATAAGCACAGTGCCCAGTAGCCATTGCCTGGAACAAAACATATGCTTCAGCACCACGAATTTCACCCACGATGATATATTCTGGTCTTTCTCTGAGTGCCGCTTTAAGCAATTCGAACTCCCCGATTTCACCCTCGTTAGACTCACCACCGAAACCTTGCCTAGTTAGACCAGGAACCCAGTTAGGTTGAGGAATGTTTACTTCCCTTGTGGATTCGATTGATACGATTTTCATCTGCCAAGGGATAAAGATACACATTGCATTGAGAGTGGTTGTTTTACCAGATGCAGTACCACCTACGAATAGCATAGGGACTTCGTTTTGGAAAGCAATCCAAAGGTATGCTACCATCAAAGAAGACATTGTTCTAAACGCTACGATATCACATGGGGAGAATGGATCGTCTTTGAATCTTCGAATACAAAATGCTGAACCTCTTGTTGATACCTCTCGACCAAGTTTCATGACGATACGAGAACCGTCCATCAAGGTAGCATCGAGTAACGGGTCTGCAACAGAAATGTGCTTACCACACCTCTGTGCAAGTTTGATAACATAAGATTCCAATTCTTCATCAGTTTCCCATACACAGGTTGTCTCAACAGATTCGAACTTTCTGTGATATGCAAAGATTGGAATGTTTGTTCCGTCTAATGAAATGTCTTCTACGTTGACGTCATTCATCAACACATCCATTTTTCCATAGCCGATCAAATCTCTGCGTATGTAATAGAAAATCTTTGACTTTTGTTTCTTGGTGATTTTCATTCCGTAGGATTTGATGACCTTGTCCATAGCAGCCCGAAGGTATTCCTCTGGCTTCGCATCAATGGCCTCGATATCGGCTTGCAGTGAGCGGATGAAAATATCCATGATTTCATCAAGGTATTCTTGTTCTTTTTTCGTCAAAGGAGGTTCAATAATCTGGTAAATAATGTTCAATGTCCTCTTATCACGAACAACCTTTGCATATGCATGCGGAGGCATAACAGGGTATCTATCTAATTCGTCATACAAATCCTGTTGACGCTGTTTTCTCCTGCCGGAGCCACCACCTTTTCCTTTCCTAGCCATGGACATGCCCGCCTATGCAAATTCTTCACAGATACGACCACACTATAACCTTTGGCTGAAATCCCCTAGTTAAGGGCTTCATTAACGCCTTTTTTCTATAGCCAAAAACCCACTACTGACGGTTTGTTTTTTCAATTTTCGAATGGTTTATCTCCCCATTTTCTATCCATCATTTTCCACAGAATTGCACTCAAAATCAGCAAAATTCCAGATACACCGATTATTCCGTAATATCCTCCTCGCATTTGCTCTGGATCAAAGTATGTTGAGGTTGCTTCAAGCCCATCTTGTCCAACACGGTCCCACCAATTTCCGTACAAAGCCACATCCCCTTGCGTGAATGATAGTAAGAATAACATCAACAATGGAGCAACTGTTCCCAAGTAGAACCATATCATAATGGATGAATCGAAAATTGCTTTGTTCGGCCTCATTCCCATAAGGTATGCGGTCAAGGCCACTATGTAAATCGAGTTACAAATCATAACAATCAATCCTGTTGGCAGGGAAATCCATTCATCTAACCTCCAAGCCATCAGAATAAAGAAGAGGACTGAAATCCAAGATGTTGCGATGAAATATACCATCACTTTTGCCCGTATTAATTGGGTAAGTCTTAACGGTAAACCATTCATAAAATCTGGCGAATCAAGAATTGTTAACCAAGAATAAAAATTGAATCCGAAGAATCCTAAAAATGGAGCGTATGAAAGTAGGTTAAATGGAATCGGGAATTCTGCAAAATCAACAAGCCATGCTAATCCGAGCAGGACTAGAAGAGGCACTGCATAGGATACAAGCATCTTTTTCATAGTCCCAGACCTGATTAAATCAACAAATTCTTTTGCGACCAGAAGTCGTAATTCTGAGTTTCCTAAAAAACCTAATTTATTGTAAATCGGTTCAAACAAGTCTGCTCTTTGAACAACATGCACATCAAAGTCATCCAGTATCAAGGAAGATGCAAAAGCACCTGCGATTATGGTAATTGCTAAACCACCGAATACCCACGCCAAACTCTGCTTTGTTTGAACTGCTAAACCTAGCATGGCTTGGTCCCAAGGTAGCAAACCCAAACCTACTGCAATTCCTGCGACAACTACCAAAGCAGGTCCAAATGTTGTAAACGGCTTTCCTCTTAACCATAGAACTGAGACTAGGAAGGCAACGGCCAAACCCTGAGCTAAGGTTAGAACCATCGCTGCCCAAGTCCATGGTAGACTAGACCATTCAAGTGGCGTATTTATCGCAGTGTACCTATCCAAAAGAAGTCCCAGAGCCATTCCGAATATAATTGGCGTTAGTATCATTACAACATAGAAAACAAGATCCTTGATGAAGTAAGAAAAGTGGGCTATTGAATTGTTTAGTGGTTGAAGTGCGGGAGCAGCTAGAAGTTCCATCTTCTCTCCAGTTCGTTTCAATATCGCATCCCTTCCTTTGAATGCAAACATTCCCATACCCATCGAGAACATGAACAAAGGCAAATGTAATGCAAATCTCAACTCGGACCAACTGAAGGTTTTCGCATCGATGTCTGATGATTGGGCTGCTCCACTACCCACTAGAAATTGTAGACCGATGGTTGTGACCATTGTAATCAATGCAAGCATCAATGGAAAGGTTAGAACCTGTCTTGCTTTTGCAAAGTCGATACTTTTTCTCCACTCCTCCAAGAACATCACTTTGAAGGTTGCAGAAAAGGCAGACCATCCCGTTAGCGGATCGAGTAAAGTTTGACCATCATTCGAAGTGTTAATTGTGGTAGCGTCCACTGGTTTCAACAAATTACCCTCAGCATCAACAACATCATCCCAATTTCTTGAGGTGATGGTGGTTGTCAAACTCACTCCTCCTCGCTAGAGTTGCCATCCATGCTCTCGACTTCTTCAATCGACTTACCAACTAGTCTAATGAAAACGTCCTCCAAAGTTTCCTCAGAAGATTGTTTTAGATCTGAAACTTTTCCTGCAGCCAATACTCTTCCATGATTAATTATAGCCATCCTATTACACATTCTTTCAGCCATTTCAAGAACGTGAGAACAGAGGAATATTGTTCCTCCATCCGCTACATGGTCCATCAACCACTCCCTACATTTTCTCTGATAGATAGGGTCTAAATTTGCAAATGGCTCGTCCAAAAATAATAATTTTGGCTTATGGATAAAGGCACAAGCAAGCATAACTTTCTGTCTTTGTCCTTTGCTCAAATCTTTACACATGGTGTCTCTTTTTTCTTCTAAACCGAACCAATCAAGCCAGTACTCGACCTTTTGTTCACGTTCCTCAACTCCCCGCAAGCGAGCGACAAAATCCAAGAATTCCACAGGTGTCAAAAATGAAGGAGGGGATTCAGATTCCGGAACAATACCAATGTTGGCTTTGAGTTTCTGAGGATTCTTCCTCGCGTTGATTCCGAGAACCTCGATTTCCCCTATCGAAGGTTTGAGTTGACCAGTTAAGAGTTTCATGAAAGTCGATTTTCCTGCACCGTTGGGACCAAAGACACCAAAGAACTCACCGGAATCAACCTGCACATTAAGAGGATGAAGAGCAACAAAATCTCCATATCTCTTTGCGATATCTTTTGCTATCACTAAAGGAGAGTCGTCATTGCCCATAACTTTGCGATAAGTGGAGATTTTATTTACTATTCCGATGTTAATTCATACAGCAAAGATATGATGAAGTTAGAACCCTAGGGCTGTATATGTCAGCACCTGAAAGCGACGTGTTCAAAGTCGAGCAAGTACAAGTTGAAGGCGGAATTATTGCCATTGGAACGATTAACAGACCTAACAAAATGAACGCCCTGAATCAAGATGTGATGGCTTCAATAAGGGCATTTACAACATGGGCTGAAAGCAATGACGAGGTGCGTTGTGTCGTATTCACTGGGGCGAGCCCACTGGAACCAGAAGAAGGGAAAAGAGCAAAACCCAACTCGTTTGTAGCCGGTGCAGATATCAGTGAATTTGTAGGAAAAGGCTCACATGAAATCAGACCGATTTTTTCTGATAATGGTGTTGAATACATCTGGAGGCTATCAAAACCAACTATTGCTATGGTCGATGGTTTTGCACTTGGTGGAGGATGCGAAGTGGCTTGTTCATGTGATATGAGAATTGCAAGCAGCAGGTCAAAATTCGGAACTCCAGAGATAAATCTTGGACTAATCCCTGGTTTTGGAGGAACTCAAAGGCTTGCAAGCCTTGTAGGATATGGAAAAACGATGGAGATGATCATGACCGGAGAGATGATAGATGCTCATGAAGCAATGAAAATTGGAATGGTTAACCATGTTGTAGAGGCAGATGAATTAAGAGAATTTACAATGAACATCGCTTCAATCATTGCATCAAAATCCAGTCACACTCTTGGAGTGGCAAAGAAGACCATTCGTTCTGCTCTTGACATGGGAATCACTGCAGGTATTGCTATCGAAGCAGATGCCTTTGCCAAATTATTCGATACCGAGGACAAAGAGATTGGCGTGAATGCCTTCCTCAACAGAGAGAAAGCAGAATGGAAACATCGCTGATTGTGGTAGTTTTGAAAAACCTCTTCCGATAGCACAAGCCATGTCTCTTGTATTGGCAGTCTGTGGAATGCCTGGGTCAGGCAAGGGAGAATTCGCTAGCATTTTCATTCAACAAGACATACCTGTACTCTCGATGGGAGATATGATTAGAGCAGAGGTAGCAAGCAGAGGTTTGGAGGAGTCACCAAACATATTTGGGGAAATCGCAAGCGAGTTGAGAGCTGAGTTCGGTGAAGAGGTGTTGGCTGTCAGATTGGCTGATAAAATAGATTTGATGAGGAATGACCACAACTTAATCCTAATCGAAGGACTTCGAGGAACTGCAGAGAGAGATATCTTTCAGAATAGATGGAATGATGAATTCAAAGTTGTAGGCATTCGTGCTGAGAAAGAAGTTAGATTTCAAAGAATTATGAAAAGGAATCGAAGTGAAGATGGGGATAGGAATAGCTTCGAGACCAGAGATGAAAGGGAGAAGGGATGGGGGCTCGAGCAATTGATTACTCAAGCAGATTACATCCTTGAAAATAGAGACCCATTGAGTGAATTCTACAAAGATACTAGAGACTTATTGGCAGAAATCAAACGATAATTTTTGAATCCCAAAATAAAGGGATGGACATGCAAGAGAAGCCCATGCGGTATCGCTGGGTATCACAGACCCTTGGGCTAATTACACCACTCAGCGCAATCATCGGACTATACATCGGTGGTTGGTTCATGGGAATTACCATCGTTTACTTACTTGGATTTTCAATGATTCTTGACCTCCTCCTTGGAGTTGACAACTCAGATAACCCAAATCAGGAAGGAATTATGCACGACCTAATTATTCACGCTCATGCCCTTTTAGTTCCAATTCTAACATTGTACCTAGTTTACACAATAGGAACTAGTGAATGGACGAATTTGAATTGGTTAGGAATTGCTTCTGTTGGTTTAAGCAACGGTGCATCTGGAATAATAACCGCTCACGAACTAGGGCATAGAAAACCAAAATCATTCAGTTGGTACATGGCTAGAGTCGACCTGCTTTGTGTCTTGTATCTTCACTTTACCACAGAGCACAACTACACTCATCACAAACACTGGGCAAGAGAAGTCGACCCCACTTCCTCAAAATTTGGTCAGTCTATTTATGGACATTTTATCCGCACTGTGCCCAAACAAATCAAGGGTGCCTACGAGACAAAATCTGGAAACACCATTCGCCAATTATTGCTTGAAATTACATTGATTGCTGTCATTTTCCTGTATTCTCTTCCTGCGGGTCTAGCATTCATTTCTCAGGCATTAGTAGCAGTATTTTTGTTGGAATTTGTCAATTATCTCCAACACCATGGTCTTGCGAGAGATCAGAGACAAAGAGCAGGTCCCGAACATGCATGGGAATCAAGACATAGATGGTCGAGATGGACACTGCTAGAGCTACCTTTACATCCATCCCATCACCTCAAAGCAAGCACCCACTACGAAAGGCTAGAAACTCATGATGATTCTCCACAATTACCATTTGGATATTATGTGATGTTTTGGATAAGTCTAATTCCACCGTTATTTGAGAAAGTAATGAGAAAAAGTCATGAGAGATTTTTATCTCAATAATCAGTCTTCCATATCATCTTTTAATGCCGCTAATGCACTACTTGCCGCAGGCATAGGAAGTGGTGCTGGCATTGGCAGAGGCATGCTTCCGTCTAATGCAGGCAATGGTGGTAGTTCCAGCACGGGTTCAGATTTTTCAACTGCCTCAAATCCTTCATCCATTGGAACTCTGAGCCTGAGTATCCTTGAATCATCTATGCGAACAAAGGTTGCACCGTACACTTTTCCGGGAACTGCTTCAGGTGGGTGCACCAAAACTGTATGCCCATGGTTAGGATTTTGTAGTAATGAAACGATGTCTTCACCCTCATCATTGTCTTCAAGCATCCTTGCTGTGCTTGCTCGGATTTCTGCGAGTTGAGTTCGCCTTCTTTCTTCTATTCTCGAGCGAATTCTGTCATGGTGCTCTCTTCTCTCTCCCACGGTTTTCAGAATATCTGCGTCTTCGATTGAGTCGGCTGAAACTTCAACAACGAACTCGTCAGCAATGTGGACATCCTCAACCTCAACTTGAACATCGACCAAAGGAGTTTCATCCTCTTCAACATCCTCACTTTCAGCCATGGCCTGTGCCGCTGCGGCTTTTGCAGCCTCGACTTTTGCTCTCTTCCTGTCTGCAAGTGTTGTGACATCCTCATTCACTACTGGGGCAGGAATATCCGCATCAGCTTCATCTCCTTCTTCTTCAATT
>CEUM01048372.1_pt1 | contig 35292 bp, 28 predicted proteins | sample 356421 | NCBI WGS metagenome assembly CEUM01 (sample SAMEA2622716, study PRJEB7988) | marine metagenome | biome: marine biome (ENVO:00000447); feature: surface water layer (ENVO:00002042); material: "saline water (ENVO:00002010), including plankton (ENVO:xxxxxxxx)" | depth 5 m
ATTCCAATTCCCGGAGTGAAATTAGCGCCGCCGGACGACGAAGACGACGATGACGAGAAAGCAGAAGAATTCAAAGCGCAGACGGTCACGAAACGGACGGAGATCCCCATCCCGGGTGTTCGTCTAGCGCCCCCGGACGACGAAGACAAAGACGACGAGTGGCAAAAGAATTCGACGTCCAAAAAGACGCCGTCGGTGCCGATTGTTAAACGATCGCCCGAGGCGAACGCGAACGACGACGGTGTTCCCGGAAAATCGACGCCTCCCGTGGAGGAATCCCCGACGCGAAAGTCAAAATCAAAAGCCGTACCGGTACCCGGCGTGTGCTTGGCCCCCGACGACGACGAAGATTGGGACGTCGACGACATTTACGAGCGCATGCCGTCGATTCAGACGAGTTCAGAGCACGAGGCGAACGACGACCGCGATGCCCAGCAGAGCGTTCCTTACGAATGGGTGATGAGCGACGACAAGAAGTTTTCCATCATGCGCGAGAGAGCGTCTGGTAAGATTCTTCGCAAGATTCCAATTCCCGAAGACGTGGTGGCGACGCTTCCAAAGCGAAAACGAGCGCACGCGGAACGGCAACCGTCGGCGGCGCCGAAGACGGCAAACACGACGACGACGACGACGACGACGACGAACCCTTTACCGGAAGTGTCGACGCCAGTCGCCGCCGCGCGGGTCGAGTACTCGGATCACGATCATAAAGTGGCGAAGAAGCTCTTCGAAACTTTGGAGGTTACCAAGTTTCCCGAGCGCTACGAGGCTTTAGATGACAAGAAACGCGTCGACTCTATCGACGACGCGTGGTGCGCGCTCTCGAACAAGGAGAGAAACGAATGGTTGGAGATGACGCGCGGTCCACCGTCGTCGAGAAAGCGTCTCGCGATAGAGTCAGTCGAACGATCCGAGGAGGACGCCGACGACGCACGGCGAGTCTCCGCCGCGCACCTCACCATGTGCGCCCGCAGCGAAACGGCGCACGCCGCCGGCATCGGGGACTTCCGCGGTGCGAACACAGCCTTACTCGGCGAACCGGTCACCGGCGTCATCACCGGCGGTTTCGACGCCGGCTATTTCGCCACCGTGCGCCTCGGCGGAGCCGACGAACCGACAAACTACCGCGCGGTGCTCTTCTCCCCAGTCTTGTGCTCGCAGCGTCTCCTCCCGAACACCCACGGCGAGACTCGCCCCACGCTCGTCCTTCCGAGCTACTGCGATCCAAAGTCGCCGACCTCTGTCGTTCGAGACGTCGTCTTCGGCGCGCCCGCGAGCGAGGCCGACGACGACCGACGACGACGACGTCGCGCACCGTCCCCGGACGCCGCCTCTGAACCGCCTACGCCTCCGTCTCCCGAGGAAAAGGTGGATTAGAAGTTTGATTAGACGCGACCGGTTCGCGATGAATCCAGAAATCTTTGCCCGTTTTTCCCATTCATTCACCCATCGCGAGGAGACGCGAATCGTCGCGAATCGTCGCGAATCGTCGTCTCGCGAGCTCGCCGCGGCGACGCCCGATCGTCGCGACGGTGAAACTCGTGTATGAGTTCGGATTTCAACTCGTTCACCGTCGCCTTGGTTCGCGTGACGTCGACGCGAACGGCGTCGAGCGCGCGTTTGCGCGCGGCGTGGAGGCGAAACGCGTCGTCGAGCGCGCGCTCGAGCGCCACTTCATCCGCGGTCGGCGCGGTGACACCGTCGACGACGCGGGCGATTTTGAGCGCGTCGAGAGCGCCGCGGTCGACGTTGACTTTTTGTTTGAGGGCGTTCATCTCGCGCGCGAGGGATCTGGCGTCGGCGGTGAGGGACGCGAGACGCGCGGCACGGCGGCGGAGCTCGGGCGCGACGCGAGAGACGTCGCGGCAAAAGTTGTCGAACGCTTTCTCGCCGAACGCGTTCGAGTCGTCGACAGGAGTGGGTGCGGGTGCGAGGGCGGTGGTGTTCTCGTCGTCGGCGGCGGCGTCGGCGGCGGCGTCCTCGTCGTCGGAGGTGGTCGCGTCGTCTCGACGGTTCGTCTCCCCCGCGTCTCGCGCCTCGGCGACTCTGCACATGTCTCGTAAAATTTCCTGCGCGGCGCGAATCTTCGCGATGCTCGACCCGCAGTCGAGGACGTGGTCATCGTCGTCGACGTATCTACGAACGCTCGCGCGCAGACTCTCGAGTTCACTCGCCGCGAGCTCGAGTCCCGAGGGGTCGTCGACGTCGCTCGACTCGGCGCGGCGCGACAACGCGAGCTCCAGGCGTAAGCGCTTATTCTCCTCCCTCAATCTCGCGATGAGCGCGTCCACGTCGAGCTCTTCGTTCACAAAGACTTGGTTTGAAATTTTGCCGACGCGCTGCGCGAATCGACACGTGCTCACGCTCTCGTCGAAGGCGTCCTCGTCGGCGCTCGCCGTGGCGATCATGATGGTTTGACAATTTCCACCGAGACTGTCGCGCAGAAGCGTCGTCATGAGGCTGTTTCGATACGGCACGTGCGTGTGTTCGTTCCCATCGGCGCGTTCCTGAAGCGCGACGATGACTTGTTCGAGAAAGTGCAGCGAGACGTTGATGTATTTCGCCTCTTGCAGCGTCGCGCCGTCGATGCGACTCTTGTTGACGCGTTCGCTTCCCGCCAAATCGACCAAGTTTAATTTCGCGCGTCGAACCGTGTCGGCGCCTCGAGAGCGACGCGTGATGATCACGGTGAATATACAGTGCGAACGACTCGACGCCATGTTGAGCGGCGTCTCCGCGACCGCGCGATTGGTGTCGCCCACGAAGAGCAAATCGAGCGCCTCGGCTTCGCTCGCCACCGCGTGCGACGTCAAATCCATCGCGTGTGTGCGCCCGTGTTCATCCTCCAACACACGAATCTTCGGTAGCGGAATCTCAGACTTGCGCGCGTACCCCCTCTTCGCGCTCTCGCGCTCGTCCAGCGTCGTCGCCAATAAATCGTACCCTTGCTCCATGTAAATCTCCACGTAACTCACCTCCACCGTAAACTTTGCGTTCTCCTCCGCCCCGATTTTCTCCACGCGCTCGAAAATCATCGACAGCGCCCTCGGCACGATCCCACGATCCTCGTATCTCGCCGTCCCTCCGCTCAGCGTGTACGTCTTCCCGCTCCCCGTCTGTCCGTACGCGAAGAGCGTGGCGTTGAACCCGTTCGTCGCCGCCTCCACCGCGTCCCTCCCCACCTCCTCGAACACCGCCTCCTGACTCGCCTCCTCCTCAAACACCCCGTCGAACGCGAAACGATGCTGTTTCATCCCTCGTCCATCCCCTCGTCCTCTTCCGTCCTCTCTCGCCTCCATCTCGCACGTCACCGCGCGCGTCCGCATCCTCGTCTGTTCATCTTCCTCCCCATCGCTCGCGCTCTCCACCGCCCGTATCCTCCCTCGCGTCCCCTTCCCACGCCCCACGCTCGGGCGCACGCGCAGGTACGTCTTTATCCTTCGCGCCGACGCCTCCATCTCGCCCCTCTCGCGCGCGCGTCGCCCTGAGAAGACGAATCGTCCACGTCCGGGCGGGTCAAGTCAACCACCCCCTCGCGGCGACCGACCGGTTTTCCGGCGACCGACCGGTTTTCCGGCGACTCGACGCCCTCGAGACGACGACCCACTTCTCGACGCCCCGCGCGCGCGACGCGGCCGCCTCGGCGGTGACGCTCGAATCGCGGCGAAAGACGCGCGGAAGACGCGCGCGCTCACCTCGCGAACGACGCGCGAAACGCCGTCGACGACGCGAGAGTCGAGGATTCGATCGACCCATGGGTCGGTCGTTACGAGACGACTCGAGAGACGATGACGACGGTGTCGAGGGGAGGGAAACGCGCGTGTACGCGGTGTCTCACGGTCGAATCGTGCCTAAAGACTCGAGGTATCGATTCGGGTCGACGACGTGCACGGATGGGTATAGAGCGCGACGGGTGGGGTGTCGAGATGGCATCGAGGAGTGTCGCGTCGACGCCACGCGTTTCGGGCCCGTTTTTCGAATAACCACCGCGGAGGGGGAGGAATACGCGTCGTACGATCCCGAAAGGTGCGTGCGGATGGTGCGGGAGAGATTGAGGGGGAAGGTGGGCGCGGTGGATGGACGCGCGACGACGCCGTGGGTGGATGTGTTCGGGTTTAGCGATCCGAGCGTGGCGCGCGCGGTCGAGGCGATGACGGAGAACGCGACGACGACGGGGACGCGGACGACGACGACGCGGGATTGGTACACGCCGACGGATGAGGACGTCGTCGAGGAGCGACGGCGCGCGGTGATGGAGCGCGCGAGGCGAGAGGCGGAGGAAGGGACGACGCGACGGATTCGGCGGGCGACATCCGTGCAAACCTGCGACGTGTGCGATTCGATTCAAGAGTACGATCACGATGAAATCGTGCAGTGCGACGAGTGCGCGGTCTTGGTGCACATGGGGTGCTACGGCATCAAAAATCCGCCCCGAGGGCAGCGATGGTTGTGTCGCGCGTGCGAGCTCGGGTTGGACGAGCCGCCGGCGTGCGCGCTCTGTCCAAACGTCGGCGGCGCGATGAAACCGACGACGTGCGGTAATTGGTGTCACGTGGCGTGCGCGCTGTGGGCGGGGGCGACGTTTGAGAATCCGGACGGCGTGGCGGAGCCGATCGATTGTTCAACGCTGAGCGAGAACGCGGGGGCGACGTGCGCGGTGTGTCGATCGAATTACGGCAGAGCTACGCGGTGCATCGCGTCGAGCGATTGCGACGCGGCGTTTCACGTGTACTGCGCGAGAGACGCAAACGAGGGTTACGTGACGCACGCGAAAACGCGACGGGAATTGCGAGAGGCCGGACTCGAGTTTGGCGCGTCGTACGACGAAGTGTCGAGAGATACGGACGCGGTGCTTTTTCCGTGCTGCGCGACGTGCGCGAAACGACACCCGCGCATTCAACCGGAACCGACGGCGGTGAGAACGGTCGACAAGAAACGTCGACGAGGATTGATTCCGTATCTCGTCACGGGCGCGCGACGGAATCGTTTGGAATCGCTCGCGTGGAGACGTCAATCGCGCGTAGCGCCGCCTAAGCCGACAAGTTTAAACGAGAGATTCCAGCGCATGAAAGCATCCATCGAGGATCGCGTGACTATCGCGAAGAGCGCGATTCACGGTTTTGGTTTGATGGCCAAGGTTGCGCACGCTCGCGGCGAGATGATCATCGATTACGTCGGTGAAATCATTCGTCCCTCCGTCGCCGACGTTAGAGAACGAGACGAATACGACGAGAGCGTCGGTCAGGGAACGTACATGTTTTCGCTCGGTGGTGAGGCGCAGATGAGATTGGACGCGACGCGCGTGGGAAACATCGCCAATCTTGCGAATCACTCGTGCGAACCGAACGCGCACTCTCGAATCATTTCCTGCGACAACGCGCAGCACGTGTGCTTATTCGCTTCGAGAGACATCGCGCCGGGCGAAGAGATCACCTACGATTATCGTTACGGCGCGGACGAAGCGCTCGCGTGCGCGTGCGGCGCGCCCACCTGTCGCGGCGTGCTCAACGTTCTCCCACTCTCTGAATCGACGTAACCACTCGCTCGCTCGCTCGCTCGCTCGCGCCGTCGTCGTCGGAAACAAACGCATAGTTACTCGGGTATTCATTTTTTTACAAACATCGCTCAATCCTCGCGCGCCGCCTCCGCAAAATACGGATTTTCTTTCGGCTCCTCTATCATCTCAATCTCGTGATCAAACTCCCACGGTTTCCACTCTCGCATCTTCGGAATCAACCCCAACTCGTCCTTTGCGATTTCGTACAACTCTTCAATTTGTCCCTCCCCGATCGCACTCTCAATCTCCTCCGCGTTCGCCCCCGCCCGCGTCTTGGCCAACCGCTCCTCGTACACCTCCTCGACGATCTTTCTGTACCCGGCATCCTCGGGTATACCCCTCGCGACCTCTCTGAGGACGTCCTCGCAGACGGCTTGGTATCGCGCCTTAGGGTCGTCGAGCACATCCAGACCGACGATCCCGGTCGTCTCCTTGGTCGTCGTCGTCGTCGTCGTCGTCGCGTACGCGTGCGCGCGCGCGCGAGGCGCGAGCGTCAAGAGCGCTCTTCGCAGCGACATGCGTTCGCCACCGTCCGTCGCGCGTCGACGTCTGCGCGCGCGCGAGACCGCGCGACTCGAACGACTCGAACTCGACGAGGGCCGCCCCGACCGGCTCCCGGTGTGACGAGTCATGACTCAGTACACGAACGAATCACGGGTCATGACTCGACGTGTGTCCCTCGGCCCGCGCGGGGCGATTTCAAAGCGCGCGCGACAGCCCGACGCGAGGCGCGACCATGTCGTCGACGGATGAGGACGAGGCGCGCGTCGACGCCTCGGAGGAGGAGGAGGAGGACGAGACGTTCGTCGTCGATGCCTCGGAGGAGGAGGAGGAGGAGGTGGTGATGTCGCAGCGCGACGTCAAGGCGGCGAACATTCGAGCGATGATGAATGGGACGCTCGAGACGTGCGCGCGTCCGTTCGTGCGGGGACTGACGGTGGAGGATCCGGCGGTGGTGCTGAGACGAGCGTTTAAGTCGCCGTTTCCGAACGCGCCGAATCGGAGCGGTGCGCGAGGCGAGGCGAGGCGAGGTGGAGGATTCATGTGATTTCGAGCGCGCGCGGGGGAAGACGACGTCGACGAGGAAAAGTCGGCACCGCGACGACGACGAGAGAGAGAAAGAGAGAGAGAGAGAGAGGGCGTGAACGCGAGATTGACGATGATTTCGTGACGCGTGTACAGCGGAATTGATGCGGCGATTGGCGAGTCGACGCGTGTTCGTGCCGTGGGGCGCGAAACCGAGCGACGCGGCGGCGGCGATGCCGAAACCGACGGCGCTCGCGCGCGAGGAGGAGACGATTGAATTACCGGCCGGAATCGAGGATTTGACGCTCTGGACGCCCGAGGAGGGAGTCCCGAGCGTGAATCGAGGCGGTGACGGCGAGGAGACGACGACGACGCGCGTGAGCGCGCCGAGCGAGGCGAAAGCCATCGTCGTGGATCGCATGTTGACGAGATGGTTGCGGCCGCATCAACGGGAAGGGGTCAAGTTTATGTTTGAGTGCGTCATGGGTCTGCGAGATTACGACGGTACGGGGTGTATCTTGGCGGATGATATGGGTCTGGGGAAGACGCTCCAGGGGATCGCGCTGTTGTGGACACTGTTGCGACAGGGATTCGATGGCGCGCCGACGGTGAAGCGGGCGCTCATTGTCTGTCCGACGTCGCTCGTGTCCAACTGGGACGACGAGTGCAACAAGTGGTTAAACGGACGCGTGAAGACGCTTCCGATCTGTGATTCAACGCGCGCTGAAGTGGTGAGTTCGGTGAAATCGTTTCTCGCCCCTCGACACGTCGCGCAGGTGATGATCGTGAGCTACGAAACCTTTCGGATTCATTCGGAGAGATTTAATTTTAACGGCGCCGTGGATTTGATCATGTGTGACGAAGCGCATCGCCTGAAAAACGGCGAAACGCTCACGAACAAAGCCCTGTGTTCGGTGCCGTGTCTTCGCAGAGTCATGCTCAGTGGCACGCCGATGCAAAATCACTTGGACGAGTTTTATTCCATGGTCGGGTTTTGTAATCCGGGATTACTCGGCGCCCCGCCCGAGTTTGCGAAAAAGTACGAGCGTCCAATCTTGGCCGGTCGTGAACCGGACGCGACGGAGGCGGAGCTGAAGCGCGCGCAAGTTGCGAACGCAGATCTCTCTGAACTCGTGAATAAATTCATCTTGCGCCGGACGAACACGATTCTGAGCAAGCATCTTCCCCCAAAGGTGGTCGAAGTCGTCTGCTGTAAATTGTCACCGTTGCAACAGGCGCTGTACGAACATTTCCTCACGTCCAAGGCGGCGACGCAGGCGTTGACTGGGAAGGCGACGGCGGTTTTACCGGCTATCACGGCGCTGAAGAAGCTGTGCAATCACCCGAAACTCATTCACGACATGATCAAGGGGTCGAAAAACACGGGTCAAGCGGCGAGCGGATTTAGCACGTGCGCCGAGTTCTTCACGCCGGGCATGTACGACGGAGGCAGAGGACGCGGCGGTCGCGGAGGCTCCGGCATGGCTCCAGGATGGGAAGAACACAGCGGTAAATTCGGAGTGCTCGCTCGCTTACTCGCCAACTTGCGCGCGGAGACGAAGGATCGAATCGTCATCATCTCAAACTACACGCAGACGCTCGATTTGGTCGCGCAGTTGTGTCGCGATAGACACTATCCGCACGTGCGTTTGGACGGTTCGACGTCGATCGGGAAACGGCAAAAGCTCGTCAAGCAATTCAACGATCCGACGAGCAATTCTTTCGTGTTCTTACTTTCGTCAAAGGCAGGTGGTTGCGGCATCAACCTCATCGGCGGAAATCGTCTGGTGTTGTTTGATCCGGACTGGAATCCAGCCAACGATAAGCAAGCCGCAGCGCGATGCTGGCGCGACGGTCAAAAGAAGAAGTGCTATTTGTATCGATTCTTAGCCACGGGGACGATTGAAGAGAAGGTGTTTCAGCGCCAGCTGTCAAAGGAGAGCTTGCAAAACGTCGTCAACGGCTCTGGCGAACTCGAGCAAGCCGTGATGTCCAAGGAGGATCTGAGAAAGCTCTTCTCATTGGACTGCACGACGCACTCCGACACGCACGATACCTGCGGGTGTAAACGATGTCCGTCAAAAGCGGAGGAGACCGACGAGCTCATTCACGACGCGGACGAAGAGTACAAAGTTTGGGAGGAGCAAATCGACGAAGCGGATGAACAGAAACTCGACGAATGGGCACATCACCATCGCATGGACAAAGTTCCGGACGACATGATGAAGAAATCCGTCGGTGATGACGTCTCGTTCATATTCTCGCTCAAAGTTGAGGGTTGCGCCATCGCCGAGACGAAGAAGGAACCACCGAAGGCGGACGCGGCAGAGTCAAAGTCGGAAGCGCCAAAGGCGGCGACGACGACTCCGGCGGTGGCGGGCTCGACCCGTCCGGCGGTGCCGTCCTACACTCGACCGACGAAATTTATTCCACCGACGCGGCAGCCGCTTCAGCCGAGAAATCCTCCGCAAATATCCGGCGCGTACCAGCGACCGACGCTCGCGGCGAAACCGAAACCGAAACCCGCGGCGAAGAAACCTCCAGCCAAAAAGGTGGAGAGCGAAACGGAATCGGAAACGTCCTTGGAAGCTGATTTGGACTCGGAAGTCTCGGATAGCGAAGTGGACTCGGGCAACGCGAGCATGGAGTCGAGCGATCCGGGTTCCGACGACGGATGCGCGGGGGACGATTTGGATGTCAAATCGAAACCACCGCCCACGAGCAAACGACTCCGAACCTCGACCGGCGGTGCAGGCACAGACGATGCGTCTCGCTTGAGACCGCGACGCTTGTCATCTCTGACGTCGGAGGGCGGTTTAGCCATCGGAGTACTTCCTCGATCGCCGAGCGATGAATCGGACGCCTACTAAACGACTTCATTTGTTTTTTTTTAACCACCTTTACATTACATGTGCTCACGCGATGTCGACGCGCGCGAGAGATCTGAAAAACAAACAACTAACACCGTTCCGTTCCGTTCGTTCGACGAAATGCGACTTCTCCTCGGCGGATCGATCAAAAAAGTCAGTACGCGCCCATTTGCGCGTCCGCCGCGTCGGCGAGGAATTTCAGGCGCACGTACTGTCCCGTCATGCACCCGACCGCGGCGAGCGCGAACGCGCCGAGCGTGACGACGAAAATCGCATTATGCATCACCATCGTCACGCCGTACGGAAGTCCGATACCCAAGATGCCCGGTCCGAACAAAGACTCGACCAGGGACGGGAAAATCAACGCGATGTCCAACAAAATCGCCTGCATCGCGTTGAACCGACAAAATCTCGACAAGTTTTGGTTCTTGGCGATCCCGAGATAGATGGCGAAGAACACGATTAGGTTTCCCATCGGTAACGTCGCCACGCCTCGCAAAATCGGCATCAACGGCTTCAACAAAATCACCGCCGCCGGAAACTGCGTGAAGAAAAACCGTCCGTACCGAAGCGCGCTCATGAGCGGCAACAGGTACGGCACGAGCGCCACCACGCGATCCGGCACGGGAACGATGTTAAACCCGCGACCACCGCCACCGTATCCACCGCTCAGCGCGTTCGCGACGACGGTCACCCCTCGCGTCTTCGCCGCCCTCGCCGCCGACCCGCCGCCGACCCGCCGACCCTCGTCTCGTCTCGTCGACGCTCGCACCGACACCGCCTCGCGGGATCGTCGCGGCGCCACCGCACCACCACCACCGCCCTCGACGCGCCCCCGTCGTCCATCGTTCCGTCCGACGCGTCGTCCGAGCGTCACCGCCACCCTCGCGCTCGAGGCGGTCGTCGTCATCCTTTCCTCTCCGATTCACGCGTCGATCGACGTCTCCTCGATTCGCGCGCGCCGACGACACCGACACCGATCCCCGGACACCGACCGCGTCCGTCCCGCGCGCCGCGGACTCGGCGCGTCGCGTTCCCTGGCGCGAATCGAGGAGACGGACCGCCTCGCGATCGTCGCGCATTCGCGCGTGCATTCGTGCGCACCATGTATGAAACCCCATACTGTAGCTTCCAAAACCCCGGTCGATCGACGTCACGAATCGTGCATTAATCCTAATCCGATCCGCGCCCCGCACACGCCGACGCCGACGCCGACGATGATGATGACGACGCGCGCGAACGCCGCCGCCCGCGCGCCGGTCGCGATTTCCTCCGGAGTGCGCCGTCGCGCGCGCGCCGTGATGGTCCGCGCCGAGAGCGAGGAGGGGATGAATCAAGAAATGTCTGGCGGTGAGATCGGCCTCGGCGGTCTCGAGGACATGATGGACAAGGCTGACGGCGGCGCGACGCCGGACTTCGTGAAATCTCTCGGGGTGAAGGAATTGGACGACGTGTTCGCCATCTTGGGCTCGCAGACCAAGGGAGCGGAACTCGGACAGTTGGTGTTGAGTGAAAAGTTTGGGGAGACGCTCTATCGCGAGAGCGGATTCACGGCGACGGCGGAGACCATCAACGGTCGATGCGCGGTGCGTGCGAGATGGTGAACGCGAACGATGAGTGATGACGCGTGTTTTTCTTTTTCTTTTTCTTTTTTGTTTTTTTGGTCCGTCTCGTGTCGATGCGTTCGTGTTTTCGCGAGAGACGCGCGCGTTATCGGGAACGTCCCGGCGCGCCAGCGTCGACTCTTTTTGTTATCCAAACGCCGACTGACGCGCGCGTCGTCCTTTCGTTCGTCTCAGATGGTTGGTTTCGTGCTCGCCGTCATGAACACGTTCAACGGTGATTTGTTGACGATGATGGCCAAGGTGCCGCTCGCCGTCGCGTTCGTTCTCGTCACCATCAGCGCGGCGAGCGTCGTGCAAAAGGTCAACCCGAGCGGATACTTTCCGTCCAACGTCAACTCGGCGGCGATGAACGCGTTCTCCGGCGCCAAGTTGGACGAAGTGTTCACGTACAAGGCGGAGATGGTGAACGGGCGCATGGCCATGCTCGCCATGTTGCTCTTCATCCTCACGGCGACCGTGTTCTAAGTCGCGCGAGGAGTCGGATCGTCTCCTCGCCGCGCGCGCCTCGCGCGCGCCGCCGCTCGTTTGCTCGTTTGCAGATTTTTTCCACCAAGAACAGACAGAATAGAGTGCATCGCTGTGATACGATACCTAAAGGATTTCTTCTACTACAATCGTCTAGTCCGTGCGCAGCGCCATCTCTTCCTTCCGCACGCCCTCGGCATTCATTATCCAAATGTCAACGCGATCGCCCGTGTAAATGTCTCGCTCGGTCGCCGTGGCGAAACAATCCTTTATGAGATCGATCGCCTGCGCTTCGCTCAGCGGCGTCGCGCTCGACACCGCGGGTAACACCAACGGCGACACCGTCTTCAACTGATGATCCAACACGGGCATGATCAACGCCTGACCAGACCCTTGACACGAATAATTCGTGCGCTCGTACGAACCGACGGCGTCGTACGTGAAGACGGCGCCCTTCCCCTCGGCGTCCAATCCAGCGACGATATTAAACGCATAATACGGGAAAAAACGTCGGTAATACAGTGTATTACTCAACATTTGCGCGAACGACACGCACCCGATCGGTTTCTTATTTTGGAATTCATACTGTTTGCATCTCGCGCGAAGCGTCTTTTTCAGCGTCTGCGCGTCCGCCGCGAACCCGGCGCTCGCCATGAGCACCTTCGGGCTCATGTGATCGACTTTTTCGTAATTTCTCGTCAGAATGTTATACCCAGAGCTCATTCTCGAATCAGAGGCGCATATCACGTAATTTTCACCCGCCACCGCGAGCACCGTGCCTCCGTTATTGTCCTGTCGGCGCGCGTCGACGCCGCGCGCGGCGGTTGATCGCAATCGGTCAGTCTTCGCGCGTCCCGTCCCCTCGCGAGGTCTTCCCCGCATCTCGCGATTCGAAGCGCGTCCCGCGTCCCGCGTCCGCGTCGACACCGCGCGCGCGGTCGCGTCGTCGTCATCCATCGTCCACGCCGTCGTCGACGCGTCGCGATCGAATCCGCGCGCCGATCGAATCGAATGGTCTCGAAACGCCTCGTCCTCGCGCGCGCGCGCCCTCGTCTCGCGCGCGATCGAACGCACGCACGTATGGTGACCAATTGGCGCGCTGTCGCGCGCCTGGAGGCGCGTCCGCGCCCATCTCGCGCGTCGATCTGTGTCGAGACGGTTTTCATGATTTTTGACTTTGCGCGTCGACTCGCGACACTCGACGGCGCGTCGAGCGTCGCGAGCGAGGAGACGGCGGACGGAGATGGAGCTCTTTCGAAGCGAACGCGTGTCGCTCGCGCGCGTCATCGTGCCCGAAGAGGCGGCGAGAGACACGATCGAACGTTTGGGGGAGCTCGCGTGCGCGCAGTTTCAAGATCTGAATCCGGACGTGCCGTTGTTTAAGCGCGCGTACGCGGCGCACGTGCGACGGGCGGAGGAACTTCTGCGGCGGTTGCGGTACTTCGATGAGGAGGCGAAGCGCGCGGAGACGCCGGTGGCGAGGGCGAGGACGGGGGGGGCGGGACGGGCGGGACGACCGACGACGAGCGCAGACGAGTTGGATCACGCGACGGAGGAGATGGAGAAAGATTTGGCGCAGGCGTTGAAGAATTATGATAGATTGATGCGGACGCACGCGGAACTGTTGGAGTTGCAGTTGGTGCTGGAGAAGGCGGGAGGGATGTTTGAAGAGAGTCGCTCGGACGGGCGAGGCGGAGGAGAGAGAGGTCGCGGCGCGGGTGATTTCGGCGCGTCGCGCGCGTACGACGATCTCGAGGGCGGCGGAGGAGGAGGCGGGGAGACGTTGTTGCCGGCGATCGGGCGAGGACGCGAGTCGAGCTCGGACGGTATGGGCGCGAGGTCGAGTTCGTATTTAGAGATGGCGGAGCTCGACGCGGGACGCGCGGGAGGCTCGGCGCGAGGCGGTGGAGAATCGGGAGCGGAGGCGACGTCTTCTGGCGCGAATGCGATTCGTTTGGGTTTCATCACCGGCGTCATCTTGACGAACAAGGTGATTTCGTTTGAACGTATTTTGTTTCGTGCCACGCGGGGGAACATGTTTTTGAAACAGTCGCGAATCCTGGGAACAGTGCTCGATCCGACGACGGGTGAGAAGTGCGAGAAGACCGTCATCGTGGTCTTCTTCGCGGGCGAGCGCGCGAGGGACAAGATCATCAAAATATCCGAGGCGTTCAACGTGAACCGTTACCCCTTTCCCGAAGATTACACGCGCCAACGACAAATGTACGCCGAGTGCACCGCTCGCCTCGTCGAGCTGCAATCGACGCTCGACGCCTCCATCGCCCATCGCGATGAAGTGTTGCTCAAAATTGGTGAAAATCTGGAAGAATGGGCGCAGATCGCGCTGCGAGAAAAGTCCATCTATCACACCATGGGCATGTGCTCGGTCGACGTCACGCGCAAGGTGCTCGTCGCCCAGGCGTGGATTCCCGATTACGCCCTGTCCTCGGTACAAAACGCGCTGACGGACGCGAATCAATCCTCACTCGCGTCCGTGGGCACGATTTTCCAGCAGATAGAGACCAAGGAGTCACCGCCGACGCACTTCCAGACGAACAAGGTCACCGCCGTCTTCCAAGGCATCGTCGACGCGTACGGCGTCGCGAGTTACCGAGAGGTAAACCCGACGGTGTTCACGATCGTCACGTTCCCATTCTTATTCGCCGTCATGTTCGGTGATTTCGGACACGGCATCTTGATGCTTTTCGCGGCCTTGTACCTGGTCATGAATGAAAAGAAGCTCGCGTCCTCCGGCTTGAATGAAATTCTCCAGATGGCGTTTGACGGTCGCTACGCCATCCTTCTCATGTCCATCTTTAGCATTTACACCGGTCTTCTCTACAACGAGTGCTTCTCGGTGCCGATGAACTGGTTCGGCGCGAGCAAGTACGTGTGCGACCCGAACGACAACTCGGAAGGGTGCAAGACGCAGTACACGACTGGCTTAGTGAACAACGGCGACGGCGCGTACGCGTTCGGCGTCGATCCCATCTGGCACGGTTCCCGATCGGAACTCCCGTTTTTGAACTCTTTAAAGATGAAGATGTCGATCCTGATGGGCGTCTCGCAGATGATGCTTGGCATTTTCATGTCGTATCTGAACCAGGCGTACACGAACGACAAGTTATCCATGTTCTGCGAATTCATTCCGCAAGTCATCTTTCTCGGCGCGCTCTTCGGGTACCTGTCCCTCTTGATTCTCATCAAGTGGTGCACCCCGGGATCGACCGCTGACTTGTACCACGTCATGATTTACATGTTCTTATCACCGGGCAACGTCGACTGCGCCGGGGAGGGTGAAAACGGAGGACCGGGATGTCCCGAAAACGTCCTCTTTCCTGGACAGGGCGCGTTTCAGAATTTCCTCTTGTTTCTCGCCTTTGTCTCCGTGCCGGTGATGCTCTTCCCGAAACCGTTCATCCTTAAGAAACGTCACGAACAATCCAGAGGGGGCGTTCGCCGCGGCGGCATTCGATACGTTCGATTAGACGGCGACGACGAGGATGAAGAGTTTTTGGTGTCAGACGCCGAGAACAGTTCTCCATCCACCGAAGACGCCGAGGATGAGTTCGACTTTAGTGAGGTGATGGTGCATCAAGGCATTCACACGATTGAATTCGTCCTCGGCGCCGTATCCAACACCGCGTCGTACCTTCGTCTCTGGGCCCTCTCCCTCGCCCACGCGCAGCTCTCCGCCGTATTTTGGGACAGAGTCTTCATGGGCGCCGTGGCAAGCGGCAGCGTCGTCGCCATCGTCGTCGGTTTCGCCGTCTGGGCGTTCGCCACGATCGGCGTGCTCATGCTCATGGAATCCCTCTCCGCCTTTTTACACGCGCTGCGTTTACATTGGGTCGAGTTCAACAACAAGTTCTTCAAGGGGAGCGGGTACGCGTTTGATCCGTTTTCTTTCGAAGGGCTCTCTCTCACCAGCCAAAACGAGTCGGATTGAGGAGACGAAGAAAGACGACGAAGAACACCGCGTTCTGTACAACAGTCGAATTGATTAATAACCCACACGAACACATCTAACCCCCCCCTCGTTTTCACGCGAACGACCGCGCGCGTCGCGGCGCTATCGGTCGACCGAGCGCGACGGTTTCGTCGCCGCGAGACCGCCGTTTCGCGTCGTCTCGCGCCCGCCGCGCGCGCTCGACGACGTCCACCATCGCCTCCCGCGTCTGCAACGCCAAAAACGCCAAGAACCCTCGCCTCGCGGCGTCCTCGCGCGCGTCCAGCGACGACGCGCCGAACACGAACGCCGTGAGGACGACGCCGCCGACGCACATCCGAGACGCCGCGCGCGCCGCGAGAAGTCGCCGAAGGCTCTCGCGCGCCTTCAGCTCGGCGCTTCGTCCGATGTCTTCGTACATCTCCTCGCATCCCGCGGCGCGTATCTGCGCGAGACCGCGCGAGACTCGAGACGCGACGCGTTTCGCGCGCGCGAGACGCTCCGCGAACTCGCGCTCGAGTCGACGCGTCGCGCGTCCCGGACGCGCGCCCTCGGCGACGAGCGCGGCGAAAAACGCCGCCGCCGGGACGACGCGCCACGACGGCGGAAACATGCACGCCGACGCGAGGGCGACGTACCCGACGCGCGCGAACGCACGGACGTCGTTCGATGTAAACGCGCGTCTCGCGACGACGTGGATGAGAAACGAACCGACGGCGGCGACGAGCAACGCGGCGTCGTCCCCGGACGCGTCCCGTGAACGCTTCGAGTCGAGCCAACGCTCGAGGGCGTACGTCGCCGTCGCGGGGGCGACGCTCGCGCACGTGAACGCGGCGAGCGCGATGCGCACGTCTCGAGATGACGCGACGCGTGCGTCTCGAGACGACGATGGGAGACGTGACCCGAGACGCGCGCGCCGGAGGCGAAGCGACCGCGCCGGAGGCGAGAACGCGACATTCGACAGACACGCGCGCGCCGTCGATCGGTGCCTCACCAACTCTCGCCAGTGACCGATGAAGACGACGTCGTCGCCGCGTGTGACGACGATTCTCGTGCAAAAGGGTAAGACGCAGGCGTCCGTCGTCGTGAAGACGCACGATCGACGCGCGCTCGTCAACGCGGTCGCAACGCGGCGACGGCGCGCGACGACGTCGTCGAGCTCGCGAAACGGATGTTCCGCGACCAACACGCGCGCGGACGCGCGTCTCGCGCGTTCGAGACCGATCTCACACGCCGTGGAGAGGAATGGGTCGATGTCGACGTCCTCGGCGGCGGCGCGCGTTCGTCGCGGGGCGTATTCGAGACCTCGACTGGAAGACGCGAGCGACGCCTCCAAAGTTTCCAAGAGTCTTTCGTGTCGTAACGCGTCCACGCGCGCCACGGCGTCGCCGAACACCAGGGCGTTACTTCGTAGACACTCGTTCGTCTCGGGAATCGTCCACTCGTTCGCGGGAGAGACGACGACGCCGACGTCACCGGCGTCGCGCGCGCCTCGAACGATTCGCCGGAAAAGCGTCTCCGCGCCGTCGCCGACGACAGCCACCGATTCACCCGGTTCGTTCACGAGCGCGGACGTCGACACGGACGCGCGCGCGGTGTGTGTGTCGTCCACCGCAACCGTCGTCGTCGTCGTCGTCGTTCTCGACGCGCGGCGAGCGCGCGTCGCCTTCGAGAACGCGAACCGACACGCCGCGCCCGCGACGAGAGAAGAAAACACATCCGCCTCGTCCACGTACCCGACGAGCGCGCTGTGCACCGCGCCGGCGACGACGATACACCCACACGCGATCGCCTCGAGCGCGTTTTGCGCGAACGATTCCACGTTGAGCGTCGTTTCTCGGACAACGGTCGCCCTCGGCGTCTCGCGCTCGGCGGCGGCGAGCGCGAGCGCGCTTCCAGACGCCGCGTCCGTCGCCACGTGAGCGACGAAAGACGAGACGAACCAGGAAAATTCACCTCGACTGACCAGACGACGCGCGCCGAACGCGCAAAAAACGGTCGCCGTGAGATGGAGAAGACGACACGCGCGGTAGGCGTAGACTAGAAGAACGTACGCGTCCCCGCCGCCGCGAGTCTCGTGAACCTTACCCGCGAGACGCGTCGCGACGTCGACACCGCGCGATGGAGTTCGCACGCGCATGGTGCGAACGCTCGATAATGTCTCGGTGGACGAACGCGTGCGGGGCGCGTCCGTCGGTCGTCGCGTCGAGGTGTGAAGCGCCGCCGCCTCGGGAACGTCGGCGCGCAAACAATTCTCACGCTCCTACAGCGGCCAATCGGGGAGCGGTCCCGGAACGTACTCGCAGTGAAATCCGTACGGAACGCGCACGGGAATGTGCACGACGCACTGTTTGGTTAATTCGGGCCCGTTCGCGTCGAGCACCAATAATTCCGTTCTCGGTTCCTCATCCGGCGAGTCGACGTGCGTTAAGACGAGGAGGTACCCGTCGTCTTCGCCCTCGGGGTCCTTCTCCGGAACGAAGATGATGTCACCGCACGTTCTTCCCTCGCCTAAATCGTATCGCGTCGTCGTCTCCGATTCCATGTCGTGTTTCAGCACGGCGTCAAACGTCGGAATGTCCATGCGTTCCTTGGGCTCGGTTCCGGATTTGTACGCCGCGCTGTACGCGTACCGATACTTGAGACCGGTGAATTGTCTGTTGATGCACGGGAAATCGGAGGTTTGTTCGCACATGCGTCGGCTCGAGAGCAACGTCTTCGCCTTTGTGTCGATTCTCCATCGCCACAACGCCGCGACGTCTCGACCGGCGTGGACGGGATTCGGCGCCGGCGTCGAACGCGCGGCGACAGACTCTTCACACATGCCCAACGCGTTCGTCTCGTCGGCTTTGCACACGTCGAGCACGAGCTCGTCCCCCTCCTCGTACGCGTTGACGACGTGATACGCGAAACACGTCTCCTCGGTGTCCACCCAAAACGGTCCCTCGTCGCCCTCTCGAGGCACCCACCCCACGCGCGCGGTGCTCTCCTTTTCAAAGCTAAACGGCAACCCGCCGTCGATGACGCGCGGCAGATTAAACACCAACGGACCGTCGATCAAGACGATTTTACTCGGCGTGATTGCAAAGTCGTGTTGCATGCTCGGTCTCGGCACTTTAAATTGTCGTCGACGCGTGCGTTTCCCGCTCTCGGCATCGATGGCGCCGACGGTGATGGTGGTGCGTCCCTCCTGTTGGACGCCGAGCGCGACGAGATTGTACCCCATGTACAGCAACTCGCCCGTCAGCGGACAAATCTTTGAATGCGCCGTAAAGTTATCCAACCAATAATCCCTCGGCCCGAACGTCCCGTCGAACGAACACACTCCCTTCGTTCGCAATGACGGTTCGAGCGCGATCTCATACGGCGATCCCGATTCATACGTCGCCAATAATCTCCCGGCGTGGTGCGTCAACGCGTTCGAGCTCGTATTCTTACTCTGAATGACGAAGAACGCGCTATCCGGTTCGAGCGCGTCCGTCGTCACCTTTTCGAACAGACGAGGCAATAAATACCGCCAAATCGGGTTGATATCTCTCAGGCCCGTGTACAGGGCCTCGTTCGCGCGTCGTTCGCGTTCGAAACCTTTCGTGCGCACGTACCGTCGCGTGTACGACGCGCGACCGCGGTGCACGCGCACCGCGTGCATCAATCCATCCCCGTCGAACCAGTGATACCTCTCACACCCGAGCGCGGGCTCGCGCGCGGGATTCGGCCCGTTCCTGAGGTACGCACCGTTCAGCGAGCGCGGCAGCGCGCCGTCGATCGTGAGATCCATCATCGGCGTCTCGAGCTCATCCGCCACCGGGGCGAAATTTCCCTCGAGCGCTGGGTTGGACGCGTTCGACGCGCGCGCCCACCAAGGCGGGCGCGAGAGGTTCGTCGGTGACGACGTCGACGCGGACGTCGACGCGGACGCGCGCGCGACGACGGAGACGAGCGCGTGGGTGGGCATGTCGGCGCGGCGCCCAATCGCGGCTGGCATCACACGACGACGCTCGACGCGCGCGCGAGGCGTCGGGACGACGCGACGCGAGCGGTGAGGAGGGGAGGATGACGACGGCGCATCGACCGACGTGGGCGCCGGCCAAGGGGCGCGAACATCAGGGCGGCGCGCGCCTGTTCGGGCCGAGCGCGAAACACTCGAAACTGGACGCGAATGGATTCATGACGATGAAGACGCGGGCGCCGTCGCAGGGCGGTGCGGACGCGCTCTTGGCGAGAGATTTGAAGCGCGAGCTCGAGGAGAAGGAGCGCGCGGCCAAGGGCGGGAAGACGGGCGCGGGAGGGGCCATCGGGGAGGCGGGGACGGCGGCGGCGGCGGCGGCGTTGGGCGGCGACGACGACGAGGGACGGTTTAAACCGCGCGCGGAGGACGCGGACGACGACGCGAGCGCGAGTGGGAGCGAGAGTGATTCGGAGAGTGATTCCGAGAGCGACGGTACGCGCGCGCGCGAAGAGATCGGCGACCTGGACCTCGACCTCGACCTCGACGACGGCGCGAGAGACTGACCCTATCGAACCTCGCAGACGACGACACGGCGGCTCTGTTGGCTGAACTCGAGAGAATCAAGGCGGAACGCGCGGAGGAGGCAAAGAAGAAGGCTGCGGTCGAGGAAGCGGCGGAATTAGAGGAAAAACGGAGCGAATTAGCCGCCGGTAACCCGTTGCTCGACTTGGGCGGCGGCGGCGGAGGAGGAGGAGGAGGAGATTTCCGAACCAAGCGTCGATGGGACGACGACGTCGTCTTCAGAAATCAGGCTCGCGACGAACCCAAGGTCGGTAAGCGTTTCATCAACGACACAATTCGAAGCGATTTCCACAAGAGATTCCTGAACAAGTACATCAAATGATTGTCGAGTCCGCGTCGCGCTGTAATAAACGCAGAGAACCTCTTCCTCTTCCCCGAACCGAACCGCCCCCCCCTCGACGCCGTCACTTCGCGCCTCGTCCCTCGGCTTCCGAGCGGAGCGTCGACCGACCGACCGCACCCGTTCGCACATGCGAGCCGCTCTGTCCGCCATGCGCGCTTGCGCCGCCGTTCGAGGCGGCGCCCCGATCGCGCGCAGCCGCCGCGCCCAAGGTGTCATCGGTCGCGCCCGCGCGTTCGCCGTCTCCGCCTCCGCGGGTAAGGTGGTGGAGAAGGGTGACTCCGTCGCCATTCACTACGTCGGCACGCTCGAGAACGGCGAGCAGTTCGACAGCTCTCGAGACCGCGGTGAACCGATCGCGTTCACCGTGGGCGCGGGGACGATGATTCCTGGCTTCGATAAGGGCGTCCTCGGACTCGCGGTGGGGGAGAAGAAGACCATCACGTGCGCCCCGGCGGACGCGTACGGTGAGGTTCGTCCGGAAAATATCCTCCGCGTGCCGAAGAAGGACGTCGTGGACGCGGTCGGTGAGGATTTGGTCAAGGTTGGGGAAAAGTTGATGGTCGGGCAGGGCATGCCGGCGGAGATCATCGAGGTGACGGATTCCGAGGTTGCGCTCGACGCCAATCACCCGTTGGCGGGCAAGACGCTCAATTTTGATATCGAGGTCATGTCCCTCGATCGTCTCGAGGTGAAGCACCGAGAACCGTTCAAGTGCTTCTTCGACATCACCATCGGCGGCGAGGCGGCGGGACGCGTGGTGATGGAAATCCGAGGCGACGTCACGCCCAAGTGCGGTGAAAACTTCCGTCAGTTGTGCACGGGCGAACCGGGCTTCGGTTACAAGGGATCTCCGTTCCACCGCGTCATTCCGGGCTTCATGTGCCAAGGTGGTGACTTCACCAACCGCAACGGCACGGGGGGCAAATCCATCTTTGGCAACAAGTTTGAAGACGAAAACTTCATCCTCAAGCACACCGGTCCGGGCATCTTGTCCATGGCGAACGCCGGTCCGAACACGAACGGCTCCCAATTCTTCTTGTGCACCGCCGAAACCGCGTGGTTGGACGGTAAGCACACCGTGTTCGGCTCCGTCGTCGAAGGTATGGACGTCGTCCAAAAGGTTGAAGCCGTCGGCTCTCAATCCGGCGCGACGTCTCAAGAGGTTCTCATCGCCGACTGTGGTGAACTTTAAGCTCGCACACCGTGCGGCGTCGTCTTGCGCTTTTAGTAGTTGCTTTTTTCACTGAAATTACAGATATTCAAACGTTGTCAATCGTCACTCGCTGGTCCCGTTCGCAAGGGCCCGCTCTCCTCGTCCTTGCCGCGCTCCTCGCACGGGATGGGCGTCAACTCCACCTCCGCGCCTCGATCGGCGTCATCATCGATTACCTCCGTGTCTACCACGGCCCATGCGTTCCCGATGACCGCGCCCCCAAAGGTGGGTTTCATAAAATCATTCTCAAAGCCTTCCCACCACTCGAACAACCTCGCCTTGGCGCGCAACGCCAACCCGATGTACCAGATGGGATGTCCGTCCGCGAGCGCTCTCGCACGAACGGCGCGCGCTCGAGGAGACGGATTTATGAAACCTAAACCATCGTGCGCGGTCGCACTCATTGCGCTATTCGCCAAACCCTCCCTGTCCTCGGCGTTGTACAAGCCGAGATGTTTCATGAGCGGAAGCGTGGCGCCGCCGAGAACGAGCGTCGAGACTAAACAAATCACCAACGTGCCGGTTTCCACGGCGCGCGAACCGTGCTCTCCGGCACGAGTCGACGGCATGTTGACCGCCAACGCGTACGCAACGGCGCCTCTCAGACCGCACGCCGCGTGCATCATTTGAACGTTGGGTGGAATGGGCGTCTCTCGGAGAATATTCGCCAATCGACTCAGCGGAAAGATGTTGACGATTCTCGCGAAAATCATCAGAGGAATCCCCGTCAACAAGATTCCGAGATCCCACCGGTGATGAAACGTCGCCACCTGTAATCCTAAATAGGCGAAGACGAAAGTCTCCGATAAAAACGCCGCCGCCTCAAACGACTTGAAGACGGCGATTTGCGCCTCCTCGCCCACACTGTGATACGAGTAGTGCGCGTTACCTATTCCCGTGAAAAAGATGCTCATGATTCCACTCATTCCCACGTACTCGGCGAACACGTACGAAAAGTATCCGGAGATGATCAAGAGCGCAAAGGTGTACGCCGTGCCGTTGTACGACGCCGCCACGTTCGGCGGCGCATTCCCGAGACCGAGCGTCTTGAGCAACAACGCCGTGATGAGCGCGCACAGCGTCCCGATCATGAAAGACCCGATGGAAACGCCGAGAAACTGCCCGATGACTCTCCAAAACGTCGACACCGTGAACTCTTGCTCGTAAAATTGCGCGAGAGTTCGAAACAACACGACGGCGACGGCGTCGTTCAGGACGCTCTCGCCGAAAACTAGATTGTACAACAACGGCGGCGCGGACACGTCGGCAAAGACGGACAACGTCGCCACGGGATCGGTGGATGAGATCAACGTCCCGTACAACAGACACTCCAACAACGGATTCGACCCCAAGTGCTTGCTCGAGATGATTCCAAACTCCACCAACGCGAACGTCGACAGCCCGAACACGAAACTCGAGATCACCGTCCCCACGAACGCAAACAACAGAATGGTGAAGAAATCTGCAAAGAAATCTCGTCTCTTGAGATTCAACCCGGCGCTGTAGATGATGATGGGCAACAATCCGTAAAAGAATGCCTGCGGAGAAAACTGAAACACCTCCACGCTCGAATCCTTCTCCGCCGTCGCGAGCGCGAGAAACCCGGCGAATATCCCGATCAACAGCGCCGCCCCGCTCGGTTGAATCGTTCGCACGTCGTGTCGCTGTATCAGATAGCTCGCCACGACGCTCAACATGAGCAAAACCGTCGGCACCATGGCGGAGTACTTGTCCAACGCCTCCTCTTCGCTGTGCGACGGCATCGGCGGCGGCGGCATCGGCGGCGTCACCGGCGCCATCACCACCGCCTTCTCCCTCGCGCCCGTCTCCCCTCGCGCGCCGCTCGCTCTGACGACGCGCGTCCCCACCGTCGGTCGTTCCCATCGCACGATCGATTCATTCCATCGATCGCCACAGACGCGCGCGCGCGACTCCGCGCCCGCTCTCGCGCCCCGATCGCGCGCTCGAGCGACGACGATGACCGCGTCCGAGACCGCCGTCGCCGCCTACCTCCGCGCGTGGGCGTCGTCGACGCACGAGACGACGGCGAAGGGTGTCAATTTCAAATCCGCGCGCTGGGCGCTGTCGCCGGTGGATGCGAAAACCGTCGACGCGCGGGCGTTCGGGCGCGCGTGTGAGGCGCTCGTCGAGGCGAACGGACTCGAGAGGTTTTACGACGGCCCGCTGACGCTGGTGTACGCGACGACGAGGCGAGAGGGAGGGAAGATGACGGTCGGGTTGGCGACGACGCCGCCGGCGACGACGACGACGAGGACGGTGTTCGGAGTGGCGAAGACGACGGTGGGAGACGCGCGAGCGATCGATATGGTGTTCGAAGACGAGAGGAAGAGAAAATGTGAGATGTACGCGGAGGAGGGGGGGGCGACGAACGCGTTTCGGGAGAACGCGTTCGGACGGGTGACGTGCGCGGCGGCGACGAGACGCGCCGACGGCGGACGCCGAGGACGAACCGGCGAAGCGACGGTGGTGGCGGCGACGAACGGGAAGATGAACGGGACGCACGCGAAGCGAGAGAGCGCGGGAGGGACGGTGATGGCGACGGTGACGGCGGTGAAGACGCCGGGCGCGATGGGGAAGAAGGGTCAGAGCGCGCCGAAGACCAAGGAACCGGGAGCGCCGAAGAGTCGCTCGCTCGCGACGATGTTCGCCAACGCGAAACCGAAGGCGAAGGCGGTCGAAAAGGCCGAGGCGGAGAGTAAGAGTACGACGAAGACCGAGGCGCCGACGAAGACGAAGAGCAATGCGCCCGCGAGCGCGGAGGCGGCCATCTTGGCGGAGGAGGAGAGCGCGAGCGAGGAGGATTCGGACGACGACATCGGCGGCGGCGCAGGGAAGAGAAAACCTCGTCGTCGCGCGATGGCGATCGATTCCGAGGACGAGGACGAGGACGAGGACGAGAAAGTGATGGAGATGGCGGATGAACCTGAACCGGAGCCGACGCCGAAATCGACGCCGAAAAAGACGCCAAAGTCGACGCCGAAATCGACGCCGAAAAAGACGCCGCCGTCTTCCAAGCGAAGGACGCGCTCGACGCCCACCAAGGCTGAAGAAAACGACGAAAACGCCGCCGACGCCGCACCAAGTGAACCCAACTCTCGACCGCAATCCGCGACGAAGAGACCAAAAAAAGAGAAACCCCTCTCCAAAAAAGCGCTCCTCGCTCGCCGCGTGAAAAAAACGATTGAATTCATGGACGAAGAGACGGGCGAAGAGATCATGAAAACCATCTACGTCGACGAGTTCGACAACGAACTCAACGAGGACGGTACGTACAAGGATCCCGAAAACGTCAAGACCGCCGAGGCGTGATCGCGTTCGTCGCAATAATCACTCATCATTATTTCATCGCTCATTCGCGCTCGCGCGTCCGCACACCCCCGCACGCGTCCTCGCCGACATGTCCACCGACGACGACGACGACGACGAGGAGGAGGAGGAGGAGGAGGAGCGCGCGTATTACGTCGACGGCGCGCGTCGACCCGCGCGCGAGACCCCGTCCTCGCCCGCCGCGCTCGTGGGCGCTCGAGAAAAGTGCGTGTACACGGTGAGCCTCGCGCGACGCGCGCGCGAGCGCCCGTCGACGCTGACGCTGGACGAGGCGAGCGAACACGTCGAGCGATTGTGTGGAATCACGGAACTGGTGCGCGCGTCGCCGAAGGAAAGGGTGCGGGAACGCGTCGTCGGGGACGTCGAGCGCGCGTTGGCGGCGCGCGCGAGGGCGAGACCGAACGAAGACGAAGCGGTGGTCACCGCGCTCGTGCGTCGAGGGGAAAAGGAGGGTGAGATCGTGACGGAGGTGTTGATCGAACCGGTGGGAGCGAGAGAGGAAGCGGGAGAGGCGCTCGTGGGGGTGTACGTGGCGTTGGACGCGGCGACGGCGACGCCGGCGAGAACGCCGACGACGTTGAAATACGGTGATTGGGTGCGCGAACGCGCGCCTTTCGAGGCGCGTTTGCGGGCGTGGAACGACGCTCATCCCGACGAGACGTGTGTGGAGTCCGTCATGGCGATCAAAAGACCGGATCCGAACGATCCATCGCGAGAGGAGACGGTGCTCACCGAGGGACTGAAATCCAATTTCGCCGTCTTCTCGACGGAACGCGGACGCGTGCACTGCGTCGACGCTCGCCTCGCCCTTCCGGGAATCACCCTGAACGCGCTCAAGAGATACGCCGCGCACTCCGCCGCCGGCGTGGACGAATGTCGAGGTCCGATCCTCTCAGACGTCGAGCGCGGCGCGTACGACGCGTGCGTCCTCGCGTCGGCGCTCCGCGGCGTCTTCCCCGTGGATTTTCTCATCCTCGATTCCGGTCGACCCGACGTCCCTCGCGCGCGCGTGGATTTTTCGAGCTCTCGAAAATTCGCGCGCGACGCGAACGAGTTCATTCGCGATCCCCGCGCGCGCGAGCGTCGCGCCGACGGAGAGGGAAGACCGATCGTCGCCGCTCGACACTTTTTTCGCGTCGAGAGACCGCTCCCTTGACATTACTGTATCATCTCTAAGCCTATGTATTTGTTTGTGTCGCCATTCACGTCTCGGTCTACTACATACGTATATCGATTGTAAACACACACTATATGAGTCGTTCGTCCTAGTGTACACACGCGCACGGCATCATCCACTCATCGATGGGGAGAAATTTTGAAATCGTCGAGCGACGTCGGACGACACACGGCGACGACGAACGCGCGCGTCCGCGAACGAACGAACGGCATGGGGTGCTCGAAGTGTCGATACTCCGAGCGCGGGTGCGGGCGGTGCGTGCAGAACTTCGTGTCGACGACCAAGAGGAAGACGGTGATGACGCCGAGGGTGGAGGCGAATTCAAAAGCGAAACCGACGCAGGGTGGGAAGGGACGCGGGAACGGGAGACGATCGTCGGGAGCGAGCGCGACGGGAGGGAGAACGTTGAAACCCAACAATGGACGACCGTCGGTGGGCGGGAAGACGCCGGGGGTGAAGACGCCGGCGGCGAGGGTTGGAGGGACGCCGACGCCGCGGGGACGGGGGTCGGCGAGCGAGACGACGACGACGACGGCGGGTCGAGGGAAGAAGAGGGCGAGAGTGAATGAGATGGATGAGATGGAGATGAGCGATCGAGAACACGATGGAATCAGAGTTCGGGCGGTTGGAGCGATGGTCGAGGAGACGGGGACGGCACCGACGGGCGGGCGGGTGTTGTTTGAAGATTGCTACGAAGTGCCTTCGCCAACGCCGATCGAGAAGATGAGTCCGGGAGCGTTGGAGAGTGTGATGGCGAAATCTCCTTCGTCCATGCGTTTGGGCGGTGGTTTTGACGCGGCGACGCCGCAATCGCCCATGGCGACGGCGTTCGCGATGATTGGTGAATTTTTAGAATCTCCCAAGCGCGAGCGATCTCGTAGCGTCGGCGACTTTTGGGGACTCCCGACGAGTTCAGTGGCGCACTGAGCGACTTCTAGATGCGATTACGTTCGTAACGACGACGGTTACGCGGAGATCTCGAATTAATACCCGTAGCGCCGCGTATCGCCGCACCGTAAAGTAGAATTTCCTCGACTTGAAATGACAACTGTGCTATTGCCGCGCGCGCTCGTAAATTTGTTAAACAACGAGCGAATCCTTCGCTGCCGACGCCAACTTTTCTTCAAATGCGTTCTTCTTCGCATTCGCCAACGCCTCTTTATCGCCGTTGAGCTGATTCGCAGCCTTCTCCTCCTTCTTATCGATCATGCGTTGTCTCTCGGCGCGAAGCTTATCTTGAATCACCGCGCCCTCCTTTCGAAGACGCGACACTCTCAGAGCGTGCGCGGTTTCGTACCATTTATCGAAGGCTTGCGCGAGAGACTTTTGTTGCCAACGGACGTACACCTTGGACATGACTCGCAGACGAGCGTAACGCTCGTTCAAGAGCTCGACCCAACACGCGAGCGCCTTGCGTTTTAAATTGTCTTGGTACGCCTCGTTGGCGGAGTGGTCCACCCACCTTCCCAAGAGGTTTTGAGCCTCGGCGAGACGCCCCTTCGTCTCAGCGAGCTTTTCTTGAGTCTTGATGCGGTCTTGTTGACTCTCGAATTCACCTCGAGCGAGTGCCTCTTGAAGCGTTTGCAGGCTATCCGTGAGCTCGTCGATGCTTCGAATCTTCATCCCTTCGACGATGTTTTGCATCTGCGCCTTGGTTTTCTCCACGCGCTTCACCATTGCCTTTTCCACCGGCGCGGCCTGCCTGGCGAAGTTGACGGAGAAGACCTTATTGGACTGAGAGCCAACCTTGGAATGCGGTCGCGCGGATGCGTCGGCATCTTCATCGCGGCTTTTGACCATCAGACTAAGTCCACCGTCTCGGCAGGGACGAAGCGCGATGCGGTCCCTGGCCCATCGCCACAGAGTCGAGACATTCCACTCCTTGACGTCGTTCTCGCCCTCCTCGGCGATGTGGTATCGCTCGCCGACAAACTTTAAGACGTGTCCGAGCAAACCGAGCCCCGCCGTGAAGAGAAGCGTCATCAAGAGATCAGACTTGGCGTCGGTCGACGAGACGATTTGTTTTCTCGAGGACGTTTCGACGCGCTTCGGCGTCGCCGCCGCCTTCTTCGTCTTTTTCGCCGCGGCGGCGGCTTGTGCTTTTTCCTTTTCTCGCTTCTCCTTTTCTCGTTGTTGCTTGAGCTTCTGGGCGTTGAGCGTCTTCTTTTCCGCCTCTCGCTTCACCTTCTCCTTGGCCGCCGCCGCCGCCTTGCCGTCGACGTCGTTGGATTTCTTACCCTTATCGCGCCCTTTCGACGGCGCGGTGGGCGTCTTCGTCGTTTGCTTCTGACGCATCTTATTCACCGCCCCACTGACGTTCTCCGCCGCACCGTCCCCCGTTTTGACGACGACGGACATCATCATCCGTCTCCACGCGCTCAGCCGTTCCCGAGACTTACCGACGAGTTCACCCACCGTCGTGGTCGCCCCCAACGCCTCCATCTTCGCCCTGACGCTCGCCCGCAACTCCTCGCTCCTCGTCTCCAATGCGGGATAACTCCTGTCGTACATCTGTCCGCTAAACGTCGTCTTCGTCTCTCTCTCGCCGCCGTCGCGTCTTCGTCCCGCCGCGCCTCCATCACCACCGCGCGTCTTCCCCTCACCGCCGCGTTTCGCGCCTCCGACGCTCGCCCCGCGTCCTCCGACCGCCGCCGTCGGGCCTCTCGTCTCGGTCGACCCGTTCGCGATCTTCCCGTTCCCGCGCTCGCCGCGCGCGGGCACGTCCAACACCATCCCTCTCGACAGCGCCGACGCCGACGCGTGCGGATTCAACAGCAAGATCACCTCGGCGCGCGTCTTCGTCTTTCGCGCCACGCTCGCCAGCGTGTCCCCGCGCTCGACGACGTACGATTCAAACGCCCCGCGCGTCGCGCGCGTCTTCATCGTCGACGCACTCGCCCTCGCCCTCGCCCTCGCGCTCGAACTCGAACTCGAACTCGACGACGACGACGACGCGCCCTCGTCGGTTCGTCGTCCTCCCATCTCGAGACGCGACGCCGACGCGCGGCGACGTTCGCGGAGTGACCGTGAATCATGCATTCGTTGGGGAATCGAACGAATGCGCGCGTGGGTCGACGAGGGTCCGAATGTCCGACGAAACCGACGAACTCGTCGATCGATCACACTCGTTTCGTTTAAAAATACACACAGTACGGGGATCATCTTGATCTCTCGCGATTCGAGGAGACGAGGAGACACACCCCGTGAAGGGGGTCTTCGACGAGTCGAGACCCGTCGTTTCGGTACAGAGCACGCCATCGGTGCGCCCTCGACCTCGCGCGACTCGACGGGACGGCGGCAGACGCGCGCGACGGGACCGCCTCTACGCGACGCGCTCGACGCACGATGGCGCCGGCGAAGAAAGGTGCGCGCGCGGGAGCGAGGCGTAATTTGATTTGTGTCGCGCGTTCGTCGCGTTCGTCGCGCGCGTTCGTATACATCGATGGCGCGCGAGCGACGGAGGATTCGCGAGAGGGCTTTGCGACTGACGACGAACGGGTGATGATGGATCGGTCGCGCGACGCAGACGATAAGGTGAACAAGGCGAGCAAGGCGGCCAAGTTCGTGAAGAAGGGCGCCAAGGGAAAGCTTCTCAAGAAGCGATTCTCCGCGACGTTTCACAGGTGCGCGCGAGAGACGCGAGAGACGACCGAACGCATCCCGACCTCACCCCGACCCGACGCGAGAGGGATGGATGAGTGGGCGGACGGACGCGAGTGGAGACTGACGACGAGGACTCGTGACGCGATACAGGCCGCGCACCTTGAAGCACGAACGTAAGCCGGCTTACCCGCGCGTTTCCGTGCCGTCCAAGGCGAAACTCGACCGCTGGCAGGTGCGTTTTCGATGCGCGCGCGACGCGCGTTTAGGGTTTTTGGGCGCACGCGCGAGAGAGACGGAGGGTCTGACCGCGACGTCGCGGAAGATGACGACGCGGACGGTGACGCGAGAAAACCGCGAGGCGAACGGTGACTGACGATGTATTTCCTCCGTGTGTATCGCGTCTCACAGATCTTGAAGCACCCGCTCGCGAATGAAAACGCGTTGGCGAAGATTGAGTCCAACAACACGCTCGTCTTCATCGTCGACGCTCGCGCGAACAAGAAGCAAATCAAGGAAGCGGTCAAGCGCATGTACGACATTGAGTGCATGAAGGTCAACACCCTCATTCGCCCGAACGGTGACAAGAAGGCGTACTGCCGACTCACCGAGGACTGCGACGCCGTTGAAGTCGCCAACAAGATCGGCATCATCTAAAATGCGGCGTTTCTTGTCTAGAGTCCTTAGAGAGTCAGTCTTTTGTGTCGGGGGGATGTGCGTGATTAAATTAGCGTGAACAAGGAAAGAATGAAGCGCCCGAACGCGATTCGAGGCGGTGTGTGCTAGCATATACACGCGGTGTAACGAAAGCGCGAGCTTTTTTCTTTCTCTCTCTCTCTCTCTCTCTCGCGCTTCGCCGGCGAAAGCGGGCGCCTCGGACGTCGGCCCTCTCGGTCGTTTCCATCTCCCGTCTCTCGTCGTCTCCCGTCTCCATCGCGCGTCCACGCGTCATCGTTCGTTCACCCTCGCGTCTCCCTCCCTCGCTCGACCGCTCTCCGAGAGAGACCGAGACAAGGATCGAATTCGAATCGCGCGCGCGCTCGTCCCGCGCCGCGAATCAGTCAATCCAATCGACACCGACGTGGATGAATGGTGCCGATGATTGGACGAATCGTCACCTCGCGACGCGCGAGAGACGGTGGACATGGCGCGCGCGAGCGCGAGCGAAGACGCGCCGAGGTGGTGAAGCGATTGAACGAGATCGCGCGCGCGCGGGCGGAGATCGCGGCGCTCGAGGAGGCGCTTCGCGCGCGGGTTCGAGACGACGAGCTCGATCGATTGGAGCGCGTGCTGCGATCGCCGACGTCCTCGGATGAGTTCGCGGAGGTGACGACGGGGGGGTTCGCGGTGGGGAGGACGTCGGCGAGCGAGGGCGAGGGCGAGGGCGAGGGCGAGGGCGAGGGCGAGAGCGAGGAGGAAGAGGCGAGGGCGGAACGCGCGAAGACGGCGAAGGCGAAGACGGCGAAGACGGCGAAGACGGCGAAGACGGCGGGGCGCCGATCGAAGCCGAACAGGACCTGGAAACGGTACACCGAGAAGGAGAGGGTGTTCATCGCGGAGAAAATGTGGGAGCAGAGATGCCTCGGTCACTGGAAACATTTGTGGGGCGCCGGTTGGGAAGAGGCGGAGAAGGCGAGCGGGACGAGACGCGTGAGCGACGTGTTCACCGTGGAGATGGCGCGGGAGCTCGGAAAGATCGAGGGAAGAAGCGCGAATCCAGACGCCGTCTCGCAGTTTTTCGCCAGTCACATGAGAGACGATTATATCAAATTTTTCAAGGAAAAATTGGCGGCAGAAAAGGCGACGGTGGAAAAGAGGCGCGTCTCGTCGCCCAACAAGCGGGCGCGAGCGAGCGCTCCCGCGAAGCTGACAAAGAGAAGCCGACCAAAAGTCACCGCGCAAGAAGATGATCTGACGATAGGTGTGGATGGCTTGGAGCTGGGCCCTCACATGCGGGTTAAACTCTTGAAAACGACGAGGTTGGTCACCGGACGCGACGGGAAGACGGTTCGAGAGAAGATTCCCGGCGTTCAGTTTTGTAATCGCTGCAAACGCACGAACGTCCACAATGGCGCGCAATTCAATAGTTCCGCCACATGTATACCGTGCGCTGATCGAATGAAAGAGCTCAGCGCGTTGAAGGCTTCGGGTATAACGCTCGCCAAGTCGTCCGCGCATCGAAACGACGGCGCAACCGGCAAGCGCAATTTGGAATGGCAAGTACGAAACAAGGAATGGTTTGAACTCGTCAAAGCGATCAGAGACGGAGAAGACAACAAACTCGCAGATCTCAAGGAACATGTCATCGAGATGAAGCAACGTTTCCCTAACATGGTCGATTGGGATCAAGAAATTTTCTGCATCGCGGCGCTCGAAAGCCGCCACCCGATTCGCGTCATCAACTGGGGACTCGCGAATGGCGCCTCAAAGAAGGAGATCAATGAGAACGCGGTGAGAGCCGCGGTCGAACGCAAACAGATGGACGTCAACACCAGGGAGGGTGGTATCTTCGTACCGGCTTTGAAGGTGTTGAAGCACTTGCACAGATGCAACTTTCCAATTGGCTGCGACTCGTTGCACGCGGCGTGCGCCTTTGGAGACGTCGACTGCGTTCGATATTTGAAAGAAAACGTCGAGTGCTGTGATTTTACACGTTGGGAAAACTACAAACGGTACGATGGAAAGATGAACGAGCTCATGCTCGTCGCCGCACAAGAAGGTCACGTGGAGGTGTTAAAATTTCTGTACGATGAGGATTGCGATTTCTCCATCGACGATGCAGGGAGCTGTCTGGAACTCGCGGCGGAGCGAAAACCTGAGCGTGCGCCGGGATACGAGGCTGTCAAAGAATGGATACAATCTTTACCGGAATGGAAGGAATGGGTATCGGAGAAGGACAGAGAAGATTAATGGAAGTTGTAATGACCACTGTACGCTCGAGAAGGTGATTTTGTTAACACGCGTGAAAGTTTGTAGGTTCGAGGCAGCCTCGAGAGAACGAATGAGCGGGCGCGAACGAGCGAGAGTCTGCGTCTTGTCTTCATCGCGCGACTCGTCTCGTTCGATCATCGGTCGATCGGGATGTGGTCAGGCTGTGCGCTCGAAGACTCCTTTGAATTGGACCCTCTCGAGGCTGGCGAGGAACCGCGCGGCGGCGATGCGTTTGGCGGTTTGGATCACGAACTGAACGGCTACATCGATGAAGAACTGTTCAACCTGTGCGGATTTGGTTCATATTCGACGATGGGGCGCTTGCCAGGAGCGAACAGAGGCGATGATTCCACCGTTCTAGATATAGGATGCTTCGACGCCATGAGCACGGACGCTTTGCTCATGCATGGAGACTTCTCCGATCTCTTCTCGACGATACCGGTTCCGGATCACGCCGAAACTGCTCGACGCGATGTGAGAGAGGAAAAGGCTATTGTTGAAACACCGATTTCGAAAGAAAGAAACCGACGCAAGCGGGAAGCGAGACCGCGAGCGACGAGGACTTCAACGGAGAAGCGCAGCGTGAGGAGCACGTCAAAGTACAGAGGAGTGACGCACCATTGCCGCACGGGTAAATTCGAGAGCCATGTATGGCACCGGGGTAAACAGGTTTATTTGGGCGGTTTCTCGAGGTATCATTCTCATTCTTCATTGTTTTCCCTGTTTCACCGTGATCTTAACAGCGAAGAACAAGCCGCGACGGCGTACGACATCATCGCGATCAAGTGTCGCGGAGAAAGAGCTCAAACAAATTTTGATTTGCGGAATTACGCCGGTGAGCTCGCCAATCTCGATTCGATAACGGAGGAAGATCTCGTGCTATCTCTCAGAAGACAGAGCAAGGGATTCAGTAAAGGATCTTCGCGGTTTCGGGGCGTGACGCGCCACGCCAAGGGCAAATTTGAAGCGCGAATTGGACAGATAGTCGGGAAAAAGTATCGATGTGCGTGTTATCATCATGTTTTGAAATTGTACTGACTCCTTCTCGCAGATTTGGGGTTGTTCGACACAGAGACCGAGGCGGCGGTCGCGTACGACTGCGCCGCGGTGCAAGAAAAAGGTCTCGACGCTTTGACGAATTTCGACATCAGCGAGTACTCGGAAATCTTGGCAAAGCACTATCAGAACGAGGACGTCGTGCAAACCGGTTCCAAGCGCAAGTACGCGAGGATTGATCCAAAGGTATCCGAGCGAAATTTTCGAGCAGAGCTCGCGGCGAGTAAAGAACTCGGCGAATTGTCCTCGCGCGACATGAAACCCGGCCGAGCCATAGAGCGGGATCCGAGCGCGAACGCGCTCGAGACGGTTCGACGAGTTTTCGACGCTGAGATTCGCGCGCGACCGACCGCGCGCGACGACGAGAGCGCACTTCACGACGATCGTCGCGCGACGGACGCCATTCGCGAGTTGCGACGAATCGTGGAGGAGGCGCAGACGGCGCTCGAAACGGGTAGAGAACGACTCGACGACGCGAATCGACGCCGGTGACGTCCAACCGTTCCACGCATCGCATCGCATCGCATCGCATCGCATCGCATCGCATCGCATCGCATCACTAACAATAAAATCGCACGTGTGATAATATTTCAAGTCGAGCGACGACGCGCGCGGCGCGTTTACTTGTCGGTGGCTTGCTTGGCGAGACGCGCCATCGTGGAGAAGGTGAACCCTTGCACGACGGCGAGCGGGGAGAAGAGCACGAGAAGCACGAGCGGCAAGTTAGATCCACCACCGGAGGACGCCTTGGACGCCTTAGATTTCTTCTTCTTCGGCGCCGGCGCTTCCTTCTTTCCGCCCCCGCCGAGTTTCGGCAACGACAACTTCGGCGCGCTCGGCAACGACGGCGCGCTCAACTTCGGCGCGCTCGGCAACTTCGGCGCGCTCAACTTTGGCGCGCTCAACGTCGGCATAGACGGCGCGCTCAGCGTCGGCATAGACGGTGCCTTGAGCACTTGCTTCGTCTTCTTCGGCGCCGCGGGCTTCGACTTGGCCTGTTGCTCCGCGAACAGATCGCCCGCCAGAGCCTTGGAATCAACCTTGTCCCCCTTGGCCACCTGCGCCACCTCCACCGCCGCGGTCGCCGCCAACGGGGTGGTCGCGATCGTCATCGCGAGCGCGGCCGCGCACGCGCGTTCAGCGCCGTTCGCGCGCGCGATCGCGCACGCGCCTCGCGACGAACGCGAACGCGTCGTCGTCGTCGTCGCCAGGACCGGGGTCGTCGTCGCGCGTCGCGCCGCGATCATGTCTCTCTGGTGGTGTGGTGGTGGTGGTGTGTTTATCCGAAACCGATGCGCGCGCGCGTGCGCGTGCGTGCGTCCGAGAGGTGACGAGCGTGCGTTCGAGGGTGGATCGAACGCGACGAAACGTGCGTGACGTGCGTGTACCGAACGCGCGCGTCCGTGTGTGCGGGACCGCGGTCGAGGACGCGTCGTCTCGGATCGACGCCACGACCCGCGACGTCGTCGATCGAGCGCGCGGTCGAACCCTCGCGCGGGTGGGACGACCCCACGGACCCACGGTGGGACCGGGCCGTGGGGCGTGGACTCGTTCGTGAGTCACGACCGGTAAAAAGACAGACAGACAGACACCCCCCCCCC
>CEUM01051772.1_pt1 | contig 35176 bp, 35 predicted proteins | sample 356421 | NCBI WGS metagenome assembly CEUM01 (sample SAMEA2622716, study PRJEB7988) | marine metagenome | biome: marine biome (ENVO:00000447); feature: surface water layer (ENVO:00002042); material: "saline water (ENVO:00002010), including plankton (ENVO:xxxxxxxx)" | depth 5 m
TTGTATAGCATTGCGAGAGTATCAAAACAATCTCCAAAGCAAAATAATGCATACAGCAAAAACTATTTCCATATTATTTGACGCCTCGAACGAACAAGGCTATTAAAACAGCTCCAATTTTTATAATAAAGGATGATTCGTATTGGACGAAAAGGCTTTAGAAACTGATAAGGGAAAAGATGGGACATTATACGAACCTCACTTTAAGCGAAGTCCAGGACATCCTAAAAATCTATTCTTTAGGTAAAGTCAAAGAAATAACACCTTTGTCCTATGGGATATCTAATTCAAATTTCAAAGTATTAGTTATAAACAACAGTCAAAGTAAGCCATTCCTTTTAAAAATTTCAAACGATAAAAACAAAAGTGAATTAAATGAAGAGCAGGAAATACTCGATTTTTTAAAGAAAGCAGGTTTTCCTCTATCTATATCGCCTCTAAAAACGATAGACCAAGCTACCATTTTCTCTTACAAGAACTATATAGGTGCTATTTATCCATTTGTTGAAGGTATTACCCCGAAACCAGAACAAGAAACATGCTTTCAGATAGGAAAAGCATTGGGGAAATTACACTCTTTAAAAAAAGAATCATTTTCTAACTACAGCATTAGAAAACACAAAACTATTGGCTTTGAATTACCGTTCATTTCCAATTTTGTTCTCGACAAAGACTGTCCTCCTAAATTTAAAGAATACTTTTGGGATTTATTTCCTAAAGGAATTGACTCTCTAATCAATGAACCTTTTGAAGAAGGTATAATGCATGGAGATCTCTACTACGACAACACTCTTTTTAAAGACAAAAACATCATCACTCTCCTAGATTTTGAGCAGGCAGGTTTAGGACCTCTCATTTTGGATTTAGGAATTTCAATTTCTGGTACATCACTCATTGATGGAAAAATATCAACCTCGCTTGTCGAAAAGTTTGTCGAAGGATATGAAAAGGAAAGACTCTTGAGTAGCATTGAGAAAAAATCCTTAAATTCCTTTATTCTTTTAGGTCTATTTTCAATCTCCCTTTGGAGAATCTACAGATTTAAGTTTGGAGAATTAGACTCAAAAAAAGCCGACAGTTATATAGAATTACTAGAAAGAGCAAGCAGTTTTAAAAAAGAATTATTTAAGACCTCCAAGGAAAAAACATGACTCCCCAAATTAACCCTAACTTTTTTGCATCATGCTCTAAAAACCTGGAAGAACTTCTTGAAAGGGAAGCAAGTACTTTTGGATGCGAAAAAACCGACCGACAAACAGGTGGAGTCTCTTTTTCTGCTTCTTATGAGACTTGTTTAGAGTTTTTACTCCATTCAAGAATATCTAGTAGAATTTTTATGAAAATAACAGATTTTTCCATAAAAAGCCTCAACGAGCTTTACGGAAAAGTAAAAGGTTACTCATGGCAAAGTACTTTTCCTCTTAATCAAACCTTTAAAATTAAAACAATTTTTGATTCAAGTGCAAAGCGATCTTTCAAAAACTCAATTCTTTTTTCACAGAAGGCTAAAGATGGTATTGTTGATCATTTTAGGGAAAAGACTTCAAAGAGACCTTCAGTTGATACAAAAAACCCTGATATTTCTTTTCTTATCCGAGTTGAAGAAACTGCAGAAAAGAAATGGAAAGTAATTTTTTACTTAGACCTTTGCCATATGCCTCTTAGTCAAAGGGGGTACAGAAAAAACTCGGGGGAAGCTCCTCTTAGAGAAAACCTAGCTGCTGGCATTATTATGCTGACTGATTGGGATCCTAAAAAAGACCTTTTTATTGATAGCATGTGCGGCTCTGGAACTCTATCAATTGAAGCAGTTCTTATCAGTGCGCAAATTCCTCCCACGTTTCTAAAAATAAAAAGGTTTATAGAAAATAAAGATAAACCTTTCAGTTTTTTAAAACATAACTGGTTTAATAAAAACAAAAGCCTTAAAAGCTACTTCTACCAACGAATGGAGTCACTCTACGAGGATATTGAAAACAAAACAAAAAGCCTTTCAACAAAACAGTTTTATGCTTCAGACTGGGATAACCGCGTCCTAAATACAGCGCGAGAAAACTTCCAAAAAATGAACTTCGAAAACATCATCCATTTAAAAAAGCAAAATGCTCTTAAACTTCCTCCACCAAATAATAAACAAAAAGGAATTATCATTTGCAATCCTCCATATGGAGTTAGACTTGGAGAAGAAGAAAAGCTAAAAGAGCTCTATAGGGAGTACGGTGAAAACCTGAAAAAAAACTTCAAGGGATTTAGGGCTTATATTTTTACAGGAAATATGAATTTAAGAAAACAAATATCTCTATCGACATCGAAGAGGATCCCTCTATTCAATGGTACAATTGAGTGCCGTCTTTTGAAGTATGATTTGTACTAATATTTAGAAGTTAATGACTATAGTAAGAATGAGCTTGCATTTAATAGTTACTAGCTAGAACATCTCTGCTATTCTCATTGCAAGCTCTGGAGTTGAGAATCTTAATAGTCCAGAACTATTAGAGACTTTTCCAATATGCTTTGAAGACTTACTAAAAAAGTATTGCGCAATATCCACATCTTTTAAAAAGATTGTGTGACCTTTTCCTGAAATTTTCCGAATGATAAAGTCAGAGTCAAGGATACAAATTTCCCTTATTTTAAAGTTAAACGATAAATAAATGACAATACATAAGTCACTTAGCTGAACTAAAGTCTTCTTAATTTTGACGCCTTTAGCAGGACTAGTATTTCCCCAACTCACTTTGACCTCAACTCTAGAGTCACCTAACAAGAAGTCAAAACCCCTTTGGGATGTAGACTTTTTCTGCTTAAGACCAAAAACACACTTTGCGTACCACTCTCCTAGCTGTACAGGTAGATTTTTTCCATTAATCAGTATATTTTTTTCTCTTAAGGTTTCATACGAACGACTGGCTTGCTCAATGGAATCTAGAATAGAACTGTTATCAGGAACATAGAGTATTGCGATATTTTTCTCTTGGGAACGAGCTAATTTTCTTGAAAACTTCTCTTGAAACCATTGGGAAAATTCTTCCGATGGGTGGAATTCATAACTTTCGAAGACAAAACCAATCTTTTGCAGATCTTTTTCAGATTCTAGTGGTTCTATTTTTTTTATTAGGGCTTTTAAAGGAATGTAGCCATTTTCACCCCTAACGAAAACTTTTTCTCTATACAGTTCTGAGCTGCCATGACTCTTTGAAGAGAACTCCTTTACTTGATCATTTACATCAGAAATATCGACCATAACATCAATCTCTTTGTAGAGTCTAGCTGATATCATATCACTATTTAAAGTAAACCTCTAGAAAACAGACCTATAATAAAATTTTCTAACTTAAAATTTAAAAAATTCCGAAATAGATTTACCTCAAAAATAGTAATAAGTTATGAAAATCATATTTATTATAATACTTACGTTTACCCTTAAACCTTACTTTTCTTATGCTGAAAAAACGTCCAACTATTTTAATAAAGCTCTCAATTTTTACAAATCAGGTGATTACGATAAATCAACTTTTTTTATCAAGAAAAACATTTCTAAAAAAAAGTCTCACTTTCCAAGCTTAAAACTACTATCAAAAATTTATACTAAAAAAGAAAAGTATTCTAAAGCTCTTAAAATTTATCTATCAATTTTAAGAGCTCTCCATTACCCAATAAATCTCAATCTAAATAGCAAAAAAACACTCGAAGGTGATCTCAATAATATTCCTGTACCGAAAATAAAAGCTCGAGAGGTATATTACTTGATTGCAAAAACTTATTGGCTTTCATCTAAAAGTAACATTTATTCAAAAAAAGTAAAAAGATTGAATTTAATAAGAAGTCTGAGGTATTTTCAAATTTGTAATTTTTACAAAATAAAGCCTAAATCAACAGCTTTACATCTTGCTATCATAAGAAAAAAATTGGGAGATAGCGATCTTGCAGAAATAAATTTATCTCAATTTTCTAGACTCATAAAAAATGATAAAAAAATAAAGTCGATGCCTCAAAAAGCAAAAGTTCTTCTAGGAAATGTATACTTAGACTCGGGGCAATACAGAAAAGGCCTTTTGATATCTAATTCTGTAAGAAAAGAAAGTTCAAGTAATTCAAAAAGCTTACAGAAAAAAATTCAAGAAGAATCTTCAAACTTTAACCTTTTAATAGGGAGATCATTTGATTCAAACTTAACAAAAACTGAAAATTCAAAAAAAATTCAAGATTCAGTCTATTCTGAAACAAAAATTGATTATAATTTCCGAACAACAATGAAAAATGACACATCTTATCTTTTTGGATTATCCTTCAATCAAGACGTTATGGAAAAAAATCAGTTGAGCCACCTTGACAGCAAATCTCTTGAGCTAAAAGTAGGTTTTTTAAGAAATAATTTCTCCTCATTTTTATTAAGCTCTACCTACTCTTTTAAAAACATTTCTTCCAAATTAGCAAATAGCTTAACATTTCAGAATAATTTAAACCTTCATTCAATTGAAACTAGTCTTCATTCCGCTTCAACAAAAGGCTTACATTCTTGGAAGCTATCCCTTACTGCCTTCGATTATCTAAATCAGGGTGATAATGTAGACCTCGGTCTAAAATGGTTTTATGAACCTTTTTCAAAAACAGTTCTTTTTTCCCCTACTTATGGACTTTCTCTTTTAATATTTAAAAATAAGTACAGTAGTTCGATGACTACAGAGACAAAAACATCTATCACAAACCGTTCCATAATAAGTTATCTTAAATTAAAACTTTCAACTCATCTCAATTATTCCTATCAGTATAACAAAAATTCATCTTACAACCTTCACCAGGTTGAGTTCATAAATATGTTAAATATCCCAATAGGTTGGCTTGAAAACTTGTATTTTTTTCCTTCTATTAAATATAGTTTTATAAAAAAGAAAAATACTGATCTTTTTACTAAATGGAGAGGTAGTGCCAACCTCTCACTTACTTTTTAGTGAGACAGGAGATAAAATGGCTTCTAAGAAAAAATCAAGCCCTAAAAAGAAAAGCTCAGAAATAAAATCTATTGCAGTTCTCTGTAGTGGAGGAGACTCCCCAGGAATGAACTGCGCGATAAGAAGTGTTGTTCGAACAGGTATACATTATGGATTTAAAGTTTTTGGTGTTCAAAGAGGCTATACTGGACTTCTTTCTGGAAATATACACCAAATGGATGCATCATCAGTTGGAAATATTCTCCAAAAAGGAGGAACTATACTCCAAACCTCTCGGTGTAAAGAGTTCTTTCAAAAAGAAATGAGAAAGGAGGCATTTCATATTCTTCAAAGAAAAAAAGTTGATGCTCTCATAGTTATAGGTGGAAATGGGTCTTTAAAAGGAGCATTCCACCTTCACAAAGAAACACTTCTCCCTGTTGTAGGCATTCCAGGAAGTATAGATAATGACATTTCAGGTACATCCTACTCTATAGGTTTTGATACTGCTGTACAAACTGCAATTGATGCTGTTGATAAAATTAGAGATACAGCCACTTCTCATGAAAGAACTTTTATTGTAGAAGTTATGGGTAGAAAATCTCCTTCAATAGCTCTTCACGTAGGAGTATGTACCGGAGCCGAGAATGTTGTTTTTTCAGAGAAGACCCTTAATATAAAAGAAATTTATAATGATATTCAAAGAGGTATCGAAAGAGGTAAGAGTTCTTCTATAATTATTGTAGCAGAGGGAGAAAAACCTGGTCTAAGTTATGAAGTTCAAACCAGACTAAAACAAAATTATCAAATTGATGCTCATGTTTGTATTTTAGGTCATATTCAAAGAGGTGGAAAACCTACATCAATTGATCGTTTTATGGGATCAAAAATGGGTTATTTGGCAGTAAGGGCATTAACAGAAAAAAAGTTTCCTGTCGTCGTGGCCCACAATCAAGGTTCCACAGATATTATTTCGTTAGACGAGTCCATTAGCTCAAAGGAGGAAAAAGACTTAACAAGTCTAGACCTTCTCAAAACACTCTCAATTTAAAAAGTCTTCTGTCCACTTTCTGTAGGATATTTTATGAAAGGGTAGATAAAAAAACATCTCCTCTAAAGGTATCTCTTTTTTTTCTTTAAGTAATACTTCACTAACTTTTCCCATGTATCTTGAAAAGAATATCTTATTAGCATTGAAGAGCTCATTTCTCTCAGCATCCAACATTAATGAAATTATGTTTCCATCAATGTCGACTTTTCCTACTGAAAGACAATTATCTAACTTTTTAATTGGAATAAATTTGCATAGAGAACATAGTAATAAATAAATTGGTAACTCTAACCATCTAAAATCTTCCCACAACAGTTTTTTTACAGACTCCAGCCCCTCAATAACTAAGACAAACCTCTTTAAGGGTATTGTTTTATTTTGACTCCTGAAAAGATAAATAAACTTTTCCTTTAATGGCCTTCCTTTCCTTCCCAAACCTAAAATTTCAATTCCAGGTAAACCATTATTTGAGTAACCAAAAATATTTATTTTTAAAATTTTTTTTCCCCTTAAATAGAGACCTTTTGTTGATGACGTAAACATTTTGTTCCTCTTAAAATAAGTTGAATTATTTTCTTTTATTGCAACTAAAAATATTTTAAGGATTGAATAAAATATAGGAATTATTAGATAATTTATTTCAATGAAACCATTAAATTTATAAAGAGTTCAAAGATTTTTTTCCTGTGAATAATAACAAGACCTTTTATCACTTTTTCCTCTATAAAAATGAAACTCTTTTAGATCAAAAGCGTAACTCTTTCTCAACTTTTTACAAAGTTCTATTGAGTCTTCAACATCATTTTTAAAATCTTTCAAATTAAAGGTAAGAACAGCTGAACTACCGAATTGGCAAAGGGCCTTTCCTTCCTTATAAACAACTCCTCTTAAAAAAGGCCTCTTACTTACATTAGGCATTTTTTTTATTTTTATCATTTTTAAACAAAATGACCTAACATTAACCTTCTCTCCCATACAATCAAAAAAAGCCATTGAATGCCTTTTAGAAATCAAGCTGTTTTTTTTCATCAAAGTGCAGGCGCTCCTTAGACTTTCCTCAATATTTTGAGGGTCATAAATTTTAAAATTAACTTTAGCGGGATTTATAGAGGGGAAAAAAAAGGTTCCCCCCCAAAAAAGAAACAAACCTAGAAAGAAGCGAAACATAGCTTTTTTCCGACTAAGATGGAAATAGTCCTCTAAGCCTCATGGCCATAAAAAGTTTTCCTAAAGCGACTATAAAAGCAGCCTTTTTCATATCTGTATCGTATTTATCTTTAGCTTCACAAACTTCATCAAAAGCCCTTTTTAAGATTCCATGAAGCTCTTCATTAATTCGGTCTAAATCCCAGAAAAAATTCTGAAGACCCTGGACCCACTCGAAGTAAGAGACAACAACACCACCGGCATTACATAAGATATCTGGTATAATAAAGACGCCTTTATTGGACAAGTGCTCAATCGCATGTTTAGTAAGTGGACCATTAGCACCCTCAGCAATGATTTTCGCCTTAACATTATCACAGTTGTCCTTTGTCACGACACCATCAATTGCTGCAGGAATTAGCACATCAACATCTAAAGCCAGAAGCTCCTCATTAGAAATCACTGTTGCACCAGGCATGTCCTTTAAAAACCTTCTGCTATCAACCCAATCAACTGCTTTTTGAAGATCAATTCCATTTTTATCATAGATTGCACCTGAAACATCACTGATTGCAACAATCTTAACTCCTTCTGCATGTAAATCTTGAGCTGCAGGAATACCAACTTTTCCAAAACCGTGAATAGCGACAGTAGTATTGCTACCCATAGTTAACCCCATTTTTTGGGCAGCAAAGTTCACGCAGAATGCAACTCCTTTCCCAGTTGCTTCTGCTCTTCCCAAAGAGCCTCCGACAGCAATAGGTTTACCTGTTACTACTCCAGGTATCGTATAACCTTTTAATTGGGAATAGGTATCCATAAACCAGGCCATCGTTTGAGCATCTGTTCCAATATCAGGAGCTGGTATATCTGTTGAAGGACCTATAATCATGTTGATTTCAGTGCAATATCTTCTTGTTAACGATTGAAGCTCCTGACGAGATAGATTGTTTGGATCAACCATAATCCCACCCTTAGCGCCACCTAAAGGAAGTCCTACCAGAGCACACTTAAAGGTCATCAGCATGGCCAAAGCAGCCGTTTCAGAGAGGTCAACATTGGGGTGATAACGAATCCCACCTTTTCCAGGTCCAATTGTCATATTATGTTGAACCCTAAACCCCATGAAAGTTTTAACAGTTCCGTCATCGAGCCTAATGGGTACTGAAACCTGTAAGGCCCTCTTTGGATATTTTAAACGATCTAAAACATTAGGATCTAAACTCATCGTATATGAAGCCACTTCTAATTGTTCTAGCGCATCCTTATAGAGGGGGCTTTCAAAAAGGCTCATGATTATTCTCCCTTTAGCTTGTTATCAAATTTTTCTAAATCTACACCCTAATCATTAGGGTGAGTAGCTTTTTTCGATGTTTTTTTTATCTCGGTTTTTGCCTCTTTAACGAGGGTTTTAAGAAGGTCCTTCATATCCTTATCCAAATTAAGGTCCTTCGTTTTCTCACGCATAGCTTTAATAAATTCATTAGCAGAAGGGGCGCTCTTTTTCTTAACCGCCTTCTTTGATACTCCCTTCCCTCTACCTGGAGCAACCGTACCCTTTAAAATCTTCCTCAATTCAGTGCGTTTTCTTATCTCACCATTTTTTATTTTTTCAAAAATCATTTTTTGCATAGGTCCTTCTTCCAAAGCACCAAACTCAAGAAGAACGTACTTTTCTATGTCAAATACCTTCGCTGCTTCTCTCAATTCTTTAGGAAGCTTTCCTAATAATATACTTCTATGCACTTCTGACTTAGATATTCCTAAAGCAGCTTGAATCTTTCTTTCAGAAGCATCAGTTGATTTTTTGTAAGCATAAATTCCATCTGCTTTATCTATGTAATGAAGCTCTTCCCGGGAAGAGTTTTCAGAAAATTGAATGGCCATTAACTCTTCTTCTGATTTATCGTCCAGAATAAAACAGGGAGCCTTCTTCATATCGATAGAAGTCATCGCCCTATAGCGGCGCTCACCACATATAAGAGTTAATAAACCATTTTCTCTATGCACAACAAGCGGTTGAATAAGGCCATTTGCCTTAATATTTTCAGCTAAATCCTTCAAGGACTTATCATCAAACTTGGTTCTTACCTGCTCTTTAACATTAATATTTTTAAGAGAAACTTCTTCTAATTTAGCACCCTTAAGAAGCTTATCGTCTGAGATTTTGAAAATATCGTGATCAAGTCTATCTGCTAGTGAAACGGTTTTTCTTTCTTTTTTTGAAACTCTTGGTGCAAAATTCTTGGCCATAATACACTCCACGTCCTTGTGTTAAGTATTGTTGAAAAAAATTAAAGATTAAGGGCCTCCCATAAAGCATCATAATCCTGTTTTCCTTGATTGTTTTTTCCCAACATAAAAACAGGTTTTTTTAGAGAAATAGACTCTTGCATCTGAACAAGATTTCTAATGCCAGGGGTACAGTGAAAAGATTGAGCAAGTTCACTCATTCTCTGCTTTTCTATATTCCTTCTCCCATTAACCATCGAAGGAATAATGGCAAACTCAAGCTTAGGATTTTCTGTTTCTTTTATAATCTCAAAAGTATCCATCAGCTCCTCTAGACCATCGATTGAATAATCTTGAGCTTGAGTAGGAATAAGTATTTTATTTGAAGCAACTAAGCTCATGATGAGCTCGTCTCCCAAAATAGGTGGAGTATCAATGACAACAAAATCATAGGAGTCGCCAACTTCCTGTATCCTCTTTTTTAAAAGCCTCTCTTTTCTACCAGCATTTTTTCTTATTTCAGATTCTGACAAGATGAGTAACTTTGATAAATTGGCCAAATGACGACTAGAGGCAATGATATCGATATTGCCGTGAAAGTCACCCTCACCTTCAGAAGAAATAACAAGATCCTGAAAAGGAACATCCCCAATAAGCCACTCAGGAATCAGAGTCCTTTGTATTTGAACGCCCAAAGTGGAACTAAGATTTGCCTGGGAATCAAGGTCTATTGCCAGAACTTTGTTTCCCTTATTGGCAAGGTGACAAATTAGCTGGTAACACTGCATTGTTTTACCAACACCACCCTTATTATTGCCTACTGTGATAACTTCCATGAATCACTCCTCTCAATTTTTCTTTCTAAAAATCAGGATTTTAAGCAAACCTTATTTTTTTATAAAATTTTAGGTCACTCATCACACTCAGTCAAAAAACACTTTCCAAAATGATGCAAAAAATCATCTTTACAGAAAGCCTAAAAAATTTTAAGTCTTTTCGCAAAGATAAATATTCTCTAAGAGGAACCTATGCTTGAATTATTTGAATCATCTGCTGACTACCTTCCACCAATCAAAGAATCAGAACTTTCAGATGAGGAAGTCTTAAAAGAAATAACATCAATTAAACGAGAATTGGGTAATGATGTTGTGGTTTTAGGACATCATTACCAACAAGACGATATTGTGCAGTTTGCTGATTATACAGGGGATTCTTTGGCCCTCGCTAAAGAAGCAGCTAAACTTAGCGCTCCTTACGTCATCTTTTGTGGTGTTCATTTTATGGCAGAAACAGCAGATATGCTAACAAAGCCTGGTCAAAAAGTTATTCTACCCGATCTTAACGCAGGTTGTTCGATGGCGGACATGGCCAACTCAGAGCAAATAGACGCAGCATGGGAAAGATTAAATACAGCAACTGAAGAAAAAATAATTCCTGTTACTTATATTAATTGCTCTGCAGAGCTGAAGGCTTTTGTTGGAAAATATGAAGGCAGTATTTGTACGTCGTCAAACGCTCAAAAAATAATCAGTTGGGCCCTTGATAAAGGAGAAAAGCTCTTATTTTTTCCTGACCAGCACCTTGGTAGAAATACTTGTTTTGATATGGGGATACCCCTAGAAAAAATGGTCATCTATGATCCTACTAAGCCTAAAGGTGGCCTTACAGACGAACAAATTAAAGACGCCAAAGTCATTTTATGGCATGGATTCTGCTCAGTTCATCAAGGTTTTACAACCTCACAAATAAAAAATGTAAAAAAAGACTCTCCTGAAACAACAGTTATTGTGCACCCTGAATGTAGGTTCGATGTCGTTCAAGGAGCAGACCTTAATGGCTCAACAGCCTATATTATTGAAACAATTAGGAAAGCACCCGAAGGTTCTAAATTTGCTGTCGGAACGGAAATAAACCTTGTAAATCGTCTTGCCAATAAATACACTAATAAAAAAATTTTTTCGCTTTCCCCGTACCAGTGCCTCTGTACAACAATGTATAGAGTCAGACCAAGATGGCTCTTAGCAAGTTTTAAGGCCATAAAAACAGGGACTCCTATTAACGTGATCAAGGTCGAAGAAGATATTAAAAGAGACTCTCTTTTGGCTTTGGATCGGATGATGACCATTTCGTAATAGAGACCACGGAGGTTTTTTTATGATTTATGCTGACTATAATGGAAGTGCTCCTTTAGATTCCCAGGTGAAAAACTACCTTTTAAAAAGATTAGAAGATGGTCCTTTTGCCAACCCAAATGCAATCCACAACCTCGGTACTAAAACATTGATGGGTATGGAAAAAGCCAGGAGTATCTGCGCGAAAATATTAGGGGCAAAAAAACACCAAATCTTTTTTAACTCAGGCTCAACTGAGGGTATTGCCACAGTCTTCCACTCAATCCTTTCAGAAGCGAAAAAAAATCACAAAACCTCATTTATTATTTCTGGCTTTGAACATGCTGCTATTCCAAATACTGCTAGTTATTATCAAAAAGAGGGCTTTGAAATAAAAACTCTCCCTACAACAAAATCAGGCATCGTCGATCTGGAGGTGCTAAAAAAGTGGCTAGAAGAAGGAAGAGACCAATTGGCCATGGTATCTATTATGGCCGCAAATAATGAGAGCGGAATTATTCAGCCCTATAAAGAAATTGGTCGACTATGTAATAGCTACGGCATACCATTCTTTTGCGACACTACACAATATATAGGGAAAGCTCACTTCAACTTTGAAGAGTCAGAAATGGATTATGCCATCCTTTCAGGCCACAAGATAGGAGCCCTTACAGGAGCAGGCATTCTATTGGCAAAGGAACCTTCTCTCTTAAAGCCTCTTATTATTGGAGGAGGACAAGAAACTGGACTAAGAGGAGGTACACAAAATTATATTGGTAATGAAACCCTTGCGGTTGCCTTAACAAGCGTTGAGGAAAAGTTAGCCCACTCCAAAGAAATTGAATTAGCAAGAAATGCTTTTGAGAAAGATATTAAAGATAGCTTTCCAGAGGTTGTTATTATTGGTGAGTCCTCGCCAAGGTTAGGTACAACGACTTACCTTTCTTACCCAGGTATTCATGGCCAAGCGATTCAAATTGAACTGGAGTCTGATAATATTTTTGTAACCACCTCATCAGCTTGTTCTGATAATAGCCCGGTAACCAGCCATGTCTTAAAAGCTATGGGTATATCTGATGAAGTTGGTCGGGGAGTTGTTAGAATTTCACTCGGGATGGACTCTCCACTCGGCTACTATAAGGAAATTGGAGAAAAGCTTAAGAAAGCCTATAGAAAACTTTCCAAGGTCAAAAGCTTTTAAAAATTTTTTCTTCGAATCTTCTATAGATATGATTGCAAAAGTATAGGTTGAATTGACTTTTCTTTTAATTAAAGTTAACTTAAAAATGGTTAACTAAAGGCAAATCACGACTCCATCTCCATCACAAACCTTTTGAAGACCCTTCTGGCAAAAAGCCCTCTCTTTTGATCTTTGGCAATGCCCTTTTAAGTACGATATCTTCTCTTGATCAAGTCCTTTGGGACAAGCAGGCCACCCTACGGTACCGCAATTATCCTGACCACAAAACTTATCATTAAACCTTTCACACTTTCCACCAATGACTTCATACCAACCCCAGCGACAATTTTGACAAAAAGAAGCTTCTTTTTTCCTACAACTTTTACTCCAGGTCTCACATCTAATTGCTTTTCCATCAAAGTATTTTTGATGGGCCAAGCCAACTCTAAAGTCATCAGTAACCTCTCTTTCCAGGTTAGACCAAAAATAACCTCCTTTAAATAAACCATCTCTCTCAATTGAAGAATATCTAGCTAATCTGTTTTTTAAAAAACTTTTATCTTTCTTAATCTCCCACTTAATATTCTCTGAGTTTAGATTTATTAAAGGGAATGAAGACCAATGTATTTTGCCTTTTTTTAAATAATTTATAGTTAACATGAACGGTGGAACTTCTCTTTTTGAATTTTTTGCTAGTATTTTCTGATTAGAGAAGAATATTTTAAATCTCTCTACCTCTGTCACTAAGTCTTTCTTTAGGAACTTATCTTCTACATTACATTCACTATCTGTAGGAATTCTTTTGGATAAAATCTGACCAAATATTTTTTCCTTTTTTCTTTTTTTATCAACATAAGGTACTTTATAAAATAAACACTCTGAGTAAGCTTCATCACCCCCGCCACCTAAAACACTAAACTTTGCCAGCAATTGCCATGTCAAGTATGGTCTAGAGATAGGTTGATCCACATTAAAATAGTGCTGGTTAACAATACTTAACTTATGCGTATAGGCCCAATCCACATATTTTTTTGCCTCAAATACATCAGATGCTAATTCTTTCTCCTTCAAAATATCACAAGAGAAAAGGCTAAAAATTGTCATTATTAATAAAAGGGAAAACCTCATTTTAGTTTCCTCATACATCTAAAGGATATCCTAAGCTCTGAGGAAGGTAGCTTTTCTAGGGCTTTTAACTTTTTTTCAAATTTAATTTCTTCCTGTAAGTCCATCCTATTTACATCAAAGCTCAAACCGTTCCATTGAGCTCTCTTACCGAGCTCATGCCATGGTGAATCTACATTGAAATAAAAACTAGATAATTTAAGATTTTTTAGCTCGTTATATGGATTTTTCATAGCTTCAGGATATCCCCCTAAAACTTGAAAAACGCCAGTCCATGAAGATGAGTTTATCGAATGCCTTTTAAACGGCATTAAAGACAAACAATCTTTAGTAAAGACCTTTTTACAGTATTTCCTTTCAAATTTAAAATCTGGGTTATTTTTAGCCTTCCATAAAAAAGAAACTTTCTTCTTAGTCCAAGGATAAGGGCCTTTCTTAATAATTCTTTTTCTATTATTTTGGATATCTTGAGGAATATAAGTTGCAGCATCCCATATATGAGTCTGCAAAAGTTGCTTTCCCTTAAAGGAGCAATAGTCTTTCATTTCTTTCATTGTCAATCCAAAAGCTGAATCTGAAGGAATGAAATTATTAGGAATTTCAAATGGTAATCTGAGCTTTCTCTTCCATTCAGAGATATCCCTAAAAGTTACTTGAAATTTATCTATGAAAATATTCTGATTAAAATTGTTCCAAAAAAAAGTGTCTTTATCTCTAGAATATTTTCCATAGCTATAATTTCTTTGAGGTAGAAAAACTTCATTACAAGAATTTTGCATCAAAAAAACTAAGCTAGTCCTTCCAGAGACAAGTTTTAAAGCCATACTATAATTGGGCACATATTTACCTTTATGATCCCAACGAGTTATAATTTGACCAAAATACTTTTTATTGCCAACCTTAATCGGTTCTACAGAACTAAATTTAGAGGATTTACCACGCCTTTTAAAACGAACTTTTCCTTTTACTTTTTTTAAAAAGCATTCAATAAAGTCCGGATTACATCGAAAGTAACTTGGGTCAACATCATCGTAAGCGATTAGCTCTTTTTTACACTCAGTAAACTCAGCATCTGATAATTGGTCTGCTTGACCCTCCGACCAAACCTTTTGCAAAACTTCACTCGTTCTAATTAAGTCCTTCAAGTCATTGCTTCTTTCAATCCATCTTTTTGCCTCCTTATCATTGGAATATTTATTATATAAAAAATAAAACCCCATAAAAAAAGTTGGAATAAAGACAAGAAACAAAAAAAATTTCAACTTAGGTCTAAAATTTTTCATAAACAAGTAAACTAATCAGGATTCATCGAAGACTCTTTTGCTTCAATGACGCTGAAAAAAAATAGGATTATAATTTTATACAAGTAAAGGTTACTGTTCGACAATATTGAAAGTGATCTAGCAATCAACCATTTTTCATATTTTTATGAAGGAGACTTTCAATGACTGATTGGTTAGAAGATGCAAATAGTTCTAAAGACTATCAATCTGAAATCCTTTCATTTTCAACTTATTTTGAAAAATTCCAAAATAATCCAGAGAAGGAACTTCGATCTTCGTGTAAGTACCTTTTAGATATGATCAATTACTTTGGAAAAGATGATAATGATCTTTATAATCTATTTACTCTACAGCAACCAGACTCTCCTGCGGTCTTCGGTCAGCAGATACCTGAAAAATCAATTATTGAAAATCTTATAAATTTTCTCGAAGAAGGTATCAACAATAAATTTATCCTTCTTGTAGGTCCAAATGGTTCATCCAAATCAAGTATTGTAAAAAAAATAATGAAGGGTGCTGAAATTTACTCTGAATCGGAGCCTGGATCTCTCTATTCATTTAGCTGGATTTTTCCAATCGAAAATTATGTAAAAGGCTCTTTAGGTTTAGCAAATTATGTTCCTCAAGATAACCTTACTACATTTGCTCACTTAGATGATAAAGATATCTCTGCCATTATTGGTTCAGAATTGAAAGATCACCCAATTTTACTTATACCAAAAATAAGTAGACAAAAAATTATAAACGAAGTTCTCTCAAATAATCCTCAAGTACTAAAATACGTTCAAAAATCTTATCTTTATAGAGGAGACCTCTCTAAAAAAAATAAAATGATTTATGACGCCCTACTGAAAAACTTTAAAGGAAATCATCAAGAAGTTCTTAAATATATAAGAGTGGAAAGAATTAAAATTAGCAAAAGATACTCGACTAGCGCTGTTACGATAGAGCCCCAGATTCATCTAGATGCAAGAATGCAACAAATAAGTATGGACAAAAGGCTCGCCAGCTTACCTCCAAGCCTTCAATGTCTTAATTTATTCTCCCTTCAAGGAGAAATTGTCATGGCCAATAGAGGAATCCTTGAATATTCAGACTTACTAAAAAGACCTCTAGATACTTACAAATATCTTCTCATGACTATGGAAACTGGAACTATAAATATTCAAGGGATTCTGACTGAATTAGATACCTTCTTTATCGGAACCTCAAATGAGATTCACTTAGCAGCTTTCAAACAGCATCCTGATTTTAACTCATTTAAAGGACGATTTAATTTTATTAAAGTTCCATACCTTCTTAATCATTTGGAAGAAGAGAAAATTTACAAAGAACAGGTTGAAGGTTTAAAGGACAAATCTGTTTTCGAACCCCACTCCCTTGAAACCCTTTGTTTATTTTCAACTATGAGCAGACTAAGAGTATGCCAAAGCAAAAACTATTCTAACAAGAAACTTTCAAATATCGTCACTGGTTTTAACCCTTTAGAAAAATGTCTTCTGCTTAGTAAAAATATACTTCCTGAGAAACTAGATATAGAGTCTAAACAGATTCTTCGACATAGCATTGATGAGGTGAGAAACGAGTTTAAAACAGAAAATCTATATGAAGGAAAATTTGGGCTTTCGCCAAGAGATTTAAAAAATATTCTTTACCAACTATCTTCTACTTACAAAAGAGTCACCTTCATAGAAATAATAGACTTCTTAGGTAAACTGATCCTTCAAAAAAATGATTACGATTTTCTCAATATGACTCCTCAAGGTGATTTCCATAATCCAGTCAGGTTTATTTCATTACTAAAAAACCATAACCTTAACATTTTTGATTTTGAATTAAGGGAAAGCCTAGGACTAGTTGATAACCGCTCTTACGAAGATTATATAAAAAAATACATTGAAAATATTAATGCCTTTATCAAAGGAGAAAAATTAAAAAATAAAATCACAGGAAAATTCGAAGAATGCGATGTTTACTTTATAAAAGAGTTTGAAAGCAGTATTACGCTAGAAGAGGAGGCTGAAAAATTTAGGGCCCACCTAATTTCAAAATTAGGTGCTTTTGCATTAGACAATCCGAAAAAAGAAATAAAATACTCAGAAGTATTTCCTAACCTCATTCAAAAACTTCAAGAGTCTTTTAGAAAAGAGCAAAAAAATCTCATTCAAGATATTTCAAAAAACTTAGTCTTTTACGAAGCTCAAATAGACGCGGCGCAAGACAGTCATACAGAAAAGAAACGTCCCTCTAAAAATGGGCAAAACCTCTCTCAAAAAGAGATTTCTCAAATTACTGCAATTATTAGCAACCTGCAAAAAAAGTTTCAATATACCCGAGAAGGCGCTATCTCAATTTTAAAGTATGTGATAAAGGAACGTTACTAGCTTATTTCTCTTTTTGAATTGGCCACTCTTAGGAAATCTCATGCCCATCTTAGAAAAATCCTTTTCCCCAGAAAAGTATACCGCCATGTACTCCGTGGATGAGAAGTTTGATGGCTTGAGGCTCGATCAATTTATTAAGGAGTACCTACCATCCTTTTCTAGGGAAGTTATAAAGAGAAAAATCAAGTCCCTAGATGTTTGTATAATTGGTAGACCTTCTCCTCATAGACCTTCTTCAAAGGTTTACTATCAAGAAAAAGTTGAGGTTAAAATTGTAAAAACAAACCATGAAGATGAATTATGGAGAGGAAATAAACTCAAATTGGAAACTGCTCCAAAAGTTGTTTTTGAAAATGATCTTATGACCGTGGTTGGAAAACCTGCATTTATGTCTACTCACCCAACTGGGAAACACCTTTTTAATTGTGTGACGGTTTTCTTGGAATCAGAACTTAAAAGAAAAACTTACTCTGTCCATAGACTTGATAGAGAAACTTCAGGCCTCCTTATTCAAGGAAAAACACCAGAATCCTCCAGAGTCCTTACAGACTTTTTTGAACAAAGTAGAGTAAAAAAAGCGTATTTCTTCATTTCAAAAATAAAATCTAAAGAAGCCAAAAAAAATGAATTTACAGCAAGAGAAAGGCTTGATTCCACAAATGAAGGGCTCAAAAGAGTTTATATTGACTGGCATCCCTTTGATTCAACTCTTGGTAAATCTGCAGAAACTAAATTTAAAATCCTTTTCAAAAACGAAACCTATGCATTGGGTTTAGCTTTTCCCAAAACAGGTAGGCAACATCAAATTAGAGTTCATGCAATGGTTCACGGTTACCCTCTTCTAGGAGATAAGCTGTACCTGGGATCATTTAAAATGTTTCAACGTTTTAAGGACGGATTTGCAACTACTGAAGATCATGACTTAATGGAGATTCCTAGGCATGCCTTACACGCCGTTGGACTAAAGATCCCTAATCTTAAAGATGTCCCTTTTTTACACTGTCCTTTACCAAGTGACCTAGAAGATTGGATAAAAACAAATCTACCAATGCACCCGACCGACCTTGATAAACTAGTTAAAAAAGAGCTTCATGAGGCTTTCTCTTCTCCTAGTAAATAGTTTAAAACTCCCTTAACACCACTATTTTCATTTCCTTGCAGTATAACTTTAGGGTGGTACTGCATACAATCAAGATGAGATTGAATATTGCTTACCCCAACACTATTAGGGAAACATTCAAAAACACTTTCATCATTAGGAGCGTCCCCAAAAAAAAGACAATCACCTACCTCATAGCTCGGGTACTTTTTTCTTAGAAAGTATTTCATTGCCCGGCTTTTAGAAATTTCTCCCTTCCAAAAATTTAAATGCACATTTGATGAAGAAAAATTCAGTCCCTTTTCTCTCAAAAAATCTTCCACCCGTTTTTTTAAACCTTCTTTACCTTCGAATTTATAAAGGTCTATGGCCCTATCCGTTCTTCTTCCAAAAGAGTCTAGAGATAAAGAACAATCAAAAGACCTTACTAGTTCAGAAGCGACTTTTTCCAATAGAGAATAATCCTCTTCTAGTACGAGGTTTTCTTCTACCATTCTTTCATTCAAATCCCTAAAAAGTATGACCCCTCCGCCCTCACAAATGACCGAATCAATTTGGGGGAAATGGGTTAAAAAAAAGTGCCCCCAAGAAAGAGACCTTCCTGTAACAATACTTAGAGGAATTCCCTTTTTTCGAAGGAAGCTCAAAACGGACATAAAATGGTTAGAAAGAGACCCATCCAAGTCTGTCAGGGTCCCATCAAAATCTGAAAATACTATTTTTACTGTCAAGGAATTCAAAGTTAATTCATCGGGAAAGCAAGGCCCATATAAAGACCTGAATAACTATCCTTAAGGTTTAGCTTACCTTCAAGGTTAGCTGTCAAATGTCCATATCCTTTCATAGGAATCTTACCAGTGATCCCCATCGATAAATTTGCAATAGTTTCATAAGATTTTTCAGAACCATCTAAGCTAATGGCCAAAGGAATAGAAGCATAAGGAAAACCTTCATAGCCCCAAAAACTAAAGCCTTTTGAAAAAATAGGAGTTACTCCAAACACATTTTTTCTTGTATCCCCATCTTTAACGTTTTGCAAAACACCCTTCACAGAAAACCTCGGTTGCTTCATATAATCTGGGAAGAACTCATAATCTAAACCAGCAAATACTCTTCCAGAAAATCGACCTCCAGAAATCCCAATTCCCCCATCAAGAGTCATCCTAGAGTGAAGTTTCTGAGTAAACCGACCCTGAACTCCAACTCCTCCGCTAGAACTTAAATTCCCAGTCATTTCTAAAGAAACAAACTTTTTATCTATCATTAAAGGATATGAGGAAAACCCAACCCCAGAAGACAGCGCATTATAAGAAAAGAAAGTGAACAAAAATAATAACGCACCAAGAAAAAAGTTAAACAACCTCATAATACCCTCCAAATTCTCGCTATCAAGAACCAAATTTTAGGACAATATACTTCTAAAAAAATTAACACGCCTACAGTCAGAGTTAAATCCCCAAAAGTGATTATCTCTCCCTTTTTTACTAAAAATCTCTTTAGCCTATTGACGAGAAACGGGCCAAGAACTATAAAGTCTACACTATTATTGTGGTGGCCGTAGTTCAGTTGGTAGAGCGCCAGATTGTGATTCTGGTTGTCGTGGGTTCGAGTCCCATCGGCCACCCCACTATTTTTTAGTCTAAAAGTAAAACCTCTATAAAGTTAATTCCATTGAATTCCTATTTTTTAAAAGCACTCCAATAAAGTAGAAAATTTCTCTTGAAAGATATTTCCTTAAATGCACCTTGCAGAGCAGTTGGGTATTAAGAAAGGGCCATAATGACATCAAATTTAAACAATCTGACACCTTATTTTGCTCTAAATAGATTTCATTTTGGCATGATGATTGCTTTGTAGTAAATAACTAGTACCAAAAAGAAAACCTTTAAAGGAGGAAGTGAAAATGAAAAAGTCGTTACTAAAAGTTCTATCACTATTTTTTGTCCTTGGTCTTATAAGTGCTGAAACTATGGCCGATTCAGATGACATTAGATTAGGAAGACCTGGCTACGGCGGAAATGGTTGTCCGGCAGGAAGTGCTTCAGCGACACTAAGCCCAGATAGAAAAGCTCTTAGTATAATTTTCGACGAATTTATGGTTGAAGCAGGTGGAAGCACACGACGGAAAGTATCAAGAAAGTCATGTAACATTGCAATTCCTGTTCATGTTCCTCAAGGTCTAAGTGTCTCAATTATTGCTGTTGATTACAGAGGTTTTAATTCACTACCAAGAAGAGCAAGTGCAAGGTTTACTGCAGAGTACTTTTTTGCTGGAAGAAGAGGTCCTAAGTACCAAAAAACATTTAGAGGTCCAGTTGATGATGACTACACTATAACTAATAAGCTTGCTGTATCTGCTATCTCTTGGTCTAGATGTGGTGAAGATGTTAACCTTAGAGTTAACTCAAGCATGATGGTTAGAAACTCTAACAGAAGAACTGAAGCACTTTCTACAGTTGATTCAGCTGACTTCAATGCTGGCCTTATCTACAGACTTTCATGGAGGAGATGTTAATCTCTCTAGAAGTTCACACTTTTAAATTAATTTAATTATACAAAAGAGGAGCCTCCAAATTTAAGGAGGCTTCTTTTTTCAAAGTGATTTCACTTTAGGAAAGGTTATTTTTTGGCCAACAGACAAATTTTGACTAAATAAGTTGGCTCCTCTTACAAGCCATAAAGGTAACTCGAGCTTTTTAGATATAAACTCCAAGGTGTCCCCTCTTTTAACAACATAATCAAAAGACCCATGGACCTCATTTTTTTCTACAAAGGAGAGGTATTTTTGCTTATGAAAAGCTTTTCTCTTAAAAATAAACTCCTTTAGACCTTTCTCATCTAGAGGAAGAATGATTCTTTGTCCAACTTGCAACCTTTTAGGATTTATCCAACCATTAAGGACTAAAACGCTATTTAACGGCGCTCCAGACCAATCTGAAAAGTGACCTAGTGTCTCTCCAAGCTCAAGAAAAAATTCATAGGTTTTCCTTCCCACCTTCTTGGTTCTAAAGTCAAAATAACTTTCCATTGTATTCAGAGAGTATAGCCCCCCAAGTTTTTTTGATGATCTTTGATCTAATATTTGTTCACCTTTAAAAACTTCATCCATTGTCATAAGCCTAAAATTCTTATTCGCTCCCACCCCACGAACCGTAGGTACTTTGCTTTTTCTCAATTTAATCTCTTGTCCTGGAAAAAGAATATCGTAGGAAGAGAGGTTATTAATTTGCATAAGCTCTGCCATGTCTTTTTTGTGTAGTTTAGATATAGAATAAAGACTCTCTCCACTCCTAACAATATGGTTTGTAGCAACTTTCTTTCTTAAATTAAAGGTAGGCTTTATTTTTTCTAACTTTAGCCTAAGCTGGCCTAATAAGATGTCATCTTTTTTTGGAATTTTTAAATTATAGCCACTTGGTATTTTGTAATTTCTTCTAAATACATGAGGCCTTATCCTAGGGTTCAGAAACTGTAATTTCCTAAGACCTACACCTAAAACTTTAGAAAGGTGCCTGACCTTAATAGTATTTGGTAATTTGATTTCGGAAACCTCTTCCAAAGCCAACTTCACCTGAGGACCAAAATACCTTTCTGGTTTTTTTGAAACCTCAACAACGGCCATAAATGAAGCGTAAAAGTTTTTTGATGCAAATCCAAAGCGTCTTCCCTGGTATTTTTTTACAATTTCTCCTATATCAGTTGTATTCAATTGCTTAATGGCCCTCAAAAGACTTCTTGCTCCATGATTATAAGCAGTAATAGCGAGAGGCCAAGCTCCTAGTTTTTTAAAATTTGTTTTTAAAAGCCTCCCAGCAGCCCTGGTAGAAAGATATGGATCTCTCCTCTCATCGATTAAATAATTCATTTTCATTTTGTACAGTCTTGCGGTACTTCTCATAAACTGCCACATACCAGCAGCTCCCACCTTTGAATATGCAAGAAAATTAAAAGAACTCTCTACATGAGGCAAGTAAGCCAACTCTTCAGGGATCCCTTGGGCGGAAAACTCTTTTCTTATGTAGTCTAAATAATAATACGACCTTCCCAGTCCTTCATAATATCGGTCCCTCATTCCTCGCTGAAACCTTACTCTTCGACTCATCATCCTCAATTTTTCAAGAGCAGGTCTACCAATCGACTCATAAAACTTTTTTTCATCCTCTAAAAGGTTTTGCGCTTTTTTAAACACTATATTTATCATCAATTTGCGCAACTTTGATTTCTCTTTTTTAACAAACCGGACTCTTCCTCTTCTAGACATCCCCTCTATATTGATTTTTTTGTAAATTACCGATAAATCTTCACTGTCATGAATATAACCTTCATTGCTTGAAATTTTGACAAATACCTTTTTCCAAAATTCGATCCTTACTCTCATTTCTTGATCAATAGGAAAATGGGGACTTGAACCAGAGGACGCAGTGCACGAAAAAGATAAAGTTAGACAAAAGAAAAAAAGAAAAATCATTTTCTTCATAAAAACCCACGTTTTATTTAAGTTTCTTCCCTTATATTCTTATTTTAATTCAAAAAAGAGTCAAAGATCAATTCACAAAATAATACAAGGCGTCTACCAAAAGAGACTAAAAGCAAGGTATGTCTTATATAAAAGGAGAAATAGACCATGAGTATAAAATTTCTTGTTGCAGTTATGGGAGTAATTCTTTTATCACTCTATGCTTTTTTGAAAATGTACAGACCGAAAGAAGAACTCCAAATGGCCCTTGAAGCGGACTACATTGAAAGTTTAAAAAAGTATTACTCCAACAAAGATATGAAAATCCAAAAGCATATATTTGACGTTGGAACAAAGTATGGAGCTGCTTTAGGAATGACAAAAGAAAATACTCTTAAAATGATTCAAAAAGACTTAGGGCAATAAAAAAGGGCTCCAAAACTATAACTTCTCTCCAATGCAAAAAATGATATAATGTTGAGAGTAACTCAATCCTGGAAGAAGTATTGTGAAACAGATCCTCATCGCTTTATGTCTAGTAGGACTCCTAACAACATCATGCAAGCCTACACAATTAGGGTCTAAGGTTAACCCAATAGCGATCTACTTTACTCCTTCAGTAGATGCGCAAGTCATTGAAGAAAACTCAAGAACCTTTATAAAGTACCTGGAAAAACATACAAATCTTTCTTTTAAGGCACATATTCCTTCTGACTACTTCACTGTTATTGAAGCACTTGGCTCAAAAAGAGCTGATATTTGCATCATGAACTCCTTTGGATACCTCTTGGCCAACCAAAAGTTTGGAGCAAAAGCCAAGCTTAAAGTGATAAGAAGAGGTAAGGACTACTACAGAGGCCAAATCATAGCCCACATTGACAGTAAAATAGAAACAATTAGGGATATTGAAGGGAAAAAATTTGCTTTTACAAACCCTGCTTCAACATCGGGCTTCCTTTTTCCTCTTAAAATTTTAGTGGATAATAAAGTGACTCCAAAAAGCACTACTTATGCAAAAAGTCATTCGGGAGTTGTGAAAATGATCTATAATAAAAAAGTAGATGCTGGAGCAACTTTTTACTCAAGCCCATCAGGAGATGGCACTATCAGAGATGCTAGGGTTCTCATAAAAGAGAAACATCCGGATGTTGTTGAGCAAATAAAAATTATAGAAATTACAGAAAATATTCCCAATGATCCATTCGTGTTTAGAAAAAACTTTCCAGAAAACTTAGAGAAAAAGTTTGTAATGGCACTAAAAAAGTTCCTTCAAACTAAAAATGGAAAAAAAGCTTTTGAAAATATTTATGGAGTAACAGGTGTAGTTAATGCTGAAGATGCAAATTATAATGCTCTCAGAGACCTTATAAAAAAAGTCAATATAGACATTAAAAAGCTCATCAATTAGCCGCCGCATTAAATCTTTACTTTTATTCTTTCAATTCTATCCATTACAATTTATAACACGGCAAAACTTAGCGTTCTGAAAGCTATTAACCAGATATAAATTAATTTAAACTTAAAAAAATAAGCTATGGAAAAACAAAACTTTGAACAACTTTACAAAAAATTGAAAGAAGAGAGGTCAGAAACGACTCTCAAAGACCTTGAGGTTCATCAGAAAAGAAGGGCCATTATCTTAGTTTCGGAAACTATAGATATAGTCAAAGTTGGAACTCATATTGCCCTTGATGATAAAGCTATCATTGAAACCTGGTTGGAACAAAAATTAGTTCAAAACCTTGAAGACCATGAATTTGAAAAGTTAAAATCAATGGACAATAAAATGGTTTCATTTATAATAATCCAACCTTTTGTCTTAATTCAGTTGTATTCGACTAAACATTAATAGAGGACAAGCAATTGCAAAAACCAATAATACTTCTGTTCGCTTTTTGTTTTATTTTTACCTCATGCAAAGATCGCCCTGCAAAAGGCTTGGGTCTCACACCAGAGAATAAGTTTTTTCCTTGTCCTAAAACACCGAACTGTGTTTCAAGCTTTGAGAACCCAAATGATGAAGAACACTTCATTAGCCCAATTAAATTTTTTGGTGGAAAAGAAGCAACAATCAAAAAGCTCGAAAAGCTCATTGGAGCAAACCCTAACGCAAAAATTGTTGAGAAAAAAGAAAACTATCTGAGAGCAGAATATACATCTTCAATTTTTAAATTTGTGGATGATATTCAGTTCTACTTTGGGCAAGAAAGTACCATTCACGTAAGATCTGCTTCAAGAGTCGGACGTAGGGACTTTGGGAAAAATAGAGAAAGAGTTAGGGAAATAGAATTTGCACTCCAACAAAGCGCAAATTAAAAATTAGGAATTCAGTCTCAAAGAAATAATAAATTGGGTATTTTCCGCTTCTGGATTCAACCTAAAAACGCCTCCATGTTCCTCTACAATTCCTTTGCACACACTTAAGCCTAGACCAATCGCAGATTCACCTTTTTCCATCTCGTGAGTTGTAAAGAAAGGAATCATAATTTTACTTTGTATTTCTTTAGGTATTCCCTCACCACTATCAGTGAAATAAATAGTTAATTGATTATCATTTATTTCAAAATTAATTTTTATCCATCTTTCTTCTAAATTCTTAATGGCTTCCATTGAGTTTTTTATTAAATTAAAGAAGACTTGAATAAACATTCCCTCTCTTCCTTTAATAAAAACATCTGATTTAAGGTTCTGAGAAATAAAACTTATCCCCAAATCACTCAGAGTTGTTTGGCATATAGATAAAGTCGTCTGAAGTACACTTTGAATAGAAAGGTCTTGAACCTCTTCTCCCCCTCCCTCTTTTGCGAAAGCACTTAGTCCCCTAACGACACTTTCAACTCTAAGAACTGACTGAAAAATATTATCCAAACCAACAAGAATTTTCTCTTTTGAAGAACCTTTTTCTACAGAATTATTTAACAATTGAACCCAACCAAGAATAATAGTTAGAGGGTTGTTAATTTCGTGTGCAACACTTCCTGCCATGTCTACAAGGGTTCCCATCCGAGCATGCTCTATAGATTCCTGCCTCTTTTTTTCCAAGTCTTCGTTTAGCCTCTTTATTGTCAAGTGAGTTCTTATTCTTGCCCAAGTAACCTTAAAATCTATCGGCTTTGTAATATAATCATTGGCCCCCTTATCAAAAGCACTCACAATATTACTACTTTCCAATTGAGCTGTAGTCATAATCACAGGTAATTCAATAGCGCTATGTTTTTTTCTGACGAAGTCCAATATTTCTAAACCGGTAATTTCAGGCATTACGAGGTCTAGAAGAACTAAGTCAAAAGTATGAGATTTTAAAAGCTCTAAGGCTTCCTTTGGATTAGTTGTGATTGTTGTTTTGAAGCCCTTCTTTTGAAGTCTTATCTCAAGAACTTTAAGGTTAATTTCATTATCATCTACAAGAAGAGCTCTTTGTCCAAGAAACTCTTGATACCCTAATGAACTTCCACCTGAATAAGAATCGTCTCCATTTTCTCTATTCATTTATTACTTTTCTCGCTTCAGACAATCTCAAACTACGAACACCTCTTCGGTGTTAAAAAATATAACCTTACAAATGAAAATTATTTTAAATGGATCTAAATTCTTTCGAAAGAGTTTGAAGCTAAGTACAGCTTCTTATTTTCCAAATAAGATTTATAGTGACTACCGAAGTTTGTAGACTCCTCTGAGGTTAAATCTCTTTCCCTTCTTCCTGGAACCCCTCTTATGAAACTATTGGGAGGATACTTTTTTCCAGGAGGAATCAAACTTCCTGCAGCAACTAAAGAGTTTGCTCCAATAACAGCACCATCCATAATAGTAGAGCCCATTCCTATTAAGCAGTTGTTTCCTACTACACATCCATGCAAGGTCACTCTATGCCCAACAGTTACTTCCTTACCAATTATTAAGGGAAAACCAGAAGAAACGTGCAGCATTGAAAAATCTTGAATATTTGTTCTATCACCAACTTGAATTTGATCAACATCCCCTCTGACAATTGAATTAAACCAAATACTGACATCATCACCTATTATTGCATTACCAATTACCTTGGAATCAGGCGCAAAGAAACAGCCCTCTCCAATGCTAGGAATATAATGGCCAAGTTTATAAATAGACATAATGACAGCTGAGAGTGAATTCCCCCATCAAGTTATTTCCAAGGAAGCTTAGCAACATACGCCGATATATCGCTTATATCTTGTGGGCTAAGGTTTTTAACGTAAGGCATCATAACTTTGTTAACTCTTATACCCTTTTGAATGTTAACTACCTGCTCTTCAAGATACCAAGCATATTGACCAGCAATTTTGGGTGCTTTTTGCGCAGGCTTCCCTTCACCATACTTGCCATGGCAGACAATACATTTTGCGTAGAGTTTCTTTCCATTTTTGAGCTCTTCTGTATCAAGTACAACAACAGCTCCAGTGGCTACTGGAGCCTGAGCAACAGCTTTCTTTTTCTTTTTTACAGGGTTTATAGCAGCTTTAAACTTTTTCCAATCCTTCTCTTCTTCAACATAATTAAATCTCTTATTGGAAACAGCCTCTTCTTTAAACTTTCTTAAGCTTAGAATACCTATCAAACTTATCACAGAGATAGCAAAAACAATTAACCTGGTCATGGATTCTCCCCGCCCAATTTTAGTGAAGTAACGATGCTCTCAAAAGCCCAAGAAAACGATCTTTACGGGTCAGATTATAATTTATTGCCGTATAAAAGGCAACAAATGGTTGATAACTCTGCCCTTCAAATAAACTCTTTAACAAATAATATTGCGTTCCCAATCAGATACTGACAAAAAAGTCTCAACTATTCCCCTATGACTTTCTGCTAAAAAGCCCTCCTTAACCAAGTGGTCCAAATGAAGAAGCAAGTTATCAAAAAAGCCATTCAAATTTAAAATATGTACTGGTTTTTTATGAATGTCTAACTGGTTCCACGTCAGAACCTCGAAAAACTCATCCAAAGTTCCAAACCCTCCTGGCAAAGCTAAAAATAAGTCTGAATAATCATAAATAGCTTTTTTCCTTTCGTGCATATCATCTACTTTAATGAGCTTACTCAAGCCTGTGTGGGCCACCTCCAATTCTAAAATCTGCTTTGGAATGACACCGATAACATTACCACCATTTTTTATTACAGAATCTGCAATTGCACCCATCAAACCTATTTTTGCACCGCCATAAACCAAACCTATGCTTAGTTCAGCAAGCCTACGACCTAATGAGACTGCTAACTCTGTATAAGAACCACTTGCACCATTTTTAGACCCACAAAAAACCCCTACTCTATTAAAACGATTTCCCAAAAGGCCCTCCACTTATAATTCTTTAAAGCGTGAAATTAATTGTTTTCTTTCCAGCTTACCTTTCTCACATTCAGACCTACTCAAAAGAAAAAAGTACTCTTGATTGCCCTTTTTCCCCTGGATTGAAGACGGTAAAAAATTTTCTATATAAATTCTTCTTTCAAAACACCAATCAAAAAGCTCAAGTAAAACCTCTAACCTAACACCAGGATCTTTTACGACTCCCTTTTTTCCCACCTTATCCAGACCTGCCTCAAATTGGGGTTTGACAAGTACAAGCACTCTTCCCTCTTCGTGAAGAAGTTTGAACACCTCTTCTAAAACCAGCTTCAAAGAGATAAATGATAAATCAACAACACAGAAATCAACCTTCTCAGGGAGGTCTAAGCCGTTTTTAATATTTATTCCTTCATAATTAATAACTCTTTTATCTTCTCGAAGCTCATTGGCCAGCTGGTCCTTCCCAACATCAATGGCATAAACTTTTTTTGCTCCCCTTCTCAAAACAACATCAGTAAACCCTCCAGTAGATGCTCCAACATCAGCGATTAACCGATCTTTCAAATTCAACTTCATTTGCTCTAAAACACCCTCTAATTTATCTCCACCTCTTCCAACGAAGGTTTTTTCTTTTTTTACCTCGATTTCTTCCGTATCTACTAAGAAACCTGGCTTTTCAACTTTTTGTCCTTTATAAAAAACAACCCCTTCCTTTATAAGAAGCCTTGATTGAGACCTAGTTGTTGCATACTTGAGTTTTACAAGAACAATATCGATTCTTTCATTCATAAGAAAAATTAAATTATTTTGGGTTGGATAGATATCTCAATTTGCTGATCTTTACCTTTTTCGTAGGTGACTTTCTTTATCTCCCCAAGACCCACAGAAAAAGTCTCACTAGATTTGGGCTGAAAGATCTCACCGGACTTCAAATTTAACTTTGCAGTTACTACAACCTTTTTACTCGGCCCATAGACCTCACCAGGTTCTAGAAATTTCAACTCTAAGGTCAGTACCATCCCATGGTTTAAAGAAATATTTTTTCTTTGCCCAACACTCACCTCTTCTCTTGAATAAACTTCACTTACCAAAGTCAAACTTTTATCCAAGCCTCTCTTGTGAACAACCCCCAAGTTAAGCGTCAGACTACCAAATGATAAGGAAGAGAATAAAAAACAACAAAAGAAAAAGCTCAGCTGAACTAGCAATTTAGGCTTTAATATTATTTTCATAACTACATACTTTTTAATGAGGTACCCACTATTTCAATGCCCCCAAAAGCTTTTAACACCTAACCTAAGTTTATTCATTTTATCTCGTAAGAACAACTCAATATTTTTTTGACTTCTCCACAAAGAAAAACATCTTTATATTCCTTGGTGAATTCAATAGTTAGGTCACCACCTCTCATTACAACATCTACTTGATTTTCCCAACCATAGCGCTTTGACAAAGCAATCGCTGTAGCCGTTGCTCCAGTGCCGCACGAAAGTGTCTCACCCTCAACACCTCTCTCAAAGGTTCTTAAATTAACTAGGGCTTCTCCTTTTTTCTCGTAAAAATTAACATTACACCCTTCAGGAAAAAGCGGATCTCTTCTTATAATTTCACCCCATCTTTGAATATCAAAGGACTCAAGGTTCTCCACTTCAAAAACACAATGAGGCACGCCAGTATTTAAATAAAACCCAAAAGAAAACTTATTAAACTTACCAAGATCCTTTTTCCCTATATCAAAAAGCTCAGTCATTTGAACCTTGACTGACCCGCCTTCTTCAATAAAGCCATTATAAACTCCGTTAAGAGTCTCAACTCTGTAACACTTATCAATAGGAATCTTTACTTCAAAGTAAGCATAATGGCAGATGGCCCTTAAGCCATTTCCACACATTTCTACTTCTGTTCCATCAGCATTAATAGTTCTCATTTTAAAATCAAAATCTTGAGACTCCTCAAGAAGAATCACTCCATCTGTCGAAAAGCCATTTTCTTTCGCGCAAAGCTGCCCAACCAAAGAGTTCTTTATCAATTTTTCTAGAGGAAAAACTCTCTTGCGGTTATCAAATAAAATGAAGCTGTTTCCAGTTGCTTCATACTTAAAAAGCTTTATTTTCAAGGACATAAGGAGGTTCCTGTCATCTAAAAAAAGGCCTGGTTTTTTATTGCCAATAATTGAGGTTAAAGATATAACAGAGCCCCTTTGAGAATAAAAGGAACTTTGACAGATTTGGGACCATAGCTCAGTTGGTTAGAGCTCCCGGCTCATAACCGGGCGGTCGAAGGTTCAAATCCTTCTGGTCCCACCACTTTCTTTCAAACAAGTCGCCTCAACCCATTGCATTAAAGAAATTAGGAAAAGACTTCCTTACATGGGAGGCATTCGTTACTTCACCACCGTTGTTCATTTTCATAAAAAGATAGCTTACCATTACCATCCTGTGGTCCTCTGGTGGATCATGCCTTAAAAACTTTCTAAGATGTTCTTTACTTAATTTTTCCCCACGAATTTCAAGTCTATCGAGTTCATTATTGTATGAGTAATCAATACCAAAAGCTTTGAAGAGGCGCTCAATTTCAAAAACTCTATCGCTTTCTTTATGACGCAAAACTTTAATATTTGTCAGGCAAGAAACTCCATCGACGTATGAACATAAAAATGCAAGAGTGGGGACTAAATCTGGGCAATCCGAACAATCATAATTTAAAGGTTTAAGGCTTTCAGCCACTCTAAGCTTAAGTCCGCCGCCTTCTTCCCAATACAAATCCGCACCCATTTTTTTTAAAATGCTTATAAAACAAGCATCCGCCTGAAAAATATCTAAAGACGAACAGTTCTCTATAAAAACCTCTCCAGTTACTGCTCCTAAAGCCAAGGGATAAGATAATGAGCTGAAGTCTACAGGAACACAAAATGAACTTTTTCCTAACCTTAATTCTTTAATTAAACCCAAAGTCATTTCATAATAACTCTTTGAGGATTTCAAATTTACTAGCTCAAACTCAAATTCCTCAAAATCCCATAAGGACATGGCCAAAGCGGAAGCAAACTGAGTCGACCTCTCACAATCTATTGATAATTTCCTCTCGTTAAAGTCGAGAGGCCCCTTAACCTCGATATCAAAGCCACCAGAGCTTTCCTTTTCAGTTATATCCGCTCCCAATAAAGTAAGAGAGTTGATTAACTCTTCCATAGGTCTAATTCTCATCTTACCTTGAGGTTTTAAAACATATTGTTTTCTTCCACGAGCAAGAAATGGCAGTATAAACCGGTTTGTAGTGCCACCATCTCCAGTTTCTAGGTAGATCGTATCTGAATCATTATTGTTTTCACATTCTGGAAAAGAATTTAATACTTTAACAGTGCCCATGGGTCCTTTCAAAAATTTAATTCCAACTTTTTCAAGGCAGTTTATTAAGTTCGAAACATCCGTTGACTCTGGAAGGCCTTCAATAGTTACAACACTGGGACTAAGAGATGCCAAAATCAAAATTCTATTGGCATAAGATTTTGATGTTGGAATTAAAATGCTCTTAGAAAAATGCCCTGGTTTTACAATGACTTTATTCTTAGAATCCAACATAATTCTCCTTGAAAAAACTGTCGAGTTTCGATTTTATCGTCTCAAAATCACAAACGAGTAAATAAGGAATTCTTTTTTCATTGATAAAAACCAATTCAATTTCTTTTTCACTAATGACTTTTTTATCCCGCTTTACAAAACCCATTACATCATTAACAAAAGTGGAAGAATCTTTAAGAACATTGCCCCAGGGGGCCTTACCAAAAGATAAATTTAACGCCCTCATCATATCATCGCAATCTTTGATTAAATCTTGTCTTTCAAAGATATGAAATAATAACTGCATTCCCCAATAAACAGCTTCTCCATGAGAAATAGGATACATCTTTTCAAATGCATGACCGAAAGTATGACCTAAGTTTAAATATTTTCTAGGACCTTTCTCTTTAAAATCTTCTTCTACTAGACGACTTTTATAATTTGCACAGAGGTGAATTATTTCACTAATTTTAAATTTTGAGTTTAAAAGGGATTCCTTTATTTTTATATCTAGGAAACTATATTTTAGAACTTCTCCAAAACCATTCAAAAACTCTTCTTTAGGAAGAGTTTCAAGAAAAAAAGGATTAAGCCAAATATGGTCAGGCATATGGAAAGCACCAATTAGATTTTTCCCGGACTTTGAATTTATGCCCGTCTTACCTCCAATAGAAGCATCAACCATTGAAAGGAGAGTTGTAGGTATGACACTCCATGAAAGTCCTCTCAAGAGAGAAGATGCAATAAAGCCTGAGATATCACTAATGGCTCCTCCACCACACGCAATGACATGATAATTTCTATGAATTCCTTCTCTTAATATCTCTTCAACAATATTTTCATAAATATGAAAACTCTTTGCTTTCTCACCTCTGGGTATTGTTTTCAAAATCACTTTCTTATTTGTAGCCTTACCAAGGTCTTGAAGATTCAAATGATCTTTATAAAGACTCAATACAAACTCATCAATCAAAAAAATGATACCATCAACTTTAAGACCTTCGATCTTTATACTTAAAGACTCAAAGTCTACAACTTCTATTAGCTGTTTCATCGATCGTATGCCCTCTGTCTCAAAAAGTGGTCTGCCAATACAACTTTGGTCATCGCCTCAATAACAGGTATAGCTCTTGGTAAAATGCAAGGATCATGTCGGCCCTCTTTAGCTTTTTCTCCAATCGTCGAAGTTGGTTTAAAGGTTACTTGAAGTGTAATTCTTTCTCCATTTGAAATACCACCTTCAATGCCACCGAAATGACCAGAGCTTGAAGAAACCACACTTCCTGGTAAATCTGCCATTTTTTCACCAAGCCCAAAGGAAAATGAGGTAACTGCACCTATTGACATGAGTGCTTTTGCAAAGTCAGCTTTTAATTTATCGAATGCTGGCTCACCCAAGGCTTCCGGACATCCATCAATAATTATGGATACCCTCCCACCAACAGACTCACCCTCTTTTTTCAACCCCAATAAAAACTGTTTAATTTCATCCCACTTTTCTCTTTCGGGATATGAGTATTCTCCCAAGTCTTTAGGTAACTTTTCTGGGAAAGCTTCATCCAATGAAAAAGGCCCTATTTTACTTATAAAAGCTCTTATTTCCACTTTAGGGATAACTAGGCTTGCAAAGTAACCTGCAATAACTCGAGATAAAGTTTCCCTCCCCGAGCTCCTTCCTCCTCCTCGGTGATCACGGAAGCCATATTTCATATTTGTCGTTTTATCGGCATGCCCGGGTCTGTAGGATTCCTTTAACTTATCATAGTCCTGGCTTCTTTGATTTTGATTTTTAACTATAGCCGCGATGGGTGTTCCCAATGTTTTTCCTTCAAAAATTCCAGAAAGAATTTCTGGGTTGTCAGACTCCCTCCTTGAAGTCGTTCCCGGAATTTTGCCAGGAGCTCTTCTATCAAGTTCCTTTTGCAAATCTTCCATAGAAAAATCTAAACCAGCTGGTACACCATCAACAACAACGCCGATTGCCATTCCATGTGACTCTCCAAAAGTTGTCATTGAAAACATCTTGCCAAAATGGTTACCACGCATGTTAAATCCTTTAAAAATCAAAACATTGGCTTCTTTCTCTAGGGTTTTACTGGAGCGATGCCCTAAAGTAAACCTCGAATCAGGTAAAAATAATGCAAAACACAGATATTCCAAACCTTTTAGAGTTACAGAAAATTGAGAATAAAATTCATGAAAGAAATCATAATATTGAGTCTCATAAAAAACGTATCGATTACATAAATATTCAGATCGATAAACGAAAAGAACTTCTTAGTAAAAATGAAGAAGACTTGGAAACACAAAAAACAGAACTCAAACATAAAGAAAAAATGTTGTTTAACTTAGAGGAAAAAAAGAAAAAATCTGACGAACACTACAAAATGGCAAAGTCTCAAGCACAAGTTGAAGCTTTAGAAAAAGAGTTAAAGGATCTAACACCATCAATTGAAAATCTAGAAAATGAAATACTTGAACTTTTAGATGGCATTGATGAATGCGAAATTAAGATTAAAGATGGTCAAAACTTTCTTAAGGGATCCAAAGAGACAAAAGAAGAAATAGAGAAAGAGGTTAATGAAGATATTTATGATGATGAACACGCTATTTCAGTTTTTCAAAAAAAAGAGGATACCTATCTTGAACTCCTCTCTTCTGAAGCAAAGGGTTTATTTGAAGGCTTAAAAAAACGTTATAAATCCACAGAATTTATTACTAATATTGAAAACGGAAAATGCAAAGGATGCTTTTATATGCTTCCTTCGCATCTCGTTGAATCAATTTACAGAGGTATCAATATTGAATGCTGCCCTTCATGCCAGCGCATTTTAACTCCTGGCCTCGACTGACTTTGGGTTCACTTTGAAAAATCTCCCAAAAATTCTTTTAAAAAAAGAAACAAATTTGTCATAAGAAAAATACAAACATGGAATAAATAAAAGGGTGATCATTGTCGAAAATAAAAGCCCATAAGCAAAACTTAAGGCCATAGGTTTCAAAAATGGATCCCCTGCAGGACCTCCTAATAGCCCAGCATGAGCAATAGGAAATAAACCAGCAACAGTTGTAAAGGTTGTCAAAATAACAGGCCTAAAGCGCGAAACACTCGCAGTTAAGATTGCTTCTTTAATGTCAGAAATATCCTCTCTTCTCTTATTGATGAAATTGACCAAAACAATTGAGTCGTTAACGACAATTCCAACAAGTCCAATGACACCCATTAAAGCCATAAAACCCAGAGGATCTCCAAAAGCCTTAAAAGTAAAAACAACACCTGTAAGTCCTAAAGGAATTGCGGCCATAATAACAAACG
>CEUM01049357.1_pt1 | contig 34788 bp, 27 predicted proteins | sample 356421 | NCBI WGS metagenome assembly CEUM01 (sample SAMEA2622716, study PRJEB7988) | marine metagenome | biome: marine biome (ENVO:00000447); feature: surface water layer (ENVO:00002042); material: "saline water (ENVO:00002010), including plankton (ENVO:xxxxxxxx)" | depth 5 m
CGAGCGGTGGGTGGACGAGGACGAGACGGAGGCGGAGGCGGGGACGCGCGCGACGTCCGAGGCGGCGGCGGCGAGGGAGGCGGAGACCGAAGGGTCGTTCGCGGTCGCGCTCGGGACGCTCGTGGGGGGTTCGGCGACGTGTTATGGGTTGGGGAGCGTTCTGGGGATCGATCTGCGAGGTCCCGAGAGCGTGGTCACGGCGATCGGGGTGTTGGCGGTGATCATCACGGTGCACGAGTGCGGGCACTTTTTCGCTGCGCGGGCGCGGGGGATACACGTGAATCAGTTCGCGGTCGGGTTCGGGCCTAATCTCTTCACCTATCGCGGACCAGAGGTTGAGTACAGTCTGAAGGCGATTCCGCTCGGGGGATACGTGGCGTTTCCGGATGATGATGAGGATTGTCCGTATCCGGAGGACGACCCGGATTTGTTGCGCAACAGGCCCACCGGCGACCGCGCCTTGGTCGTGTCCGCGGGCATCATCGCGAACGTCATCTTCGCTTTCGGGATTTTATACAACCAAGTCACGACGATCGGATTTGCCGAGCAAACGTACGAGCCGGGGGTCGTCGTCAAGGCGTTCACGAATGGGTCGGCGGCAAAGGAGGCGGGTATCGAGGTCGGCGACATCATATTATCCGTGGATGGCGACACGTTACTGGCGAAGAGTGAATCGGTGAGTAAGGTGGTGAACACGGTGAAAGAGTCTCCGAATGAACTCGTGAAATTTGAGCTCATGCGTCTCAATGCGAGCGGCGCTCCCGAGGTGAAGGTGGTCGAGGTGCGTCCGAGCGCTGGTCCGGGAGGCAACGGCAAGGTGGGCGTCAAGCTCGCGTCAAACTCGAGTGTAGCGAAACACATCGCCAACAACCCTTTCGAAGCCGCTTTCTTATCTGGCAAAGAGTTCTCTCGACTCACAGCGCTGGTGTGGAACAGTCTCACGGGGTTATTCTTCAACTTTAACGAGAACAAGGAGCAAGTGAGTGGTCCGATTGCCATCGTCGCCACCGGTGCCGAAGTGATGCGCAATGAAGTCAGTGGTCTCTACCAATTCGCCGCTGTCATCAACATCAACCTCGCCATCGTGAACTTGCTTCCGTTACCCGCCTTGGATGGAGGATTTTTACTCTTCATCGTCATCGAGGCGTTGCGAGGCGGTAAGAAGATTCCAGTCGAGATCGAGCAGGGCATCACGGGCGCGGGCGTGTTGTTTTTGTTCGTCTCGGGCGCTTCGCTCATCCTTCGCGACACCATTAATTTGATCCCGCATTAGTTTCGCACGGCTCGCTGTCGTATAATAGCCATGTAATATCTTGCGCGTACTTTCCGAGTCGTACAGGCCACGAGACGTGTGTCAATGTATGTTCAACGCAATTGCTTTGCTTTTTTGTTGCATTACTCATCTACTAAAAAATTATCGTTCGCTATCGTTGTTTAAGCCATTGAACCAATCAAAGGTAAATGTTGCCCGCACGCTCCTTGAACTTCATCTCGCGAGAGTCACGCTTGTCAACGCCCTCCGCAATCTCGCGCTCGCGCTTGACCGTGTACAACTGCGCAACCTTGGTCTTCAAGATGCCGAAGTGGTGCGGCTTGAACTCCTTGCGAGTGCTTTGACGCATGCGCAGTTGGAACAACATCTTCTTACTCTTCGTCACCTCCTCCAAAATTTGCTCGTTGGACAAATTCTTGAAGTCCTTCACCGAGGTCGGCTTGAGTCCCGTGAATTCATCCGCCGCCGCGGCGTCGCCCTCAGCGCGAACAACCACAGACGCGCGCTTTTGCGTGCGAGCGCTCGCAACAGAAACCTATTCATTCGCGCGTGCGTTCACACATCACCGCATCCGTCAGTCTTTCAATTCCTCTCTTTGCGCGCGCTCGCCTCTCCTCGCCGTCTGCCTGTCTCCTCTTTCAGGGTTTCGCCCCTTTGCCCACGCATCATCGCGCGCGTTCCCACGCCTCTCGCGACGCCTCCGCGCGCGCGATCGCGACCGAACGACGTTTCGATTTCTTTCCCAACGCGCGCCGACCGGACCGCGCTCTCACCGACCCTCCCATCCCCGCGCGTCGCCGTCCATTCACCCCCATCGCCGTCGCCACCCACCGCGACGCGTGGGTCGCCTCCATCCGCCCGACTCGACCGCTCCCCCCCCCTCGCGCGCGTCGAAAGGAACGGCATCGAACCGAATCGAAATTCACCGCGTCGCCTCGTCGCCGCGCACCTTCAAGCATCGTCCGCTCATCGCGGAGGAGGCCGACATCGCGAACATGGCGAACGGCGGCTCTCGTGTGACGTCGCGAGGACGCGACGACGAGGGCTCTCGCTCGGCCGGACATCTGGACACGTTTGTTTTATTTTTTGACGCGTTCGAGTCGGATAAGGACGTATTCGAGGTATTTTGTACTCCATCGAGGGAAAACCTCGCGCGGTCGAGGGGGGGGTGGGGTCATTTTATATCTAAAGTTAGGACAAACAGTACGTATACAGTTACGTGTGTACGCCAGCGCGCGCCCAGGGTGGTCGTCGTCGCGGTCCCGCGTCGTTCCCGGCTGTTCATCCGATGATGGGGCGGCGCGTCGGCGTCTGTCCGCCACAATACGTCCGTCTCGAGATGTCCGCGTTCCTCGGATCCACGACCAAGCTCAACGTCGCCGCGAAGCCGCGCGCGACGGTCGCGCGCCGCGCCACCTCCACGCGCGCGAGCACCAACCCGGTGGACAAGTTCGACAAGAACTCCGTCGTCGTGAGCCCGTCCATCCTCTCGGCGAACTTTGCCAAGCTCGGCGAGGAGATCCAGGCGATCGATAAGGCTGGCGCGGAGTGGGTGCACGTCGACGTCATGGACGGTCGATTCGTGCCGAACATCACCATCGGTCCGTTGGTCGTCGACGCGATTCGCCCGGTGACTGAGAAGCCGCTCGACTGTCACTTGATGATCGTCGAGCCGGAGCTTCGCGTGGCGGACTTTGCCAAGGCTGGTGCGGATATCATCTCCGTCCACGCTGAAGGTGCGGCGACGATTCACTTGCACCGCACGATCAACCAAATTAAGGATCTCGGTTGCAAGGCTGGCGTCGTGCTCAACCCGGCGACGCCGGTGAGCGTGCTCGACTACATCATCGAGGAAGTCGATTTGATCCTCGTCATGTCCGTCAACCCGGGCTTCGGCGGTCAATCCTTCATCGAGTCCCAAGTCGAAAAGATCGCGAAGATCAAGGCCATGTGCGACGCCAAGGGCGTGAACCCGTGGATCGAAGTCGATGGTGGCGTTTCCCCGAAGAATGCGTACAAGGTCATCGAGGCGGGCGCGAACGCGCTCGTCGCGGGCAGCGCCGTGTTCAACTCTCCGGACTACGCCGAGGCCATCGCGGGCATCAAGGCCTCCAAGCGCCCGGGTGCGTAAATCGCGACGTCTAGTCGTCGATCGACTCGCTCAGCGTCTTCCTATTTCTTTTTTATACAAAAGCACTTTGATATTGTGAACCGGCGAAGCGAGCCAGTTGCTCGGAGCCCTCGTCAAAACTCGGCGCGCGCGCGACCCGATCGAAGGCGCGTGTCATGCGCGGCGCGTTCGTGCGCGCGCTCAGACAGGCGGCGGCGTCGACGTCCGAGTCGACGTCGCGCGCCCCGACCGCCGTTCGAGCGGCGCTCTTCGCCACCGACGCGTCTGCGGTGGATTTCGACGTCGTCGTCGTCGGTGGAGGCCACGCCGGAACGGAAGCGGCGGCGGCGGCGGCGAGAAAAGGCGCGCGCACCGCTCTGGTGACGCCGAATCCGCACAAGACGATCGGGGAGATGAGCTGTAACCCATCCATCGGCGGCTTGGGCAAAGGAACGCTCGTGCGAGAGGTGGACGCGTTGGACGGGTTGATGGCGCGCGCCGCGGACGAGGGTGGGATACAGTTTAGAATGTTGAATTCGAGCAAAGGACCGGCCGTGCGCGGATTGCGCGCGCAGATGGATCGAGATTTGTACAAGGCGGAGTTGCAGCGGTTGGTGAGCGGCGTCGGTGGCTTGGACGTCATGGATGCGGCGGTGGTGGATTTAGACTTGACGAGTGCCGGTGATCGTGCGAGCGGTGCGGTGAAAGGCGTCGTGTTAGATGACGGTCGGACTCTGCGCACGAAGGCGGTCGTGATCACGACTGGTACCTTTCTCAACGGCGTCCTTCACATCGGCTCTAGACGCGTCGCCGCGGGACGTTTAGCCAACGATACGACGGGACAGGCTGATTTGAAAGCCGGCCAGGCTGCGCATAGCTTAGCGAGAACACTCTACGGCGCTGGTTTCGGCATGGGACGGATGAAGACGGGAACACCGCCGAGGTTGGACGGCACAACGATCGACTGGGCGTCCTGCGTGCCTCAACCAGGGGACGGCGTGGCGGTTCCTTTCACGTTCACGACGGCGAGTCGTTCCGTCGATGCCGAACAATGGGTGCCGAGTGCGCGACAAATCATGTGTCACAGCACGCACACGACTCCAGAGACTGAAAAATACATTCGAGCGGTGCCCAAGTCAAAGTATGAACTCGACGACGTCGACTCGCCAACGACACCTCGATATTGTCCATCCATAGAGTCCAAGGTGAAAAGATTTCCGGGTCGAAATCATCGAGTGTGGCTCGAACCCGAAGGTCTCAACACGGACGTGGTGTATCCGAACGGGATCACGAATAACTTGGAACCCGAACTGCAGACGGAAATGGTGCGCACGATTCCCGGCTTGGAAAACGCGAAAATACTCAGTCCAGGATACGGCGTCGAGTACGATTACGTCGATCCACGCGAGTTGAGAATCACGTTGGAGACGAAACGGATCCAAGGACTCTTCCTCGCCGGTCAAATCAACGGCACCACGGGGTACGAAGAAGCGGCTGCGCAAGGAATCGTTGCGGGAGCCAACGCCGCGAGCCTCGGCACCGAAGATTCCTTCATCGTTCCAAGATATTCGAGTTATCTCGGTGTCCTCGTGGACGATTTGACGAGCAGAGGAACGAGTGAACCGTATCGCATGTTCAGCTCTCGCGTGGAGTATCGATTGAGCATTCGCTCGGACAACGCGGATTTGAGACTCACCGAACTCGGCGAGAGCGTCGGCCTCGTCTCTGCGGATCGCACTCGAGCGGCCACGCGTCGCCGTGTGCTCGTGGGCAAAGCCGGCGAGGCGTTGGATAAAATATCGCTTCTACCGTCGCGTTGGCAGGCTTTCGCTCCCGACTTGCCCATCGCAAAACATGGAAGATCTCTGAGCGCGTCGAACATGTTGGCGCAAGGTTGGGATATCGAAAAGATTTTACGAGTTGTCACCGAGGTTCTGGGAACGTCTGATCCGAACGTTCAGACTCTTCACGCGGTGAATAAGGATGACCGAAGCGCGTTCGAGTGCGCAGCGATCGAGGCGTACTACAGACCATACATAGAGCGCCAGGCGCAGGACATCGATGACATGCGAAGAGAGGAGGAGCTCGCGATTCCAGAATCCTTCGATTACTCTCAGATCGACAATCTGTCCGACGAAGACCGTGAAAAATTAGAATCCGTTCGTCCGACGACGTTCGCGCGAGCAAGTAGGATCTCTGGCGTCACTCCCGCGGCTTTACTGTCTCTGTTGCGAGTCGTGACGAGGAAGCGTTCGTCGCGCGGTTAGCCAATAGCAAATGTAAATTAAAATCACAGTATGTAGAACATATAAAAAATCAAAGCGTGCGCACGCCCACGATCGACTCGATCTGTTGCAGAGCCTCGAGCGCGCGCGCGCGAGAATCCACATCCTTGATCCCCGCCAACTCCTCGCGAACAGCGCCCACCTGTCCCTGCACGTACTCGATTTGCGCCCCCGACAACACTTTATCCAGCTTCTTCTCCGGCGTAAACTGCGCCAGGATTCCCTCATCCTGCACCCCGGCGTACCGCATCGCCATCTTCATGTCCACCAATCCCGTCTTCGCCCCCACGGGTCGACCGTTCTCGAACAGCATGAGCGTCGGAAACCCGGTGACGGCGTACGCGCTCGCGTACTCCGTGTACGTGTCCACGTTCATCCTCGCCACGCGCGTCTTCGACCCCGCCTCCTCGAGCTTACTCGGCAGTTCATTCCAAATAGGTTCCAATCGTTTGCAATACGGACACCACGGCGCGTAAAACTCCACGAACACGGCGCCCGCGTTTTTCGTCACCTCGCGCTCAAAGTTCTTCGGCGTCAACTCCAACACCCCCGTCGCCGCACGCGCCGCCCCACCGGTCGCCCTCACCGTCGCCACCGCCGACGCGACGCCCAGAACCGTCCCCATCGCCCGTCGCCTCCCCACGTCACCGTCACCGTCACCGCCCCCATCGCTCGTTCCCATCGCTCGCGTCCGCGCGCGCGACGACACCACCGCCCCGCGTCCACCGTCCCGTCCCATCGCTCGCGTCCACGTCCGCGTCCGCGTCTCGACGCGCGCGTCCACGCGCGTTCCCGCGCGCATCACCGCCATCGCGCCCTCACCGCCGCCGTCTCCCGCGCGTCGCGCGTCACCCATCACCCGTCGTCCCCCGTCGCCCATCCGCGTCGTCGTCGCGCGCGCGAAAGGGACTCCAACCACCGATCACGACTCACACCAAGATTCACGACTCGTGAAAGAGTCCCTCATCCCACGCGTCCGGATTTTGACTCGTTTACGCCATGAAGAGTGGGGTTTTGATGACCGTTCATGACTCAAGATACATTGACGGGTCATAACTCACCGACAGGGACTGAGGCACGCAGCCGAGCGCCCCCCTGCACAATTGCACGAGGAGAGACTAGACGTGTAAATCACAAACATACTGTTTACCCATACATAGATATCCTTGAGTCATGAACGGTCATCGAAAACCTACTCTTCATGGCTGCGATGCGTCAACATCCCCTCGCGCGCGAAAGGGACTCCAACCACCGATCACGACTCATTGTAAGATTCATGACTCGTGAAAGAGTCCCTCACACCCCCCGATCGCGCATCGAGGGGGAATGCGGCGCCCGGGCGCGGGACGCGGGACGCGCGGTGTCGACGAGGACGACGCTTCGCGACGCGCGCGTCGATCGACGAGTCGACGAGCGCGTTTTTTCGTGCATCTCTCGACGTCTCGTCGCGCGCGAGCCAAGGGTCGATCGGGTTCTCGCGTCCATCCATCCATCGATCGGTCGGTCGGTTACGACGTGTCGGCGATTTGTCGACGATTGGTGATTGGCGTCGATTCATTCGATTCGATTCGATTCGTTCGTTCGTCTTCGCGACTCGCGTTCTCGACGAAGGCTCGCGGGGAAGATGGGAGCGACGGTGACCGCGGGATCGTCGATCGCCGTGAGGGGTGAACGACGACGGCGGTGGGGGAACGGGTCGACGACGACGACGTCGGCGGGCGATTGGCGCGGCGGCGGCGGCGGCGGCGCGCGCGCGGGACGAGGACGCGTCGGGCGAGGGAGCGCGAGGACGACGATCGCGCGGGCGAGAGAGACGTCTCGAGATGGTGGATCGTCGTACGCGCGGTCGAGACGACGAGGGGACGGTGATGATGGCGATGAGGACGAAAAGGACGGCGACGCCGAGACGCCGGCGCCGGCGACGGGACGGGTGGCGTGTCGAACGGCGACGGGCGCGGCGTTGGCGACGGTGTTGGCGAGAGATGGGTGGGACGCGTTCGAGCGAGCGTCGACGGAGACGCTTTGTGCGCTCGTGGAGGGTGGGTTCACGGCGGGGAGCGGGGTGGAGAGCGAGGCGTGCGATAGGGACTGCGTCGTCGGACGCGCGGCGATGACGCGCATGGAGGTGGAGGATGTCGTGTACCTGCGCGCGGCCCGAGAGGTGTTCGAGGCGAGCGATGCGGCGATGGCGAGCGAGGATGGACGTCGGGAGAGTGGGAACGGCGGTGACGTCGTCGTGGACGCGAGGCGGGGGCGTCTGAGTCTCGTGCGTCGGTGTCAAAAGTTGCAAGAAATTTTACCCGAGGGGTCGGATGAGTTTATGATTAATCTCGTGCTTCGCGTCGTGGAAAACGTGTCGAAACACTCGCGACGCGTCGGAGCGACGCACGAGATGACATCGAATGCGCTCGCAGACGTGTACGCCAAGTGTGCGTCGTTCGGGTACTTTTTACAGGCGAGCGAACGACGATTGGAACTCGAACACTACGTGTCGACAAACGTCGACGTCGTGAGTCTGGAAAAAGTAGCCTACCCGGGACGCCTGGCGAGGTACAGCGTTCTTCGAAGTAATCTGCGCGCGATGGAGGGATCGACGCACGCCGGGGCGGGCGTTCGCGCGGCGGGATACGAGGCGTCGATACCGCTTCGCGTGCAGGGAGGGATACCGATTGAAAGAGGGATGGTGTCGCTGAAGGAGTACATCGACGCGATGGGACCGTCAGCGCGCGCGAACGCCGCGCGCATCGCGTCGGTGGAAGCGGCTGAAGTGTTGCAGTTGCACGTGTCGAATCTTTTCACCAACGAGTGCAGTCGCGGGATGACGAGTTTGGGAGGATTTCGAAGGAAACCGAGTCGATCGAGCGACGGGACGCCCGACGATAGATTTTCCGTGCACGTGCACCAGTTGAAGCACATCGTCATTGAGGCGTGCGCGTTCGGCGCGGCTCTGGCGCGCACGGAGCAAGCGATCGACGAAGCGCACGGACTCGATCCTGCGTCGAAGCCCCTGTTAACGAGGCTTCATTGAGCGGCCCGCGCGTAGAATGAAACAACTTGCGAGAGCATTAACAATTTAGATGGCGACGTTGTCGAGAATTACAAAACCTAATATAACGCTAATATTTCTACCGACGGCTCCGCATTTCGTCTTCTACCGGCGTCCCATCGTCTTCGGTTGACGCGGCTTCACTTCAGTCTCATTCACTGCGTGCAAGTAGATGTTGTTTGGCGTACTCGCCAACGCGTTGTCACCGCCCTTGCTCCAATCGTACGACACGGCGTAGGCGTAAATCGTGCCGTCGCGGTTGAACGAACCGCATGAAATGGGAGCCGAGCACTTGGTCATGTTCTTCAGGCGTTGTTTGCTATCCTTGTCCCAAAAGTTGTAGTTGCCGTCGGCGCCTGCGGTGACAAAGGTTCCAAACGTCGGGTGGAACGAAATCGAGTTGACGGCGTAAATATCTTGCGTACCGTCTCTGTGACACTTGAACGTAAAGTTCTTGCTCTGCATGTTGTCCTCGACGTGATGCACCGCGACTCGTCCCTCGATGGAGCCGATGAGATACCCGGATCGATCTGGGAACGTCGCCACGCATCGCGTCTGATACTTGAGCGGCGACAGCAACTGCTTGTACGCAGTCTGCGGGTTGTTCAGATTAAAAACCTGAATCTGTCTCTCCGCGCAACCGACGACGAGCAAAGGGTGCGTCACGTCCAGTGCGTAGCAGCGCTCCGGTAATTGGACCTGAAGCGCCGGGTTCGGTTGCCGAGTGTCCCAGTATTTGAGCGTTCGATCCCAAGAACCCGTCACTAACAATCCAACCTGCTCGATCCACGCCATGTGTCTGATCGCACCGTCGTGCTTCGCCACCTGCGTCGACTGATTGGTCGCCAAGTCCCACTTCTTCGCGATGTTGTCGCATCCACCCGCGAACACGGCTGATCCGTCGTGCGACCACGCGCTGCACAGCACGGGCGCCTCGTGTTTCGTCGACGCCTTCGGCATCGCCTGTCCGTTATTCGCCACCTCGTAGCAATACACCTACACCGACACGACGCGAACGATCGACACACACCGTCAGTCACGACGCTCACCCTCGCGTTTTATCGTTTTTTTTTCAAATCTCGAATCTCTCGCGCTCGAAACGCACGTCTCCGTCCCACGCCGTCGCCACCAAAAAGTTCCCCGCGGGCGACCACTTCAACGAACTGACGCCGTCGTTCGGCGGATTCGCGACGAGGAAATCATTATTCGGGTTCGTCACCGCCGGTCGCGCCGGCTGTCCCCACGACATGACGGCGTCGTCCGACGAATGACGACGTCCCACCGAGGAGGATTCCGATTCCCCGCGATCTCCTTCTTCACCCTTTCCACCCTCGTCTCGCTCGTCTCACGCGTCTCTCTCGCGTCTCTCTCGACGTCCGTCGACGAGAATCGCGCGCCTCCGCGCTCGGTCGCGTCGCTCTGACGCGCGCGTCGCTCCGACGCGCCCTTCGTCGAATTCGCGCGTCCCGTCCGTCCGTTCATCCGCGGGGCGCCGCAAAGAATAAAACCCCATACTAGAGCGTACAAACACGCCGTCCCCGCGTCGACCCCTCGCTATCCACGCCGCGCGTCCCTCTCGTCTCTCGATTCGTCCGCGACGTCTGAGCGCGACGCGATCGACCGAGGGCGCGGGCGCGGGAGGATCGATGTACGGCGCGAGCGCGATGACGACGCGCGCGGTGTGCGTGACGCCGGCGACGGCGACGACGACGCGTGGGAGGGCGACGAGGGCGACGATGCGATCGACCGCGCGCGCGGGGCGGACGATGATGTCGATGTCGACGCTCGAGGGACGTCGTGGGATGCGAGAGACGCGCGCGGGGGCGTTCGCGCGAAAGACGAACGGTGGTATCGTCTTGGCGACGTCCGCGCCGGCGAACGCGGTGGATCTTCGCGCGGTGATTGAAGATTTGTGCGCGGGGGTGGATTTATCCGAGGAGCGCGCGTACGCGGCGATGGAGGCGCTGTTGGACGCGGATCCGACGCAGATTTCTGCGTTTTTGGTCTTGCTCCGAGCGAAAGGGGAGACGGCGAGTGAGATGGCGGGATTGGCGCGAGCGATGCAGTCGAGAGCGGTGGAGGTGTCGGCGGGAGACGAAGTGTTGGACATCGTCGGGACGGGGGGCGACGACGCCGGGACTGTGAACATCTCCACGGGATCGTGCGTTTTAGCTGCGGCGGCGGGGGCCAAGGTGGCGAAACACGGATCTCGGTCGGTGTCGTCGCTGTGCGGTTCGGGTGACGTGCTCGAAGCGTTGGGGGTGGAGATTGAGTTGGGGCCGGAGAGCATGAAGCGATGCATCGAAGAGGTCGGCGTCGGTTTCATGTTTGCGCCGAGGTACCACCCGGCGATGGCGAAGGTGTCGCCGGTGCGCAAGACGCTCAAGGTGCGCACCGCGTTCAACATGTTAGGACCGATGCTCAACCCGGCGCACAGCAAGTACGCGCTCGTCGGCGTGTACAGCACGGGCGTGCAACAACTCATGGCAGATTCTTTGATGAAGCTCGGCATGAAGAAGGCGTTGGTCGTCCACTCCATGGGTTTGGATGAGCTCACCCCGGCCGGTCCCGCGGACGTGGTCGAGGTGACGCCGAACGGCACGCGCGCATACACGTTTGAACCCAAGGAAGTGGGCGTCAAGCCGTGCACGCTCGAGGATTTGCGCGGTGGTGACCCGCAAGTCAACTCGAGAATTTTGCGCAACGCGTTGGAGGGCGAGAAGGGTCCGGTCGCAGAAACGCTCATTCTCAACGCCGGCGTCGCTATGGCCGCGGCACAGCAAGCGAAGGATGTCACCGAGGGCATTGCCATGGCTAGAGAGGCGCACGAGAGCGGCAAGGCGGGTAAAACGCTCAACGACTGGATCGCGCTCACGCAAGAATTGAAAAAGACGGAGGCGTAGGCTCGAGGCGTAGGATATCTTCAATTGTTTTAATGTCTGCACATCATCATCTTTTACACAACTCAACCGACAGGAATGACTAATAACTAATTTAGTTTTCCTCCTTCTTCTTGGACACAGCGCCCATGGCCGAGGGATCCTGCGACGGATACTTTGTCGCTGCTCCGACCGCCGCAGGCGCCGGCATGGGGATGGCCATGTGCGCCGGCATATCCGCGGGATTCGTGCCCGGCGCAGGCGGCTCCACGCCGGGCGCCATCATCATCACCGTCGGAGCGGGCGCGGGAGGCGCGTCCCTCTCGCTCGGCGCCTTCTTCGCCATGGATTTACCCCACTGTATTCGACACTGTTCGCCGTTCATCTCGAGATTAAACGCCGCGTCCTCCGCCGCCTTCTCCGCCCCTTCCCGCGTCTCGAACGTGATGAACGCGCACTTCTTATTTCCTATAACGCGAACGCCCTTGATGGCGCCGTATCGATAAAAGCGAGACTCGATGTCTTCCTGCGTGATCTTTTCCGGATCCACGCCTCCGATGAAGAGCGTAGTGATGCTCGCGTCCTCCGGAGGCGTCAACTTTCGACTCGGTCGCTCCTTCGCCCGCTTCAACATTTGCTCCGCCACCGGATCATTCGTCCCGAAATACCTATCCTTGATGTTTTGTTTCCTCAGTTCGGGCGCCGCGCTCAACTCTGGCATGTGCGTATCGCCGTTGCACGGTCGGTACGGACAATCGTTTCTCGTGCACGCGTTTCTCAACCAAAACGTACATATCGGCGCTTTATTCTTGTTATAATACGGCTTCTTTCTCGCCAATCGCATCAACAATTCATTATTCTTCTCCTTCGCCTCCTTCTCGTACACGTCCTCCCCGTTCTCCAATTTCTTCGCCACCTCGTTCAGCGCAAAGTCCCTATTCGCCGTGCTCGACGGCGTCCCCGTCCCGCCCGCGCGTCCCAACGCCGCGTCTCTCGCCGCCACCGGTATACCGTAATCCAGATCCAACAGACACACCTGGCACACGTTCTTCGCCCGCGCGATCTCCTTACACACCACCGTCTTCTTATACCGCGCGTCGTGTCCCGGACGCCATCGAAAGACGTCAAAGGCGCGACCCGAGATCGCGCACTCGCCGCCGTGCGGGATCTTTTGCATGCGCACGTACGGGTTGGGGCCGAGGCAGTCCTCGCAGACGACGGGGAAATCCTTTCCCTCGTCCGCGGCGCTCATGGCGACCGGGGAGACCGCGCGCGCGGGAACGAGACGAACGCGCGCGAATGGGGCGCCGCCGGGGCGCGGCGCCTCGTCGGCGCGAGGGAAAAGTGACGGACACTGTGTACACATAGGAAATCAACCATATCGACGACTCGCGGCGACCGGGCGACGACGTCAGAGGCGCGCGCGCGGTCGAGGGGCGGCGCGCGCTCGGGAGACGACGCGTGAGGTCGTCGAGGTCGTCGTCGATGGCGTCGGAGACGCGCGAGGGGGGTGAGAAGGGGGCGCGCGCGCGGATGCGCGGTGATTTCGAAGATGCGTGTTCGAGCGCCGTGCGTCTGGAGAACGCGCGCGCGTGCGCGTACCTCGGATCTATCGCGCGGGCGAGCGAGGAAGTGCGCGGGGAGGCGTGTGCGCGCGACGTGGAAGGTGCGGATGCGAGCGGGGGGACGCTGAGCGGGTGGGTGGCGTCCATGGGATTGGACGCGAGCGCGGCGCGCTCGTTGGAGAGCGCCGTGTTGGGGACGTCGAGCGACGGCGCGCGAGGGGCGGCGAGTCTTCTGCCGGAGGTGTCGATTCAAGATTTCGAGGCGTACCTGCGAAAGACGCGGGAGCGGTACGCTGAGTTTGTGGAACAGCGCGCGTACGCGGAGAGCGCGCGTGCGGGACGCGCGACGCCGACGCGAGGCGGCGACGGCGGCGCAGACGGTGGTGTGAGCGATCTGCGGACGGTGCCTGAATTGTTCTTCGACGAAGACTTTGATTTATCCCGCCCGGAGACGTTTTCGAGAACATGTGGGCGAGTGGAGGCGCAGAGCGTGCGGGATTTGGCGCGCGCGGCGACGGAGACGCAAGAGGATTTGAGTGCGCACTTGGACGTCGTCGAACAGCATTTGGTTCGTGAGATTGACGCGAAGAGCGCTGAATTCTTCGAAGCGCTCAAAGAGTTACACGATGTACACGAGTCGATGAGCGAGACGCAGCGTCAGGTGGGGAAGATGAGACAAAGCGTCAGGGAAATTGGCGAGCGCTTGGTAAAACCGGGCAAAGTCATGAAAAGTCTGTACGAAAAGAGGGATAATCTGCGAGGATTGACGGATTTGTTTTCGCAAATCGCGTCGCTTCAACAGATGCGGTTAGACATGGACGTCTTTGTCGAGAGCACGGATTATCCCGGCGCTCTACAAATCGCAGAGGACGTGAGACAGACGTTGCGAGACAATCCGATGCTCGCCGACTTGGCGTGCTTCCGAAAGCTTCCAGAGTACGTCACGGAGACGGTGACCAAGGTTCGAGATGTGATGATCAGTGATTTCATAGCGGGAGCGAAACTTCCGACCGACGCCAAGGGGGCGATATCGAAATCGACGCTCGATCGTCTTGCAGCGGTGGCCGAGTCAGCGGGATTGGAGGCGTCGTCGAGCTCAAAGGATTTGACCCATGTCGGCGACGCGGCGACTACGTTACTCGATTCAGCGATACCTCCGCTCATCGCTGTGCTATACTCTGGAAACGAGCTCCTGTGCGATGCGCTCGAGGCGTGGTCTTCGTCTATCTCGGAGGATGTGAGGCAAGTCGAACGTGTGGCGATGGGCGTCATGTTGAGCCGTTTCGCGGGAGAACGACGGATCACCTCTCCGGTGACGTTGGAAGAGGACGCTTTCGATTCTGCGTACGCCACCGCGATTAGAAATTTACCCGCGGTACTGTTCGCTGAGATGCTCGCGGCGTTGACTGAGGTGTTCAACGCTTACTTTGAGCGCGCGGTGCAAATCAAGCTCATCATTCGCGGCGTCGTCGGGGGCGACGAAGAATCGTTGAAAAAGCTTCGAGAAATGGATGAAACGCTCGTGTCTGCCGCCACGGAAGCCGCGTTGAGCTTCGATTATTCGTCGTCGCGCGCGGCGTTGATCGTGACGAACGAAGCTCTGAGTAAGATTATTGACATCGCTCAAGGTAGGTTTGCGAAGCTTCTCGGCATTCGCGCGCCGATGAATGTGAGCTTGAGTTCTCGAGAATTCGTACGGATAATCGATTCGACGGATAAATTTCTAGAGTCTGCGGAAAATCTCGGGAAACACAGGTGCTTGAGTCTTCGTTCAACGCTCGCCAACCAAAGCAAAGTATTTATTCGCGAGCAATACGCTGCGTCGACAACCAAGCTCGGATCTCTGCTCGAGTGCGAGACTTGGACGGTTGCGAAATTACCGAAGCAATTCCAAGCGCTCGTCGACGCGTTGTTGGACGACGCTACGCTCAAGATTCCGGACGTCGAAAACGAAGATATTGGCGATGAATCGATCGTCAACGTGTCAGACGAACGGTTTCACTTGTTGAATAGTGCCAATCTGTCCCTCCAAATGGTGACCGAATACATCCGGCTCGCGCGACAGATCCCGTCATTCGCCACGGATGCGACGCATCGAACGATTGATCTCATCAAACAATACAATGCCGGAGTGTGTCAACTCATTCTCGGCGCAGGAGCGATGCAAGTGTCGAAACTGAAATCCATCACGGCGAAGCATTTGTGTCTCGCCGAACAGAGCGTCTCTTTCTTCGCCGCTCTTCTTCCGCGAGTGCAAGAAATGATGTGCGCTCTCATCGATGGGCCGAAACAAATCCTTCTTCGGCAAGAGTTCGAGCGCATGCTTCGAGATTTAAAGTTGCACAAGAGCGAAATTCACGACAAGTTGGTGAGCATCATGAGCGATCGCGTTGATTTCCACTTGGAGCGTTTGTCCGCCATCGTCAAGTATCTTCAAGACAAAGAGGGCGAGTCACGACCAGAATCGAGATTTATCGAATTTGCAACGCCGCTCACGAAAGAACTGGGGACATTGCGGCGCATCATCTCGGAATTGTTGTGCGACACAGATAAACGCCGCGTCTTGGGCCGAGTGCGTTCTCAGGCAAGCGAGATGATCGTTTCGAGAATCAAAGCCTTCGACGCCGTCATCGAAAGCAACGAATGCGTCGCCGAGCGACTCAGTATCGACCTTGACGCTGTGGTGACGTCGTTGCGGGAGATCCCGACGCTCGAGGACGACGACGAAGGCGCGCTCGAGACGCTCGCGGAAAAATTACGCTCGAGACGACCGCTGCCGACTCCCGAACCCGACGTTCCACCGGAAGACACCGCGACCGACGGGCGCGAAGAAACGGAAGAAGAAACAACGCGTGAAGAACTACCGCCACAAGTAGAGCGCGAACACACCGAACCACCTTCATCAACCTAGATTTGTATAACAAAATAGACTTGCAGCCGACTCACTCCGCTTCGCCCAACGCCGCGAGCTTCGCCCGCACCTCCCGCCGTCGCCGCCTCGCCGTGAACCCCCATCCATCGATTTCACTCAACTCCGTCCACAGTGCCTCTCTGCGCTCATTCTCCTCCCTCCTCACGCGCGCGTCCGTCCCGAAACCCAACGCGCCCGCCAAACCGCTCGCCGTCGCCGCCACCGCCCCCGCGCCGAGCACGAAAACCAACCCTCCTCCCGCGGCCGCCGCCACGAGTCCACCCACGGCGCGAAACACCGATAACTCCTCCATCTGTTCCGCCTCTCGCCGCTGCTCCTCGGGCGTTAGCGCGCGCTTACCGCGCTTATCTCCATCGAACGCGCTCAACTGCATCGACCTCGTCGGCGTCGCCATCGTCCCACGACGCGCGACGGAGGGCTCGTTCGCCACCGAAACGCCGCCTCGCGCGCTTCGCGTCACCGCCGTCACCACCGCGCGCGACGCTCGACGCAGCGACATCGTCCGCGTCGCGTCGCGTCACCGTGTAACGAAATTCAGACAGACTCGCTCGCGCACTCCACACACACCACCGCGCGCGCGCATCCACGGACGCGCTCGTCCATCATGGACCCCGCGCGCGCGGCGACGACGCATCCACCGTCGGCTTCCTCGCGCGCCGACGCGCGGACGACGCCCACGACGCGCGATTTTTCGAAACGTCGCCGGGCGCATGATGATGATGATGATGATGACGGCGCGCGCGCGACGCTCGTCACCGCGCTCGTCGCCGCGTGCGCGTGCGCGTGCGCCGCATGGATCAAACGCGCGTTCGATGCGCGGCGGCGCGCGACGCGAGACGATCGCGGGACGGAAAAGACGATGAAGGAGGATTTCCCGACGGCGAAGGGCACCGACGGCGCCGACGACCCGGTGAAGAAACGATTGTCGTTTTCTGGCATGTCGGCGTCGTCGTTGGCGAGCGGTGGCGAAGAGGAGGAGGAGAAAAAACCGTCGCGCGCGATGGCGACGCGAGCGGAGAGAATCGAGGAGGAGACGACGACGGCGAACGGCGCGGAGACGAACGGGACGAAATCTCCGAGCGCGCCGTCGACGCCGACGAGGGAGGCCTCTCGAGAGAAACGCGAGCGTCAGGCATCGTTGTCGCCGTCTAGACGACCGGCGATGAAATTAGAAGTACTCGGAGGGGCGAGTCAGGGAGCGACGTTCGTGGCGTCGCTCGGCGTGGATGAATTCACCGTGGGACGAGGCCGGGTGAACAGATTCGTCGTGGAGAGCGTCGAGGTGTCCACCGTGCACGCCAAGTTTCGATGGGATGGTGCGGTGTGGACAATGCGCGATTTAGGGTCACTGAACGGCACGCGCGTGAACGGATCGACGATATCCGGTGGGAATCGCGCGCCGGGACCGTGGCAAAAGATCACGCACGGCGACGTCATCAAACTCGGCGAACGCGATTCGAGTCCTCGCGTCTCCGTCTCCTTCTTCCGGGATGTCTCCGCGATCGGCACGACTGCCCTGACGCTTCCGACTGTCGTGCGCGTGGAAGGGGCGAAACCGACGAAATCGGAGGATCGCGTGCTCGTGGAGTGTCCGCTGCGCGGGAATCCATCCGTCGGCGTGTTTTGCGTCTTTGACGGTCACGGGGGCTTCGAGGCGGCGGAGCGCGCGCGACACCTGTTCCCCGAAGTTATCGCTCGGCGTCTCAGAGGCAAAGTTCCCGATCACAACGGCGTGAGGGAACTCTTAGAGTCATCATTCATCGAGAGCGACGAGACGATGGCGGTGGAGTACGAGGGGTGCACGGCGAGCGTCGTCTTGGTGTGGAAAGACGCGCGCTCGGGCGGATTGATGTTTCAAGCTGCCAACGTCGGCGACTCGAGCGTCGCTTACGGCCGCGCGCCCGCGCTAAACGGCGAACACGGGGCGAGATACATCACCCCGGAACACAAAGTGCGTCACGCTGAGGAGCGGAATCGTCTGAACGAGGCGGGCGCCGAGTTACCTCCCGAGGCGACGCGCCTGTACGGCTTGGCGCTCTCGCGCGCGCTCGGGGATAAATTTCTCAAAGACCAAAACGTCGGTCTCATCGCGCACCCGTTCGTGAGCGACGTCGTGCGCGTCGATTCAACATCGCAAGATTTCGTGCTGACCATCGCGAGCGATGGATTATGGGACGTCTTCACGCCCGAAGAGGTGTACGACGTCATGCGTGAGGCGCCAGACGGGTGCTTGCACGCAGCATCGCAGAGTTTAATCCTCAACGCGCGTCGTCGTCGCAGCGTCGACGACATCAGTCTCATCGCCGTGAGACTATGGTTAGAGAAGGATGTACAGTGAGCGACGCGAAGAATCGATCGATTTACCGTCATGTTTCAATAATACACAGTCTGTAAAATAAATTTCACTTCTGTACGACTATTCGATCATTCGTTAAACTTCTTCACCCCGGCGCGCAACGTATCGATCGCGCGCGTCCAATCCTCGCTTCCGAAAACGCTGCTTCCGGCGACGATCACATTCGCCCCAGCCTCCGCCGCGACCTCGATCGTCGATGGCGCCAATCCTCCGTCGACTTGAATCTTCAAATCCGGAAACTTGGCGCGAAGCGTCGCCGCCTTTTTCGCGCACTCGGGATTAAACTTTTGTCCCCCGAAGCCCGGTTCAACCGTCATCACGAGCACCATGTCCACCAATCCCTTGTCCACGAACGCACACACGGACTCCGCGCTCGTTCCCGGTTTAATGGCGACGCCAACCTCCATGCCAGCCTTTCGAACCTCGGCGCAGAGCGTCTCGACGTCCGCCTCCCCGGCGCACGCCTCGACGTGAAATGTAAACATGTTCGTCTTCACCTTGGCCATCGGTTCGACGTAATCCCTCGGGTTGGACACCATGAGATGGACGTCAAAATATGCCTCCGGCACGTGCGGACGCAGCGACGCCAACACGGGCGCGCCGAACGTGAGGTTGGGGACGAAGTGCCCATCCATGACGTCGAGGTGTAACCAATCGGCGCCGCACTCGATGACTTTACGCGACTCGTCCGCCATGCGGGCGAAGTCACAGCTCAAGAGGCTGGGTGAGATGATGGCGCGGTTTCCAAACTTCATCGTCGGTGCGCGTGTGGACGCGCGCGCGATGACGAAGGACGACGTGACGACGAATGGCGAAGACTCGATTGAAAAAGACTGAATCACATCGTCGGGACGAGACGCGCGCGCGAGGGGTGCTACGTCGCGCGCGACGCGCGATCGCTCGCTCACTCGCTCCATCACGCGACGTCTAACCGCGGTCTGTCTAGATACCCGGGATCCCTTCTGAACCGATTGGTAAACTTTTCGAACCATTTTTGCAAAATGTTCACCGGCACCACCATGCGGTCGCTCGCCGCGCTCTCGTCGGTCTGAAAACTCTGCATGTACACGTATAGATCCTCCGCCACGCGCTTGGCAAACGTCTCCTTGTGACGAACGAGACCGGATTCTTTCTCCAAGGCGGACGCGAGCGGTTCGATGGAGACGCCGACGGCGGCGGTGGGATGGGGCGCGCCGGCGTCGTCCACGGGCCAGCGAAGCGCAAAGACGTCGGACGGTTTCGCGTTGGCGACGCATCCACAGTATTCCCACGGCGTGTCTCCGGCTTGAATGTACAAACACAGCGCGCTGTTATCGTCGAGCACTGCGCGATGAGAAAAGCGCGCGAGCGGGACGGTCAGTCGAACGGTCGATGTCGGTTGCCGGCGGCGGAAAGCGCCTTCTCTCTCCTTCTCCCCATCGCGCGCGGTCTCGCCCGCGCGTCACGCACGCTGCGTCGTCGGCACGAAGAGACACACGTCTCGACACTCGACGTATGGAAATCCGGCGCCGGTGAGATCGAGCGTCCATCGCGTCTCGTCCGGGCGCGCGAAACTCTCGCTCGACACGACGACCGACTTTTTCGCGAACACGACGCCGAAGAGCATGCGCGCGTCGATCGCGTCCACCGCGCGAGTCTCGCGGCGCGCGAACGCGTCGCGACGACGCGTCCGTGCGTCCACGCGCGCGCGCGGCCGATGGACGCCCCTGGGTCGGCGTCGAGGTCGCGCCGACCGAATTCTGACGTCATTCGTCCGCGCGGCGCGTCCCGACATGTCCCGTGCGTTCGCCCTTCGTGCCGTCGCGCGCGTCGCCGCGTCGAGAACCGCCGCGACTCGCGCGCGAGCGTCTCGCGCGTCGTTCGTCCGCGCGTCCTCGGCCTCATCGTCGCCGACGTCGTCGTCGTCGACGGAAGATTCGCCGAGCTGGGAGTTTCGAGTCCTCTACGACGGTGCGTGCCCGCTGTGCGTGCGCGAGATCGAGATGCTTCGCGCCAGGGATACTCGTTCCGCGTTATCCCTCGTCGATGTCGCCGACGACGCGTACTCGCCGAGCGAGAACGCGGGGATCGAGTACGAGACGGCCATGGCGACCATTCACGGGTTGACGCCGGACCAGCGCGTGATAACGGGCGTCGAGGTGTTCGAACGGGCGTACGCCGCCGTGGGTATGGGATGGGTGTACGCGTTCACGAGGGTACCCGCGTTGTTGAACGCGGCGAACGCGGTGTACGACGTGTGGGCGAGGTACAGATTGGAGGTGACGGGCAGAGGGTCGCTCGCCGAACACTTGAAGGCGAGAAAGGCGCGCGCCGATGGGGAGACGTGCGAGGTCGGCAAGGCGTGCGAGTGATACCGTTTACTGTAGTTTTAATTCCTTTTAATGAATGAATGATGGTTGTGTGCTAATCAATCAATTGGCCGCCGCCGCCGCCGCCGCCGCCGCCGCCGCCGCCTTGGCCTCGGCTTTGGCGCGCTTCTTCTCGGCGATTTGTTGCTCCTTTAAGAGCTTCTTCATCTGCGATTTGGACATCTGACCGCCGTCCTCGCCCGTTTGCGCCTTATCCTGTTGCTTTTTCATCGGACCCTCTGGTTCCGGCGCACCGATGGCGACGCCGGGTTTGGCGTTCGAGGCGACGGATTCGTCCAACGCGCCGACGACGTCGCCCATGTCGCCGAAGAGGGACGCGAAGACCCGCGGCTGCGTCGACATGAAGGCATCGATCGTCTCCTCGGTCACCATCTCGCGCGATTCTTGGTGCCCCTGACAGATGGGAATGAGCGTCTCGATGAGCTTCGCCTTGATCTCTCCGCTCAACATGCGACCACTACTGTACTCCTCTCCGATTTTCGCCAACTCTTCGTCGTCGTCGAGGAAAAAGTTGAGCCATTTCCAGCTAATGTCCGTGTTCAAGTCGCCCCCGAGTCGTCTGTGATCCTCCACCGTGAGCTGACCGCCGCTGAACGCGTACTTGTTCACCTTGGACTTGATCTCCTTGGGCGTGTCCGTGACGTAAATGGCACTCGTAGCGTCCGAGGCGCTCATCTTTCCGCTCTCCCCCTTCAACGCCGGAAAGAATCTAGACTCAATCAACGCCGGCTTGTATCCACCGATTCGCGGCGCAACGTCGCGCGTCATGCGAAAGTACGGATCTTGATCGATCGCGCACGGAATCAAACACCTCAAACTCGTCTTACTCTCCCCGAACATGTGCGGAAAGCAATCCGGAAAACTCGGCGCCGCCTGCGTCGGCGGAAACCCGACTTGTCCGATGTTCGACTCCCCCGTGAACCCAAAGATGCCTCTCACCTGATTCAGCGTCACACACTTGGCAATCTTCATCATGTTCTGATACAACGGCGTGGACATGTACTGCACGTCGGAAAAAATAAACGTTCGCTTCGGATCGAACCCGCACGCGATTATATCCTTTGCGTTTTCCCGCGCCAAGCGCCCGCACTCCTCGAGCGTTAAATCCTTCCACAAAAACTTTTCATCGTCCGTCAACTGAATCACCAGAGGCACCTTAAACGCATCTTGCAACCACTTGGTGAAATGAAACGGAATCAAGTGTCCGAGATGCAGAGACTCGCTCGACGGTCCGCGTCCCGTGTACAGATAAAATTTCTCCCCGCGCTCGTACGCGTCGAGGATGACATCCAACTCTCGGTGCGCGAAAAACATCCCTCGTCGCAGGAACGGGTGCGCTCGAACGCCCGTGACGCGCTCGATGCGTTCGATCATCTTTTCATCGATCGTCGAGCATCCGAAATCGCGCACGAGCTTGTCGTAGTCGATGCCCTCGCCATCCTTGCCTTCGACGTCCCAGGGCGTGACCACCTGTTCCGACGACTCGTCCCCCGTCGGAAGCGCGTCCGGGGCGTCCGTCATGGCGGTACGATTCGAGAGATGCGTCGCGCGCGCGCGGTCGTGCGAGCGTCGCGCGCGCGTCGCCGAGTGGCGTCGATGGGCGTCGCGATGACGACGGATCGAGGGCGGCGGGTCGCGCCCGCACTCGCGCGTGCGCGACGCCGTGGACGCGCGATGAAGGAGCTCGTCGGACGCGTGGCGTCGAATAAGATGATGAAGACGGTCACCGTCGTCGTCGAGCGGTTGTTTCGACACCCGCGGTTGAAAAGGTTCGTGCGCGCGAGGAAAAAGTACGCCGCGCACGACGAGGAGAACGCGTGCAATCCCGGGGATTTGGTGCGGTTGAGACACTCGAGACCGCTGAGTAAGACGAAACGGTGGGTGGTGGATGAGATATTGAAGCGAGAGCGACAGTTTGATCGGGAAGCGGTGAACGCGGCGGTGAAGGAGCGGGTGCGGACGGAGAAAATGGAGAGAGCCGCGGGAAGCAGAGGTTTCGCGGCGAGCGGGGCGGCGGACGCGGACGCGACGGGCAAAGCGGTGTGAGGAGGATTTTGTCATAGAATACGTAGATTTAAATGATTCGTTCGTCGCGTTCGTCGCGATGCGGTGAAGCGCGACGTGTTGGTACAACCCGTCACGTCGAGGGTGTCGCGGAGGGCGCGCGTAAATAGCGCGCGACGTCTTTACGTCTCGCCATGCCGACAGGTAAATACGCCACCACGGCGGTGCCCTCGGGAAGGAACTCCTCAGATTCGACGAAACCGGCTCGACGAATTTCGCCGATCAACGCCCCGCGCTCGTAGGGCACGAGTAATTCGCATCGACTCAGCGTGCTCCGTTTGATGATTTCGATGATTTTTGCTTGAAGGTTTTCCAAACCTTCGCCCGTGCGCGTGCTGATGAGCACCGCGCCGAAGTCTTGGGCCGCGATCTCGATCTCTAAGAGCTCCTCTTCGTCCGTGATGTTATCGACTTTGTTCCAAACCAACAATTGTGGGATGTGTCCGGCGTCGAGGTCGTCGAGAACGTTGTTCACCGCCGTCATCTGCGCGTCGGCCAAATCGCTTGAGATGTCCACCACGTGTAAAATCAGAGAAGACTCAAGAACCTCCTCCAACGTCGCACGAAACGCCGCGACGAGCTGCGTCGGAAGCTTTTGAATGAATCCGACAGTATCCGTCATGAGAACCGTCATTCCGTTGAAGAGATCGAGACGCCGTGTCGTTGGGTCCAGAGTCGCGAAGAGCTCATCCTCCGCCAACACGTCCGAGTTCGTCAACGTATTCAATAGCGAGCTCTTTCCAGCGTTGGTGTATCCGGCCAAAGAGACGATGGGTAACCGCTCAGCTTTTCTCTTTTGCCTGTACTGCTCTCGATGCGTGCGCATGTCTTCAATCTTCGAGCTCAGCAACGATTTACGCTCTCGCAAGAGACGCTTATCGATTTCGATCTGCTTCTCCCCCATACCCTTCACGGCCCCACTGCCGCTCTGTCTCTCCAAGTGACTCCACATTTTCGTCAACCGCGGCATCTGGTACTCGAGCTGCGCCATCTCGACCTGAAGTTGTCCCTCTGCGGTTTGCGCGCGTTGCGAAAAAATATCTAAAATCAAAGCTGTACGATCGCAAATGCGAACTTTACCGCCCAGTTTACGCTCTAAATTTCGTGCTTGCTTCGGCGTGAGTTCATCGTCGAAGATAACCATGTCCACGTCGGCGGCGTCGATGCTGTACCCGTTTCGCCTGTCGTGCCGCTTCGGTTCCTCGACGTCGGCGTAATCATCCCAATCCTCCTCATCGTCGTCGTCGTCAAAGTATCCGTCCTCATCCTCATCCTCGTCCTCATCCTCGTCCTCGCGCATGTCTCGAGGCAATCCACACATCTCTCGCAACTCTCCAATCTTCCCTTTCCCCAGATACGTCGACGGCACCGGCCCGCGCGGTAACCTCTGCGTCAACCGCCCGACCACTCTACACCCCGCCGTCCCCGTCAATCGCTCCAACTCGTCCAGAGAATCTTCCAAATCAAATTCCCCCGCGCCCTCGTACGATCGATTCTTCCCACCGACGCCGCACACGACCACGCGCTCGGGTTCTCTCGTCCACCCCCACATGTCTTCTCTCTCGCCGCTCATCGCGTCCGTCGTCCCTCGCCCCGCCTCCGTCTCCAGCGCCGTCGCCGCGTGCCTGCGCTCGAGATACTCCTCCCAGGACTCCTCCTCGTCCTCCTCCGCGCCGTTTCTCGTCGACGCGAGCTCGAACGCGAAGGCGTCGCGCGCGGTCGAGGACACGTCGACGACGAACGCGTCGTCATCCTCGCGAGCGCGCGCGTCGACGCGAGGGCGCTCGAGCGCGCGCGAGCGTGGACGACGCGAGGTGGTCTCCCGTCGTCGTCGTCTCGCGTCGCGCGCGACCGCGAGCGGAGAGGCGAGCGCGCGCATTCGGGCTCGCGTCTCGGCGGCGTCGCCGTGTGGCGCCGTCAGTCGACACCGCGTCGCGCGCGTTCGCCATGCGCGCGAACAGCGACGCGGAGAACGATGCGGAGACGGCTGGACTCGGCGTCGGCGTCGTCGCGGCGTCGGAAGCGCGCGCGCGGTCCAAGACGTGGTGGCTCGGGCTCGCGCTGGCGCAGCTCTGCGCTCTGGTGAACGCGATCTCTGCCGCGGCGTCGACGGCGCTGGAGCGATCGAACGTGACGCTTCCGGCGTGGCAGACGTTTCTGGCGTACGCATTCATCGGTGCGACGTTCGGGCCGATGTTTTACGCGCGCGTGCGCGGCGGGAGAGCGCCGGAATACGACTCGGGACGGTTGGGAAAGTACGCGGCGTGCGCCTTCGTCGACGTGCAGGCGAATTATTGCGTGACGCTGGCGTTTAGGTACACTTCGATGACGAGCGTGTCTCTGTTGGATAGCGCGACGATCCCGTTCGCGATGTTGCTGTCGACGCTGTTGTTGAAGGCGAGGTACGGGCGCGCGCACGCGGGCGGCGCGGCGGTGGCCTTTGTCGGAGTAGTGATTTTAGTCTTCGGAGATTTGCGATCGACGGAGGACGGGGAGACGGGTGGGATGGGGAACAGAACGCTGGGTGACTTTTTAGCCATCCTCGCCGCGGCGCTGTACGCGACGTCGAACGTGCTGGTGGAGGCGTTTTTACACGACGCGGACAAGGTGGAAATTTTGGCGCACCTGGGCGTCATGGGACTCCTCTTCAGCGGCGTGCAGGGGGCGATTTTAGAGGGTCTCAGGTTCAGCCAGCTCAGAGCGCTAGGTACTCAGGGCGTCGGGTACTTTTTCTTGTATGCAGCGTCCCTGTTCACGCTCTACACGTTCGCCATGGACGTGCTCTCGGCGTGCGGTGCCTCTGCCTTCAACGTCAGCATGTTGGCGAGCGACGTGTGGAGCGTCATTCTGAGATTATTCTTCTTCGAAGGGTTCGCCTCCGTCGGCGCCGTGGTCGCCTTCGCCTTCGCCTTCGTCCTCGTCGCATGCGGCATCTGCATATTCGCGTACGCGGGCGATCCCTCGACGGTCGACACCCCCGTCGCCTCGACGAGCGACGAGAGCGACGTCTCGCTCCTCGCTCGCATTCGTCGCTTCGTCGCCCCGCGCGCCGAGACCACCCCGTACGTCGCCATGGACGCTTCACGACGCGACGTCGAGCTCACGCCCGTGCCCATTAGTCCCTAGATTTTCCTAAAATGTACTGTACTTGTAATCGAGCCCGCGCGCTCGGCGGCGACGGTCACGCTCAACTACCACGATCATCACGGGACGCCCGCCGCGAGACATACCGCGCCACGCGGTGACTGTGATCGCGCATGGGTCGTCGACGATCGACTCGTCCGTGCGCGGTGGCGCGCATCGCGTTCGCGACGACGCTGGCGACGGTCGCGGCGCGGGCGCGCGCGGGCCAATTCATCAAGATCGATAAGCTCGACGATGATTTCACCTCGTCGGCGCTGTTGAAGTGCGAGGCGTGCGCGGCCGTGACGCACGGCGCGACGGTGCACATCGATCGCATCAAACAGCGGAAACAGGCGGCGCACGCGTCGACGGACATCTTGGACGGGGAGATTAAGTGGGCCGACGTGTGCGAGTCGCGCTTCGGCGAAGGTACGTCTCGATACGGGTACAAGGAGGTCGGGGGGACGAAAATGATCGTCGGTCCGGGGATTGGAAATTTTCCAGACGTCTTGTCAAAGGTGACGGACGCGAATCGCGTCAGTGAACAGTTGTATGCGCGGTGTAAAGCGATCATGTACGAGTTGGATGACTTTAGTCTCGCGGAGACGTACGCCGACGCGACGAACGCGATCGAGAGACTGGGCGGCCCGGTCGAGGCACGACCGAACGCGATATTCATGAAATTTGTTGAGAAGAATTGCGTCGAAAATTTGCCGATGTGTGAGAGCATCAAGTGGTTCAAAGATGAGATGACTTCGATGACGGAGAAAGCTTTAGAGGAAAACAAAGCGGCGTGGGAAACGCTCGTCAACGAGACGGTAAAAGAAAACACGATCGATGGCAAGACGTCACGGTCGATCGATTCCCCGCTGGCGGTTTCAAAGTGTGATGGCTCGGATTTGAAACCCTTGCCCGCCGCATCCTGTCGCGTGTTCCTGAGCGAGCTCATCAAGAAGGGCGAACAGAACGCCGCGTCGTTTCGAAACTTTACCGGAGAGGCGAAAAAGTTCGAAAATGCGATCGCCAGGGGAGGTGAAACAGAGCTCGATGAAAACGACGAGGATCGCGACGGCGACGTGTCCGAGTTACGCGCCGAAGCGATGCTGAATGCTTCATACATCCGCGCGAACATCACGATGATGCGAGCCAGGGCGTATTTCACGCACGCGCTAGAAGTTGACGAAGAACACTACGTCGCGCGTCACAACCTCGCATTCATGGCAAACAGTGCGAGAAACTTCACGGATGCGCGTGAGCACTTAGAAATGCTCCTAGTCAAGCAAGTCGCGAGAGACGTCGACGTGGATACACGCGCTGAAAGTTACAAGCTGCTCTGTGAAGTTCACTACTACGATGAAAACACGAACGAAGCCGTGAAGGCGTGCGAAAAGAGCATCGAGCTCAACCAATTCAATTTCCACACCCTTCGTTTGTTGGCCCAGTTACACATGGTTCAGTTCTTTGAGCGAGCTCAAGAAGTCCGGGCACTTCCGGAGGGCGAGACGATTCATGAAGATCAGAAGAGCACGATGCTGTACGATCTCTCTCGAGCGAAGCAGTTGTTTAGGGAGGCGCTGATCCTCAACCCAGTGAAGAATGAAATCGCTCAGCTCGGCATGGTCATTTATTTCGAGCAAGCGACCGAGCAAGATGCGCTCGACAAGCTCACTCCGGAGCAAATCCAAGTGCTCGAAAACGCCAGACGCTTCTGCCAACGCAGAGGCACAGAAGTCGACGGCGTGTGCAGCGACGTACTCGAGCTCGCCGGTCATTACATGGCCGAGAAAGGTTTCGTCGCCATAGGAAACGACGCTCTTCAAATGTCCCTCACTCTCGACGGCAACCGCACGCACCTCTGGGAAAGCCTCGGTTACGGCTTCATGACCATCGGTAAATTCAAGCTCGCCAAGATCACCTTCGACCGAGCCAAGAGCTCGGACGACGCCTTCCAACTCTCCGACCAGGTCCAGGAGCTCCTCGAGCGAGGCTACGATTTCGAGGCCAAGCTCGAGGAGGATAGAGTCACCGCCTCGACGCAGTGGAACGAAAACCGTCGCCCGAATCGGGAAGAACGCGCCGAGCTCGAGGCCGAGATCGGCGCGAAACTCAGCGCCATTCGCGGCGTTCGATCTAACGCACACGATGAGTTGTAATCTATTTGTAACTCCCTGAACCTCGTCTCGGGAATGGGGGAAAAGACAAACCGCATTCCCAGACGCGCTTCGCGATGTCGAGCGCGTCCGGTGGGCCGTGCGCGCTCGTGCGATTCGGCGAAATCGAAACACACGGTGACGCCCAGGTGGACGACTACATAGAGCTGCCCCCGATCGACTCGAGCGACGAGGAAGACGTCGACGAAGATGACGCCCCCGGGGTGCCTGAAATGCGCGAACGCGCGCGTGGCGGCCGGGAGATCATCATCGGTCGACAAAAAGAAAAGGTAGACCACGCGATGGACTCCACCGCCATTCCTTTGCTTCTCAGTCGCAAACACGCGGCGCTGTTGCGCAAGGGGAAGGCGCACTACGTTCGAGACCTCGCCACCACGAACGGCACTTTCGTGAATGGGAAGAGGATCGACGCAAAGGTGGACGTTGAGCTGCGAGATAACGATGTGGTGTCGTTCGGAGGACCGCGATACGTCGCGCGAGATGCAGGAAAACAAGCGAACCCGTTTAGATTTCGATACGTGCGATTAGAGCGGCGCGGGGTGGACGAGAGGAGGAAACGGGCGCGACTCTCGCAAGACTCGGACGGGGGACTCGCGACGGATATGTCTCAGGACGCGCCGGCGAGTCAGTTGTACCGAGCGATACATTCCAGTCAAGCGAGTGAGAGTGAGTTCAAGGTGGACGACGAGTTGAAGACGGAGTTGAGAGAGCTGTTCGAGAAGAATCGTGATCTCGCGGAACGGTGTGCCGAGCGCTATTTTGGGTCCGCTTCGCCGTCGACGCTGGCTTCTAGAGGGATGGACGATCGTCGAGGCGATGATTTGGTGAACAGAAGCGTGCCACATTCACAGAATGACTCGCCAGGTGCTTTACCGGATGAATTGACGCAGAAAATTTCCGACAAGCTCGTGGCAAGTCTCCGCAAGCCCGACTGGGTGGACACCGACCTCAAGTGCGCGATATGTCACGAGTGGTTGACGCTGCCTCACACTTTGGTCGGCTGCGGGCACATGTTCTGCCTCGAGTGCATCGATAACGCCTTCTGTCACGGATACTCGTGCCCGTGCTGTCGATCTCAACCGCAGGCGCCGCGCAAGTTGCTCTTCACCAAGTCGACGCTCGCCGCCAAGCTCCTCGACGCGTACGTGCTCCCTTTCCTCACGACCTCGGAACTCCTCGAACGCAAGGCGAGAGAGGTGTCTGCTTTAGAAGCTCGCGAGAAACGACTCAAACGAGAGGCAGAGTTGGTTTCTTCGGCCCTTCAGGAATCCATGCAGGAGACGCAGCGCGCGAGTCCGCACGACAACTGACGTGGTCGACCCGTGGGCGGTCGCTTCAGAGCCGCAACACGCTCTGACGCGCTCGCATCGCCACCTGTCTCATAGAATTCTTTCAAATTCCTTCGTATTCGTTCGAAGTATCATCGTAGCACGTGTATTAACATCTCTTAGCATCGTTCGAGCGAGGCAACTCTCTCGCGGCGCGTCCATCCCAAAAGGTCCGTTTTGAAGGTCTCAGTCGTCCTCTCTCCGTCTCTCCGTCTCTCATCCGTCTCTCTGCGACGCCGTAGACACAGGAAACATGGGGTGCGTGCGAGCGAGCGCGCGAATCGAAAGAACGACATCCCGAGCGTTCGTCCCGCCCGTTGTTCGCGACGGCGTCGTCTCGCGCGCGTCGCGAGGCGTCGTCGAACATCGTCGGACCGATCGCGAGGTCAGGGTCTCGGCCGTGACGCATCCTCGCGGCGGCACGACGTCGACGGCGAGCGTGATCGACGCGCGAACGCGCGTGGGATGCGTGGATATGAATGATATCACGCGTTCGCGCGCGTTCGCGCGTTCGATGGACGCGGCGCGCGTGGAGACGGCGCGGGAGCGTCCGAGTGCGAGGATCGTTTCTAGGGCTTCGAGGCCACGCGGGGGTCGACGATGGGTGGACCGTCCCGGGGCGCGCGACGGCGCTTTGAGGGCGCGCGGGCTAGAAAAGCGTGATGAATGCGCTCGATATTCGATTGATCGCGTTCGAACTCGACACTGACGGGCGTATCGTTTGTACTTTTGCGTAATCACAGTAAGACTCGAGGTTTAGGGGCTGGCCGTAAGTTGCGCATTCACCGCCGTGAACAGCGCTGGGCCGACAAGGATTTCAACAAGGCGAACTTGGGTTCTGAGTGGAAGAAGCCGTTCGCTGGTTGCTCTCACGCCAAGGGTATCGTCTTGGAAAAGATCGGTATCGAGGCCAAGCAGCCGAACTCTGCTATCCGTAAGTGCGTGCGCGTTCAGCTCATCAAGAACGGCAAGAAGATTGCTGCCTTCGTCCCGCGCGATGGTTGCTTGAACTTCACCGATGAAAACGATGAAGTTCTCATCGCTGGTTTCGGTCGTAAGGGTCACGCCGTTGGTGATATCCCGGGTGTTCGCTTCAAGGTCGTCAAGGTTGCCGGTGTGTCTCTCAACGCGCTCTTCAGAGAGAAGAAGGTACGTCGTGGTTTCGCGCTTCCCCGCGCTTTCGTTCTCGTGCATTCACTCGTCGTGACTTTGATCGCCGCGCTAAATTCGAAAGCATGAAACTGACATGTTGATTTCTTTTCATTCCGCGCCAACAGGAGAAGCCGCGTTCTTAAACGACACGAGGCATTGGTCGATTGAGTGTTTGCGAAAGGAAATCGAAACACTCGATGGATTTAGGTAGCGAGTAAAACCTTTGTGATAACACATCCCAGTGGATTACAAATTGTCGTTGGCTAATAGGACACATGCTCTATTATACATGCGTTTTTTTTTCCACGCAAATCACGTCTGCATCTGGTCGGTATCGGTGCCAGACAAGTGCACCATGAGGACTTCTCTGTACTTGTCTACGACGACGACGAGAGACTCCGGGGGCGGATTGTCGTACAGCCCCGGTAGGTAGGCTTCATACGCAGGCATGAAACGGTCGACAAAATCCTTCACTTGCTCTTCGCTGAGGCCACCACCCGCGTTTCTCTCGGCTTCGAGCCTCCAATCGTAAACCCATTTGGGGTCGTTGACCTTGAAGATGATCCACCACGCCACGCGCTCCGGACCCCAGATCGCGTGCTTGTACTTCTTCAGCGCCTCGTTTACGGACACCAAGTTCGGATTGATGGCGAGCGCGCGTTCTTCCTCGATGGGTTCAAAACCGAGAAGCCATCCCTCTAAAAGCAAAACGTCGAGCGGCGCGGAGACGCGCTCCCACTCTTCTCGTGGTTTTCGGTCGCCTCGTCCACCCTTGGCCAGTTTATTATATCTGGGCACCATGACGACCGACATCTCGCCGTCCTCGTCGTTGATGCGCCCCAACGCCTCAATCGTCTTCGTACCGAGCTCTAACTCGTGCGTACCTGCGTTACCTCTGTAGCGCAACATATCGTTATCGGCGTGCGCGTCTCCCAACGCCGTCTGCTCTTCGTACGTCAGATAAAAATCATCCACGGATAACGTCATCGCCGTGACGTTCCCCATCTCATTCGCCGCCGATTCATCCAAAAACTTCTTTGGCGTCTCTCTGATCAAATCAACGATCGTTCTCGTCAACGTCGTCTTCCCGCATCCCTGCGGCGCGCTCACGCCCACCACCATCGGCTTCGGCGTCCTCCCGCCCGGCGTCGTCCCGCGCGTCGCCCTGTGCGTCCGCAGTCTCGACACCACCTCCTCGTACACCGGTATGTAATATTTATACACTCGACGCTTCGCGTCCTCCACGAGATCCATCGCCTCGTCCTCGTCCACCGCCGCTCGCGTCGCCTCCGCTCGCAATCGCTCGAAGAGCACCGCGCCCGCGCGTCGAACGTGTTCTTCCCACGCCGCCCGCCTCGCCCCATCGCTCTCGGTGGACATGACGGCCGTCACGCGTCGGGGCGTCGACGCTCGTCGAGCGCGCCCCGAGAGGTGACGCTCGCGCGCGTCCACGCCCTCGACCTCGACCTCGCGCGCGCGCGTCGCGCGCTCGAGACGGAAAACCTCGACGCGTCGACGAGGGACCGAACGAGGAGTCATGACCCGTCGTTTCGATATATAAAACAGATGGGGTAAAATCGACCCAGTGTACGCGCTGGGAAACCCCGCGTCGACGCCCATCGTCGCGCGCGCCAGCCTGGGCGGTGCGCGCGCGAATTCGAATGCGATTCGACGATCGCGCGGGAGATCGCGACGGGGCGCGAGATCGCGCGCGACGTTCTCTCTCGATGATGTTCACCCATGGCATCGCGCGGGCGACGCCCGCGCGCGCGAGAGCGATGGGGACGAGAGGGAGGATGCGTGGGTGGATGATGACGCGTGGGCGCGTCGTCGATGGCGGGGCGCGCGCGCGCGATGGGTCGCGAGGACGGCGAGCGACGGCGGCGATGCGGAAAGATTTCGGCGAAGGGGATGTGATCGAGGGTGAGCACTCGGATTCGGGCTCGAAGTCGATGTTTTCGAAGTCGTCGTCCGTGGCGGAACCGTTGGCGCGGTTGAATGCGTTGGGAGACGCGTTCACGGGCGCCGTGTTCGGGACGTCGAAACAGGAGGTTAAAAAGAGCGCGGGTGGGGGGTCGACGAGCGTGTCTGTGCAAAAAGTCGAGGTGGACGCGCGAGGTGGTGATTTGGCGCCGCAAGAGGTGGAGACGGTGCAACTCATTCGATGCAAGTTTCAGATTCGAAAACAGATTACGTTTGGAGAGGAGTTACGGTTGGTTGGCTCTCACGCGGGCATGGGTTCGTGGGATTTGAATAAATCTCTCACGCTTAACTGGGGAGAGGGCGACGTGTGGACGACGGAGGATGTGGAATTGCCGGTGGATGGCGTGTTTATTTACAAGTACGCCGTCGTCCCGGCGGGCACTCTGGAACAAGTCCTCGAGTGGCAAGAGGGCAACAACCAAGTGCTTACGCTGAGCTCTGACGACCACCCGCGATTGTGGATCAAGGACAACTGGAGCGGTGACCCCAAGCAGTGCGGAGTTTACCGCGAAAAGGGCGAGTCTGAGAACAAGGACGCTCGCCTCATCAACCGGGTGAAGAAGGCGGACGAGAGAGCGAAAATGGCCGAGATGCAGGTGAAGGATTTAAAGACTGATTTGAAAATGGCCAAGGCGCAAGTCAACGCATTGCGTGAAGAAGCCCGTCTGAGCGCTAACGTTCGCATCGCGCTCAAGGAACAGATCAAAGCTGAGCAACGTCGCGGAGACCTGCTCACGGATCAAGTCGACGCGTGGAAGACCAAATTCATGCAAATCTCCGACGGGGGCGAAGTCGTCGATGATGTGTTGTCGACGGACAACTCGTCGACTAGCAAGGAAAAGAAAAAGAAGACCCGCTAGGCGGTACAATAGGCGTTGAGACAGAGATAATAGACAACGAGACTCTAGCGCGCACATCAAGAAGAAATTCGTTTGTTATGACAATTCAGTTTAATGAAACAATCCAACGCTTCGCAACTTCCTCACGCGAGTTCCTTGAGAATGTTCACGCACTCGCGGTAGTACCCACCTCCGAACATGACGTAGTGGTTCAGATAGTGGTAAAGTCTATAGAGCTTGGCCCGCTCCTCGAAGCCAGGCGCCTTCGGAATCTTGGCGTGGTACGCTTCGTAAAACGCCGGCGTGAATCCCGCGCACCACGACATTCCGAAATCAGCCTCGTGATGGCCGTAATACACAGCCGGGTCGAACACGGAAGGTTTCTTACCCACCGTACCGATGTTTCCAGACCACAAGTCGCCGTGTAAAAGGCTCGGTTTGATCTCCCCGCACGAACTAAACATGTCGCTCAATCTTTTATCCACCACTTTCTCCGCAAGTTGACTCAGCGTCGGATCACGCGCGAGTCGAATCATGTGCATCAAACGCTTATCACGCCAGAACTCGAGCCACGAGTCCGTCCACTCGTTCGGCTGATGCGTCTCCCCTATAGTGTTGTTCCTCTCGAAACCAAATTTTCCCGACGATGCTTCTTTATGGCTCGGCGCCGCGAGATGCATCGTCGCGAGCGCGTCCCCGAACTCACCCTGATCTCCTCGCGCGCCGAAATTTAAATATTCCATCGCGATGAAACTATTGCTTCGCTCTCCCTCCGGCGGCACTCCCGTGCCGTACACCTCCGGCACGACGAACGCGCCCGCCGCTCGCAGCGCGCGCAGGCCCGCCGCCTCCCCCGCGAACATCGACGGATCCTTCGCCGACGTCTTCACGAACGCGCGTCTTCCATCCTTCAGATTGAACGACTCGAACGCCGCCCACTGCGACCCACCCCGCGCCGCGCGATTCACGACGCTCGAGCCGAGCGCGTCCTCGAGCCAACCTTCGAATCCAGACGCCTCCTTCGCGCGCGCGACGACTCGCGCGCCGCCCTCGCGACGACGCCCGCGCGTCCCATCGCTCCTCGACGTCGCCGCGCGTCCGCGCGCGCGCCCGCCCGTCGTCGTCGTCGTCGTCGTCGTCGTCGTCGTCGCGCGCATCGAGGTCGAACACTGGGGACGGTCGGGCCGTCCCAACGTCACTTCGCACCGCGATGGCGCCTCCGCGCGCGCCGTCGTCGGCATCGGCGTCGCGAGCGACGGCGGTGACGACGTCGACGCGACCGAGCTCGCGCGCGCGCGCGCGCGCGTCGCCCG
>CEUM01032853.1_pt1 | contig 34624 bp, 34 predicted proteins | sample 356421 | NCBI WGS metagenome assembly CEUM01 (sample SAMEA2622716, study PRJEB7988) | marine metagenome | biome: marine biome (ENVO:00000447); feature: surface water layer (ENVO:00002042); material: "saline water (ENVO:00002010), including plankton (ENVO:xxxxxxxx)" | depth 5 m
AAAAACGTACCATATTTTTTAGAAATAGATCTAATTTCTTCAATAGGGTTAATAACTCCTAAAACATTAGACATATGCGTAATTGCAATGATTTTTGTATTTTCATCAATTACTTGTTCTGCTCCCTTTAGATCAATCCTGCCTTCTAAGTCGTGTTCTAAAAATCTTAACTCTGCACCTTTAGACTTACATAATTGTTGCCATGGAACAAGATTTGAGTGATGCTCCATTCTTGAAACAACTATATTGTCTCCTTGATTGATTTTTTTTTGTAATCCCATTGAAACAATATTTAATGATTCACTTGTATTTCTGGTCCAAATCACTTCATTAGGTGCAGCATTAATAAAATTAGCAACTTTTACTCTAGAGTTTTCGTATTCATCTGTAGCCTCTACAGATAATTTGTGTACACCTCTATGAACATTAGAATTATATTTTAGATAATAGTCACTGAGTGAATTTATAACAGAAGTAGGTTTCTGAGATGTAGCTGCATTGTCTAGATAAACAAGAGATTTGCCATTAACTTCTCGGTTTAATATTGGGAAATCTTTTCTTATTTTTTGTAGGTCAAATGGTTTCATAATTTAAAAATCTATATTTACATTTTAACATTAAGAATGAAAAAAAAATTATGTAATTTATTAAAGATTAAACCTAAGCTTATAGTCCCATTATAATTATTTTTTATATTTGCTGTATGTTGATTTACCTCATGAGTAGAATAGAATCCTACCCATGAGGCAGATAATTGACTTTTATTAAACTTTATCTAAGTATAATTTCTAGACCATGTGGGTCAGCTGTTGAGATTTTTTGTCCTGGAAAAACGTCTTCTAATAATCTAGAAGAGTCTTTCATTGAAGCTATGTCGTTAGAGTCCCAACTGAACTCATTACAATCATCGTTAATAGTTAGAACAGCCACGCCTGGTGTCCTACCGGCGAACTCAAGAGATCCAATTGCAGTGAGAGGTTTAGCACCTCGTAAAGTTATGAACATTTTGTTCCCTAAAATATCTGCGACGTCAGGTTTTGGATCCTCGCTGAAAGACTCAGCCATTGATTGAGTAGCTACTACCTTATTTGTCTGTAGGTTAACAAAGTTGACGTCATTGCTTACTCTCATACTAGTTATTGCATGTATATCTCCCTTTTGATCAATACAGGTAACTGCACCATGAGTGTCCTCACCAGGGAGTTCTATCTGTGTTGGGTTTGGGAATACTCCTTCCACTGCTTTACTTGTATCAAAAGTATAGAGGAAATCATCTCCTCCTTTAGCTCCACTTTCACCGTTTGTCATTATCTTATTAAAAGGTAACCGAGATACTCCACAACCGATGCCTGGAACTGTATCCTTATCATATACTTTCACAACAGTCATAGGTATAGTGCCATCTGAAGAGCCTACGTCTAAAACCAGTAAACCACCTCCAGCTAAAGTTACATAGGCGAATTTACTATCATTGGTGAACTCGTGACAGATCGGGCGAGCCACCGCAGTTCCTAATTCATTGGTGTATTGGTCCAATGCTAAAGTCTCAACTAATTTGTAATCATCACTCGAGTAGTTAGTTTGGATTTTATGCATGAATCCAGATTCATCTTTTGCACCAATATTTGCGACGATAGTCATACTGTTATCAGGAGATGAAACTGAAGCGTGGGAATTTGTTGTTCCACCTGCACCATTGAAACCTCCTATAGTATTGACGCAGCCAACGATTTCACGGCTGTCAATGTTAATGAAGAATGTGTTACCTGAACCTACATTGGCCAGAATAGCATGGCTAGCCTTCGGAGTAGCATAGTTCGAAAGTATCATGTGTGGCTTAATAGGTGCTTCGCAATTAGCGTCATTAGCTGCTTTTGCAAGGTTTATAATCTCAGGCGTAGCATCCTTAGCATCCTTTACAAAAACATCTTGCCCATCCCATATGTATAGTAGACCACCAGTCCCGTCGTTTTCAGTCGCAGATTGGTCAACAGCCCATATCTCATAGGAAGGTTCCATTTCTGGAAAAGCACATCCTATTCCAAAGATAGTTAGCCCAACTAACATAAATTTCGATAAAAATTTAAAATTCATTTATTACTCCTTTTTGTTATAAATTAAAAAAAAAAGACCTCATTTTGAGGTCTTATCAATACTAGTTTTTAGTGATTAGTTTTTAGTGATTATTTCTACAAAATAAAAGACCTCCTTAAGAAGTTACAACAACAAAAGTAGGAAAATATGTTGGTAATAATTGACTTATTATATATGTAGAATTTCAATAAAAACTAACCTTCTTAACTGAATATTTTCAATCTATTATACAGCATATAGCTTAAAGTAAATTTATTTGGCTATAAGTATTATTTAGATATATTTATTTTCTTGATTATTAGAATTTTCTTTTTGATAATTAGCAAATTGCTAAAAAAATTATGTTATTATACAAATCTATGACAAAAAGAAATTTAACAAATAATATTTGTATCTGTAGCTGTTGCATGAAAAGTACCAGGTTTCTTTAATTTGTCTTAAATCAGAAAAATAGCAAAAATATAGAAACCCCAATCAAGGGGTTTTTTTTATGTAAAAAATAATGTTAAAAGCAGAAAAAACATACTCAAATCAGAAAATACTTGGATGGATTTCTTTTGGACTTGTATTCGTATTTTCTTATGCAATTTCAAGAAGTAATTTTAATGATGCTGCAATTTGGATTGCAGCTTGTGGATTAGGGTTTACTCTTCAGAAATCTAGATTTTGTTTTGCATCTTCGTTCAGAGACTTATTTATGTTTGGTTCTGGTCATAATATGAAAGCCGTTCTTCTTGCAATTGGAATAGCTTCTGTAGGGTTTATTGGAATAATGATTTGGTTATTACCTGACCCTGTACCAGGAGAATACCCTTCTTCTGCACATGTATTACCATTTGGGATTTCAACAATCGTTGCTGGTACAATTTTTGGTGTTGGAATGGTTACAGCTGGCGGATGTGTTTCGGGAACAATATATAGAATTGCAGAAGGTTATGTTGCTTCCGTCATAACTATGATTGGAGTTTTTATTGGGACTATATTACTAATAATTTCTTGGGATTTTTGGTGGGATAATTTTATTAGCAATGAACCAAAAATATTTTTACCTTCAACTCAATCGATTGGATATGGATTATCTTTATTAATAACTATTATAGGAATAGTTTTAGTTTATTTCATAGTAGTTTATGTAGAAACTAAATCAGGTGTAAGAAATTTTAATATTTCAAAAAAACCTGATTTAGAGGAAAAAACTTTTCTTCAAATTATAAAAGAAAATATTGAGAATATATTCTCAAAAAGCTGGACAGCGACTATGGGTGGAGTAGCTCTAGGATTCATTTCAATAATTTATTTTATTTTTCATTCTCCTCCGGGGGTTACTGGAGAGATAATGAAACAATCAATGAGTATTTCAGAATCAATCAACTTATCTGAAGGCCCATTAAAAGGGATCTCATCATTAAGTGGGTGCTTAGGATCAAGTATTGGTTCTGGATTGATTTCACATACTTTTGTAAGTACTGTAGGAGTATTTTTTGGAGCTTTAGTATCTGCTTTGTTATCCCAAGAATTCAAAATTAGAACTCCTAAAGAACCAAAACGATATATTCAATCATTATCTGGAGGAGTATTGATGGGATACTCAGCAAGTCTTGGAATTGGTTGTACTATTGGTGCATTTTTTTCCGCAATTCCATCATTTTCTCTATCAGGTTGGTTATTTGGATTAAGTCTTGGTATAGGCGCCTTTGTTGGGACTAAGATTATAAGGTTTATAGGATAGGTATGAGTACAGTAAATCAAATGAACTTAATTGAAACTCCTATCAAAGATCAGCTTTTAAGAGTTGATGAAATATTAAATGAGCTTTGCTCTAGTAATGGTGGGATCGGAAATTGTAGAAAAATAGAGATATTAACTGGGGAGGAATTACTTGTGAAATATATACCTCCTAAGGCTGTTGAAAAAAAAATAAAAATTAAATTCAAATATGTAGAAAATATTTGGCACATAACGTTAGAAAAGGAATAAAAATGAGTAATGAAGAAACTAGAAAATTAGATCTCAGAGGAGAAATTTGTCCTTATCCAATGCTAAAGACTAATGAAGAATTAGATTCAAATAAGGATTTAAATATTCTAGAAGTAATTACCGATCATTCACCTGCTTTATCTACTATTCCTCCTCAAGCACTAAAAAGAGGTTATGAGGTTGAAATAGACGAAATTGATAACAGTGAATGGAAAATAACATTAACAAAAAATAATTAAATAAGGGGGACTTATGAAAAAGTTATTAATAATTGGAACATTTATAATTGGAGTGTTTTTTGGATGTTCATCAGGAGATTCTGACTCAAGTTTTGACCAAAGAGGATACTCAAATACAGATAAATTAGTATCAGCTGAATGGTTAAATGAAAATTTAGAAAATGTAAAAATAATTGACGTTAGAAAAGTAGAAGAATATGATTTAGGTCATATTCCTGGAGCCGTTAGATTGACTCCAAACGAAGTTTTTCAATGGGAAGCTGAAAATGGGGTTAAAGGTATGTTACCTTCAGGGGATCATATAGCTAAAGCTCTTTCATCAGTAGGTATAAATGAAAATGACACTGTTATTTTTTATGATGGAAATAGTAATCTATGGGCTTCAAGAGGATTATGGGCGTTAGAAGTTTATGGACATAAAGACTCTAGGTTATTAGATGGAGCTTGGGTTTATTGGTCTGAAAACGATTATCCTATAAGTACTGATAGTCCTTCTATTTCAGAGTCAAATTATAAATTCACATCATCTCCAAACACCAACTTAATTGCAAGCTGGGAAGAAATATTAGATTCTGTTGATGACCCATCAAAAATTGTTTGTGACACAAGAAGTCCTGATGAGTATGCAGGTAAAGATGTTAGAGCTGACAGAGGTGGTCATATTCCTGGTTCAGAAAATGTTAACTGGGTAAACGCTGTAGATGCTAGTGGCCAATTTTTAGAGGCAGATAAATTGAGTAGTATTTATGAAAATAAAGGTATAAAGACTGATAAAGCTGTTTATACATTATGCCAAACAGCCGTAAGAGCTACTCATACCTGGTTTGTATTACAAGAATTATTAGGCTATGATAATGTAAAAGTTTATGATGGTTCTTGGATAGAATGGGGAAACTCAGATCTTCCTATTGAAAATAAATGAGTGATGAAAATAAAGAAAATTTAGAATATGGGCTACCAAGCCATGAAGAAATGGAAAGGTCTGGAGATCCTATTACTATGGGATCCAGTCCTTTCAAATTCTTAGTAAGTGGATTGGAATGGGGCAATTTACCTGATAATTGGACACTTAGTGAGGCAACTTCTGTAGCAGTAAATAGCGTTGATGAGATTATAGTATTTAACAGAGGTACAAAGCCTATAATTATTTTTGATAAAGAAGGTAACTATCTAAGATCTTGGGGAGAAAATACTTTTTCTAATGCCCATGGAATCAGTGTAGACAACTCGGATAATATTTATTGTGTTGATTCGGGAGATAACACAGTCAGAAAATTTGATCCTTCAGGAAATCTTATTTTTCAATTAGGTAAAGAAGGAGAAAGAGCTGAAAAAATGAGTGGACTGCCATTTGCAGTTCCAACTCAGGTAGCGGTTGATGAATCTACAAATGATTTTTACGTTGCCGATGGATATTCAAACGCTAAAGTTCATAAGTATGATGAAAATGGTAAATATCTATTTTCTTGGGGAGAATCTGGAACAGGAGAAGGGCAATTCAATATTGTTCATAATATCTCTACAGATAGTGAAGGATTAGTGTATGTTGCTGATAGAGAAAATCATAGAGTTCAAATCTTTGATCAAGAAGGAAAATACATCAACCAATGGACAAATTTATCAAGAGCTGCATGTATTTATGTGGATAAAAGAGGGAAAGAAGACATATTTTATGTAGGAGAATATTTTTCAGGTATAGCTTCTAACGACACAGGTACAGACCTAGGTCCAAGAATTTCAATTTTTAATAAATCTGGAAAGTTGCTTTCAAGGCTTGGAAAAGAAAGTTATGGTCCAAGTGTAGGAAGGTTTTATTCACCTCATGGTATTTGTGTTGATTCTGAGGGGAATATATATGTTGCTGAAGTCTCTTATAGTGATTATGGACAATTTCTTAACCCTAAAAGGGAGCTAAGATCAATGCAAAAATTAGTAAAGACTAATTAGATTCAATAATTGCATTATTTATAGCTTGATAAGTAGTCTTAATTGAAGCTCCAAATAACTGATCTATACTAAGTTTTGTATCTATTTGACTGTTAGAAAAAGCAAAAAACAAGTCCCCGTCATTAGATGTATGAGAAGGTCTAACCGACATGGCAAGACCATCATTTGCAGCCACAGCCAATCTCTTGCAATCTACCTTTGAAATTTTAGCATTCGTCATAATTGTACCTATTGTAGTATTTTGAAATCCTCTTTTTTGAGGCTTCCCGTTTACTAATAAATCTAAAGAATCAAAAATTTTTCCATCTCTTTTTGGCCCTGCTATTATTTGGCCATTTTCAGGATTAACAATAGAACCCAAAGCATTTACTGCAACAAGTGCAGAAACAATAGTACCATCAGAAAAAGTATGGGAAGAAAATCCTAGGCCTCCTTCCATACTGAAATCACTACCTAATAATTTACCTACAGTACATCCTGTTCCAACTCCAACCTTTCCCGTCAAAAATTCTTTTTTTGCTTCTTTAGCGGCTGCATAACCTTCTTCAAAACTAGGCCTCACTTTAGAAGATCCAACTCCTAAATCAAAAATCACAGCAGAAGGAACCAAAGGAATTGTATTGCCTCCAAATTTTATACCTATGTTTTGCTCTTCAAGGTAACTAACTACTCCTGCAGAAGCATTAAGACCAAATGCACTTCCGCCTGTTAGCATTATCCCATTAATATTTGGGGCAGAGGCAATAGGATCGAGTAAAGCTATCTCTTTTGTTCCTGGAGCACCTCCTCTAACATCTATTGATGCTACAAGAGGCATATCAGATATTATTGCTGTACAACCAGTTTTATTATCTAAATCTGTCCAATGCCCTATTTTTATTCCTTGTATGTTTGAATTCATTTAAACTTAATCTAGTAAACTATAAAAAATTATGTTTTCATTTTATAAATAAATATTACATATAGCTAATTTACTAGGAGAAATAATGAAAAATAATAATTACAGCGGAGTTTATAGTATACCTGTAACACCATTCAACGAAGATTTATCAATTGATTTTGTTTCTCTCAGAAAATGTATCGAATATTTTATAGAAAAAAAAACAGATGGGATTCTTCTTCCAGTAAATGTATCTGAGGCTTCTAAACTATCTGATTTGGAAAAAAATGAAATATTAGCAGAAACAATAAAAGTAACTGAAGGAAAAATACCTTTAATCGCTGGAGTAACAGGAAGCTCAATTCATCATGTAATTGAACGCTCAAAATATGCAGAACAGTTAGGAATATCTTCTGTAATGGCAATGCCTCCAATAGGATATTCATCAGATACTGATTTTTATAATTTTTATGAAGAGATATCAAAACAAATCAACTGTGATATTTGGGTTCAAAATAATAAAATGCCTGCAGGACCTTCCGTTCCTACAAAGACCTTAATAAAAATAATTAATGAAATAGAAAGAGTTGATTTTCTAAAAGAAGAAAGTGCTAATTCCTCTCAAATGCACTCAATTATTAATGAAAATTGCAAACAAGGCCTAAAGTCAATTATGGGTGGGGCTGGTGGTAGATTTATTATAGATGAATACAGAAGAGGTTCAAATGGAATTATGCCATCTGGACATATGCTTGAAGCTCATAGAATTTTATGGGATAAACTAACGGAATCTAAAGAAGGAGAAGTTAGTATAGACGCAATAGATGTATGGAATAAGATGCTTGAAGCTTTAAATTTTGAATTCATGTATAGTGTGAGCGCATATAAATATTTTTTTTGGAAAAGAGGGATAATTAAGAATAATATTTCTAGAGACCCTATTAGAAATTTAGATAAATATGATCAATTAGAAGCAGATAGAATTTTAGAAAGACTAAGTCATAATTTCTTTTAAATCTTAGTATTGAAAATAAATGACTAAATTCTCAGAATTCAAAAATGGTTGCTTGCAAGAAATCCCTTTACAATTAGGAGTTTTTCCTTTCGGAATTGCATATGGAATTTTAGGAATTGAAGTTGGATTGACAAATATCCAAACATATTTATTATCAATAATTATTTTTGCAGGAGTTAGCCAGATTGTTTTTGCACAATTATTTTCTACTTTTACTCCAAGCTTCATGATTGTTGGAACTATTGGAATGGTTAACTTAAGGCATATTTTATACGGAGTTTCACTATCAAGTTACTTAAAAAAATTATCCTTAAAATGGAGAATAATTTTATCTTACCTAATAACTGATGAGGCTTTCGCAATTTCATATAAAAGATTTTCTGAAGAGAAAAAAACTAAATATATGCACTTTCATTTATTGGGAAGTGGAATAACATTATGGACATCTTGGCAAATTTCAACATTAATTGGAATCTTTATAGGTCCCTCAATCCCAAATTCTCTTAATCTAGAATATGTAATTCCTTTGTCTTTTATAGCTATAGTAGTAGTTTCAATAAATACTAAAATTAAGCTAATCGTATTTATTATGAGTGCCTTATTTTCAATTTTATTGAGAGATTTGCCTTGGAATTTGTGGATTATAACTTCTGCGCTTATCAGCATAATAATTGGAGTATTTATTTCAAATTTTAGAAAGGGAATAAAATGATTTGGCCTCTTATCTTTTTATCTGGAATATTAACTTATGCCACACGGTTTTTGCCTTTGTCTAAAATCATGCCTAAGAAATTACCAAATTTTATTCAGGACGGATTACAGTACGTTTCAATAGCGGTATTAACTCCTATAATTATCAACTCAATAATTACTAGTGACAATAATTTTATGATTTCAGAAAATAATCCTAAAATTTATGCCGCTTTAGCTGCAATTGTTGTAGCTTTTGTTTCAAAATCAATTTTATTTACTTTAATTATTGGATTATCAGTTCTATGGATTTTTGAATTTATAATATAAATAATTTGATAAATCAGTATGATTATTGTCTTTTATTATTTTATAACTGATAAAATTATATTTACCTAAGGGCGATTAGCTCAGTTGGCTAGAGCACCTCGTTTACACCGAGGGGGTCGGGGGTTCGAGTCCCTCATCGCCCACCAGTAAATATAATTATTGTTGTTGAATAATTATTTCAAAGATTCATTTATAATTTTTATATGAAAATATTTCTCACAACACTGTTCACTGCATTATTTTTCTTCATTGGTTGTTCTAATGAAGAAGAAAACACTCTTAGATTAGTTTCTCTTCCAGAAAGTTGTGAGGAGATCAAATATTTGTATGAGAATAAATTTAGACCAAAATTGATACTTCAAGAAATTATTCTTGAGACTAATGATGATGGTATTCATGTAGAATCCTGGAAATATCTCAACGAAAATGCTGCTCATTGTAAATATAAAGCTTTCAATAAAGAAAATAACACTGAAGGTAACTGGAAAATTATTGCTAGGAGAGCAATGAATACAATAGGATTTGTAGAAATAGAAGAAAAATAGGTAAGCTATGACTAGTGAATTAATTGATTACAGAGAACATGACAAAAACTTTTGGTATGAAGAACTAGAAGAGTGGGTTCCAAAAAGAATCTATGATTGCCATGCACATATGCTAAATAATAGCCTAATAGATGATTCTAGTGAGCATAAAGGTGTATTCCCTGACGCTGATTTTGAAGGTATAAGAGGGTGGCAAAAAACCGTTTTTCCAAATAGAGACGTAAATAACTTAATTCTAGGAAGACCAGCTTTAGGAACAAGAATAAATGAGTATAATGACTGGTTATACAATGAACTAAGACATAATAAATTAACTAGATCTCATAGACTGACTACACCATCAGATTCTTTGGAAGATATTGAAAAAGATATAAAAAATAAAGGATTTCAGGGATTAAAAGTTTACAGAATGTATTCAGTTACAGGAGATATGGCAAATTGTACTATAGATGAATATCTTCCTCATGAACAATTAGAATTAGCAAATGAATTGGGACTTTGGGTAACATTACATCTGTCTAGAGAAGATGGTTGTGGTGATGAAAAAAATCTAAAAGACTTAACTGAATTTACTACAAAAAGATATCCTAATATTAAATGGATTCTTGCTCATATTGCTAGATCTTTTACGTATAGGCCTATCCAAGAAGGGATAGAAACTCTAAAGAACCTTCCAAACATTTGGTATGATCTATCGGCTGTTACAGACATAAGGCCCTATATTACTCTGTTTAATAACGAAGATCATAAAAGAATTTTCTACGGTAGTGATGCGGTAGAATCAGTCTCTTTCCATGGTGCTTATACAGCATATGGACATGCTCACCAACAGGTTGAAACAGATAATCTTCCGTCTCTAACTTTTTCTCATACAACAAATAGACCTATACTTTGTATTTATGAACAACTAATTGCAATGAAACAAGCGTCAATAATTTGTGAATTAAGTAACGATCAACTAGAAGATATTTTTTGGAGAAATGCAGTTAGAGATTTTAATGTTGATTGGTAAAATTTACTCAACTGTAACGGTTTTAGCAAGATTTTGAGGCCTATCTGGATCTAAGCCTAGATTCAAAGCAGACATAAATGCGAGTTTCTGCAAAGGAATAACAGCTAAAATTGGAAATATATATTTATTATTATTTTCTATAACAAAATTATATTTTGATAATTCATTCAACTCTTCATTTTCCGTAAAACTAATAGTAATAATATTGGCATTTCTTGAAGAAATTTCCCTAAGACAACTAATTGATTTCTTTATATTGTCTCCAGGTCCAATTACTGAAACAACAGTTGTATTTTTATCTAATAAAGCATTAGGTCCATGCTTCAACTCACCTTCAATAAATGAATTAGAATTTATTTTTGAAATTTCTTGAATTTTCAATGATCCTTCTTTGACTATTGGAAAAGATAGATTTTTACCAATGAAAAAAACTTTTTCACTTTCTGAAATAAATTTAGAAACTCTTAGATAATCATAATCACAACAATCAAGAACTTTCTGAACATTATTATCTATATTTGTGAAATCTTCTTTTACTTTATGGAGAGTTAGATTATCTTTTTCTAATAAGCTTGCTACATACATGCATATCGAATTAATCATTAATAAAGTAGATGAAAAGGTTTTTGTAGCAGCAACAGAAATTTCTTTACCAGTTTCTAATAGTAAATATGAATCAGAATTAATTGCAGCTTTACTATTTGGTTCCTCAACTATTGAAACAACATAAGCCCCTTGTTCTTTAGTATTCCTAATAGCTTCAATTGTGTCCGCAGTTTCCCCTGATTGAGTTATAGCAAAAACAGTAGTTTGTTGAGGATCAATTATTTTTTTATTTTTTAATTCAGAAGAAAATTCTACTTTTGTATCTATTTCAAGTAAATCTTCAAAGAGTAACGATCCATACTTTGCAGCATTATAGGAAGAACCCATACCTGTAAAAATTATTTTTTTCGAAGATAGCAATCTATGTCTATTAATTTCAGGAAAAGCATCTTGAGATTTGTCAGACATTCTTTTATTTATTAAGTTTTTTAATGTGTGGTTCTGTTCTGATATTTCTTTTTCAATAATAAAATCAGTTTGTAAATCATAATTTTCATTTTTTGGGATATATGATTCTTTATTTAAATTAATATTTTTAGGTACTCTAGGTAAATTGTTTTGATCGATGATAGTTAGAGAATCTTTTGTGATAATTACTAAATCATCCTTATTGGTAAAAGTTACTGATTTACAAAATTTTTCTAAAGCAAATGAATCACTGCTCAAAAACCTATGATTATCTTTTTCACCAACAACTAATCCACCTGAAGGATCCGTTGAAAATCCAAATATAGAATCAGGAATTTCTTTGTACATCAATGCAACAGTATTATTACCTTCAATCATATTTGATACAGAAAAAATTGCTGATTCTAAATTACCCATACTACACAACATTAAATCAATCATATGAGCTATTAATTCAGAATCTGTTTGACTATTAATAATTACACCTTTTCTTATCAAAAATTTCTTAAGAAAGTCATAATTTTCCACTATTCCATTGTGTACTATAGAAATATTATTGCTGTAAGAAAAATGGGGATGAGCATTAATATTATTTATGGGTCCATGAGTAGCCCACCTTGTGTGTCCAATTCCAACATTTGATTTTATTTTAGATTTTTCTAAAGATTTTCTAAGTACGTCCACTGGATAAGTTGAATCAGAAGACTTTATTACTTCTATATTTCTATCTTCAGTTTGAATACAAAGTCCTGCTGAATCATAACCTCTATACTCTAATCTTTTTAATCCGTCTATTAAAAAATTTGTAACGTCACTTTCTCCAACGCAACCAAAAATTCCACACATATATACTCCTAATTATTTATAACAGCTATTTTGTAAAATAATCCCATCTTGCTCCTGATCTTTCAAGAATATTTTCCAAATCATATTCAAGTAAAAATCTATTACTTATCAATTCTTTTGAATAATTTGAAATCATACCCAAGTATTCATCTTTAGATTTATATCGTTCTTCTATAGATTTTCTTGAATCATTATTATCATCATCTTTTTTCTTCTTAAATGGTACAGTTGCTCCTCTGGGACCTCCTGTTAATCCAATTATTTGATAAGGAGCCCCGACATCTGGGTGCCTTAAATTCCATGGAGTTGAAGTGGCAAGAGGTACTGCAACATCAGGATGCTTGATACCTGCAATTTCATTTCCATCATCATCTACATCAGAGACCAAAGAGCCGTAAAATTCTCCATTTTCGGGCGGTAAATTATTAATAATACTTTCATCATCTCCAAAGTTCATCTTTCTTGGAAATGAAAAATGTTCAGGAAATGATATTGGGATTTTAGTATATTTTTCTCTGAGTGAATTAGGATTAACAGCAGTATTATCTGAAACTTTAGGGTGATTACTTTCAGGAGGCTCAATATTGTTTGAAACCCAATTATCCAAATTAACAAGAAGGGCTCTCATCAAAGGAGTATAGTCTATAGAGTTAAGATAATTTTGCCCTCTCATGCCATCTGCTTCTTGGGTATCAGTTGGAGGCCAAATTCCTGGACCATGCATACAGGAAGATAAATGATATACTCTAGAATTTAAAGGAGCATCAATATCTTCTTTCCCATCTGAGGTCGTATGAATTAATGACGCATCTCCTCTCCAGTATTCTGCACCAGTATTAACAAAAAAAACTTTTGCATTAGACTTTCTTTTCCTAAAGTTTTCCATCAATCCATCTTTGTCAGATTTTTCAATATCATCAGTTGGCAAAGACGCTGAAGGATATAATTGAGCTATTACAGATGGTAAATCCTTAGATGCTTGTCCAAATCTTTGATTAAATTCACCTCTCATACCACCAGCAACATGAGGAATAATACCGTCAAAAACTTCTCTATCAAGTTCATCATAATTAAAATCTAAATATATAAATTGTCTTAAAAATCTTCCAGACTGAGATACTCCAAAAGCATACGCATGCTCTATTTGAGAATTTGTTGGATTATTATCACTATCAGAATATTTTAGATAAGAAATTAGATCTCTTGTAGCTGCTAAACCTAAACCTGTAGCCTTAGCTCCATATGCTTTATATGAAATTTGATACATAATTCCAGCCTTAAAACCTTCTTCCATATATATAAAATTTGGATTATCTAAAATTTCATTTCCATCATTCCAAGCAAATCTCCAATTTTTTCTAGGGATTTCTACAGGATCATTATCAGGATATTTTTTGTAACTCAAAACAGCTTCTTGATCGTTTGTATCATATGCAGGGAAAGGAACATGCATCCTATCACTTAACATGATTTGTTTTACGTCTTTGAGAGGTTGGAACTGTGAATATATTTTACCAATTATTGGATGTCCACTTTGATTTAAATCAGGAGAATATAATCTTAATTTTCCGTCAATTGGAGGAGCATCATTAGACCACCCAAGCCAAACAAGAGTATAACCTTGTTCCATCAGGAAACCATTCCCAATATCATCTTCAGGAGCAATTCCTGCAACCATAACTCCTCTTGATGCAGAGTTAAATTGAGATAACATGACCTTATTTCCTCTGTTATTTACATCATAAATAATTTTTTTATTTGATTTATTCATATCAACAGGAAGCATCATATGAATATCTGCTGAAAATTCAACTAATCCTTCTGAATTTCTAGGTAGATTATCTATGTCAGTAATTTTTTTATTAAGATCTAATTCAGGGTTGAGCTTGAAGTTTGCAAGTCCAATAATTTCTTTATATTGACCTGTATTTCCAAATTCTTTTCCGTCATCAATTAATTTTTCGCTTTTTATATCTATGAAACTTATGGACATTCTTCCCTCCAAAATGGCGCGCCTGGCGAGATTCGAACTCACGGCTTCAGCCTTCGCAGGGCTGCACTCTATCCAACTGAGCTACAGGCGCAAAATATTGCTTTATTATGATTGTACATAAAAAAACTGGCTACCAATTAATGTTTTCAGAGTTAACGCAATATGTTGGTAGTTTATTTTGCAAACCTTCAATAATATTATCAACTGTCATTTGTGACATTTTTTTTCTAGTTTCAACAGTCGCTGATGCTATATGTGGCAATATAGTAAGATTCTCCAGTTTCAAAATTGGATGATCCATATTTATAGGCTCTGGATCTGTAACATCTAAAGCTGCATAAGCTATTTCTCCTGTAGATAAAGAATGATAAACATCATCTAAATTTACTATTGGGCCTCTGGCAGTATTTATTAAGGTAGATGTCTTTTTCATAATTTTGAGCTGATTTTTTGATATTAAATTCTTAGTTTCCGGAGTGTATGGACAATGCAATGAGACAACATCAGATCTTTCTAAAAGATCCTCAATTGAGTCCATTCTTTCCGCTCCATAGGTTTCTTGTGGTATAGACCTATTGTAGTAAAGAACTTTCATTCCGTTATCAGAAGCTATTTTTCCAAGATAAGATCCAATTCTTCCAAATCCTATAATTCCTAAGACCGATGAAGAGAGATCATATCCTAATAAATCAAGAGGTTCAAAATGAGCCCATTTACCATTTCTAACAAATCTATCCCCTTCAGCAATTCTTCTTGCAGCAGACTGCATAAGAGTAAACGCAAAAGATGCAGTAGTTTCTGTCAAAACTCCAGGAGTGTTAGCTACAGCTATATCTCTTTCATTTGCAGCTTCAACATCAATATTGTCATAACCTACTCCAAATTCCGCTATAACTTTTAGAGAAGGCCCAGCTGCATCCATTATTTCTCCATTTACCGAGTCATTTATATGAGCAAATAATGCAGTTGCTCCTGAAATTTTTTCTTTGAGTTCTTCTTTGCTTGGGGGATTTGGAGAGTCAATAACTACTAGGTCTGAAACTGATCTTAGTCTTTCCATTTCATTTTCAAATTGAGTTCTTGTAACAACTACTTTAGGCTTATTCATGATTATTCTCTTTTTTTGGTGGCTACGGGTGGAATTGAACCACCGGCCTAACGCTTATGAAGCGCTCGCTCTAACCCCTGAGCTACGTAGCCATAATTATTAACAACTAGTTTAACATTTTACATATCGAACTGTTATATAAAAAGTGTTAGAAAAAAACATTCTATTAAAATATTTATTCTCTAATATAGGGCCCAGATTTCCCACCAGTTTTTTTATCTAGTTTAATATCTGTAATTTTTATACTTTTATCTACTGATTTACACATGTCATAAATTGTCAAAGACGCAATTGAAACTGCTGTTAAAGCTTCCATTTCAACACCTGTTTTCCAATCAGTTAAAGCTGTAGATTGAATTTTAATAGTATTTTTTTCATCATTTAATATAAATTCAACATCAACCTTGCTAAGCGGTATTTGATGACATAGTGGAATCAAATCATGGGTTTTTTTTGAAGCTGAAATTGCAGCAATTTTAGCAATATTCAGTACATTACCTTTTTCAATCTGATTTTTTTTGACTAATTGATATGCTTTTTCTGAAAGAAATACAACACATGACGCATATGCAGCCCTAGTAGTTATATTTTTTTCAGAAATATCTACCATATTTGCTGATCCATCTTTATCAAGATGTGATAATTTATCTTGTTCCATTATTCTAATTCCTTCAACTCAAAAATTTCATCAATTTTAAGATCACTAGACATTGCTGCTTCTTTAGCTAACAAATCACATTCCTCATTTTCAGCATGGCCCTTGTGCCCCTTTACCCACTTAAACTTTACACTAAGATGATAATCACATTGATCTATTAGTAGTTCCCAAAGATCAGAATTTAATGCTTTATTTTTCTTATCTCTCATCCAGTTATTTTGCTTCCATTTTTTTGCCCACCCTTTTTCAATACCATCAATAACATATCTTGAGTCAGTTGTGATTAGAACATTTTGAGGTTTTTTTAATTTTTTCAGAGCAGTTATTGGACCTAGAAGTTCCATTCTATTGTTAGTTGTTTTTCTGAATCCTTCAGAAATTTTTATTTCCTGGTCTTTCCATCTCATAATTACCCCATATCCTCCCGGACCAGGATTACCAAGTGATGATCCATCAGAAAAAATTGTTATTTTTTCTAACATTATTTTCTAACCACCAATCTGAAACATCTCAATTTTTTTATGATTTTTTGTAGAGAATTTATGTCTAATTTCTGAATATCTATCATTTCTGTTTAGCCACACACCTGTAATAATTTTATGCAATTCTTTCTGAGAACAGCCATCCCTTAGTGGTTTTCTCAAGTCAAATCCACCATTTGCAAAAAGACAAGTTACTAATTTACCATCCATTGTTATTCTTGCCCTTGTACAAGTTGAGCAGAAAGGTTTTGAAACAGAACTTATAAATCCAAATTCAGTTGAGCACTCTTCTAGAATATACCTTTTAGCAACTTCACCTTGATAATTTTCTTCTAAAGGTTTTACTTTATATTCCTTCTCAATGATTTCTAAAATATCTTTAATAGATACAACCTGTGATAATTCCCATCCATTAAGATTACCAACATCCATATACTCTATAAATCTAACAATATTATTTGATCCTTTTGTATAATTTATAAGGTCTAGAATTGAATGTTCATTAACATCCTTTTGTACTACACAATTAATCTTTATTTGATCAAAGCCTTTTTTGTTAGCTGTCTCAATAGCCGACAAAACTTTATTTACATCAAAATCTTGGTCACTCATTTTTTTAAAAGTAATCTCATCAATAGCATCAAGAGAAACAGTAATTCTATTTAGCCCTGCTTCTAAAAGAGAGTCAATTTTTGGTTCAAGTAAATAACCATTTGTAGTCATAGCTATATCTTCTATCCCATTTATTCTTGAAAGTTTTGATATTAAATCTTCAATATTTTTTCTAACTAGTGGTTCTCCCCCCGTTAATCTTATTTTTGTAACTCCTAAAGCTGCAAAACTCTTGGCAATTTTTTCGATTTCATCGAAATCAAGCAATTCTTCTTTTGGTAAAAATTTAAAAGCTTCTCCATAAACTTCCTTAGGCATGCAATAAGTACATCGAAAATTACATCGGTCTGTAACTGAAATCCTTAAGTCTCTAACTGGCCTGTTATATTTATCAAAAATATTTTTCATCACTTAAATAATTTTATCTGTAATAAGTATTTTAAGAAATTTATCTATTGACTTCCTTCTATGTGAGATATTGTTTTTTTCATCTTTTGACATTGATGCTGTTGTTTCTTTTTTACCCACTGGAATAAATATAGGATCATAACCGAAACCATTTATTCCATCTTTAGTATCAGAAATAAACCCTTCCATTATACCTTCTGAAAAAAGAGGTTCTTTATAAAACCCTATGCCGCATATGATAGATATAAATCTAGCACCTCTTTGGATAGATTCAACTCCATTCATATTTCTTAAAACTAAATCAACTCTCTGATCATCACTTAAGTTTTTACCACCATATCTTGCTGAAAATATTCCTGGCTCCCCATTCAAATAATCAATTACCAAACCTGAATCTTCAGAAATAGTTGGAATTTTAGATATATCGTAGTACTCATTAGCTTTTATTAAAGCATTTTCACGAAAAGTATTTCCATCCTCAACAACATCTATATCAATATTAAGATCTTTGAGACTTAATATTTCAATTTTTGATGGAAATATATCTTGAAATTCCTTTATTTTACCTAAATTTGTAGTAGCAACTAATATTCTCATAAATAAAGTATTTTATTATGTTTTTTTTGATAATTACAATAAAACCCAATAAATGCTATAATTCTTGGTGTCTAAAACAGTAAAAAATCTTACAATAGATTTAAAATTAAATTAATTTTAATTTATCTAAATCCAAAAAATTATATGTATAAGAGAATTAAATCTATAATTGGGCTTGGTTTGATGTTTTCGCTATTACTATTTGTAATAGCTTGTAACTCAGATAGTCCTCAATCTACATTTGATCCCCACGGTCCCATAGCTGAACTTCAAAAGAACCTATTTATGTTCACTTTTTGGATCGCTGTTGTAGTATTCATTATTGTTGAGGGAGGTATTCTATATCTCACATTTAAATATAGAAAGAAAGATGACAAACTTCCCGTTCAAACTCATGGAAATCTAAAGCTTGAAATAACATGGACAATAATTCCTGCAATTATTGTTGTAATTATAGCTATACCTACTGTTCTAGCAATATGGGAGATACAGGTAATGCCAGAAGAAGAAGATTCTCTGGTAATTGAAGCAGTTGGACATCAATGGTGGTTTGAATTCAAATATCCCACAGAAGAAGTGGTTACTGCTAATGAACTTCATCTCCCTGAAGATAAAGATGTAATTGTTAACCTTAGATCTCAAGACGTTCTTCACTCTTTTTGGATCCCAAAAATAGCTGGGAAGGTAGACATGGTCCCTAATCATGAAAACCAATTATATATTAAAGCAGACGAACCAGGATTATATTATGGACAATGTGCAGAATTCTGCGGTATTGCACATGCAATGATGAGATTTAGAGTTATAGTTCATACTCCTGAAAATTATCAAAATTGGCTTGATGAAATGAGAACTCCCCCAGCTAAGTTAGCCTCTGGATCAGATGAAGACGAAGGAAGAAAACTTTTTGTCGGAAACTGTAGCATGTGTCATACTTATGATTCATATAAAAAAGGCGCCTACACTAAAGAAATTACATCACAATACAATAGATGGGAAGAATGGAAAAATGACAAGGAAAATTCCGCAATTGTTTCAGCCCCTAATCTAACTCACTATGGCAACAGAATAACTCTTGCAGCAGGAATAAAAGAAAATAATCTAGAAAATTTAATTAAATGGATTGAAAATCCAGATGAGATCAAAATTGGAACAAGAATGAAAAATCATGCTTCAATTTACAGAGATGAAAATGAACTTTCAAATGAGCAAATTAATCAAATAGCAAAATATTTATTAAGCCTGAAGCCTTCTCAAGAAAGCTCAGCTACTTATAATAAATAAAAGAGGTGTAATTTGAGTACAATAAGTAAACCAAAACAGTTTCAACTACCAAGAATATTTCCAAGACCAATGGCACATTATGGTATTTGGTCGTGGTTAGGAACAGTAGATCATAAAAAGATAGGAACTATGTATGGAATAGTTTCATTCTTTTGGTTTATTATGGGTGGAATCGAAGCCTTGCTTATTAGAGTTCAACTTTCACATGCTGAAGCTGAAATTATAAGCCCTGAACTCTATAATCAACTATTTACTATGCATGGAACAACTATGGTCTTTTTAGTTGTAATGCCGCTTTCAGCTGCATTTTTTAACTGGCTGATTCCTCTTCAAATTGGAGCTAGAGACGTAGCTTTTCCGAGGCTTAATGCTCTTAGTTTATGGGTTTTTATTTTCGGTTCAATACTTATGAACATTAGTTGGTTTACTGGAGGGGCTCCTAATGGCGGTTGGTTCGGTTATCCTCCAAACTCAACTGTACAGTTCAACCCTGGCCATGGAATGACTTATTGGGTTATGGGACTTAACGTGCTTGGAATAGCATCGATAGCTGCTGGATTGAACTTTATTGTAACTATAATAAATATGAGAGCTCCTGGAATGTCTCTAATGAAAATGCCTGTATTTACATGGATGACCTTTATTACTTCAATACTTATTGTATTAGCGCTTCCTGTACTTGGTGTAGCAGGAATACAAATGACTGCTGATAGAGTATATGGAACTAATTTCTTCAACTCTGAAGCTGGCGGAGATCCTATTTTCTGGCAACATATTTTTTGGTTATTTGGACACCCTGAAGTTTATATATTGATACTTCCAGCTATGGGAATTGTTTCAGAAGTTTTGCCTACTTTTTCCCGAAAGCCCCTATTTGGTTATAGCTTCATAGTGTTTTCTGGTGCAGGTATTGGATTTATGGGATGGTTTGTATGGAGCCATCACATGTTTACTGTTGGCCTAGGCCCTGCAGCAAATACTGCATTTACAATTTCTACAATGTTTATTGCCGTACCCACTGGTGTAAAAATATTTAACTGGATGGCAACTCTTTGGGGTGGATCTATAAGATTTACTACCTCTATGCTATTTTCAATCGGTTTTATAGCAATGTTTACCATTGGAGGACTATCAGGTGTAACTCATGCCGTATCACCATCTGATGCACAACAACAAGATACCTACTATATTGTTGCCCACTTCCATTACGTTCTATTTGGAGGAGCAATTTTTGCAATATTTTCTGGACTATATTTTTGGTGGCCAAAGTTTTTTGGATATTTCTTAAACGATAAAATTGGAAAAGTTAACTTTATACTGATGATGATAGGGTTCAATCTTCAATTTGCTCCTATGCACTGGGTTGGTCTTGATGGTATGCCTAGAAGAATATATACATATGCAGATAATATGGGTTGGGAAGCCTCTAATTTAGCTGCTACTCTAGGTGGGTTTATCATTGCTGTGTCTGTTTCATTATTTATATTCAATGTAATCTATTCAATGAAAAAAAGAGTAGTTGCCTCTGGTGACCCATGGGATGGAAGAACTTTAGAATGGTCTATATCATCTCCTCCACCCCACTATAATTTCGCAAAACTTCCTGAAGTATCTCATATAGATGACTGGTGGTATAAAAAATATCCTAGTCTTTTAGAAGGTAGCCCTAAAGGGTCTCTAGAACCTAAAGCTAAAGTTGAAGACACTTCAAAAGTTAATGAAGATGATATTCATCTACCTGATTTATCATACTATCCTCTTTTTATAGGTATAGGATTGTCGATAGCAGCCTTAGGTGTAATGTACACTTATGCTTTAGTAACAATAGGATTAATACTAGTTTTTTGGGGGTCTATAGGTTGGTCGACTGAGCCTGTAAATGAACCTCATGATAAAAGCCATCATTAGAAAGAAGGAATAATGTCAAGCAATAATGTAACAATACACCATGGTGAAGAGATAAATAACTCTACTGGAGTTAGCAATAAAAAATTGCTAATGTGGGCTTTTCTTGGTTCAGACGTAATGTTTTTTGGAACCTTTATTGGAACCTTCATGGCTTATCGAAATAAAAGCTTAAATGGACCATATCCAGCAGATACACTTGATATACCTATAACCACAGTTAGTACATTTGTGCTCTTAATGAGTTCATTAGGTATAGTTTTAGCATTGCATTACTTAAAAGAATCAAAAATGGGGTTAGCTAAATTTTGGTTGTTTGCTGTAATTGTAATGGGATTAATCTTTATGGGTTTTCAAGTATATGAATTTAGTCACTTTGCTCACATTGGAATGACTCCTCAAGTTAATTTATTTGGATCTACCTTTTTTACCCTAACAAGTTTACATGGAGCCCATGTTTCACTAGGAATATTATGGTTAGGTTTCTTACTATACAACGAATTTAATGGTAATTTGACCAGCGATAATGCTGTAGATTTAGAGATAGCAGGACTATATTGGCATTTCGTTGATATTGTATGGATTATAATTTTTGGATTATTATATTTAATAACAGCTGGTGATGGAGTACCTCCCGGTGGAATACCATGGGAAGCTGCACACTAGATAGGAGTAATAAAATTGTCTTTTTTTAAGGATTTATTTCATCATGATGGAAATGGTTGGTGGAAAATACCAAAAACATCAGAAGCTGAAGCAAACCCTCAAAACGAGCATCCATTTGGAAGTTTCGTACAAAAAACAAAAGCTTTTTTAGTCTGGATAACTTCAGGAAAAGGTCATGCAGGCCCAACTTATTACTGGGTTATAGCAGCTATACTTGGAATAATAACTCTTGTAGAAGTGTGGTGGTTTGATCAAGAAGGATTAAGATATATTCTAGTTCCTGCAATGCTTGGGTTCTCTATTGTAAAATTTGCTTTAGTTGTAGCCTTTTTTATGCATCTAAGATTTGATCATAAACTCTTCTCATATGTATTTGTGACATGTATGGTAATTGGTGTTTTCATATTTTCATTATTTATTCTTTTATCAGCATTTCATGGTTTTGGTGGATAATCAGAAAAAGATAAATTGAATAATGAAATATCAGCAATAGATTTCTTTCTAAAGTGGAGCATAGATTCTACTATGTTCTTTTTCTTATTTACAGCTTTTACTATCTATACAATTGGTTCCTATAAATTAATCAATAACAACAAATCAAAGGGTCAAATTTTTAAATTTTTGAGAGGGTTTTTTGCCTATGTTTTTTTACTAATAGCTCTTGTTGGACCTTTTGCACAATATGAAGAAACTTTTTGGGTTCATATGATCCAACATCTTATTATGATTATGATCGTTCCTCCTTTGTTGCTTTCTGGTTTGTTTTTTTCAGCTAATATTTGGTTTTTCCCTAGAGTAATCAGAATTGGTATAGCTGATTTTATAAGGCCAAAAAGTATTATAAGAAAAATTTTAGGTAAAATTACTTCTCCAAAATTTACATTGATTTTTTATGTGATTTCTCTATGGACTTGGCATCTTCCTGTATTTTTTAATTTAGCTCTAAATTTTGATTTAATTCATTATAGCGAGCATTTCTTCTTTTTTATTAGCGGCATTCTATTTTGGTGGCCAGTTATAGGACTAAGTATAGGTTCAAAAAAATTAAACTTAGCGCTAAGAATGGTTTATCTACTATTAGCAGTTACACCGACTGCTGTAGTAGCAGCGTTTATAACGCTTGCTGATGGGGTAATTTATGGAGAAAACATACCTAGATTATTTGGAATAGAGGCTATAGAAGATCAAAAGATAGGAGGATTAATTATGTGGTTACCAGGAAATGCTATTTTTTTGGGCACATTAGCCGTGCTGTTTTTCAAATGGTCACACAAACAAACTATCAACTCAAGAAAATATATTAGTTAATCTTGCTTCTTAATAAAATATTCATTTTCAGATACAAGCATTTCTGAAATAGTCTCATTGGTATAAGACTTAAGATAAATAACAGTGGCCCAAGCAATTTTAAGCTTTTCTTCCATCTGATTAACAGTCATACCCTTGTTCTCATTTAGAATAAGTATTCGAAAAACAGCTTCAATAAGTGATGTTCCAGGTAAAACAAATTTCTTTAACAAATGATCCTCTGGCTTTTCTTCAAGATCTTTATCTATATCCTTCACTTTAGCTAAGAGTTCTTTTGTAGATAATGACATCAGTGTTTTTCTCTCAGAAAGATCAAAAAACTTTTCAATTATTAGGAAATTAATAGATAATCCAGATTTTTCAAATGCTTCAAAATCAATAATAAATTTATCATCAGTTTTTATGTCTTCTTTTCCACTTGTTGTCATATCACTACCTTTTTTAGTTTAGTATTTCGGAAATATCTTCGTTCCAACCAAACATTTCAACATCAATTTTTTGGTCCTTTTTAAGTATATCAGTTCCTGAAGGGCAAATAGCTAAACCATTTGATAAAAACATTGATGTAAGTACACCAGAACTTTGATTTTTTAATGGAGTTGCAATAATTTTTGAATCTTCTTTAGAAACCTTAACTCTTGCATAAAGTCTTCTTCCATCATAATTATGTATATCTTCTGTTAGGGTAGCCTTAATAATTGGACGGTGCTTGATTTTTTTTCCACTCATCTTATCAATAGCGTATCTTCCAAACTTTTCAAAAGCTATCATAGCACTCACAGGATTGCCAGGAAGGCCTATCAAAGGTATTTTCTTATCCTTGATAACTATTTGTCCAAATGCTAGGGGCTTAGCAGGTCTCATATTTACAGACCAAAAGTTCATGTCTCCATTTTTATTAAGAACATCTTTTACTACATCATAATCTCCTTTAGATACTCCTGCAGAAGTTACAATCAGATCTACATCATGGAAGTTATAAAGTTTTTTTTCTAAATCTTCTATGGTGTCTTCAGAATGGGTCTGAGATATTGTTTCTCCTCCATACTGCTCTGTAAGAGATACAATTGTCGAAGAATTTGAATTATATATTTTTCCTTTTTCTAGTTTTTCACCAGGTTCAATTAATTCGTTTCCTGTAGATAGAATACCTACTTTTGGCTTTCTGTATACTTCAATTTGATCGTATCCAATAGATGCAAGCACTCCCACTACTGCAGGTGTTATTTCTGTACCCTTAGTTATTACTTTCTCCCCCTCAGAAATATCTTCTCCGCATTTTCTAATATTTTCAAAATCAACTACATCAATTTTTATTCCTATTTTTTCTTTGGATTTTGATTGATTTTCATCTGTATCTTCAAATGGAACTACTGCATTAGCCCCATCTGGGACAGGTGCTCCAGTCATAATTCTAGATGCTTGACCCAATGAAATAGACTTTTTAGGCATATTACCTGCGGCAATTTCTTCAATAACATTTAAATATACAATATTATCATTTGAAGCTTTCTTGACATCTTTTAATAAAACAGCATAACCATCCATAGCTGAGTTGTTCCAAGGAGGAACATTTATTTTCGAAACTACGTCTTTTGATATAACATAACCAAGACTATCTTCAAGATTAACACTTATTTCTTCTAGTTTATTAAATACAGATAATATTTTCTCTCTTGCTTCTTCAACTGAAAGCATATCAGCATGGTAATGGGATTTTCTCTTCTTTGACATTATTACTCTCTAATGTATATACCTAATTTTTTTTCAAGTTTAGATAAAATATTTTTTTCTACTTTTTCAAGTTTTTTTGATGACAGAGTTTCTCTGGGCGATTGATAATTTACTCTTATAGAAATACTTCGTTTCTCACTAGGAATTTCATTGCCTTCATAAATATCAAAAATCAAGCAATCTTCAACTAAGTTTTCACCATAAACAATCTCCTTAATTTGAGAAAATTTTACAGATCTATCAATAATCAGAGATAAATCTCTGTGAGCCTGAGGGTACTGAGAAAAATCCTTATAAATAAACTTATTTTGACACTTAATTACTTTCGATAGGTCTATTTCAAAAACAATTACCTCGGAGGATGAAAAATTATTTTTTTCTATTGTTTCTTTGGATAGCTCACCCATACAACCAATATTTTCATCTATATTTCGATTATAAATTATTGAGGATTTTTCAGAAAACAACTTATCATTAGATTCTTTTACTTCAAAATCGAAATTAAGATTCTTGGAAAGCATTTCTACTATACCTTTAATGTCAAAATAATTTAATTTGGAAGATTCAGAATTCAAAGAAATTTCTTGTCTTGGTCCTGTTAATATTCCTGAGAGCATAGTTTTTTCAATAACTTTTGAATCTAATTCAAAAAAAACATTTCCTATTTCAAAAAGCTTTATTGGGCCTTTCCAATTGTTGGAATTTCTTGATGCTGCTGAAATTAGAGAAGGGATAAGACTTTTTCTAAGTATTGAATATTCTTTAGAAATAGGATTTGTCAAAGTTATCTTTTCTCCTAAATCAAATATATTTGGAGTAAAAGAGAGTTGATTTTCTGAAATTGCTGAGTAGGAAATTGCTTCACTTAATCCTGCACCAACCATAAGGTCCTGAGAAAGATATTTGATATCTAAAGATTTATTTGGTTCCCATTTTGGCACACTGCCTGACAAGTAAGTTAATGGAATTTCATCATATCCAATAATTCTTGCGATCTCTTCATGAATATCCTCTGGAATTTGAATATCTGTCCTCCAAAAAGGTTTTTCTACTTCCCAGATTTGATTGATTTCATCAAAAGTAAAATGAAAATTTAAGTTATCTAGTGTTTGATCAATTTGATTATTGGATATATCTAAGCCTAAATGATTTCTTAACTTGTCTTTAATAAGAATAATTTTTTGAGCGTTAATCTTTAAGGGATAGTTGTCTTGAATTTTCTGATTAATTTTGCCACCAGCAAGTTCTACTATCAAATCTGCTGCTCTAGATAGAGCATAGATTGCAAGTTTTGGATCAAGATTTCTTTCAAAACGCATTGAAGCTTCTGTGGATAATCCTAATTTTTTTGAGGTGGATCTTATCATAGACGAATTAAAGTTGGCCGCTTCTAAAAACACATTAGTGGTATCAGGTGTTATTTCTGAGCTTTTTCCTCCCATTATTCCTGCTAAGCCAATGGGAGATTTTTTATCCGCAATAACTATACTATCCTTAGGAAGTTCCCTGTTCTCTCCATCTAAAGTAAGTATTTTTTCTTTGGATTTTGATTTTCTTACATATATCTTGCTTCCATCGATTTTATCTTGATCAAAAGCATGAAGAGGCTGGCCTATTTCAAACATTACATAATTAGTTATATCTACAATATTGTTTATTGGTCTTTCACCGATTGAAATTAATCGTTTTTTCAGCCAATCTGGAGATTCCTTAATATTTACAGACTCAATTTGAATTCCTGTATACCTAGAGCATATATCTTTATCCTCAATTGCTATGATTGAGGTTTTTTCTTCAATTGGATAATTTACTTGATAGTCAAAGTTTAATCTCTGAGAGAATTTTGCAGATAAATCTCTTGCTAAACCAACAACTGAAAGACAATCTACTCTATTTGGTGTAACATCAATATCTAAAATAGTCTCTGAGTAATAATTGCTTATGGATGCTCCTAATTCATAATCATTTGGTAAGACCATTATGCCTTCATGATCATCGCTTATTCCCAATTCTTTTTCTGAACAAATCATACCCTCAGATAATTCTCCTCTTATCTTTGATTTTTTTATTTCAAAATAACTATTATTATTTGGATCAGGTAGATTGGTTCCAATAGTTGCAAGAAATATTTTTTGCCCTTCTTTTATATTTGGGGCTCCGCAAACAACACTTAGAGTATTTTTCCCATCATAAATTTTAGCTAACTGCAGTTTATCTGCATTGGGATGAGGAATAATTTCTTTGATTTCAGCTACAATTACTCCGGGAATATCTCCAGTTGTAATAATCTCTTCAACTTCATTGCCTATCATAGTTAATGAGTCTGCTATTTCATCAACAGATTTATTTAAACTTATGTAATCTTTTAGCCAGTTTATTGATAACTTCATAAAATTTAATTCACAAATTGACTTAGAAATCTCAAATCATTTGCGTGAAAATTCCTTATGTCTTTTATTTTATTTTTTAGCATTGAAACTCTTTCAGGACCTATACCAAATGCAAATCCGCTATATTCATTTGGATCATATCCGACTCCTGTTAAGACTTTTGGATGCACCATACCTGCACCTAGAATTTCAATCCATCGTCCTTCCCACAAAATTGACATATCAACACCTGGTTCAACAAAAGGGAAAAAGTCACATCTAAATCTAACCTGTTGATCAGATCCAAAAATTTTTCTTGCCATTTGATATAAAGTTCCTTTCAATTCGGAAAATGATATATTTTTATCAATTGCAAGGCCTTCTATTTGATGGAATTCCCATTCATGAGTTGCATCAGTTGCCTCATATCTGTAACATTTTCCAGGCACAACAACCCTTATAGGAGGATTATTTTTTTCCATTATTCTTGCTTGCATGGGTGATGTATGAGTTCTTAGTAAATAATTATTTTCATTATTTGTTAAATCAAGCCAAATGGTATCCCATTGATCCCTAGCAGGATGATCATCAGGTATATTCAATAAATCAAAATTATATTTTTCTGTTTCAATTTCATTTCCTTCATGGATTTGAAATCCCATTGATCTAAAAGCATCACAAATTTCTCTTATGATCAAAGTTGTCGGATGCAAAGTTCCATGTGAAATATTTCGTCCAGGAAGTGTTATATCAAAATTGTCTGCATATTTTTGAGTTTGCGAATTATTCAATTGAAATGATTCAAACAAATGGTTTAGATCATTCTTTAGTTGATTAAGTTTTGGTCCAATTACTCTTTTTTCATCTGGGGAAATATCTTTCATAATTTTCATCAAAGAAGATAATTCTCCGTTTCTACCTAAATACTTAATTCTCCAATCCTCAAGATCAGATTTTTGAGAATCATTACTTATTTCATCAGAAGCAGATTTTTTTAGATTTTGAATGTTTTTCAGTATAGATTCAGTGTTTTTCAATATATTAATTGTATTTTTTGTACATATAAATTATATTTTAACAATTTAAAAAAATTAGCGGTAATTTATCTAAATTACAGGAAAAGAGGTCTCTATACTTGTTTTAGAGTAAAATGAACATAATTCAATATGGTATTTTTGTTCTGAATAGTATATAAAGTTAGTATCCAAATAAAACTAAGGTTTCAATTGGAGGAAACATGGAAGCATATTGCATGAAATGCAAGGGGAAGCAGACTATGAGTAATCCCCAACAAATAACTATGAAAAATGGTAGACCAGCTACTCAAGGAACTTGTCCCAAATGTGGAACTAAGATGTTCAAGATTGGTAAAGCTTCATAGTTCATATTTATATATTTTTTATATAAAGTCAAAATTGCAAAAAGATCGAAAGTTCTTTTTGCAATTTTGTTTAAAGGAGGAAATTAATTATGGAGAATAGTGTTTTTGGTAAAACAGGAGCAAATGTTAGTAAGCTTGGTCTAGGACTGGCTCAAGTTGGGTTTCAGTTAGGTTCAGCAGAGTATGACACAGCTGACAAAATATTAAATACTGCACTAGACAATGGAATTAACTTTCTTGATACTGCTGCAATGTATCTTGACAGTGAGTCTATAGTTGGAAAATCTGTTGGACATAGAAGAGATGAATATTTTTTAGCCACTAAAGCTGGAACAGGAAGAACTACATCTCCTGATTCTGAATGGACTTATAAAAAAATGAAAGATTCAGTAGAAAACAGCTTGAAAGATTTACAAACTGATATCATTGATTTAGTTCAATTGCATTCATGCGAAACTCATTTACTTGAACAAGGTGATGTTATAAAAGCACTTCAAGACTGTAAATTAGAAGGAAAAATAAAATATATAGGGTATTCGGGAGACAATGAAGCTGCTATGTGGGCAGTAAAATCTAATTTATTTGATACTTTACAAACCAGCTACAGTATAGCTGATCAGCGAGCAAGGACTAAAAACATACTTACTGAAGCTAAATCAAGAAATTTAGGGATAATTGCAAAAAGACCAATAGGGAATGCAGCTTTGCTGGGGCTTAAGAACCACTATAAAGGACAAACTCACGATCATTTTGGAAGTGCTTATGATGAATATTTCACAAGAATTATGCAGATGACTGAAAATATTGAAATAGAACTCAATGAAATAGACCCTATTGAGTTATCTATGGCGTTCACTCTATACAGAAAAGAAATAAATGTAATAATAATTGGATCAAAAAACAATCACCATGTTGAACAAAATCTAGATTATATGGGAAAAAACCTAGAAATTTACCAAAATCTCATTAAACAGTATGAGAATATCTATGAAAAATTGGATGAAAATTGGAGACAATTAACTTAGAAATAAAAAATACATTCCCATGACAAAAAAAAGAATACTAACAGGAATAAGACCAACAGGTGCGTTACATTTAGGTCATTACGTTGGAGCACTACATAATTGGATATCTCTTCAGGATGAATATGATTGTAATTTTTTGATTGCTGACTATCAAGCCTTAAGTGACCATTTTCATGAAACGGAGATGATAAAAAATTCAGTTATTGATGTTACTTTAGATTGGTTATCAGTAGGATTAGACCCAGAAAAATCTAATTTTGTAATCCAAAGTTACGTTCCTGAACATGCTGAATTATCTATGCTATTGTCTTTCATTACCCCACTTGGGATGCTTGAAAGAAACCCTACATTAAAAGGAGAATTAGATTCTCTCCCAATTGAGAGAAGAAGTGCAGGTTTCTATAATTATCCTATAAGTCAAATTGCTGACATTTTACTCCCAAGGGCTCATCTAGTTCCAGTTGGAGAAGATCAAGCTCCCCACTTAGAAATGTCTCGAGAAATTGCTAGAAAATTCAACAGAATGTATGGTGAAGTTTTTCCTGAGCCTGAAACTCTTATAGGCAAGGTAGGAAGACTATCTGGAACAGACGGAAAAGGCAAAATGAGTAAAAGCCAAGGAAATGTTATTTTGCTATCCGACTCAAAAGAGACTGTAGAAAAAAAAGTAAGAGGAATGTACACTGATCCTAATAGAATAAGAGCCGATATTCCAGGTAAAGTTGAAGGAAATCCTGTATTTCAATACTTAGATGCATTCACAGAGAATGATACCAATGTAGAAGATTTTAAAGCAAGATACAAACAAGGTAATATTGGTGATGTTGAAATAAAAACTTACCTAGCTAATATACTTAATGTATTTTTAGACCCTATAAGAGAAAAAAGAGCTTATTTCGAATCAAATATGAATTTAGTTGAAGATGCCTTAGATAAAGGTGTTTCAAATGCAAGGATTTCGGCAAATGAAACCATGGAACTGGTTCGTGATAAAATGAAAGTCTCAACTTATAAGAAAATTTGGTAATAATGATCAATAAAGCTGAACTTCAAGACTTTATTAATAAATCTAAAACATACAATTTGATTCCTACTTTTAGAGAAATCAGAGCAGATTTAGATACTCCCTTATCAATTTATCTAAAGTTATCAAAAAATCGCTACTCCTTTTTATTAGAATCAATAACTGGTGGTGAGAACTTAGCTAGATACTCAATAATAGGTACAAATCCTAAAAAAATAATAAAAACAGGAGATAAGGAAGAATTAGGTAATATTGATCCATTAAAAATAATTAAGGATGAAATCAATAGTTATAAAGTCCCTGAAATTGAAGAGTTGCCTGTTTTTACAGGAGGAGCTGTAGGTTACCTATCATACGAGACTATATCTTATTTTGAGAAATCAGTTCCAAAAAACAAAAAATCTACTCTTGATGTCCCTGAATCAATCTTTATGATTACAGATTCTATTGTTGTTTTTGATCATGTAAAACAAACAATTTTTATAGTTAATTATGCAAAAATAGATGAAGATAAAAATATAGAGAATATTTACAAAGAATCTTTAGAAAAAATAGAAGAAATATATAAGTTAATTAAAGAACCAATTCCAAAAGAACATAATAATATTTCATCAATAAGTAATGATGATAAAAAAACTAAGGATCAATTAATATCGCAATATGAAAAAAATATGACCAAAAAGGATTATGGAGCTGCGATAAAAAAATGTATTGAAAATATTTATTCAGGAGAAATAATTCAGATAGTTTTCTCACAAAGACTTACAAAAAAGACAGAAGCATCAGCTATAGACATTTACAGATGCCTAAGAACAATAAACCCTTCTCCATATATGTTCATGTTAAATTTCGAAGACTTCCAAATAATAGGAGCATCGCCAGAACTTCTAGTAAAATCTACGGATAAAGAAATTGCTGTGCATCCGATAGCTGGGACACGACCAAGAGGAAAAGATCAAGAAGAAGATGATCAAATTGCCAAAGAACTAATCTCAGATGAAAAAGAGCTAGCTGAACATCTAATGTTGTTAGATTTAGGAAGAAATGATGTTGGTAGAGTTTCTAAGCCTGGTACAGTCAATGTTAATCAAAAAATGGAAATTGAAAAATACTCACACATAATGCATATAGTATCTAATGTTACAGGTACTTTAGATGATAAATATGATGAGTTTGATGCTTTGAGAGCAGCTTTCCCAGCAGGTACAGTATCAGGTGCTCCTAAGGTTAGAGCAATGCAATTAATCTCAGAATTAGAACCTGATAAAAGAGGTCCTTATTCAGGAGGTGTTGGCTATTTTTCATTCAATGGAAATATGGATACATGTATAGCAATTAGGACAATGGTTCTAAAGGATAAAACTGTTTATTTACAAGCTGGTGGAGGAATAGTTGCTGACTCAAAGGTTGATTATGAATATGAAGAAACTCTAAATAAAATGATGGCCCTTATAAAATCTGTTGATGATGCTGAAAGAAACTTAAAATGATTGTTCTATTAGATAATTATGATTCATTCACTTATAACCTTTTTCAATATCTATCAGAACTAGGGGAAGAAGTGAAAGTCTTAAGAAATAACGAAACTTCTATCAAAGAAATAGAAAATCTATCCCCATCACATCTTGTTATATCTCCAGGCCCATCAAATCCTGAAAATGCAGGTATTTCAAATGATTCAATACAATATTTTTCAAAAATAATTCCTGTTTTAGGAGTTTGCTTAGGTCATCAATGTTTAGGCAATACTTATGGAGCAAAGATTATTCAATCTGAGGAAATAATGCATGGCAAGATTTCTGAAATTACCCATGATGGGAAAGGGCTTTTTGATGGAGTACCTAATCCGTTTAATGCTGTAAGATATCATTCATTAATTATCGATGAGAATACTCTTCCCAATGACTTTGAAATAACAGCCAGAAGTGATTCGGGTATAATTCAAGGAATTAGACACAAAAGTTTATCTTTAGAAGGAGTTCAGTTTCATCCAGAATCTATAGAAACTGAGCACGGGAAAAAAATATTAAATAATTTTCTGAAAATGAAATGAATATACAAAATATAATCAATAAAGTTTCATCAGGTACAGATTTAGATTTTGAAGAATCAAAGTTTTGTATGAATGAAATCATGTCAGGCCAACTTCTACCTTCTCAGTTTGGAGTAATTATGGCAAGCCTCGCAATTAAGGGAGAAACATTTGAAGAAATTGCTGGTATGGCAGCAGTTATGAGGGAATTTTCAATAAAGATAAAAGGTAAAGAAAATGCAATTGATGTATGTGGAACTGGAGGAAGCGGATTAAAGTGGCTTAATATATCAACAGCATCAGCAATTGTTGTAGCGTCTTATGGGATACCAGTTGCTAAGCATGGAAATAGAGCAGCATCAGGAAATAGTGGTTCTGCAGATGTTTTAGAAGAATTAGGCATAAAAATTTCATTAGAGCCAAAAGTTGTTGAAAAGTGTCTACATGAAATAGACCTAACTTTCATATTTGCTCAAACTTTTCATCCATCTATGAAATATGCAGCTCCATTAAGAAAAGAAATTGGTATCAGAACTATTTTTAATTTTTTAGGCCCTCTAACTAATCCAGCTAATGTAAAAAAACAAATTATAGGGACACCAAATAAAGATTATGCAAAAAAGATAGCTCAAGCTGGAAAAAAATTAGAATTAGATAGAATAATTACCATTAGTGGAGAATCAGGAGCTGATGAGATAGAAATTGATAAAAATACATATGTTTTTGATTCAAAAGAAAATTTTTCTGAAAATATTTTTGAATCACGTAAAAACTTAGGCTCTTCAAGGCATTTAGAAGTAAAATCTCCTAAGGAATCTGCAAAAAAGATTTTATCTTGTTTTAATATGAAATCTGAATCTTCTGATGAAGAAAAAAAGGCTATCTTAAACTCTATTTCTATTAATGCAGCTATGGCATTGCATCTTGCTGAAGAAAACAAAAGTATCGATGAGTGTTTTCAGATAGCCAAAGAAAATATTTTTAATGGAAATGCACTCAAAAAATTAGATCAACTAAAAGATTTTACAAATAGAAGCTGATGGGAATATTAGACAAAATAATATCAGCAAAAGAAGATAGTTTATTAAAAGAAAAGGCTTCAATTCCTTTAGAGAAGTTGATTAAAAGTAGACCTAAACATGAAACAATATTTTCTCTTGAAAAAATTCTTACTAAAAAAAATATTCTGATCTCAGAAATGAAAAGGCAGTCTCCTTCGGGAGGCAATCTTGATCAATCCCTTATTCCAAAAGATCAAGCAGAAACGTATATAAAAGCAGGCTCAGATGCAATTTCAGTATTAACAGAGAAAGATTATTTTATGGGCAGCGAAAAAGATTTATCTGATGTTCTAGAAATAACTAAAAATAAACAAGTACCGGTTCTACAAAAGGATTTCATCATCGATGAATATCAAATATATAAAGCAAAAAAATTAGGTGCAGATTG
>CEUM01057157.1_pt1 | contig 34567 bp, 38 predicted proteins | sample 356421 | NCBI WGS metagenome assembly CEUM01 (sample SAMEA2622716, study PRJEB7988) | marine metagenome | biome: marine biome (ENVO:00000447); feature: surface water layer (ENVO:00002042); material: "saline water (ENVO:00002010), including plankton (ENVO:xxxxxxxx)" | depth 5 m
AGGATAAAGTTTATTTTAGCGTCTTTTATTAAACCAAATGACTATGAAAAAAATATTACTATCTGTTTTAGCAGGTGCAGCCTTAAACGCATCTGCAGGTATTGAAGTAACTTCTGCTGACATGAAGTGGACTGTGGGTAACACATGGACAATGGATGTTAATTCAGGAGTTTCAATTGGTGATTTTACCAGTTCAGGTAATGGGGTGACTTGGGATTTACGATCCTATGCCGGATCATCAACAATTGATACTGTAAAAGTAGGTGAAAAATCTGCTGGAGCAACTGCTACAATCAAGATATCATCGGATATTGTAAGCCCAACAAACTATGGTCCTTCAGGAGAAAGTGACTGGGGAATGGAGGCGTTTGATGTAGGGGGAACAGATGTTTCATTTTTATCGGGAAGTCATGCGTTAGGATTTCCACACGCCGAAAGTGACACATGGACTTCAGGTTCTTCTGTGGTGAATATCACTGATGTGTTTAGTCCTTATCCATCCACGTTAAATGGTTCTGTAATGGCTACAGGTGAAGTAGTTACTCCATACGGTACTTTTGATGCCCTTTTGGTAACAGAAACTTTTTCAATCCCAGGGTATAGTATCACAGAAACTTACTACTATTGGGAAACCAAAGAATATGGAAGAATAGCTACCTTGATTGACGGAAAGCTAAGCTTAATGAAAAACAATAATTTTAGCCCTGTGGAAGTGGTTTCAACCGATGAGTTAACATTGGAATCCTTACAAATTTTCCCAAACCCTTCTAACGGAAGTTTTACCGTGAAAGCGAATCATTTGGAAAATGTAAAGGTATTTGATGCCATTGGAAACTTAGTAATTAATCAAAATACTTTAGCTAATGCTTACTTCGTTGACGCTACAGATTTAACGTCAGGTGTTTATTTTGTTAAAGCTACTGCAAACGGACAATCAAACACGCAAAAAATAATTGTAAAATAACTTCATTTTTTCATTTAAAAGCCGTGCACATTCGCACGGCTTTTTTTTGCCCTTATTTGAAAAACAGTAAAATGGACTCCGCACCTTTTTGTATCAACCGTATTAGTTAAATTTGTATCCTTGAAAAATAAAACTAAACTTTACCGTTTTTAGGAAAAAATGTGTTTTCAATTAAATTCTATATTAAATCGTAAAAGCGCTGCTTTTATCGCCTTAATATGCCTAAGCTTTTGGTCCTCGGGTCAAAAAATGTTGAATGAAAACACCGCCGATTCGATCAAGACTGACAGTATTGCTAAAAGACAAATCCTTTCAGACGATCCATTTTTAGCGATGTTAGACAGCCTCCATGAGGCACATGTTTTTAACGCGCATCCCATCTCTTATTCCACTGCACAACTTAATGTTCACCATTTCCCTTTAGACTCAATCCCTGTTTACAGTGATTCCATTATGCGGATACGGTTTCAAGATATGGACGCCTTTTCTCCCATATCGTTTACCTACAACAACAAGGTTAAAAAACTGATTGAGGTTTACGGTACGCACAGAAGACTGATGCTCTCTAAAGTCATGGGATTAGCTGAATTATACTTCCCTATGTTTGAAGAGGAAATTGAAAAGATGAACTTACCAATGGAGCTAAAATACCTTCCGGTAGTGGAATCGGCGTTAAACAATACAGCTCGTTCTCGTGCGGGGGCAGTTGGAATGTGGCAATTTATGTATAGAACAGGGAAATATCTTGGGTTAGAAATTAACTCTTATGTGGATGAAAGACGAGATCCTGTAAAATCTACACAAACCGCAATTAAATACCTCAATTATTTAAACAGTATATATGATGATTGGCTTTTGGCGCTAGCCGCTTATAATGCTGGGCCTGGAAATGTAAACAAAGCAATAAGAAGGGCTGGTGGGAAAAAGAACTTTTGGGCGATCCAGTATTTCCTTCCTCGAGAAACCAGAAATTATGTTCCTTCATTTATGGCGGTTACCTACTTAATGAGTCATCCTGCGGATCATAATCTATATCCTGTAAAACCTAAATTTGAAATTAGAAATATTGACACACTTACCATTCAACAGGCAATTCATTTAAGCCAAATTTCAGATGTGCTCTGTATATCCCTTAAAGACTTGGTTTTTCTTAATCCTCAATATAAAAGGGCCTATATTCCTGTTAAATCTTCCGACACAGTTAAATACACCATTACATTACCAGTATCTATTGTGGGGGACTTTTTAGCCAACGAGAATAGCATTTACAACTATAAAACAAAAAATAAGGTTGATGCTCCTTCAGATTTATATGCTAATCGCACTGAGCTAATACATCATGTGCGTAAAGGAGAGAGTTTAGGACTCATAGCGCAACGATACAACGTAAGGATATCTGATTTAAGGGAATGGAATAATATATCAAGTAAAGCCTATATTCATCCTGGTCAGAAAATGATTGTTTTCACACACAATACCCATTCTTCTTCCCGTGGTTACAGCATAAAAAATGAAGAAACCTACAATGGTTACCTCTATTATACTATTCGTAGAGGGGATACGTTATGGGATATTGCTAAGAAATATCAAGGTGTGTCGGCAAATGATATTATGAAACTGAATCATATTTCATCCAGAAAAATACTTAAACCTGGAATGAAAATTAAAATAAAGTCTACCTAAAGACCATGCGATATTTTGGAATTATACTCCTTGTTGTTTTCTTTTTCTCATGCTCAGAGGAAAGCGGAAAAAATTCGGATGATTTCTCCTACCTTCCCGAAGCAGTGGGAGGTTATAGCACAGTAAACATCATTGCTGATCAACCTTTATGGGATAATGGATTAAAAGCACATGTGCAACCAGTATTTGAACGACAAATTGAAGGCTTACTTAATCCTGAAACTGAGTTTGATATCACTACTGTGCGCTCCAAAGTATTTAATCGATTATTTAAACGGCAACGTGCTTTACTCATTTTTGTCACTTCTAAAAAAGTAAGACAAGAAGGTGTTTCGGTGAAAAAAAACGTGTACGCGGATGGACAGATTGTAGTTCAATTGGCTGCAAAAACAAGCGATGCTGCCATTACACTTTTTAAAAATAAAAAAGATGAAATCTTTCAAGTAATTGATCATCATCGAACAACGATGATCCAAAAATTAGCACGAAAAAAAAATAACGATCAATTAGAAGATAGACTTCTTAATAACCACGGAATAGGTATGATCATTCCAAAAAGTTATCGATTAGGAATGGATTCTTTAAACTTCTTTTATGCCTTTAAGCAGGGAGAGATGAAGTGCGAGAAATTCAACCATAAAAATTGCTATTATCAAACAGGTGTTTTTTCGTACTTTTTCAATTACACCGACCAAGGTATTTTCACGCCCGAAAAATTTATCGCTCTAAGAGATAGTGTGACTAAAATATATATTGAAGGAAAAACAACAAGAGACTCTGTGCGATCTTACATGCAAGTGTACAAAGACTTCCCTGTTGCCACTAAAAATATAACCATCAATGGACAATTTGCATATGAGGTAAAAGGTTGGTGGGACATGAAAAATGGAACGATGGGAGGACCCTTCGTTAGTGTGGCTACGGTAGATGAAATGCGGAACCGAGTTATTGTTACCGATGCGTTTGTTTTTGGTCCTAATTTTAATAAAAGACGATTCATTAAGGAATTGGAGGCTATTTGTCTTTCCACCAAAGGATTTTAATTTTGAAACATAGTTTGTTTTTTTGCTTTTTCTTAATTCAGTTAAACTCATTTTGTCAAAATGATTCTTCTAAAATTATAGACTCAACAACAACTCCCGTCGCCTTTACTAATGAAATGCCTCACTACTCTGACTGTAAAGATGGAAATAATTTAGAACGTTCTATTTGTACCAAACAAAAAATAAGTCAGTTCATCGAGAAGAATATAATAATCCCAGAGAAGGCAATTGAAAAAAGCATTCAAGGAACAGTATATGTTAGATTTGTAGTTGGAGTAGATGGAAGCATAAAAGATGTTGAAATTATAAAAGGAGTTCATCCGCTTTTAGACGATGCAGCAATGAATGCAATTTCAAAATTACCCAATATGGTTCCAGGAAAACAATCAGGAAAGAATGTACCCGTTTTTTTTCAGGTTCCTGTTAGATTTGTGGTAGATGGTAAAAAAAGGCTCTTTAGAAGGAAGAAATCATAATAGGGAACATTTATATCAACCCTCTCGACTTGAGTTCCAGATATTTATTAATAGTGTCCACATTTAACTTTTCTGGTGTCGTTAAAATGGTATTAATCCCATACTTTTTCAATTCGGCTGCAATCGTTTGTTTTTCAATCACAGCTTTTTGTGCGATGGTTTGAACATATATTCCATCTATATTTTCAGCCCTTTTATTTGCTTTCTCTACCAATCCCGTATTTTCAAAAAAGATGACAACGAGTAAATGCAACTTAGCTATTTTTCGAAGCATGGGTAATGCTCTTTCCATTGCATAAACACTCTCGAAATTAGAGTATAAAAAAAGTAAACTTCGTCCTTTTATATGTTGTCTGACCCCGTAGTACAACATTTCAAAATTGGCCTCGTTGTAACGCGTTTTTTGACGGTATAAGTTCTCAAGTATTTTGCGCAGTTGACCACCAAGTTTATCCGCTTTAATGTGTACCCCTAATTTATCGGAAAATGTCATTAATCCTATTTTGTCATCCTTACGAAGTGCGATATTCGATATGACGAGTGAGGAGTTGATACTATGATCCAGAAGAGTCATCCCATCAAAGGGCATCTTCATCGTTCTGCTTTTATCAATTAATGAATAAACACTTTGGGAACGTTCATCTTGGTATTGATTCACCATTAATTCACTTTTCCTGCTTGTTGCTTTCCAATTTATTTTTCTAAAATCATCCCCTTTAACATAGGGCTTAATTTGTTCAAACTCTTGAGCATTCCCTGCTACTCTAACTTTTTTCACCCCTTGGCTTAAATTAGAGTTCGTAAATACTTTTAGTTCGAATTCTCTCATCAATCGCACAGAAGGGTATACTTTAGCTGAAAAATCTTGAGAATACCGTACACGCCTTTGAGCCATTCTTAGAAATGTTCCAATAAATACATTCAGTGATCCAAATGTATACTCTCCTCGTTTAACAGGGTGAAGATGGTACTTTATTTCTTTAGTTTCTCCTGTCTGGACAACGAGATGCCGTTCAAAATCTCGAATTTGAAATTGATACGGAAGCTCATCTTTTACCATTAAATGAACAGGAATATTATAATTGTTTGTCAATTCAAGTCTTACAAGATTATCTTCTCCTAAATTCAATTGCTCTTTTAAATCGCGCTTGGCATCAATCCGAGATTTACTCGCATGTAGAATAAGAATATCAACAAAGAGATAAGCAAACACTAAGGCTACAAACAGTTGAGCATAGAAGAATAAAAACTCAAAAAAGAAGCTCACTACAAAAAATGCAGAGGAGATCCCCAGCAAACAGAAGAACCAATTTGTTAAATACAGGTTAGCGATTAATTTATTGCTTTTCATAAAAACATTTAGGAACGGATGAAGAGTTTAGCGCGGGACTTCTATTTTTTGGACAATTTCTGCAATGACGTCTTCGGCCGAAATCCCTTCCATTTCAGTTTCTGGCGTCAATATAATTCTATGATTTAAAACTGGTTCAGCGACATATTGAATGTCATCTGGAATCACAAAATCTCTTCCTCTTATTGCTGCAATTGCCTTGGCTGTTTTCAAAATAGATAACGATGCACGAGGGGAAGCTCCAAGGTATAATTTTGGATGATTTCTTGTTTCTCCTATAATTTTAGCGATATACTCAATGAGTTGATCTTCAATTTTAACATTTTCCACCACTTCTTGAAATTCATCAATCTCAGACGCGCTCAATAGGGGACGAATCTCATCAAATGAAATTTCTTTGATGTTATTTTTAAATCGTTTTAACACCTCAATTTCATCATTTAAATGAGGATATTCTAATTTTATCCTAAAAAGGAAACGGTCCAGTTGAGCCTCAGGTAAACGATAGGTTCCCTCTTGTTCAATTGGGTTTTGCGTAGCAATAATAAAAAAAGGCGGATCCAGTTTAAATGTTTCACCATCGTTTGTGACCTGTCGTTCCTCCATTACTTCGAATAAAGCGGCTTGTGTCTTGGCTGGAGCTCGGTTTATTTCATCAATTAATACCACATTTGAGAAAATTGGTCCTTTTTTGTAAAAAAAATCCGATGTTTTTACATTAAACACAGATGTTCCCAATACATCAGATGGCATTAAATCCGGCGTAAATTGAATTCGTGAATAATCCACGGATAATGTTTTCGCAATGACTTTTGAAGTGAGTGTTTTGGCTATACCAGGAACACCCTCTAACAAAACATGACCTCTAGAAAAAATAGCCAACAAGATCTGATCAATTAATTCATGTTGACCAATAATCATTTTTTGAACTTCTTCTTTGACCTCCTTCACTTTCATTTGAAATTTCTCCAGCTTAATGCGTGATTCCGGTGAAAAAGTATAAGGATTAGTGTCAATTACTCTTTGTTGATCTTGATTTGATTGAACTGAAGCTTCCTGTTCCTTTGGATCATTTAGGGAAGAGGATTGTAATGCTTCTTTCTCTTCGGCGTTTATGTTGTCCTTGCTATCCATATTTTATCTGGCTTTCTTATAAAAATCATTTAACTTTTTATACAAATTCACTAAGTATTCATCTGATACATTTGAAGTATTTGCCCCTCCTTTAAATAAGTCCATGAGCTTTTTTATTTCCTGAACTCCAACTCCTGACTTCTTAGCCACTCGTTCTGCATATTTAGCGTCATCTGAATACACAATATAATACTTGTTTTTGATTTTATTAATGAAAATATTCTTCATGTGGACAATCAATTTATTGTGCTGATTTTGACTTAAGTATAGTCGCGCTATTGTTTCCGAAAACTCTAAAGAAGAGTTATTATTAGATTCCATGGTTGGAATAATTTTTTGCTGCCGTTTACCTCTAAATATTGCAAACAATACCAACCCAATAAGAATGAGAAAATACCCCCATCTTAACGCTGGTGTCTCTAATAAAAATTTTAATGAGTTCATTCCTCCCAACCTTCTTCCATCATCTGAATAATCACCGGGTTGACCATAATCAATTTCCATCAATCCATCGTCATATACATACTGTGTGTAATTGTCAAAAAGAATAGTGGATTCGGGAAGATAAGCGAGCGCTTGCTCAACATATTCTCTTCCGTTGGTTGTTTTTAGGAAATTGTTTGTAAAAGCCTGAGGAACAGTGTGTATTAAAATTATTCCTGCTCCATAGCGAAACTCTACATAACATGGCCTGCTGTCCATGTTTCCTCTATTTTGACCTTCATACTTTAAATCAACTCCATAGTTTATATAGCGCCATCGTTGCCGAAGAAGTTTTTTACGTATCTCATTCCGAAGGAGAAATTCTCCACTTAACTCATTCTCTTCAAAAGTTAAAGAAACAATGGAATCTTCATTATAATCAGTGTAAGCATACTGATCATAATTGATGAATAAAGTTTCTAATAAATTCAAGGGTAAATGTTCAGCCGCAATAAACATATTGTTGCCTTTGGCGACAAATGATAAAAGGGTATCCACTTCTGAATCATATAAATTCAATGATTTACCTATAAAAAAGTAGGTGGTTTTTTCTTTAAATTCCTGATTTCCTATACTATCAAAATATGTCTTCACGGAAACGTCCATTTCCTCAACAGAGAAATTTTGAACTCCACGATCTAAGATTTGACGAATGAAATACGTACCATAAGGATGTTTGTTTTCTGAATCATAGTTCTTCTCCCAATTGATTGATTCAACCCTTCTCTCCTCTTTTTCTTCCTGTGGAATCTTACCGTCTCCTAAGAAATATAAAAGCACTCCTAGTCCTGCGACTAAAAGGAACATAATGATATATTTCTTGGAATTAGCCACGGGTATTAATAATCGTAATTAATTTTTTGAAATGATTCTCAACCCCCTCAAAATCGGATTTTCCAAGCGCATATTTACCATACCATATGAACTCATAGTTTTTAATTGATGATTCAAAATCATCGCGAAATTCTTTGTTATTTACCTCTAACAGGTAATTATAATTTGTCTTTCGCTTTTTCCAAACGATGTAATCGCGATCAGAAAGCTCCTTGATTACCCAAATAAAGTAAAGTCTAACTGCCGTTCTATAATCCGTGTCCTGCTTTGCGTTGTTAATTTTCACTTCCAATTCTGAGAGTTCAACCATTTCTGGATTCATGTCCTGATCATAAAGAATTTTATGGCTTTTCCCCTTTACAGGGCTATTGACAAAAAGCATATACGCCGCATACCCGAGGATCACTGCAATAATAATTAGCATTAAAATTTTGAAAAATCCGCCACTTATTGAAACATTCGATTGATTTTTACGCCGATTTTCCTTTCTCGCATCGTCCTTTTCATCTTGCTCTTTTCTTTTTAACGCACGATTCACACGTTGTCTTTCATTTCTTTCTCGCTTAGTAGCAATTCTTTTTTTAAACGCTCTTTGATTCTTAGAATATGAACGAGCATCAGGCTGAATGCCATCACTTGCATCTTGAGCTCCACTTCCTCGATGCGTTTCTCTGTAAACTTCTTCTCCTGTAATCGAGTCTATAGTATAAATGATATAATCTTTTCCGTACTCTACACCATACCCTAATCCAAATTGCGAGCTATCCTCCTTTAATTTTTTTTGCTCCATCTCTTCTATCAAATCAACTTCCTGTTTGATTTTTTGATACTCTTCTTCGTTAAATTCTTTTTTTACCGAAAAAAGAAGATTTTTCTCTTGGCGCTGATTATCGGAAGGATTGACATTGACTTGGATTGACGTTGACAATTGAGTTGATTTATTTGCATTTACCACGCAAACATTACCCAACATCATTAAGGTGAGCCCTATTAACCTATTAATATTCCCCTTCATCAATTTGCTCAAATAAATTATGTTTCGCTCCAAAGGATTTTAATCGATTATACAAGGTAATTCCTTGAATACGCTCTCTAACTGAGTGGAATTGAATCACCAATCCAAACGTAGCAAACGAAAGAATTGCAAAATAAAAAATGTAATACACGAGAAAATTTAACCCATTACCATAAGGATTTAAATTATCTACAAAAGGAGCAATGTGCTCGAGTATAAACTGAAACATAATGTCCAATCCACCCAATCCTTTTGATCCAAATAAGTAATACATCGCTACAAACAATAGAATAGGTATTACCAATTGTAACAAGAAAAATCCAATGGATCCAAACCACGATTTCGTAATTAATTTACTCGCTGACTGCAATGCTTTAAAATACCCTTGGTCACTGCTATAGAAACCGGCATAACTAAAAAGAAAAATAAAAGGTGATAATACAATGGTGAGGAAAATGGTTAATCCTGAAGGAACGATAAAAAATAATCCAACAACAAGATACAGCGGCCATAGTTTTAAAAGACCCAATAAGAAAAATTTAAAATAGGCTAAAACATTAAACTTTTGTTTGTCGCGATAAATCGTTAACGCATAAAAGACGCTCATAAAAATCGGTAGTGTTAGCACGGTTAAATAACCTAAGCCAATGGTTGTGCTTCCGATTACTTTCTTTAAATTAACCCACCAAAAAAGCTCTTCATCGTAAGCAGTCTCTGTAAAAAAGTGATGTATAATTACGCCAAAAACGATTGGAATTCCTGATACTAACCATCCTTTTATGACATCTTGAAATAATTGTCTGTAAAGGTTTAACGTATCATTAAACATGTCGCCTAACTCTCGAACTTTATCCAATTGAATCGTCTTCTTTTTCACATGAGGTATGTCATCCTTGAAGAAAAATTTCCCGGGTTTTATTTTGTTCATGTAGAGGTAAATAGGATACGCAATAAAATAGAAACATATAAAAGCTAATGAGCCTAAAACAATAAGGTATTTTAGCCCCATTGGCATATCCGTAAATCGGGTAATTGATCCCTCAATAAATCCAGAGATAACCAAAATAAAAAGCGTACTTAAAGCTATTTTGAAACTTCGTTTTGCAGATATTCTAAGGGACTGTAAACGCGTATATGTTCCAGGAAACAATAATCCTCCACCAAGAACTAATCCTGCTCCTCCTGCTAAAACAATAGCCGAGATTTCTAAGACGCCATGAATCCAAATAATCCACATGGACTCCTCTAATACGCCTTTGTGATAGAGATAATAATGAAACGTCCCTAACATAATTCCATTTTTAACCATAATAATAATGGAAGGAAGTCCTGCAATTATACCAGAGGTATATGTTCGAGCCGCAACCATAGTATTGTTTGCGGTTAATCCAAATGTGGACCAAGCTGCTCCAGCGCCTTGATGATAGATCGCCATTGGATCTCCATTGGCGATATTGTCATCGGTTCGATTAATGTAAGAGCGCCCCATGATCTGACGCGCATAATCAATATCATTCGCCGTGGATAAAATACCAATAACCATTGAGCCTGTAAAAACAAAAAGCGCTAAAACCATCGCTTTCCAACTTCGGGCAAATTCGAGAGGAAGACTATGCGTCCAAAACCGAATAAATTTAGACACATTTATTTTTTTATTCTTATTTACTTTTAAAAAAACGAGCTGAGACAAATAATTTAGATATACCCTAACCGAACGTTTTGAATAAAATGTTCTGGAGTAGCTCAAATCATCCGTAATTTCTACAAATAACTGGGTTAATTTGTCCGGATCTGCTTTGCTTTTTTTTTGCAATTGCTCAAACTTTTTCCAGCTTTTCTTCTTCTGCTTTATGAATGTGGTTTCTCGCAATGCAACAATTTATGAGTAAATGAAGGGATAAAAATGCTGTTTATCCTTCTAAAGGCAAAATAATTTGTCTTAATTATTCTTATTTTGGCAGAACAATGCGTTCAATTAGCATAAATACAACTCAAAATGTAGCCATTGATTATGAATTAGCGGGTTTATTAGAGCGTATTCTTGCTTTTTTGTTAGACACTATTATTGTTGGTACTTATTTTGTACTTATTTCATGGCTTTGGGTGGCTGCGGGCGGTTCAAGTAGCGAGATGATTTTCATTTTAACTGTATTTTTTATTTTCCCCGTTTTCATAGGTTATCACTTTTTTTGTGAGGCCATGTGGAATGGACAATCCATCGGTAAAAAAGCGTTAGGTATTAAGGTTGTTAAATGCAATGGCCAACAAATGGACATTAGTGACTATGGAAAACGATGGATGTTCCGTCTAGTAGATATTATGCTTTCGGGAGGAAGTGTTGCCATTTTAACAATAATGAGTAATGATTATAATCAGCGACTAGGTGATATTGTTGGGGACACCTGCGTTATAAAAACCAGTCCGCGGAATCAAATGTCGATTCAAGATGTGTTAAAAATAAAGACTCAAAAAGATTACGAACCCCAATACGAAGGGGTTGTAAAATTTACAGAGGAAGATATGTTATTACTTAAAAATACACTTGACCGAGCAAAAACAAATCCGAATCGGCACTACAAAAAGTTATTGATTGAGTTAACTGAAAAAATTTGTAAGGAATTGGATATTCAAAAAGCACCCAAAAAAAGAACGCAATTCTTAAAAACAATACTCAATGACTACATCGTACTCACACGATAATTAAAGTTTTTTCAACGCCTTGTCGGATAGCAACTTTCCTAAAATCGGATCTTTTTTAGATTTATAATTAATAAAAATCCAGTTCTTTTGATTGGGATCAAGAATTCCAATATTTCTACTATCCACCAGCACATTAATTGATTCTTTACTCTCATTTTTATTCACTCTTTTCTTTCCATATTGCGCTTTCATTAACGCATAAATAAATTCAAAAGATGACGCTTCTGAGGCTGTATCAGCAAACATAATGTTCATGTCAAATTGGTACGTTAAAACCTCATAAGTAACTCCCTCAAGGATAAAACTCTTTTTAAGATTAATTTTTTTAGGCGATCCCAATGACACAACCATGGATGAATCTCCATAAACAGAGCGCAACGTTTTGGTTAATTCCTCCTTTGAAATAAACTCAAAAAGTTTAGGATGGAAATACTGCATTAAAGAATCCACCTGTTGGTGAGTTAGGAACTCACAATATTGAATTAAATCCTCCTTACTTGATTGTGCGTGCAAGGATGAAAATAAAAGAACGCAAAGGATACCAATTAAATATCTCATGATAAAAAATTAAGCCATAAATGTAAATGGAAAACATTGTTCTACAGCCAACTTTTAATTTTTTAAGTATTTTTGTCTTTCCATTATGAACGATGTAGTCAAAAATATCATGGCTTTAACCATTCTTTTGAGGAGGAGCATTATCAGGCGTGAAAAAGCGTAAAAAACTGTTAATCAACCTCTTTATCATCTTATAAATTTAAAAAGAATGGCAATCGATATTCAAGTAGCAAACCAAAATCATACGACATACGCAACCAAGATTGTGAGCATGATTGAAGATGCCGCACAAAAACGTGGAACTGGAATTGCGAAAAGAAAACCTGAATACATCGTTCAAAAAATCGAGGAAGGAAAGGCTATTATTGCCTTAGATGGCGACATCGTTGCAGGTTTTTGTTACATTGAATCATGGGGACATGATAAATATGTTGCGAACTCAGGTTTAATTGTACACGAGGATTACCGCGGGCAAGGCTTATCAAAAAAAATAAAGCAAAAAGCGTTTGAACTTTCAAGAGAAAAGTTTCCAACAGCAAAACTTTTTGGATTAACCACTTCGCTTCCTGTAATGAAAATTAATTCGGAATTAGGGTATCGTCCAGTTACTTTTAGTGAACTAACTGATGATGAACAATTTTGGAAGGGGTGTCAAAGTTGTGTGAATTATGATATTCTCACGCGGACGGACAAAAAACACTGTTTGTGTACAGGAATGTTGATGGATCCAAATGAGAAGAAGAAATAATAGTTCCCCTTTTAATTATCACTCGAAAAATAGTTACTTTTTAAAACACACCAAATTACCTTTTAACTCGATTGGAGCATCAAAATTAGTTTCAAAAAGTTGACCTGTGCCAAGTCCTTGAGGCATTTTATTCCCCGTTTGATATGCAAATTGAGCAATAGCATTTAAACCGATATTCCCTTCAAGTGCAGAAGTTGCCCACCAACCAACATTCAATTCTTCAGCAAGAGAGATCCACTCATTACAAGACTTAACACCCCCAATTAAACTTGGCTTTAAAATGATATATTCTGGTTGTATACACTCAAGTAAAGCCCGCTTATCGGATATTTTTTTTACCCCAATAAGCTCTTCGTCTAAGGCAATTGGTGTTGGTGTTTTTGCACACAATTGAGCCATTTCTTCTAATTGTCCTGCCATGATTGGTTGTTCAATAGAATGAATCTCTAAATCCGCTAAAACTTTTAGCTTTTCCATAGCGTTTTGAGGCAAAAATGCTCCATTTGCATCAACTCTTAATTCTATTTCTTCCTTTGAAAAACGACTTCTGATATTTTTTAGCAAGTCCTTTTCTTGTTCCCAATCAATTGCTCCTATCTTAAGTTTAACGCAATTAAAACCTGCGTAAATTTTTTCTTCGATTTGTTGGGCCATGTATTTGTAATCACCCATCCAAATCAAACCATTGATTTCAATTTCATCTTTTCCTTCTGTAAATATTGAAGGAAATACAATTTGCTTTCCACCATGTTGTAAATCGAGCAACGCTGTTTCTATCCCAAACTGGATACTGGGATAATTCGAAAGTTCATCTGAATACAAAAATTCATTCCACGAATTGATGTTTGAACAAACCCAATCCAATTTATCGGTATATTCATCCTTTGGATCAATACTTAATGTCCATAGTGGACTACATTCTCCACAACCCTGAATCGCTTCATCTTCAAAAGATATTTTAAGCACATAAGTGTCCTTGGTGTTAAATATTTCACGAGAAGTTTTGGCCGGACGTTTAAATACTAATTCATGTTTTTCCCAAGTAGCCTTTAATAATTGATTCGATAACAAAAGCGGTGCTTTGAACATGATCTAAAGATAATTGAAAAATTCCCTTAAAATTCGGTAATTTTGCATATACGTTTGTAGGTTAATGGGTTAAAAGTGAAAAGATGAAAAAAGTAGTTTTAGCATACAGTGGAGGTTTAGATACAACTTACTGTGTAAAGTATTTGGGTGATTTAGGGTATGAGGTACATGCTGTATTAATTGATACGGGTGGATTTAGCCAAGAGGAATTAGACTTTGTGGAGAACAGAGCGAATACGATTGGTTTAGCGTCATACAAGGCGATTAGAGTTACGCAAGAATTTTACGACAAGTGTATAAAATACTTAATCTTTGGGAATATTCTAAAGAATAACACCTACCCATTATCGGTGAGTGCTGAACGTATTTTCCAAGCTGTTGCTATTGCACAATATGCAAAAGAATTAAAAGCTGATGCTATTGCTCATGGTTCAACGGGTGCTGGTAACGATCAAGTTCGGTTCGACATGGCTTTTCACATTATTTACCCTGAGGCTGAAATCATCACCCCAATCCGTGACAACAAACTATCGCGGGAGGAAGAGATTGAATTCTTAGAAAAGCATGGTGTGGACGGTGATTGGAGTAAAGCAGCCTACTCAATTAATAAAGGAATTTGGGGAACATCTGTAGGTGGAAAAGAGACGTTAACTTCAAACGAGTTCTTACCTGAAGAAGCATTCCCATCACAAATTCAAAAACATGATTCTGAGGAAGTGGAATTAACATTTAAGAAAGGCGAGGTTGTTGGAATCAATGGAGAGGATCTAGATCCTATTTCAGCGATTAACAAGTTGAACGAAATTGCTTGTCAATACGGAATTGGTAGAGATGTTCACGTTGGTGATACAATTGTTGGAATCAAAGGTCGTGTAGGTTTTGAGGCTGCTGCACCACTAATCATAATCAAAGCACACCACACGTTGGAAAAACATACTTTGGCAAAATGGCAGTTATATTGGAAGGAGCAATTAGCTAATTGGTATGGCAACTTATTACACGAAGGTCAATACTTAGACCCCGTAATGAGAAACATTGAAACATTCCTTCAGGATACTCAAAAGTATGTTACTGGTACTGCCAAGATTAAGCTGTCACCAAATCACTTCCAGGTTTTAGGAATTGAAAGCAAGCACGACTTAATGAATAGTTCAGCCGCACAGTATGGTGAAATGAATAAGCTTTGGGACGGAAATGATGTGAGAGGATTCTCTAAAATCGCAGCAGTTCCTAACATTATTTTTAATGCAGTCAATGGTTCAATCCTAGACTAAAAACTATTAACTATGATTACAGTTGGAGTTGCCGGAGGAGCAGGATATACAGGAGGAGAATTGCTTCGAATCATCATTAACCACCCTGAGGTTGATATAAAATATGTTTACAGTACGTCGCAAGCTGGAAATCCAGTTTATGCTACGCATAAGGATTTATTGGGAGAAACTGATTTGGTTTTTTCGGATAAATTAGTTGAAGTTGATGTACTTTTCTTGTGTTTACCGCACGGGACTTCAAAAACTTTCTTAGAAGAGAATACAATCTCGGAAAGCACAAAAATAATTGACTTAAGCACGGATTTCCGTCACTCAATCGAAGAGTTCGAAAGTGATAAAAGTGGATTTGTATACGGATTACCTGAATTCCAAAAAGAAGCCATAAAAGGAGCTATAAAAATTGCAAACCCTGGGTGTTTCGCAACAGGAATTCAATTTGCTTTATTGCCTCTAGCTAAGGCTAGATTAATCAAAGAAGATATTCATGTTAGTGCTGTGACTGGTTCTACAGGAGCCGGAAGAGTACCAACAGATACTTCTCACTTCTCTTGGAGAAACGGAAACATCTCGGTTTACAAGCAATTTAATCACCAGCATTTAAAGGAAATTAAGGCGACATTAAAGCACTTGCAGCCATCATTTAATCAGGCTGTAAATTTTGTTCCATTCAGAGGGAATTTCACTCGTGGGATTTTAGCGAGTGTTTACACCAAGTTTGATGGGACATTAGAAGAAGCTAAGAAATTATATACAGATTATTATGCTGATGCGCCTTTCGTTCACTTCGTTGAGAAGGGATTAGATTTGAAACAAGTTGTAAACACGAACAAATGTGTAATCCAAGTTGAATTACATGATGGAAATATTTACATCCAAAGTGCAATAGATAACTTATTAAAAGGAGCGTCTGGTCAGGCAGTTCAAAACATGAATTTATTATTTGGATTAGACGAGAGGACAGGATTGAGACTAAAAACAGTTGCTTTTTAAATCAATCACAAACTTTTAATTAAACCAAAATGAAATTATTTGATGTATACCCATTATTCCCAATTGAACCCGTAAAGGCTTCGGGAGCTTATGTATATGATAAGCATGGGACAGAATATTTAGATTTTTATGGTGGTCACGCTGTAATTTCCGTAGGACATTCACACCCCCATTATGTAAAAAGAATAAAAGATCAATTGGATAATATTGCCTTTTACTCAAATTCTGTTATTAACAATACTCAAACAGAATTGGCTGAGAAATTAGGGAAACTATCTGGATATGATGATTACCAGTTATTTCTTTGCAATAGCGGAGCAGAGGCTGTTGAAAACGCCTTGAAAATGGCAAGTTTTCATAACTGTAAATCAAAGATCTTAGCTTTCGAAAAAGGATTCCATGGAAGAACAATGGGTGCATTACGGGTAACTGATGGTCCAAAAATAAAGGCTGCCTTTAATGGATCCATTACTACTCAATATCTGCCGTTAAACGAATTGGAACCGGTTGAACAAGCACTTGAGGATGGTGATGTAGCAGGTATCATTATTGAGGGGATTCAAGGAGTTGCTGGTATCATTGAACCAACCGTGGAGTTCTTAAAAGGTTTGAGAGATTTGGCAGATAAATTTGGTGTTGTTTTAATTTTAGATGAAGTCCAAAGTGGTTATGGTCGGACTGGAGATTTCTTCGCGCATCAACACGCGGGAATAAAAGCTGATGTTATTACCATGGCAAAAGGAATGGGTAATGGTTTCCCAATTGGAGGGATTATTGTAAGTCCTGCGTTTAAACCAAGTTTCGGTTTACTTGGAACAACATTTGGTGGAAATCATCTGGCCTCGGCAGCGGGAACAGCCGTTTTAGAGGTTATTGAGGAAGAAAACCTCCTTGAAAATGCGAAACATCAAGGTGAATATTTAAAAGAGGAATTATCAAAAATTGACGCTATTGAAGCCATTACGGGAAGAGGGTTAATGTTAGGACTGGTGATTAAAGGAGATGGAAAAGCTCTACGATCCGGTCTTTTAACAAAACATCATATTTTCACAGGTGGATGTGCTAATCCAAATATTTTACGATTATTACCTCCAATGAACATTACTAAAAAGGAGAGTGATAAATTGATTAATGCCATTAAAAGCGAATTTTCATAAGCTTGCTCCGTTACATTCATTGCCAAACTCAACACATTCTACAAATCTGTAAACACATGGAAACGGACGAAACAGACGGAAGATATAGAAGAAATGTGAAGTATTTGTATGAGGTAGAAATCGTTCAAAAACATCATCAACGAACAGGTGAATTAACTCAAGGAACCGTAAAGAAATTACTTACAAAATCTCAGTATCATCCTCATGGAATCAAGGTTATGCTAACTAATGGAAAAGTAGGACGAGTTAAAAACGTATTACTATAGTTTAGACTGCTTTTAGCCTTCTTATATATAGGGAGATTACGAGTGGCAATGGAGTTTAACAAGGAATACTGACTCAAATTACCTATTTTAGGACTATGAAAGCGGTTACAGCAGGAAGTACTTATGCGTCGGCAACGCACATTGTTTTGCCAAATAACACCAATACTTTAGGAAATTTAATGGGTGGGCAGTTGTTAAACTGGTTAGACGTTGTTGGTGCTATTAGTGCCCATCGACACTGCAGAAGAGTGGTAGTTACAGCATCAGTAGGAAAAGTTGCTTTTCAAAAAGCCATCCGACTAGGCGATATCGTTACAATTGAAGCAAAAGTATCTCGTGCATTCACCTCTAGTATGGAGGTTGTTATGGATGTTTGGGTGGAAGACCATGTTACAGGCGAAAAAAGACGACATAATGAAGCAATTTACACATTTGTTGCCGTTGATCAACTTGGTCGTCCTATTGAGGTTCCAGAATTAATTCCTGAATCTGAAGATGAAAAAAAGAAGTATAAGGGAGCCCTCCGACGACGCCAATTAAATCTAATTATGGCGGGTAAAATGGATGCGAAAGATGCCGGAGAGCTAAAATCATTATTTGAATAAGTGGAGGAGAAAAAAGAGAAAAATAATTTTTGGGAGCGATTAAAAGTAAGGTATCACCTTTCAATCGTTAATAAAGATTTATTGCTCGAAGTATATAGTAGAGATATTTCACGAGGTAGATTAATGGTATGGATCGCTTTTGCCGCATTTGCAGTATCCGGATTAACTTATACACTTATCGCATTCACTCCCATAAAATCGTTTATCATTCCAGGTTATGAATCAGCATCCGATCATGCTCAGTTACTGGAGGTTCAAAAACGTTTATTTAATCTTCAAGAAAAGGTAGATGGTCAAATCAGCTATAGTTTAAAAGTGGATTCGGCATTAAAAGACTTTGGGATTCCTGTTGATTCTATAAATAATATGTCCCTTGAGAAAATCGCATTAAAAAATGAAAAGGATGAAATGCTTCCGGACAATTTTATAAACTTTTCCATTTTTGAAGAATCGAAATCTCTCGCATATTTCCATTTTTTTAAACCGATTTCTGGAATGATTTCAAAAGAGTTTAAGTTAGACGAGGGCCACTATGGAGTTGATGTTGTTTCGGAAGAAGACGCAGGTGTAAAAAGTATTTTAAATGGCAAAGTTGTATTAGCCGCATGGACAGCAGAAACCGGACATGTTATTGCTATTCAACACAGCAATGAATTGATTAGTATTTACAAACATAATTCCGTTATTTTGAAAAAAGAGGGTGATATTGTAAAGGCTGGAGAGGTAATTGCAATTGTTGGAAACAGTGGTGAATTTACTACAGGTCCTCATTTACATTTTGAAATATGGTTTAAAGGATCACCTCTAAATCCCTCGGAAGTTATCAACTTTGAATAATAATGACAGCAGAAGGCATTGCATATATAAAATCATTACACATCATTTTTGTAGTCACATGGTTTGCGGGATTATTTTACATGGTGCGATTATTTGTATACTTCTGCGAGGCTCAAGACAAAGTAGAGCCTGAGAAATCCATTCTATCGGAGCAATATAAAATAATGATGAAGCGCCTCTGGTACATTATTGCATGGCCAAGTATGGTGCTTACCGTTATTTTTGGAAGCGCTCTTTTAACAGTTCAGCCCGACTTGTTTACGGAGCCATGGATGCATGCTAAACTTGTTTTTGTATTACTTTTAATTGCATACCATCATGTGTGTGGATCAATTTTTAAGAAGTTTAAGAATGATATTGTCACCACTACTTCAGCAAAAATGCGATTATGGAATGAAGTTGCTACTTTACTCCTATTCGCCATTGTTTTCCTTGTAGAACTTCAAAATGAAATGAATGCATTGATTGGGGTTGGTGGGTTAATTGGTGTATCATTAGCCTTAATGGCGGGCATTAAGATTTATAAAAACTACAGGTCAAGAAAAGGGGAGTAAACTCCTTTTTTTAAAGAGGTAAATAACCCTCCGCAATCCATCTACACATAGAAACTATTCCTCATCGTCTTAGAACGCAGCTAACTCGATGAATTACTTTGAATCACCAATAGACATCAATTCTTTTTTAGGATAGAGTACTTGTTTATCAAATGCATCAAACTTAAAATCATTTACTGTTAATTTATGCAAGTATTTGTTTTGATTTGCTTTTGGATCGCCAACATATACGATTTGTTCAAATGGAATTTTCACGCCCTCAATAGTCTTGAACTGAGTAAACTCAACACTTCCTGTGACCATGTTTCCTGGAAAAGGCGTATCATGAACTGTAAAATGCACATAATCCATCATGTTTGTTTTTTTGTTAATCCATAATACATACTGATCATGTTCAGGATGTTTTTCTAGCTTTTCCCAAGTAATAAAAACTAGTTCATACTGATTCCCATTAAATGTTTTTTCTCCTGCATAGGCAATTAAGTCCACTTTTTTTAATCGATCAAGTAACTCAAAAAAGTAGTGAAAGGCCGCTAATCCGAATTGTGTTTTACGATGTGTTTTCTTTTTAAATTCAAGAACAGAGTCCCCCTTTTCTTTTACATAATATTTCCATGCCTGTAGTCCTCGTTCCTCTCCCTGTTTTTTTCCATTTAAAAAAGTAACTTTTGAATCGAATGTACCCACAGCATATTGTAGCTTCATTAATTGTTTTTGATTTGGCCAAAGTTTACCAAATTTACCTTGTATGCCTTTCCAATGATTAGTTGCTATGACTTCATATACCTTTTTTTTACTCATTTGATCCATTCCATGGGTCAACCATGCCCTATTTAAAATAGCAAGAGCCTTTTCTTTTTTAGTCATTCTCTCCTGTTTCACAATTTTATTACTCACCGAGGAAAGACAACTTGACAAGGCGATCGATAACAGTAAGATGAAGCTGATATTTTTCATAAAACAAATGTACTCCAACCTTTTTCCTAAAAAGTCAAATAACGTACAATTAGAAATATAATACCTTAAGAATAAAAAGAGTCGTTACCATGAATAACGCAGTTAATGGGAATCCGAATCTGAAATAATCTCTAAAATTATATCCTCCAGGACCGTATACCATTAAATTTGTTTGATATCCAATAGGAGTAAGAAAAGTTTTGGAACCTGCAAATGCAACACAAAAAACAAAGGGCATCAAATCATAATGGTTCACCTGTGCAAAACTAATTGCAACTGGTAGAATGATTGAAACAGCCGCAATATTAGTCATGTAGGCAGCTAAAATATTTGTAATCAAATACACCCCTGCTAAAATCCCAATAGGACCTAATGGCTCAAGAATAGCTAACCCATTTGCAGCAATAAGCTCCGCAGCACCACTTTTATCCATCGCCACTCCAATCGATAGCGCCCCGCCCATAATGGTAGTTAGCCCAATATTAATTGATCGCTTAACCTCACCAAACAAGACCACTTTAGATAACATTAGGAATACAAAAAGCAGGAGTAAAGACTGGAACAAACTAATTACTCCAATGGCTGGTAAAAAAATAGAAATTGCTGTTGCAATGATTAGCGCACGTGATTTTCTCCCATCAATATCTTGAAGCTGTCGTACATTCGATATCAATGTTAATTCTTTTGATCGCTCAATTCGTTTATAAAAATCATGCCCTGCTACACAAAGCATCATATCTCCCTTTTGCAAGGTAATCTCTCCTATTTTTCCGTATAATTTTTCACCATCTCTTCGAACGGCAATAATTGCAGCATCAAATCTGGCTCTAAAATCTGTGTCCTTAATTTGTTTTTTTGAAAGCGTAGAGTTAAATGGCATTATGACCTCAACCACTTCTTTTTTAGATCGCAATTGACTGAGCTCATTTGGCATTTCCAATCCCAAATCCATATTGAGTACATCCACAATGTTTTCCGTTTGACCTGCAAAAATAATATAGTCTCCCGCCCTCATAATCTCTTGTGGTCCTGGGGCTGTTCTTACTTTGTCTGGTCTTACAATCTCTACTAAATAAAGACCATTTAAACTTCTTAAGTTGGATTCTCCAATTGTTTTCCCTACCAATGGAGATCCCTCTTTTACCAAAAGATCTACCAAATATTCCCTTTTATTTTCCTGAAATTTTGAGATCATACCCTTATTTTCAGGAAGCATTCTATTTCCAAAGAGTAAGATGTAAAGAATACCAATAAATACAAGCGGAGCTCCGATGATAAAAAACGAAAACATCCCCAACTCATTCCCAGTTGCCGAAACTAAAATACTATTTGCAATAAGATTCGTTGAGGTTCCTATTAAGGTTAGTCCACCTCCCATTATAGCGGCAAAAGAAAGCGGGATTAATAATTTACTAGGCGATATTTTATTTTTCTTTCCCCACTCTGTAACATAAGGTAGCAATAAAGCAACGAGAGGCGTGTTATTCATAACCCCTGAAAACATCGATACAAACACAGACATTTTTGCTGTGAAACTGTAAAACCCTTTTGTTTTTAAAAAAAGTTTCTGAAATAATTCTTCAATAACAGGGCTCCTTTTTAAAAATTGTCCAATGGCCAGAAGCATTACAATAACCGCTACCTGTTCATTGGCAAACGAATGCAAAACATCTTCCGTTTTAATAACGCCAGGTACAATCAAAAATGCTACAGCAGCTAAAAAAACAATTGAAGTATTGTAAATTTCCTTATAAAGAAAAAATACCGTAGTAAGTACTAACCCAATTACATATAATTGAACCCCAAAGTCTCCGATATATTGACTTAACTGAAACATGATTAATTTTCCAAAGTTAACAATCCTTTTAAATTTAAATACTCAAGGGACTGAATTCATTTAAATAGAAGATTATCTTCCAAGACATTTTGTTAATAAGTTGTAAATGAATGGGTTGAACTTTACGCTTTTTTCATCGTAAATTATATGTTGTAAAAGCCTTTGTTTTTTATACCTTTACTGACCTCAAAAATGGAAATTAGACTAGAAAAAATAGCGAAAGAATTACTGATTGACGAAGACTTCTTAGTGATTCCAAACTTTGGTGGTTTCGTCACTCATTTTCGCCCCGCTGTGTTAGAGCCTACTAAAAATATTCTAATTCCACCCGGGAAAAATATCTCCTTCAACGTGCAACTTTCAAAAAATGATGGTTTTTTAGCTCAATCGATTGTTGTGAAAACAGGGTTGAGTTACCAAGACGCACTTAAAGCAATTGAAGCAAAAGTTGAATTTTGGCAAAATGAACTAGCCGCTACCAATTACTTAGAATTAGACGGATTGGGTTCATTTGTACTAAATAAAGAAGGAAATCTCGTTTTTGAACAGTTTAATGAAACCAACTTTGCCAGCACTTCTTTTGGTTTAACCAACGTGCATGCAAAACCTGTGCAAAGAATTGATCTAGCTAGTAGAATTGAACGTGGTTTGGATAAAAAGATAGCTACTCCTCGATTATTTCGAATTGCTAAAACATCATCTATTGCAGCAGGAATCGCATTAATCATTGGATTCGGTTTATTTCAAACTTTTTCAACAATGGGGACTGACGTTCAACAGCAATCTCTCTCCATTCCCCCTCTTTCATTTGGATCAAACACGGTGAATGAGAAGACTCATGTTCCATTAGAGCATGTTGATCCTGTAAATACTGTATTCAATGAAGAGGATCGACAAGAATTTAGAGATCGAGGTCATTTAGATGAAGAGCCAAATCTAGAGAGAATTCAAGAAATTCAGGCTGAAAGAAAAGAAAAAGAGAAGTTATTCGCTAGAACAACTAAAACGTCTGCAATTGAAAATAATTCAATTGAAAAATCTAAGGTAATTGTAAAAAGTGATTCCCAGCCGACCTCCTTACCTTACCATATCATTGCAGGTTGCTTTGGTATAAAGTCCAATGCGCACAAAATGGTAAAGCAACTTCAAAAAACGGGTTACTCAAACGCTCAAATTGTAGGGCGTTCTAAATCTGGATTATATAGAGTTGCTTACGGTTCTTATGGACAAAAAATAAAAGCACTTAAAGCATTAGCAAAGATTAAGCTTTCGCATAATTCAAAAGCCTGGATGGCGAAAGACTAGTACTATGAGAATCATATTATCCCTTATTTTAATTACTGGATTTAATCTCGGATATGGGCAATCTGTACAAGAAATTAAAGATCAAATCTCTACCCAGTTTACTCCAAATAGTGATGGGGTAAATGATTTATGGGGACCTGAAATAAATCAGAGTAATTATTCACTAAAAATTTACACTAGATGGGGAAAGTTAATTTACACATCCACTGATGTTAATCAAAGATGGGATGGCAGCTATATGGGTAGACCATGCGAGAGTGGTGTTTATATTTATATCGTTGAACTTTTAATAAATAGTAAACAAGAAATTATAAAAGGAACCGTTGAACTATTTAAGTAATTACATTGTATTATTCCTTTTATTTTGCCAATTGTTTTTATCTGGGCAAACTGCTATTTTTTATGATAGAAACGATAGAGATGTATATTTAAACCCATCCAATGCGATATCACATAAAAAAAGCTCTATTGGAGTTAGATACCAAAACGATTACCCTGATATTGACAATTCATTTAACACCTACTTAGGTGAGATAAACTGGAAAATTAATAGTAAAAACGGGTTAAACTTTCAAGTTCTTAGCGATTTCATGTCGACAAACCAATCCATTAATTCTTGTCAGGTAACTTATGCCAAAAGACTATTCATAAAACAGTTTGATGTAGGAATTGGTTTAGGCATTAAATATTTCATGTACAATGTGAATCTATCTAGTATTTTGGTTTCGGATCCTTCTGAACCTGGAACCCAACATACAATCAAAAATATCGACTTACCATTTGGAACTTATTTAAAATACAATTTCAAAGGACTCGATAGTTTACATGTAAGTTATGCGAAAGTGGGATTCTTAGTTAACTACCCTTTAAAACCTGATATAACTACCATCATAAGTGGAATAAGCATAAAAAATACTATTCTTGGATGTTCAGGCACCTATTCTAAGTATTGGGGTTTTCAAAACGATCAATTTCTTACAGATTTAAGCATTACTTTTCTTAAATCAAGCAATTTTGTTTTTTATCAAATTGGTTCGGAACATGGATTTCTTTCGAAAGATTTATTAAGAGATATTGGTTTTAACTTTGATTATTATTCAAACCAAACACTAGGACTTGGTGTACATTATGAAGTAGCGAATATAAGAGCAAAAATTTCTAGAGGTATTGAACTTCCCTCCTTCTCTGAAAAGTTACCTAATCCATATTATTTAATTTCTGTACACTATTCGTTCAAGTAATTTAATTTCGTGCAATAAATGTATTTCCAAAAAATCTTATTCCGATTTAATAAAATTTGGCAAATTATTATTTGTTATCGCCTATTATTCAGAAAAACATAGGATTAAAATTTAGTTGGTTAAAATTTTATTTTGAATCAACTTTAAATTATTGTTAATTGACAAATTAAATTTGGAGCGAAAAAACTTTGTCTTATCTTTGTATACCCATTTTGGGAATTTTTTGAAAAATAGTAGAATGAGTTTAGAGAATATTAAAAGAATAAAAGACTGGGGATTAGGGATCAATGATCATATGGTCATTTCTGGTCCTTGTAGTGCGGAAACAGAGGAGCAAGTACTAACTACAGCAAGAGATGTTGCCAAAGATAAAAGAGTTAACGTACTACGTGCTGGTATATGGAAACCAAGAACCCGTCCTGGTTCCTTTGAAGGTATTGGTGAAGTTGGTTTAGAATGGTTAAATAAAGCGAAAGCTGAAACAGGTTTATTGACTGCAACTGAAGTAGCAAATGCAGCTCATGTTGAAGCGTGTTTAAAAGCAGGTATTGATATTTTATGGGTTGGTGCGCGAACAACTGTTAATCCGTTTTCTGTTCAGGAAGTTGCAGATGCCCTTAAAGGAGTAGACATCCCTGTATTAGTTAAAAACCCAATTAATCCCGACATCGCTTTATGGCAAGGGGGGTTAGAACGAATAGCTGCAGCAGGAATTACTCGATTAGGAGCTATACATAGAGGTTTCTCTACATATGAAAAAACTCCTTTTCGAAATTTACCTAAGTGGGATATGGCCATTGAAATGATGCGAAAATTCCCTCAGTTGGATATTGTGAACGACCCTTCCCACATTGCAGGTAATAGAGAATTACTTCCATATGTGTGTCAAAAAGCTCTTGATCTAAACATGGAAGGCTTAATGATAGAGTCTCATATTACACCAACAGTTGCATGGTCGGATGCTGCACAGCAAGTAACACCCTCTGGTTTAACAGAATTATTAGACGGTTTAACGTTCCGAAAAGAAAATGTTGAAACAGCAGATGCAAATCAGCTCGAAGCACTTCGAAGAGAAATTGATGAATTGGATGATGATATTTTCCAAAAAATTGCTTCGAGAATGAAAGTCGCTGATCAAATTGGTGAATACAAAAGAGAAAACAGTGTTACGATTCTTCAAGTGGGAAGATGGGAAGAAATTGTTAACAAAAGAATTGCTCTAGGTGTTGCTATGGGGTTAGATGATGAATTTGTAAAAACATATTTGAAATTAATTCACAAAGAATCCATTCGACGACAAAATATTGTTATGAATGAAGGACAAGCTGAGCTTGCTGGAAAATAATCTTAAATTCTATAGATTTTAATGAAAAGTCCTATTTCGATAGGACTTTTTTTTATGCCAATTCTTTTACCCAGAACGATCGCGTACTCTTTGGTTCTCTTCCAAGAATCCTCTTTAAAACAGAATTATCGTGAATATTGTCCTTTCCAAGTAGAATGTATTGATCCTTATTCATTATAAAGGGAAATAAAATAGTAACTACTCTAAACGGCTTATCGATTAACCACTTTGGGATACGAATAATCTTGATTTTTCCTTTTCCTACTATATTAATCCAATCCTCTAAAGTATATATTTCTGGCCCCGTGCCATAGATGTGCTCCCCTTTTAAATCCTGTTTAATCATTTGAATGACTGATTCTGCGATATCCTCTCCCATAACAGGTTGAAACTTTGCAGAGAGAAAATGAGCAGGACAAGGTAAAAATCCCAATTGCCATTTAGCCATCGTATTCAACATTTTGAGTTTTCCAATCATCATTGTTCCTGGCGTACACACAAAACTTGGACTAATTATATTGACATTTTCCTCTTTTTTCAGTAGTTCATCCGCATATCCTTTTGTTGAAGCATACCCTGATTTAGATTGACTATCCGCTCCTAAAACCGAAATATGAATAATTTTTGGATTACCCATTTTGGCTCTTGAATGAAGCATGTTTTCTACAACATCAATGTGAATCTTTTTAAAGGTGTTTTCACCTTCCTCTGCAATAATTCCAACCGAATTAATTATTACATCCACATTTCCAAAAACACTCCAGTCTTTTTGAAAAACATTAAACGAGTATCCGTTTTGACCTTTTCCACTTCTTGAACAACTTAAAATCTCAGCATTTGGAAAAGCGTTAGTAACCATTCGAGTGATTACAGTACCTATTTGACCGGATCCTCCTAGAATTATAATTTTCATACCTTTTTTGATTCATTCCAGGTGTAGTGAATGACTTCATTAACCTTAAATGCGCCTAATAATTTTGCAGTTTTAAAATAGTTTGTTGCAAAATGATAGCATTTAATGGGTTCAATAGGCCATTTTTTTCTGGTTATTCTAATTACGTACGTTTCTTCTTTTTCTGTTGCATAGGCCCTATCAATTCTTTTTATCTTTTGATAAAGCTCCATGTTAGAATCAATTTTAGAATAGGGGTCTAAGGCATAATGTATATACTGATTGTCCTGTTTAAGACTTACAGCATCAAAATACTCTTTAATACTACCTGTGGATAAGTTATAATTAGAAATTAAATTTCCAATAAAATTAAAAAATGGCTTATCTGAAAAGCTTTTCAAAAAATAAACTCCCTTGGGTTCCAGTGGATGATCCTCAAGTAATAAACGAAAAGCTAAATGCCTATAGCCAAATTTAATAATTGGTAATCCCTTAATGGCCATATTCTTTAATTTAACGTCTACTAAGGAGACTATTGCTCTCCCTTTATCTGTTAATATTTTTAATTGTTTAGGCACTAAAGGAAGAACCTCATCTAATTTTACTGAAAAATTTATTAATCTAACATCATGTAATTCGCCTGTAAACTTCATGGTACTTTATTTTAATCGTTTAGGAAAACCAACTTGAACAGCTGACCCTTCAGCCAAAAAACAACTGTACGGGGTTTGTTCATTTAAAAACGCCCATTTCTCGCCGTAAAGGTCGCCGATATCAATATCAAATTTCACATCTGCATTTGAGTATATTTTCCATTTAGGGTGCCTTACCTCGTATTCCATGGTGCGCGTGTCATTTATCTTCGCATAGCCCCAATAATGTTCAGCAATAAACTCTTCAAAAGAGTCACTTAATAAATTTACTTTTCTATTATTCGCACTAGCTGTAATCTTATGTTCACTATTTTTTCTTATTGAGTATTCAAGTTCAAATCGATTGTATTGATGATTATGCTTTTCCCTTTGCTTACATACTGTATTCATTTTAAGGGTTTGATAATTTTCTTTAAAAAATGTGTTTGCTACAAAAGAAACAAAAGGCTTTGGTACAATTTCCTTAATAAAGGATACTCCTCTTCTCACTTCAATCAATTGCTCAGTTCGTTCTGGAGAGTTTTGAACACTTCGCTTTACATAGATTCTAAGGTTTAATTCTGGGAAGTTTTGGTTGTAAAATGCAGGTATTCCTAAAACCCTTGTTTTCTTAAAATAGAATGCAACTACACTTACATATGCCCTCCCTCTCCACAAATCTAGCTCTGTACCATGTGGAATGTAAGGCACTAATAATTCTTGCGGAACCTCAAAATTAATCATTATTAAATCTTCCCATTGTGCTTTAACTAGCGTTTTCATAATGCATCTAAAATATCAGAATTTAAGGCCTTTTTTATAGGGTGTTTGGGTAACACTTTAGATAATAAATGAGCTTGTCCGAACCAAACTAAACAAGGCAAAAACATCGCTCCAAAAATAAAAAGTCCATCACTTGATGAAGAGTCACTGAAAATCAATATAACTGCACCAATGGTTAAAGGAATACCTATAACAAATGACCACATCATGTAGCTAAATCGGCCAATGGTTATGTAAAAAACCAATTCTAGGGCTAAGATTGTTCCTGCCAAACCTAAAATCTCATCTTCTTTGTAAAGAAATATTGATGCAAATAATAATAGAGGGTTAAGTAACCAAAACCAAGCTTTTTCTCCTGTAAATTTTCTCAATAAACTCGCCTGAATAATTGTAACGGCTACACCACTGACAATTGGCCAAAAGTAAAATGTAACCACACCAATAATTGAGGCAATAGAACTATACAAAATCCAATTATATTTAAACTTTTTGAAATGTTCCATTAGTCTTTAATTGTAATAAGTAGCCGTAAGTATTCCGGCACTCAAGTGTAAAATAGCCCACCAAATAAGTGTTTGCCTTTGCGTATCCCCAATTAATTTTATTCGTCGATAATGCATCCAAATCATTACAAAGTCACTTAGGATCATTGAACCAAACAACCATATATAATTTGGCGAAAAATAATACCCCACTAAAGCAAGAGTTTGAATAAAAATGGCCGTCCCAGCGATTACAGACAAATGCCCCCAATAATCCCATTTATTTTTTCCATTATAGCATAACCCCGTAATTAACCATCCAATACCCGTAATAGAAATCAATTTCCAAGGATTTAAAAATGAAAACCAATCGGATTGTTCTAATAAGCCTCCCTTTATGTAGGTTATAATTCCTGAATAAAGTGCCATTAATAGGATTAATCCTAAACGAAAATTCTTTTTAAGTGTGGGCTTACAGGTAGATTCTGTTGGTTTTAATGGTGCCAATATTCTTCGATTACTAGCAAAGAATAGATATAAGGGGTTGAATAACCATTTAATAATTCTATTCTTCATAATTTTGCCTAAAAAAGAATACTTTTCTAAGAATAAATTTGTGTAACCATCATACCCATAACTTACCTCTAATGTATCTTTATCGATGAAAGCCATTTCATCACAAGCTCGCACGGGATCAACATTACACGCAATGTCATTTTCCTTAAAAGACTCCAACTCTATTGATGATTTAGAATTCATCAACCCAATTTTTTTCAGACTTCTCACTCCAAGACTGCACGCAGCACATTGGTTATCAAATATGATGACATACTTACTCATACTAACCCAATTTTGAGATAAATAAAACTTAGATATATCCAAAAACCACTGAACACAACATGCACAATAGTCTCAAATAACTTTCCTCTCCAAAGCTCAGCACTGTAACCAAAAAATTGAAGAACTCCTCTAATTGTCCAAAAACCTCCTATACCAAGACATATTTTTTTTCCAAGCTCGGTGAAAATTAAATCTTCACTCAAAACAAAACTCATTAAACCCATTAAAAAAACAGTTACCGCAATAAAAAATGTGTGAATTTTCATCATTTGACGATTCATCAAACTCAACTCTTTTAATTCATTTTTCCAATTAAAATATCTTGGGAAAATGGTATGCACCAATGCTAACAACATGAGTAATATTCCTATAATTTTAAGATGTACTTCCATTTTTTTTTAATTTAAAAAGTGTTACAAAGGGTGTTATTTTATCTTCTTCAATCAATTCGAAACCGCCATATTTAAATGTACTTAACCATGTTTTTTTTGAGTAAAAATGAAAATATCCTACGGTATATGCTAAAAAGTTTTTCCAATCTCTTAAATGCTCTATTATATATATTTCCCCATTTGTATTTGTAATCCTGTTTAATTCCTCAAAAAACTTATCTCTATCAATTTTTTTCCTTATTTCATGAGCAGAAAAGAATAAAATCACCTTATCATATCCGATACTAACACATAAATTTGTTGGTTTTATCAACTCCGTTCCTGCTTCTAAAGGATAAGCCTTTCTGGCTCGCTTAATGGAAGATTCTGTCATCAATTTATCATCATAAAAGTCAAGTACTTTCAGATTTATTTTTTCAAAACGATTTCTTATTGTAACCGATATTTCATCAAAACCTGCGTTTATATTTAGTACTTTTCCATCCATTTCTTTGAGCCAATTCAACTCATAAATACCTGACAAATCATAAACATACCATGAAACCAAAAGTGATATAAACATTTGTCCGATGATTAATAGTGAAAAAAACCTCATAAAAGGTAGGGGTACGAGTACCAAGAGAAGTGAACCTGTCAGTCCTATAATATAAAAAGGCCAATTGAACCTAATAATATTGAACACCCCTTGATATTTAGTTCTATTATTCATTGAGCTTTTCTTTTCGTGCTTTATCCCACATGTAAGGGACGTCTTCTATCTGAAATGCATTTGCTAATTTTATTTTACTAAAATTTAAGTCCCCTAAAAAAGGGATGGTATATTCTGTAATTTTTATAGGTTTTGGATTCCAATTTCCTCTTCTTCCTCTAATGATCAAAACTTCCTTTTTTTCTTCATTATAAGAAAATGTATTTGGTAATGGCCCTACAAACTTTCGAGCAATTTTCCAATCGGGAAATGGAGAATCACTAGGTAAGTTTTCAGAATAATTTTCATATTGAATATCAAATCCAGCTTTCGTTGATTTTATCCTTCCACCCTTTAAATCTTGATTTAACTCAATATCCGAAAAACTATAATTATAGTGTGTAAGTATATTTCCCATCAATTTCATTTTTAAACTATCTGTTTCTGACTTAATAATATAAATACCTCTTAAACACCTCCCTCCATTTTCTTTATATTTCACGAATATTCTATACCCTGATAAAATCAAGTCACTACCCATAAATTTTGGAAATCTAACAGGTCTTAGATCTTTTGTCTTCACAAAAGCAAGTGTTATAAAACCCCATTTGTTATCATAGTCATCAAGCTCCAAGCAACTTGGGATTAAAGGCAAAACATCTTCTTTAGGGACTGCAAAAGTTAACATTATTGCTTTTTCAAAATGTGCCTTTACCTCGAAGGAATGTTTAGGAATTAGATTAACCATAACTCACTTCTTTACGATTATTAATTAAATAAATTACATAACAAAACAGTGCACCAAAAACTATATTGAATCTTCCCCATAAAAGGAGATCAGGGACGAGTACAAATTCTATACAGTTCATAATTAATATAAGCGTAATTTGAAACCATGCATTGAATTTTTTCGCCATCCCTGATATAATCCAAATAAACATCCCAATTTCAGCAACCCCTATCATTATTGTAAATAAATCGGCGTATTTTTTACCTAAAATTTCTGACACAATTTCCTTATGTCTGGGAACAAAATTTAACACCTTGCAAAATAATCCATTAATAAGCCAAACAAGCGCAATTAAAATATTTAACCCTTTTCTATTCATAACATCTATTCTTTAGACCTTTTTAGCAGTAATCTTGTAATATCCAATTGATCTCCTACACATCCCCAAAAAGAAAATTGTAAAACATGCTTTTAAGTTTTTAATACTCTCTTTCTTTAACTTCTTCCCATTCAAAACGCTTTTGACTAGGAAAAACAATGTCACAAATGGAGCGTGAACTGCTGATGGAGCAACCTTCCAACTGATTTCTTTAACATCAATGCTCTTAAACCCTAATTGTTTCATTTTATAAACAACCTCATTAATATTTCCGAAAGAAGGTAAAGCCCAATTTTCACAAACCGTTTTGTACATTTTTTTTGTTGATGGTGCCAATTCGTGCTCTGGCTTCTTCAGAAAACCATCCACCATAGTAAAGGTTCCTCCGACTTTCAGAATTCTATAGGCCTCTTTTAAAGGCCCCTCCTTATCCGTTCCATCTGCATGACATATACTTTCTAGACCAAAAACTCCATGAACAGAATTTTTTTCGATTGCCAATTGATTGTAATCTCCATAAAGTACTTCAGCATTTTTTAATCCCATATTTTGAATTAAAAGGCCTGATTGCTTGACCTGCCATGGTGTAATCGTATACCCTTTGAACTTTATGTTTGGATACTTATATGCGCCGTAGCGAATAGTTGCCCCTAAACCGCAACCCATATCAACAATGGTATCACCATCTTTCATAGTTAGTGAATCCAAAACCACCTGATTCATTCGCTCTAACATTTTTTCTCTACTTAAACAATCCCAACGCTTCAAAGCAAACCCGAAATGCATATTGAAATTCTTACTCCAAGCTTCATAATCTGGACCTGCATCTGTATAATAATCAACTATAGCATTGCCTGTGCTCGTTTTAAACTCCGTTCTTTCCCTTTTCGTGTAGATTTTTGTTCCCGTTTTCATACCGTTCAAAAGTTTCAGTTTTTTTTGAAAGTTAATGGTTAAATTTTTTTTATCGCTTAACAAGGAATTTCATTAAAGACCCCGTAAACCAATGCTCATCCGCTTTTACCATTTTATCCAACATCTTGTTGGTGTTTTGCCCAAAAGAATAGATTTCTGACATCACCATTTTAAAATGTCCTGAGGCATCATTTTCAATTTGGACCTCTTCTAAATCAGCCAGTAAATCTAACACTGGAACGAGCTCTCTTTTTCTTCTTTCCTTCATGATTTGTATTGCTGTTTTATAAATATCTTTTTCAGCAGTGAAAAATTCTTTGCGCTCACCAAGTTTTAATACTTTATGTACTATCCCCCATGAGAGTAATTCACGCACATTCATATTCACATTTCCTCGAGAAATGTTTAATTGATTCATTATTTCCTCGGATGATAATGGCTCTTCACTGATAAGAAGAAGCGCATGAATTTGAGCCATGGTTCTGTTGATCCCCCATTGTGTGCCAAAAGCACCCCATGCCGCAATAAATTTTTCTTTTGCTTCCTTCAATTCCATACGCAAGTTTACTTATAATTATTAAACTTTCAAAATTTTCTGAAAGTTTAATTTAAACTATGATCTGCATGATAATTTATCATTTCTTTTTTCTTTTAACCGCATAAAAAAACCTTCCTGAAAAGTCAGGAAGGTCAAATCTACTTTTTTGATGGTTCTTAGTTTTCTTTTAGCTGCGCGTTTTTAGCTTCGATGGAAAGTGTGGTATGCGGTACAATTTTAAGACGTTCTTTGGAAATTAGTTTTCCAGTTTGTCTACATACTCCATATGTTTTGTTTTCAATCCTTACTAAGGCTGCGCGTAACTGTTGAATAAATTTTCTTTGCCTATGGGCTAATTGGGCTATTTTTTCTCTTCCTAATGCTTCTGAGCCGTCCTCCATTGACCCTAGCTTTTTTCCAGTTTCATTTCCTGAATTATTACCAGAATAATCAATTTGACCCTGGAAATGTCTCAAATCTTTTTCGGCATTGGCAATCTTCTCATTGATTAACTCTTTAAATTCTGCCAAACTAGCGTCGGAATATCTTAATTTCTCACTCATAATATTTTCTATTAAACGTCTAAACAAGCTTCAATTTGATACTTTAACTTATGTTTTAGAGTTTATGTTTCAATAAAAAACTATTTTTTAGAGGTATTTAACTTAACGACTTTTAATAATTAAATTCTTTCTATTGCAATTTCAGTAGTCATGTTCTCATCAACTTCTACTTCAAGGGCATTATCAACAACCTCTAATATTTTCACTTCTTTGGCAAGTACTTCGGTACATATGTATTCTTTATAATTTGAAATTACAGCATCTATCCCCGATACACTTTTAATCAT
>CEUM01029148.1_pt1 | contig 34314 bp, 31 predicted proteins | sample 356421 | NCBI WGS metagenome assembly CEUM01 (sample SAMEA2622716, study PRJEB7988) | marine metagenome | biome: marine biome (ENVO:00000447); feature: surface water layer (ENVO:00002042); material: "saline water (ENVO:00002010), including plankton (ENVO:xxxxxxxx)" | depth 5 m
GTACATCCTTGTCAGTATTTCTTGCCCAACATAACAACCCTTAGATTTGTGAACATAATCTCCTAAACCACAATTATATGGTGTCAAATTCCTACTCAACTCTTGTGGATAAGTAGGATATATGTTTTCTACACGCCAATTATCCCAATCGATCATACTAGCATATGGGGTTTGTTTCCAATCTGCAGACGGAGTAATCTTAATTTGGAGATTTTGATTTAATGGCACTATAGTTACAGTTTGAAACTTCGATATTGCTTCATTTTGGTAATCTTCGCTAATTTGGTACTCAAGCACATTTAATTTGGATATATCTCGGATATTTACATCTTGAGATAGTATCTTTGGATTTAGAAAATCAATCAATTCTTCTGGTTTAGTCATATGACATATGGCGGGAATTGCATCTCCAATTTTGAATAATGTCAGATGATTTACTAATTTTCCTTTATTGTTGCAGATTGAAGTGTTTATTGATTTATTTTCGTAGGATGAAAAATCGATTAGATTTGTTGATACTGAATTCAAAAATTTGACGGCGTCGCGTCCTGAAAAAATCAAAACCGAAGCATCACAAGGATAGAGCATTGAGAACTTCCTCAAGCAAAAGATTCTCCGCAACCGCAAGTAGAAGCAGCATTTGGATTGTTAATTTTGAATCCACCGCCCATCAATCTATCCGTGTAATCGATTTCAATTCCGTCTAAGAGATGGGAGGATGCTGAAGGAATCAGTACCCTAAAGCCGTCAATATTTTTTTCTTGACAATCAATTTCTGTGCTTTCAACAATTTGTAAATCGTACATATAACCCGAACAACCGCCTGACAGAACACCAACCAATAGAGCATGAGATCTGTCATCTCCAAATGCCTCAGAGAGCATCTCAATTGCTTTTGGAGTAATTGTCAAATTAGCATCAACTTCTGCAGGTTTTTCCACTTCGATGACAGAAGCAGTAGGGCATGTTCCGCAATCCATGTCACTCCGAATGAGTCAACCTTCATGAATATGTGCCTTCAATTTTACAGAAAACACAATTCATCTTGCGTTTTGCTTCTTATTGGCAGCCTTTTGTATTGCCTTACACCTTTTGATTTGAGTTTTGCATCTATCTTCTTCAGCCTTTGACAACCCTCTAGGAATTGCTTGCTCAAAACATTTTATTGCATCAGGATACCTTTCCATTGCAGCGTAAGCGGTACCCATGTTGTATAGGGTTTGACCTTTTACTTCAGTAGGTCTCAATCTCATTGCTTGAAGATAAGATTCCACACATTTTTTGTAGTCCTCAAGATAGTAGAAAACATTACCTCTAGCGTTCAGGCACAATACCATCTTGTCTTCGTCAGCACCAAAGTAGGTCAACGCCTTGTCAAAACAATTCAGGGCTTGCCGGTACTTTTTATCCTCTAATAATTGTGTACCTCTATTGAACCACTCTCTTGCTTGCATAGCTTGTCTTTCAGGTGATTCATTTCTAGCAGCCCTAGATTCTAGCAAGTCATTATTCACTTTATTCGTCGCATCCAGTGCAGCCTTTGCAAGATCAACCTCAGGATTAGATTGAGTGGTTTGAATTTCAGATTCTCTTGTCACTGGCGTGAGCAAAATGGAATTTGCAGCGTCTTGGCTTTCTAACAATGATACATCTTCTTGGCTAGAGTTAGTTGTAGCAGGGATAGGAATTGTTTTGACTTCGGCGATTACTTGATTTGTTAATGGAGCAGGCCTGATGCTTGCTGACTCCATTTTTGCAGGAACTGGCTGATCAACTGGCGTGGCTTGAACTTCCTGAGTAACAATTTCCTGCACGTCAGTGGTTGGAGCTGACAATGCGTTTGCTTTAGCATGACATTTTGATGCTGTATCCAGATCACCAGCATATTCGAGTGCCCCTGCTAGACCTTTCCAATTCTCTGGGTTTTCCTTGTCACTTTGGATGAACGCTTTCCAAATTGAAATTGCAGAGGGATGATCGTTCATAAGAGATAGAGCTTTTGCCATTAATTTGCTTTGCTTATCATCGATTAATGTAGCAGCTCTTTGTGCTAACTTTGGTCCTTCTGGAATGGTGATTGTATTTGTATCAATATTCTCTAAAATGACTGATTCTCCTTCAGCGACAGCGAGTAACTCTTCGATATATTCGGACTTTAGATTTGAGTTTGGATCGATTTCCAGTAAGGCATCCATAGCAAAGAAATAATTTTCTAAATCAGATATTGATTTACTATGCTCGATTAAACTAGAAATTGATTTAGCATGACCAGAATCAACTGAAATTGCTTGTTTCCAAGAGTTTGTGGCTTCGTTATTGTCCGAGCAAGCCACATATATCTTAGCTAAATTATGCCAAGCAGTGGCTGTCTGTTCAAGTTGTATGGCGTATCTAACCGCCTGTATTGCATTGGGATATAATTCGATTTTTGCCATACAAAGTCCTGCTACAAGCCAGGCAGTATGGTTTTGAGATGCACTTTCCTGCAAATGCGGTTTTAATAATCTTAAACCATCCTTTGGATTGCCTTGTGCTAGATGCATTTTAGCATCGGAGACAATTGAATCTATGTCCACTTCTTTATCATCGATGATTTCGACATCTTGAATAGAGGGATTTTCAATTTCTTTATGTGCTATTTCAGTAATAGCCTCTACTTCTGGAATATCCTCAATAGACCCGTGCTTTACCTCTTGAGCGATTTCAACCGCTTGCTCTTTAGCAGCAACCATCTCTGATGCATTTTTTAATTCATCATAATCAAGGTGACTATCGTCATTTAGATCGTGATGCCTAGCCTCTTCCAAAACAGCTTGTTCGTCCTTAACACCTGAATCTTTCATGGCTTTAGCCAAAGTTGCCTTTTGGTATGAGTGATCATTAGAATCGTCTTGAACCTCATCATCTGATTCACCAGAGCCAGTGCTCGTCCTTTCTAGCACTGATTTTATTGTTGGATGACCAGGATAGAAATGAAGTGCTTTCTTAGCCATGGTCGCAGCATCTTCAAATTCACCCATTCTCTCCAATAAAACTGCCATGTTTGCGGTAGCTGGTGCGTGGTCTGGGTTCAAATCAAGACAAATCCTGAAAGCCTGCTTAGCACCTCTGGCATCCCTCTGACCTTCCAATAAAACTCCGCGGTTAAACCAAGCCATATCGGATGCTGGATCAAGGGAGATGATTTTGTTGAATATTGCTAAGGCACCTTTAATGTCCCTTTGTCTAGATTTGGTTTCCCCAAGAATCAACAACTCTTCTACGGACAAATCATCTTGAACATTTTCAGATTGAACTGGTGACTGCGATGTATTTTGTTCAGGAACTGTTTCTGTACTAACTGGTTGTTTCTCGAGCTCTTCGTTCAGAGATGTGCCTAGCATGCTACCAAGCCCCGCTGATTCCAGCGCATTACTGCTCATGCTGGTAATAATGGAATCAAAGTCTTCTTCATCTGTTGTCCCAGGCACTACCTCACCAAACTGCTGGATGAAGTTTAAGAAATAAGGGTTGCTTATTGTTGCACAAAACAAACTGTATAGTTTATTCGTGTGTTACGGTTAGAGTTATGCATGGCTGATGATGAAATACTTCAGGACCGATTTGGTAATGAATATAAATCCATAAAAGCCGGTGAATTTACATTTGGAGATGAATCTGGATATGGTTTGAAAAGAGAATTGCCTCCAAAGAAAATTAGTGTTGAATCAAATTTTTACATTGGAATCCATCCAGTTACACAGACTCTTTGGGAGAATGTAATGGGATCAAATCCTTCGAAATTCAAAGAAGATTTTTTTGATGGATTAAACCCTGTTGAATCAGTTACATGGGAAGATTGCCAGGATTTCTTGCGTGAAATTAATCTCGTTGCCCCACTTATATCTGAAACTGAAGGAAAGTGGAGGTTACCAACAGAAATTGAGTGGGAATATGTAGCAAAGGCAGGAACAAATAGCAGGTGGTCATTTGGTAATTCTGACAAGGATTTAGATGAACATGGTTGGCATGCTGGCAATTCTGGTGGTAGACCAAAATATGTTGGACAAAAGAAGCCAAACTCATGGGGAATACATGACATGTACGGCAATATCGCAGAGTGGTGTCAATCAGATTGGACCAAGGACCATAATACGGACACCCCCGCAAATAGCAACCTCAAAGTACACAAAGGCGGTACTTGGTATACTGAGAGTGACTCTACCAGATCAAGCGCTCGAGGGAAAGGCGAAAAAAATAGACAATATGATGGCGTTGGAATGAGGCTTGTATGGGGTTTATGACTATAATTCTGAATCCAATTCCATATCAGAAAATAACTCCGAATCAAGTCTCGGATCTACGTAAAGGGGATTTTTATCCCATTCAGCGGAATTTACATTCTCGACCATAACAATCAATTTTCTCTTCTTTAATTGTTCTAATGCTAGAGCTGTTCTTTGAATAACAGGGGCAATATCCTCGTTGAATATATTGTCCATGGCATAACATATCTCTGCAAAATTCCTTTTACCATCACATAGCTGCCAAAGAATAGAATTTTTCTCTAGTAGTGGTATCTTCAAAACTTTGGGTCCTCTGAATAATTTCATCAAAATTCTTTCTAATTTAGATGATGTTTTCAAAAGGACAATCACAACTTCTCTTCCACTCAGCCCTTTATCTGGAGATCCCTTCATCGCCTCTCCCCTAAAACCCCAGTAGACTGGCATCCTCACGGGATACTGATGATTTAGTGGATGGTCCTCGATTCCTTCCAGCATTATTTCACCTCAAAAAAATACGATCACTAATATGCCTACCATTGATATTGTACCTGATATAGCAGATATACGTAACAATTCCAATTTTTGAGTAAAATTCTTCAGATACCAAGTTAGGACTCCAAAAAACATTACTAAAAACCACAGGAGGTAAAAAACAGCAGGATACTGTTGCTCAGTGGCCATGTCATCATCCAGAGACTACTATCATTAATTTTGTTGGTCTAACTGTTCGAGATATTGGTGTCCATACCACTTCCATTGCTCCATAGTCCATCCTTGCGGAAGACCGGATTGTGGGAGAGGGGGATCATCCGAAACAGAATTGGTAATTTGTGCTTGGCTTGTAGCTTCGTCATTTTCTTGAATACCTAATGATTGATCCTCTTTACTAATGTTAGCGGGTGGTCCCGTGGTGGTAACAGGTGGTCCACTTGGTGCAGCCTTGGTTTCTGTGTTAGGGATCTGTGAATTCAATTGTTCTGAATGAGAAAGATGATCTTCAATTCCTAATACATCGTCCTTATTTTGCTTTCCAACTGTTCTAATGAGGATTATTGAACCCAAAATTATGGCTATTAAGACAAATATCAACAGACTGCTTGACTTTAATTTTGAGAATAAAGATAAATCCTCAACTTTAGCTTCAAATTCGAAAGAAAGGGAATATTCGATATCTACTAGTTCATCCTCTGTTTTTACAAATATTACTACATCGCCAATTTGATCTCCAGAAGTCATACTAACTGAGCAAATCATATTGTGATATTCAGGAGATATGCTTCCATCTTCAAGTATTACTTCATGAATCGATTCATCAGTGCCATTCCAATAATGTTGTTCACATACTAACATCCAACCGTCTGGAACTTCTGCGGAAATGGAAATATTTTCTTGTCCTGTGGACTTGCTCGTTAAATTTAACCAAAATGCGCCTTCTGCACCATATTGAATCATATCCATCTCAAGATTATCAAAGTCTACCTCGACAATCCTTTGCTTATCGACTACAGTAAGGATATTATTTTCCAACTGATAAGGAAAACCATCGGGATTCAATCCTCCTCTTGTGTTAATATTAACTACGATTCTAGTGTTCAGTTCAGTATCAAGAGGCGTGATCAGATCTATTGAAAAATTCGCTTCCTCTCCAGCAAGCATAGAGACTTGTATTTGGTTTCCGTCAAGTAGATGGGAAGTACCCTTTATTGTCATGAATCCTACCAAATTGGCTAATTGTGGAGATGAAGAAATACTAACATCAAACGTTACAGAATTATCAGGGGCATTACCTGAATTTGTAAGTAAGCCCTGAATGCTGTACCTGTCCCCTGCTACGATTGAATCTGGGTAAGAAGTAATTGATATCTCAGGTTTTTTGACTGAACTGGTGATAAAAGAAAATTCAACACTATTATCCTCTGGAGTCAAATCATTATTACCACTCACAGGTTCTACTGTGATTACAACATCGTGTATTTCACCACTAGATTCCTCTGGAGGAAGAAGAATCCAAAGTTCAAATTGAATTATATCTCCTAAGTCGTATGACGCTGTTAGGTCAATATTTCCAGTATGGTTTTGGTCATTTATTCTAATCCACCAATTCCAATTATCAGATAATGATGGAAGATTGATTATAGCGGATGATTCGCCATTACCATTATTCTCAATTTCTAGCAATACCATACTTGCTTCCCCAGGCTTTATTCTATCTAGAGAATTCAGAATGCGTAATTGTAAATCTTCTTGAGTTTCCACCCTTAATCCATCAAAATCTGATGACTCGAAAACCATACCAGATCTTTCAGAAGTTGCTCTAACAGTTATCGTTGGTCCATGATCACCTGCTTGTGCATTTTCAGGAGCAATCACTACTACAGAAATAGTCGAAAAAGTGTTTGAATTGATGAATAATGATGGTCGATGTTCATCAACAACTTCCCAATTCAAACCACCTGAAGATATTACATCGATTGCCAGTATGTCCTGGCGACTTGCATTATTGAATATTTGATAATCCAAGCGTACCTCCTGACCAGCCTGAACATCCCATGAAGTACCCGTATCTGATAGCAAATGTATGTCGATTTCGCTGGTGAGTGATGCAGAAATGGAGATTTCTTCGACATCAAATTTTGAGGAATCATTTTGTGAAGTTACAATCAAATCAAAATCTGTTGTAGAATCTGGAATCGCATCACTTGGTACAGTCATTTGCAAGTTTACAATCACTGGCATTTCTGGCCTAACCAATACGCCTGATGGTTGGCTCCATGCTAACTGAACATTCCAACCAGACGCTAATTGTGAAATATCAGTTGAGATTGAAAAAACGTCGGTTGCTTGTCCAATATTTTGTATTTCAATCTGAAAGTTACATGTTTGTCCAGGCGCACATGATGGTCTCTGGTCAGGAATAACAATATTTGGAACTCTATTTGGTTTCACTTGGAAAGATACAGGTAAAGTGGTGTTGACAAGTGAATTTGTGCTGGATTTGAAAACAAGATCTAACTGTTTGAACCCAATTGTTTCATTTTCATCCGGCTGTAAAAACAAGTCAATTTGTCTTGTTTCTCCAGGCATAAGAGTGAATCCTGAATTTTGTGAAATTGTGGCTCCGGTTGTATGGGCAAAGTAGTATTGCCAACCTTGTTCAACTCCGTTTAGAACAGGTATGACCCTGTCTGATATATTCCCTGAATTTGTAATTTCAACACTTACTTTGCCCCACTCACCTGGTAAAGCACCTGTAGTTTGGATTCCTTGCGATGAGAATGAATATTCTGAAGCCCTTGCCACCTGATCGTATATTATGACAAATTCATCAAACCAATATCCTATGTCTTCCACTGACGAATCAGCTGTAAGTTCAAACTTAATCTGACTATTTTGGTGCATATGTTTTGAGTTGTCTAAAGGTACAACCGGTGAAGAAAAACCGTTTGCATTGGCCGAGAAGGTTTGCCAGTTAGCTCCGTCTTGGAACGTTCCATCAATTGTGTTTTGTATTGTCAATAGAGAATCCCAATTACCATTGCTGTTCTTAGCGTACGCTCTAAAGGCATCACCTGCTCCGCCCGAGCCAGTATAAAAGAAAGATATACCAACGGTGTTGCTTGGATTAGGATGGGCATCTGACATATCTATAATCGGAGTCGTCAAAGATGTAACTTGATTTGCAGAATAGGTGGAAAACTCACCATTTCCTACATGGCAACTCCTACCAGCAGATATGGATGTATCCGAATTCAATGACCATTCTGAGCCAACCGTCCAGCCAGTAAAATCATCGCAATTGAAATAACTATACGCGACAGTAAAATGACGATTTAGTTGATCATTGTTCGGATTTTCATCAATCCATTGATACTCTGGAGTGATTTGTAAGGTATGATTTCCAGAATAATTTACCGTAACATCAATTGAACCTGTCGCAGAATTTCCAGCAGCAACGTTTAGTATTGAAAAAGTACCGTTGAATAATTCAAATCTTTCATAGTCGTTGTGTAGAACTTTAACTCTCACAGGGAAATTGCCTGAATCAGTTGTGCCTGAATTCGAAATACTAACCTGAAGGTTAATGGGTACTCCTGCAACAGTGTCAACAGTATACAGTGAGGCTGGTCGATTGAAACCAAATATTGGATAATTAGATGAAAACATCCTGTATTTGCTTTCATCAGCACTATTGGTGTAAGATAGACTCACAGAATCTACTTTTATGTCAATCCCGCTAGACCTACCAGATGTTTGAGAAGCAATCTCATTATCCTCAAAAATTACTGTATTCAATGGAACCATTAGCAAAATCAAAACAAGGATTAGTGCTGATGTACGCATCTGGCTCGGAACGATACTGAACATCTAGGTATTTTAGAACAACGATTATTCATTATCAGATGGTTTACCAATTTCATTAATTAATTCCTCTTCTGCTTCATCTAATTTTGCTCGTACCTTTTTTTCTTTTTCCCTAGATACGAAGTATACCATGAAAGAGGGGACCAAGAGAATGGAGAAACAACCTACAACCGCTGCAAAAGCCCAAACCAGTTCGGTTGCGGCATCAACAGAGAAAACCACCACGTTATTGAGTTGTTCGTTTTCACTGTCAATAATTAACACAGGTTCAATAGTCTGATCACCATTTTCCACAACGCTAACCCTAAAAATAGGAATTCCGTGCTCTCTGCTCAAACTTTGGTCGGCTTTTATCCATGCTTCATCTATTGATTTAGCAAAGACTGTTCCATTATTTCTTTTGGACGCATCGACAGTTCCTAATGTGTGTATCTTGAATTCGTTTCCTGAAATAAATTCAATTTCATGGGCAGTTTTATTCTGGCACATTTCTGAACAAGAAAAGTCATCAGCATCAGGGTTTCCAAGATCTTCGTGATAGAATAAGCCACCAGCGTTGGAGATTGTGACAATAGGCGAGTCTAATTGCCCTTCAAGAGTGAAATTTACCCATGTAAGATTACTTGTGTCCAATGTTGTCTGCCATGTCCATGTCGTTTTATTTGTCTCCGAATTGTATATCCGATTTTCTAGGGTCACTTCATCGCTATTGTACTGTGTATCGGAATCATACAGATAATAGGAAGGCGAAACAGTAGCACCGTATACCGCATATCCGAGTATGAAAATCAAAGTAAACGAAAGCCCGAGTAAGGTCCTCAAGAGGTTCGGATTTTGGGCTAGTGCCTTCCTCATATTTCACCCGAACATCTACCCATTCAAGAACCCTGTCAGTTAAGCAGCACAAAACAAAGGTGTAGCAAACGATTTATCTCTGTTTTTTACCCGTGGCTTTCATATAGGGGTGGAAAGTCGGCGAAATGCTCGGTGTATTGACATGACTACGCATTTCGACGTTTCGGCTGACTTACTAATTCCTGCACTTGCTGATGCAATGGAAGGAATTGATGCCATTTCCACGCCTGATTGGGCTGATTATGTCAAGACAGGAGTCACAAGGGAGAGACCCCCGACTCAGGCAAATTGGTGGTTCATCCGCTCAGCGGCACTTCTTAGGAAGGTTGCCAGAAATGGTCCGGTTGGTGTCACAGCATTGTCTCAGATGTACGGTGGAAGAAAGGATAATGGTTCCATGCCTAACACACCCGCTACCGGCTCAAGACACATCATCAGAACATCTCTTCAGCAACTTCAAGACGCAGGATTAGTAGAACTAGTTCCTTCGAAGGAAGTTGAAGGCGAAGATGGCAAGGTCCAACTGTACAGCGGAAGAGTCATTACAGCTGCAGGGCAAAAATTACTCGATCAAGTTGCTCACAGCGTAAGAGAGCAAGCTAACGAAGAATATCCAGGATTGGATAAATACTGAGGTGATTTCATGTCTAGAAATAAACCGGCAGCAAAGAAAATGAGACTTAACAAAGCAACTAAACAAAACAGAAGAGTTCCTGTTTGGGTTATGCTAAAAACTAACAGAAACACTGTTTCTCATCCAAAGAGACACCATTGGAGAAGAAGCAAATTACAAAGGTGAATGAAATGGCAAGAGCAATGGAATCCGAATTAGTTGTTCCTCTTAGGAAAGCTTGGAACATCACCAGATACAAAAGAGCCCCAAGAGCCATTCAAATCATCAAAGATGAGGTTATCAGACATCTAAAGGTGCCAGCAAACAAAGATATCTACATCGACCCTGAGGTTAACGAAGCCATTTGGGCAAGAGGCATTGAAAACCCACCTAGAAAAATCAAATTAACAGTCATCAATCACGAAGGAGACGATATGGCAGTCGATGTCCTGCTATTCAAGGAGTGAGAATAATGGGCAATATTAGACCTAGTTTCGTTAAAATCAGAGCAATCAGCCTTGTTGAAAATCATAGGGAAAAACTCTCAGATGATTTTGAGCACAACAAAAAGATGGTTATGCAATTGACTGATGTATCAAGCAAGAAGTTGAGAAACTGGATTGCTGGTTACGTCACAACTTACATGCAAAGACAATTTGAATGATTATTTGGTGTTTCCAATGACTGTGAAGGTCAATTGGGACAGAAATCCAGTAAGCGTCCATTCAGATGATGCAACTGCCCTTAACCATTGTATCAATTACCTAAGGAACAGACACGGACTTCGGAAACACTCGGTTGTCATGCCTGACAGAGTGGATGGAGGTTACATTTTCTTCCTGTACGAAGCATGTGATCCATTGTGGATTTCAGAATTCCAAAAGCGAGGGGAATAATATGGGGAAGAGGCAAACTATACCTCTACCATCATCTCCCTTTGAGTTTAATGTGATACTTGTAGGAGCAACCCATCCTGGTAATTTAGGAGCTGTCTGCAGAACTATGTTGAACTATGGATTTGATAAATTAAGATTGGTAAATCCAAGATGTAGCCCAGATGACGAAGAGGCTAGAAAGAGGGCAAAACACGCAGGTTCTATCCTCGATTCCGCTGTAGTTTATGATTCATTAACGGATTGTATTGATGATTTGACCCTAGTAGTGGGTACATCTGGAAAAAGGGAAATAGGCTCAAAAACTGTTTTTCGTCATTTCGAACATCCATGGACTCTGGCGGAGAGGCTGTATTCTTCATCAGACAAAGTAGGGCTTGTTTTCGGCGAAGAAGGAATGGGTTTAAGCAAAGAAGAATTAGAGACTTGTGATCTTTTGGCTACTCTTCCAACTTGGGAAGGTTATCCTATTTCTAACCTAAGTCATGCGGTAAACACTTTCTTATACGAATTACACAAGTATAGAGTAATTAATTCCACTAATGACAAAGGTTTGCCAATCGTTGTCCCACTTGATAGGTCTATTCATCCTAAATTAAGGAAAATGAGTATACAGGCATGTGATGAGTTTGCTAATTCACTACCTGGTCCTTCAGAAAGAGCCGATAGTGTAAAGCAAGTACTTCGCAGACAAATTGCACGCTCTAATCCAGACAAAGACGAGACTACAAGGCTGATAGGAGCATTACTAGATGCAACTACTGCTCTTCAGAAAAATGCATCAGACAAAAACTGGCTGAAAAATCGAAGAAGGAGACTAACGCCTAAAGAAGAGGAATAGTTATTCTCTCCATGAAGCCCAAGATTTTGGAGTCTCTCTTACGTGCATAGCCACTAAACGAAGTGTATTTCCATAACTTGATTTAATGTGAGGTTTGACAATATCGAATGCCCACTTTGCTAAATTTTCTGCTGTAGGAATGAAAGGAACAACATAGGTTCGATGATCAGAGTTTAACATCTCCAACGCTTTTCTTCCTTCCTCATCTCCTTCGAAAACCACGAAAGCGTGGTCTATTTCATCGTGTATGTATTTGGTTAGTATGTGGGAAACATCTGAAAAATCGATTAACATGCCCTCTTCTGAGACACCTTTTTCAGTGACAACATCTCCTTCAATTTCTGCTTCAAACCGATACCTATGACCATGAAAATGTCTGCATTTACTTTTGTGATTAGGCACTCTATGCCCAGTATCTGTTTCTACATATCTTCGTATTGTTGTCACCATAAATTATTCCTCCTTGAAATCAAGTGATGCTGAGTTTATGCAGTATCTTTCACCGCCGTATTGCCTAGGGCCATCCTCGAAAACATGCCCTAAATGAGAATCACAATTAGAACACTTTACTTCTATTCTTTTCATTCCATGGCTTAAATCCTCAATTCGCAGGATATTTGCTCCTTTTGATTCCGTATGAAAAGCTGGCCAGCCACAGCCACTGTTGTATTTCCCTTCAGAATTAAATAATTCAATTCCACAACAAATGCAATTGTAAACTCCTTTTTCGAAATGTTTGTCATATATTCCAGTAAATGCTCTTTCTGTTGCTCCTTCACGGGTTACTGCGTATTGGAGGTCAGTCAAATTTTCTTTCCATTTGTTCTCGTTAAAGTCTCGTTCAACAGATAGCGCATAATTCAGTACAGTTTCCCATGGTTCGATATAATCAACAGGATCTTTCAGTCCAAGTTTGCTGAACGCTAGAATCCTTTCGACATCAGAACCAGTTTTGCCATTAGCCCTTCCTACATTATCGGGCTCATATGAAGTGTTTGTATTCCGAAGTACTGTATAAAAATCTAGATCTAATTTAGCGCATGAGGCGATTGCGTCTTCTAAAATTGTGACCTTATCTCCTTCGATGTAAGGTAGTTCAAACGATATTTTGTCACTATCCCAGTTTCCAATTGCGAATGCATGTTCTAGTGCATTGTAAAATTCAGGTCTACAATCTGGATAAATCGCGTGATCTCCAGAATGAACACCTAGAGCAATGGATACTTTCGTTTCTTCTCTGACAGCAATTGACAGAGCATACCCGTACAAGATTGAGGAAAAAATGGCATTTCTATTAGGTACAAAGGTGGATTTCATGTTGTCCTCTTCATAGTGACCTTTCGGAATTTCGCTACCTCCGGCGATTAAAGAAGATTCAAAAATTGAAAATGAATCTTTCAAATTGGCTATTTTATGTTCTACTTCGTGACCTTTAGAGCGGAGATAATCGATGTTTAATTTTGCGCGCTCTATCTCTATTGCATGCTTTTGACCGTAATCATAAGAGATACAAGATACCGTGTATCCTTCTGCAAGCAATCTAATCAACAGACAAGTAGAATCCATGCCCCCACTTAATGCCATTACTGCTCGCATAAATTTCACCTAATCTATTTGCATCCATTTATGGGTCTGAAGACTTAATCTCCATTCTGGATTGTTTTTTACAACAGATTCTGTCATTGCAAAATTCTTTCCATTCCATTCAACAGATTCTGATTCGATATAACAAGGCTGAAGAAAGAGATAATCAAAGCCTTGTTTTAAATCATCGTACATCCTCAAATCTTGCCCTACATAGACACATTTTAGTTCGTCCCCTGATCTTTGTTTAATAGAAACATTCGGATATTCCTGGTCCTTAGGAGATATGCAAATCCAATCCAAAAGACCCTCTGGCACTTTAACAGTACCATTGCTCTCACAAGATAAATGAATTTGATGCTTCTTTAATTCTCTAGAAAGAGGCCATAAATCATTCAATAGTGGTTCTCCTCCCGTATAGATTACATTATTGCATTTGAATGCTAGAACTCTCTCTACTATCATTTGAACTGTCATTTTTTCGTACGTATTGAAATCTGTATCGCACCATTCACAAGCAAGATTACATTTTCCGAACCTGACAAATACATGAGGAATACCAGATTTAGCGCCCTCGCCCTGAACAGAGTGAAATATCTCAACGATATTGTACTCATATTCTAGATCAGATTGCATTTGTCTCCCCTCCTCATGAATGGATTAACTGCATTAATTCTGCTCTAGCCTCAGCTTTCTCAAAGAAGACGCCCCTCATGGCTGATGTTACCATCAAGGAATTTTGCTTTAGCACTCCCCTACACTGCATACAACCATGTGCTGCTTCTAAGATTACAGCCGAACCAAGAGGGGCTAGTTGCTCTTCTAAATCATCAGCAATAGATTTTGTAATGCGTTCTTGATTTTGTAATCTCTTAGCATGCATGTCCAATATTCTAGCTAATTTGGAAATTCCAACAATTCTTCCTACTGGTATGTATGCAATGTGTGCCTTTCCCTTGAATGGTTGTAGGTGATGCTCGCATGTAGAATGAAATTCAATATTTTTAAGCAGTACAATACCGTCATACCCTTCCGCATTAAAGTCAGCAGTAAGAATATCCTCTGCCTTTGAGTTGTAGCCTGAAAATACCTCGTCCCATGAATCAATCACTCTTTTAGGTGTCTTTAGCAAACCCTCTCTTTGAGAAGATTCTTTACCTTCTAAGTAACTAAGTAAAGTTCGAACTGCTTCTTCTGCGTCATGTCTAGTTGGCATATTATACTCCCCTCCTACCATGCAATGCATCTATATCGTCTAATTGATCTAACAATTTTCTGCACGCAGTCCTTATCGCATCAGCGAGTGAAACAAATTTTCCATTGTCACCGACATGTAATTCCAGATCTTCTTTCAGTTGTGCAGGCATATCAAAGGATACCTTGGGCATGTAACATCCTCAAAAGACTCCAATATAATATTACTCCAGTATTACTAGGATAATACTCAGGACTGAGTTATAACTAAATCTTCTCTATTAAATTGTCTACTTGCATAAAGAATAGACAAGGTTGCATAGAAAATCGATGAAATTATCCATATTAGAGCATGGACAATATCAATCTCATTCACTAATAATTCCCTCATTGCTAACAATAGGTTGAGGATAGGAACTGCGAACCAGAATGATTCAATTCCCTCCAAATTAATGACACTTGTCAGTAAAGCTGGTATAGTGATGAATATCAGCATAGGTGCCAAAATGGTACCTGCCTCTTTAGCACTTTTGGCTCCCATGGCAAGAGCCAATTCAAAAGCAACGATTATCAAACTAAGCAATAATACAGCAATTAGCAGTAAAAATATGCTATATACGCTAAGTTCTGGAATTCCAAAAACATCCGTTTGTGCGAGTACATTTATTGCAAATAATAATCCTGCAATTTGGAAAACTACTCCTATGCCAGCAATTGTCGATACTGCCCCCCATTTACCTAACATTATCTCAAATCTGGAAAGTGGCAATCCAAGTAAAGCCTCCATAGTCCCTCTTTCCCTTTCACCAGCCGTCATGTCGATCGAAGGCTGCATAGCAATAGAAGCGGTCCAAATTGTCAATACAAGGGGTACAATTAGAGAAAGTGCCTGGCCGGATTGCTCACCCTGAGAGGCAGTATTCGATTCAGAAACACTTCCATTATACACTAATGGATTTAGTGTTGAATCAGCATCTAAGCCAGCACCTTCAATTCTTTTCTTTACCTCGTTGTCTTCCCAATCTGATAGCACTTCGATTAACCTGGCTCTAGCTTCCATTGAAAGTTCAGATGTAGAGTCGAATATGATTGCAAATTCGTAAGTATCATTTGATAAGCGAACACGCAAAATTGCATCTAAATTACCACTCTGAAACCTCTCTGATGTATTGGAAGAATTTGATAAATAATCAACGTCTGGTAAAGAAGCATAAGACAAATTCATGTTTGAATTATTAAATTCTGCTAACCACTCATTTGGATATTCACTACCTTGAATTTCAACATCCAGAACATATTGGTCCAGTTCAGCCATTTCAGATGCAACAAGACCTGGTAATGCAAACGCTAGCACTGGAAATAGAAATAGAGGTATCAAAATAATTGCCATTATCGTTCTCCAATCCCGAATGAATTCTAGCAATTCCTTGCTTGCAATAAACCGAACATTAGTGAAAGAAATCATTCTTCTTCCTCCTTGATAATTCGCTTTGTTTTAGTCATCATTTGTCTCCATAATTGGGAAATTTTAGACTCTCTTTCTTTATCCTCATGGTGTAACACAGCTGCTTCTTGGGTTAAGTTAACATATAGTTCTTCTAAATCACTCATATTATGTTGTGACAATAAATGCTCAGGACTACCATCTGCTACAATTTTACCATTGTGAATCATAATAATTCTATTGCAAATTCTCTGTGCTTCTGACAACTGGTGAGTTGAATAGACTACCGTGCCCCCTTTTTCTCCCAAATCCTTAACCATTTTTCTTACATTTCTGGCACTAGTTATGTCCAAACCTGCAGTGGGTTCATCTAAAATCAGTATTTTGGGGTGATGGACAATGGCACGCAGCAGTGCAGTTTTTTGCTTCATGCCTCGACTAAATCCTTTAGTATGACGATTTAGAGATTTTTCTATTCCCAAATTAGTTGCAAATTTAATTGTTCGATTCCATGCAACATCATCAGGTATTCCAAATATTCGTGAATGATATCTGATATTTTCCCAAGCAGTCAATTTCCCGTACAAGCCAGTAGACTCAGGGACAATTCCTACATTTCCCCGGACTAGGTGAATCTCTTTGTCTTGCTCAAAGAGAACACTACCTGAAGTCGGTTTGTAAACTCCAGTCATGAGCCTCAACAAAGTGGTTTTTCCCGCTCCATTACCGCCAACTAAACCAATGATCTCTCCACTGTTTATCTCCAAATTGATATCTGTTAGAACGGAAACATCCTTGAAGGATTTTGATACTGAAGATAACTTCAGTAACGATGGGATCAAGGGATTTACCTCCTGCCCATTTCTATCGCAGCATCCAAGCCTGGATGAGCTTCTTCTAGTCTGCTAGCCCTTGTGAGTTGTTCTCTGAGTAAATCTTGCAATTCTTTTTGGGATACTCCAATATCTACTAGGTTGGCTAAATACTCTAGCGCACCTTGAATTGCTCCAGAATCAAGATATGCATCATTACTTATTGTTCCCTCATGCCTTAAGATATCAAGCCTATTAGCGATAAACTCAGATTCCTGTCTTACCAATTGACCCCCAAGTCTTGGTTGAGCAATCAGTCTGTCAATACAAGTCCTCATGTTGCAACCGTCTTGATTGTAACATATCATTGTTTACGGTTAACGGTTAGGTCTTTTGGGCTAGTTCTACCAACACACCGCCAGTAGATTTAGGATGCACAAAGGCAATTAGGGCACCATGGGATCCTAGTCTAGGTTCAGCATCAATCATTCTTATTCCATTATCGATTAGATGAGAAATCACTTTCTCGATATTTTCAACCCTTAAACACAATTGCTGGATTCCTATTCCTCTCTTTTCTATAAACTTTCCAATTGGAGTATCTTTGCCTGTTGGCTCTAAAAGTTCAATCATAGGAGGAGGCTGTGTGGCAGAATTATCTTTGGAAGTCTCAAAAAATCTAGTTGTAACTCCTTGGTCTGCAACTAATTCATCTGGCAAGTTATTGGACAAACCAATCAGATTCCAAAACTTGCTACCTTCATCAAGTGAATTTGTTGCAATTCCAATATGATCAATGTATATTTTTCCTAAATCCATTTAATCACCTAAAATCCAGATGGAGCCATATAAGTTCCAAAATTCACTTTCATTGCGTTCATAATCTCTCCAAGAGTACAGTCAGATTTGACAGCTTCTATGACGTAAGGCATCAAATTTTCATCACCTGCAGAAGCTTGGGTAATTTTCTCTATACATGCCGCTGCTTTTTCAGAATCCCTGTTGTTTCTTAGTTCTTGCAATTTTTTAGTTTGTTCTTCACCTACACTTGGATCTAACTTCATGACCTCAGGTTTGCTATTCTCTTCCATAACACCATGATTTACGCCAACGATTAACCTGTCTCCTCTCTCTACGTCCTTTAGATGAGTGAAAGCCGCATTATGAATTTCTCTTTGCTGATAACCTTCTTCAATTGCTTTTAGCGCACCGCCAAGTTTCTCAATTTCAGTAATCTGTTCCATTGCTTCTTTCATGATCTGCGAAGTTAATTTTTCGACTAACCATGAACCACCCAATGGGTCCACAACATCAGCAACACCTGATTCTTCTGCAATAATTTGTTGAGTCCTTAGTGCCACTGTTGCACTCTCTTCCGTTGGCAGACCCAATGCCTCATCGTATGAGTTAGTGTGCAAGGATTGAGTTCCACCGCAAACTGCCGCTAATGCTTGGATAGTTACTCTTGTTATGTTATTCAGCGGTTGCTGAGCAGTCAAAGAGACTCCTGCTACTTGTGTGTGGAATCTTAGCATAGAAGATTTCGGATTTGAAGGTGAATATCTTGAATTCATTAATTCATACCATAAAGTCCTTGCAGCCCTAAATTTACTTGCCTCTTCAAAGAAATCATTATGACAATTAAAGAAGAATGATAATCGCGGAGCAAAATCATCAACTGACAAGCCTTTTTCGATTGCTGATTCTACGTATTGGAGAGCGTTTGATAGAGTAAATGCAACTTCTTGAACTGCAGTAGATCCCGCTTCTCTAATATGATAGCCAGATATTGAAATTGTATTCCACTTAGGTACATTTTTTGAACAATATTCGAAAATGTCAGTGATAAGGCGCATCGACTCTTTTGGAGGAAAGACATAGGTTCCACGAGCAATATATTCCTTCAATATGTCGTTTTGAATAGTACCCATGACTTGAGATGGCTGTACACCATTTTCCTCTGCAATTGCAATATACATAGCAAGCAAAACCATTGCCGGAGCATTAATTGTCATTGACGTCGAAACTTTGTCTAGTGGTATGCCATCAAGTAAAATCCTCATGTCATCTAAGCAAGAAATAGAAACACCTACTTTGCCGACCTCTCCAAATGCTAGATCATCATCAGCATCTATACCAAGTTGAGTTGGTAGATCAAATGCTACGCTGAGACCTTTTTGTCCTCTTTCAAGTAGTAGTTTGAATCTCTCATTGGTTGCTTTGGCACTACTGAATCCTGCGTATTGCCTCATTGTCCATAATCTTGACCTGTACATAGTAGAATGAATACCTCTTGTATATGGTGGACTACCTGCGTCAGCCAAGGTATCTCCTCCATCCCCTGACTTTGCCGTTAAAGGCAAATCCAAACCACTGAGAGTCTTCCAATCCTCTTTCCTCATGCGGGGCATGAACTGCCCATGCTGATTAAGCAAATCAATTAGACCCTTTTGTCAGTGTTCGACTCCGCCAGGACCATGTGCATGACCATGTGCTATCTCAGACTCATCTGCCTCTCTTAATTCAACTACCTCAACTGAAAATGTTAGTGATTCACCAGCTAACTTGTGATTAAAATCTGCGGTAACGCTCTCGTCTGTGAGCGCTTTTACAATAAATGGAGCTGGACCATGTGGTAGTTGGGTAATTAATTGCATTCCTACTTCCAATTCCGTCTGCTCTTCTATCATTGCAAATTGTGCTCTAGGAACATCCATTATTGCCTCATCAATAGGCTGACCGTATGCATCCTCTGGAGCCAAAGTAAATGTCCTCCTCTCACCTATCTTAGCACCCATTAATTCTCTTTCAAAACCTGGTATCATCTTACCATGACCAACTAAAAAGGTTAGAGGATCTCTGCCTTCACTTGAATCAAAAACCTCACCTGAATCAGGTAAAGTTCCTGTATAATGTACTCTTGCAACTGTATTATTTTTTACTACTATCTCTCCCATTTTATCTCCTCGTTGTTATTCTATTAATCAGTGAGCGTAAATCATTGGCTACTTCTTCCGGAAGAATCAGTTCTAGTTCTTTTTGATTTATGAAATCAATAGCCTCTTGTATCCCCATTCTCTCTCCTTTTGCCCAAATTTGTCCAAGAACGTTAGATCTATGTTCTTCAGGAACGCCATCATCCGACAATAAATCCTTGGCTTCATACTTGTATTCAAGATACTTCTGTCTGTTGAGTTTCTTGACCTGTTTCTGTCTGCCTCCACCTTTCTTGTCGGCTTTTTTCCTTCTTTTTGAACCATGGTCTTGCTTCTTCTTTACAGTTTGAATTTGTTTGAATACGTTCTTTGCGGTAGGTGCCGTGTTTGAAACATTGGTTTCCACTACTGACACTGGTGTTTCAATCGTAACCTCAATTTTTGGCTTAACCTCTGGTTCAATTTTTGCTTTGACCTCAGGTTTTACAACGGGTTCCTCTTTCTTTACTATTGATTTCGCATTTGCTTGATTTGCTTGAGATTTCCTTCTGAGTTCATCCAATCTGCTTTCCCTATTTGCCTTGCTCTCGATTTTAGTTTCAAGGTCAGATTGAATGTTTTCAACAGGCTGGTTCCTTGAAACTGGAGATTGTGTGGCAGAAGGGGACAGATTTTTCTTTGCTTCAGCAATTTTTTTCGCTAAATCATTCTCTTTAGAATTACTAGATTGTCCTGTAGGAGTTCTAGTCTGAGGTATGTTAGTTCTTCTGTCGCGAGCAGCTTTCTCATCCCTTCTTCTGTTTCGCTCAGCCCCTGCATTTTTGGCAAAAGGATTCATCGGTTTGTTTCTATCCCGATTGCGATTTGGTTGATTGATTCTGAAGCCCCCAATGCCTACGGTAAGACGAAGGGATAAAACCGTTATCTTTCAAAATTATATTCAAGCCCAAAGAATCGGTGTTGAATCAGTCCTCATTAATGGATTGATTTCACTATCTGCAAGCGATGTAGTTCTTCCTGAATTTACTTCAACAAAACCAAGCATTGCAATCATTGTTCCATTATCCACGCAGTACATTTTTGGCGGACAATGTGATTCAGCACCTCTTTCTTGGGCCATTAAAGTGGACATTTCATTCAACCTTGTGTTGCAGGCAACTCCTCCTCCGAGCAACAATTCAGTTTTCCCCGTATGAGCAAGTGCTCTCTCTGCAACCTCTATACACGCAGCGAAAACATGTTCTTGAAGGGACCAGCACACAGCCTCCAAAGGATGGCCTGCTTCTACTAACCTACAAGCAGCAGTCATTACCCCTGAAAAAGCTAGATCCATTCCTTGTACTGCATAAGGTAGTTCTAAGCCAGTCATATCGTGATTTGGATTAGCCTCAATCCATTCTTTTGCCTTCTTTTCAATTACCGGACCACCAGGGAAAGGAATACCATATGTTCTTGCGAATTTATCTAACATGTTCCCGATTCCTATATCTAAAGTTTCACCAAGTACTCTGTAACGCCCATTTAATTTGGCAATGATTTGTGTATTCCCTCCTGAAACATATAACAGAACTGGATCATCAGTATTACACTGCTGCCTACCTATCTCTATATGCGCAACACAGTGGTTGACACCGATAAGTGGAACATCAAGGGATACGGCTATTGTTCTGGCAATGCTTGCTCCAATCCGTAAGCAAGGACCTATTCCGGGTCCTTGGGAGTAAGCAACGGTGCTTATGTCGTTAGGAGATAATTGGTTAATTTCCAATATTTCCTTAAACAGAGATAATCCAACATCCCGATGGTGATCTGCTGCTTCTCTCGGGTGAATTCCGCCTTTTACTGGACGAATGATAGATGATTTTGATGGATATGGATTTCCTTGCTCATCTACTAAGCCAAAGGAAAGTGTGTGAGCAGTAGACTCAATCCCTAGGGTCCAACCAGACATAGACCGTCCTAGAAGCCATTATTCTTGAACTATAATGTACTGGGGCGTACATGCGCAAGGTGTTTTACAATACTGGTCCAATTGCGCACATGTCAAATTGGGACAGCAAATTAAGGCTTGATGAAGAGGTCAAATCCGAAAATATTCATCCTATAGGCAACGCTATAATTTGCAAGGATAATGTAATAGAGAAGATTGTTACATCAGAGGAAGCAGTTGAAGAATTTGGAATTATAAACCATTCAGAATTAGTCACCCTTGATTTGAAGGGGAAAGCAATAGTACCTGGATTTGTTGATGCACATACTCATTTAATCTGGGCTGGAGATCGTTCAAGAGAAGTTTCATGGAGAATGGAAGGACATTCTTACAGCGAAATTGCTTCCATGGGAGGGGGAATAAATTATACAGTAAAAGCAACCAGGGAATCATCAAATAAAGAGTTGAAAATGCTTGGGTTATCAAGGCTGAGGCAAGCACTTAGGCATGGGACTACACACTTAGAAGCAAAATCTGGTTACGGCTTAGACACAGAAACTGAATTGAAATTGTTGGAAGTTGCCCAATCGCTCGAAATTGAAAACAACATTCCTTCATTAACACACACATGGTTGGGGGCACATTCAACACCTCAAGGACTTACTAGGGAGCAATACGTCGAGGAAATATTATCTGAGCAACTCCCTAGTATAACTGAACAAGGAATCGCTCAACAAGCTGATGTATTTTGTGAGGAAGGTTGGTTTACCCTAGACGAAACTGAACAAATTCTGACCCAGGCAAAGAATAGTGGTTTGGACCTGAGAATCCACATTGACGAATTCAAGGATTGTGGTGGAGGCGAGTTGGCTGCAGACTTGAAAGTACGGAGCGCTGACCACGCACATCACACATCTGATTATGGAAGGCAGGCGATGGATTCTGCAGGAGTCAATACAGGATTCCTACCAGGAACTCCATACTCAATGGGAGAGCTATGGCCAGATTTTAATGAAATGGTAGATAACAGGTATCAATTTTCATTTGGAAGTGATTTTAATCCTAATTGTAGAACACTATCGCTTCCATTTATGGGTTCCATAGCAGTACAAAGGTGTGGTCTGGATCCTTTAATCGCGCTATCTGCTGTTACAGTTAATCCTGCAAAAACCTTGGACAGAAATGATGGTTTAGAGCAAGGAGTCATCAAAGAGGGGGCTGTTTGTAACTTGAATATACTGAATTCCGAATTTTGGCAGGCATGGGCCCTACAACCAGGGATCTCACCAATAGAAACAACAATTTTGGAAGGCAACATTATCCAGCACCAACAATGAAATATAATGATTGCTTAAATGATAAACTCTTTAAAATTCAACAGTGATAACATGGAACAACATGAAGGGATTTTGGAAACTGCGATAGTTTCTGCTAGGAAAGGAAGAGATGCTAGATTATTGAGAGTTCTTGAAACGAGGCAAAAATTCAAACTCCGTCAAGAGGGTTGTATGTCAGCATGGATCTCTCCGTCAGAGGATAAACAACCAATTTATTTGGTTCAAACTTTGTACGACTCTAAAAAATCATGGAAAAAAATTAGTGATGATTTAGAAAATAAACTAGGAGCTAACGAAGACCCTCTAGAACACCTTCTAGCAGGACCACCCTTGGTTGGTCTGTTCAATTCTGCATATACTGTAACAAAATGTGAGGAAAATGGAAAGATGGTTAGTCGCATAACTATGATTATGCGACAAAAACAATAATTCGAGACTAAATTATATCCTTCGAATCAATATAATTAGTGCGCAGTGCATTGTTTTGACGAGATACCCTGGAAGCCTTATTGAAAATAATTGTAAGTTTTGAGCTTCAAGTATAGACTATTTGGGTGATTTTTACGTTTTCTTTGCGAAATCGTGAATCTTAATTAAAAATTTCAAGAATAATTATTAGAGAAGTTGTAAACGAAATAATATGACTCAATATAGTGGGTTCTGCTTGAAATGCAAAACGATGGGACCTATCAAAGATGGGAAGAAGATTCTTATGAAAAATGGAAGGACTAGAATGGCTGGTTTTTGCTCACAACCTGGATGTTCTGGAAAAATTTCCAAGATCATATCTTGACATCAAAAGCCCGAACCGATGCCGTCATATACCAATCTAAAGTCGGTAGATTTGCGAGGGCTCGTGGTCTAGGGGTTATGACGTCGCCTTGACATGGCGAAGATCGCCAGTTCAATTCTGGCCGAGCCCACTCCTAAACACAATTTTCTTCGATTCAGATAAAACAATGATAATTTTTAATTGCTTACTAAAAAATGTAATTGTGAATAATCATGATTGCTGCCAATTACCAATTTGCGAGTGATAATTAAGATTCAAATTGACAATTATGATAAATTATTAATCCTTATTGATTTAACCATTTATGTCAAATCATAAGTCTTCTGATTCCGGAAGATTCTCAACGTTAATTGTTGATACTGGTTCATCATCATAGTCATCTATACTGAACGTGCTAGACCCGCCCTTCCATTCAGTGATTTCATCAGATTCATCAAAAGTCTCCTCTGGAATTTCAGCATTTCCGGTCATTGAATACACAGAAGGATCTAAAATCATTTTCTTGGGAAGAGGTTGATTTCGTAATGGAGCATCTCTATGTTCCATTGCCACCTGAGAGTGAAATAATCCGCATTCTGGACATCTAGGAAATCCTGATTTCTCAATACAACCACAGTCCGGGCAACTTACTACAGAATTGTAGTATTCCCCGATATTTTTCAATCAATCACCTGCACTTGATCAATCATCATCAGGCATAAACAAAGAATCCCATTCAACTTCATATTCTTCGTCATCATCCTCACTTTTTACTATGACTAATGAGTCATCATCTTCATCGAACTCTACAACAACACCAAACCAATCGCCATCTTCAGATTCAACACCTACTCTGGTGCCGATGTCGATGCCTTCCTCATCATCGTCGTAATCATCATCGTCATCGAATTCTTCGTCATCATCATCGTCGTCGAATTCATCATCGTCGTCGAATTCTTCATCATCATCGTCGTCGAATTCTTCATCATCATCGTTGTCTTCCTCTTCGTCATCGTCGGAGTCGAATTCCTCCTCGTCGGTATCATCACCTTCTGAATCTTCTTCATCGCCTTCGTCGGTGGAGTCTGTAGCCAACTCCTCTTGAGCGTCTTCATGGTCTTTTTCCGCCTCCTTCATAGCCTTGTACCTAGCTCTCCAGCCTGGGACGAGCATAAACTGGAAAATTGCGCCAACGGTTATTCCGACTAACGACAGGACCATGCCCAAGGTAGCATCCCAATACCAACCCTTAGGCATCGACGATGCACCATCTTCACCAGCCAGAGGGGTTAGAGAATTAGAACACTTATCTTCTTGAATGTCTTTTTCACATTCATAAATATCACCTTCTTGGACTACTTCGCCAGAAGACGTAAAGTCGAATCCTTGAGATTTTTCTGTTGAAAATTCGACTAATCCACCAGAACCATCCACTGGACCAACAAGAGCATTGACTAATATCAATGTAATTATCAAACCAAAGAACCCATAGATAATCACATACGCATTATCATGGAATGATTTCTTCATCATTATCATCTGTAGCGGAGAAGGGAATTTGTTGAAATTTTCTTCTTCTTCAGGCTCTTCATCTATCTCATCTTCAACTTCCTCTACAAGAGAAATGAATTCTATGAGGTCAACATTGCCATCACCGTCTTCATCGAGCTGATCAAAAATCTCTGCAAATGCTCCTTCTGAGACCTCTTTTCCTAACATGCCAGAAACGGCTTCCTGAATTTCTAGCATTGAAAGTGTGCCATTTCCATCAGCATCTAATTCAGTAAATGCTCTTGAAATATCTATTTCATTTTCGTCAAAATATACAACAAGATGCTTAATCAAATTCTTTGATATTATGTCGCCTTCCTGATAGTCATCAATTTCATCAGCAACTGAATCCTCTTTCCTAGTTTGTTCATCATCCACTAGCGAGACAAATTCATCTAGGCTAATCTCTCCATCCTTATCTTCGTCTGAATTTTCGAATAAATCAACAAAGGCATCATTGGAGATGTTTGCTCCAAGAATATCTTGTAATTTTGTCAAAATTTCCATGTACGATATTGAGCCACTTCCGTCAGAGTCTAATTGATTGAATAATTCTGACATGTCAGTATCATTCTCTTCCATGTAAGCTACGATGCTTGTTGAAAGGTTAGAATCAATTAAGTCCCTTCCAACTTCTTCTTCTGATTCGTTCTCAAAATCCTCATCCTCAATTTCTTCGGTTTCTTCGACATTGTCATCTTCTTCGGACTCTCCGTCTTCTTCCACTTCCTCTGATGCTTCATCTTCATCGTCGGAGTCAGTGTCTTCTACGGTTACGTCTTCCTCTTCAACAGAAGAAGAATCAGACTCCTCGGTTACTGCCCCCACTTCTCCAGAGATGGTTGCTTCAAGTTCTGCTAGATCGATTGTCCCATTTCCATCCTCGTCAATTGCTTCTACCAATTTGTCAACTTGGCTGGGCGGTAAATCAGCCAAATTAAGACCAAGTAAACCTTCTTTTAACTCGGAACTTGAAATTTCTCCGTCACCATTGACATCAAATTTGCTAAACAGAGTTTTTACTCCAATTCCAGTGGTAGCGACCCACTTCCTGAGTACATCTAATACATCATCTGCTACGAAAACAACGCCACAACTAGGGCAAGAACGAGAGTCTACTGGAACTAAAGAGCCACATGCACCACATTCCCCAAGTTCTTGGTCTGATGAGCCTGAAAACTTAACACCACACTCAGGACATTGAGTTGAATCCGCAGGAATTACTGCACGACATGCACCACACTCTGCCATCGGAACTTCCGTGTTTTCGTCGTCTGTCATTATTACACCTAACATGTGCAAAACCTCCGATGATATAATTATTCATGGCTGATTAGTGTGGAATAAGGGAATTTTCTATGCCAAGCGTGAATGGGATTGAATTTGAGTATTCAACACTGAGAAGTGTTGATTATGAAAACCGAAATTCACTCTACGAAGTGCTTGATTCTTTAGCATCAAAAGGAGAAAATTCAATTGCCTTGATCTCTAGAAGACCTCAAAAAGAAGTAATCAGATATCTTGACATAACTAAATCAGATGTGAGATGGCTAACTGAGCTCGAGGTTGAAGGCTCCATTAACCCTCAATTAGAAAAAGTAAGCAACTTCATTGAAAATAAGATGAAATTTGGAAAAGGAATTATCGTCGTAGAGGGGCTTGAATGGATGAAAGAAATGCAAGGGGAAGATTCTTTACTTGTTATGGCTAGAAGATTAAATGATCAAATAATCGGTAAAGAGTGGGTAATTTTGTTTTTGTATAATCATCTTGCATTCTCAAGTCAATGGAGTGCTAGATTCAAGCGAGAAGCCCCTTTGTTAATAATCGCCAATCAAGAATCAGATGAAACCGCGCAAGAAGTTGACGATGCTGTTTCCCATGAAGAGTTAGATGAAACTGTCGAAATTCTCCCCGATGGTTCACCAAGGCTGACCCTTCTTACAAAATTACCAGAATCAACCTTTTCTATCCAGTTATTGAGAAGAAGGATATTGCAGTGGAGAAAAATGGGTCTTGAGGTTAGTGAATTAGAACCTGCTTTGTATAAGCAGCCTAATGAGGCATATGCCATCTACAAAAAAGTAGAAGAAAAGGTTCGCAAAGTCACAGAAATCGAGAGATTGATCGATGCACCAGGAAATAACTTTGATTCAACCAAGCGCTCTGTGTACAGATTCCAGTTGAGACAATTAACCAGTTTAGATAAAATCGAAAAAGAGATTGTTGAGTCTTTAAAATATGATTAAAGCATTCCACACTCAGCCTCTATTTTGCTTATCCAAGAACAATCATGAATTGAATTTGCGATTGAAATCAAATCATCACTTGTACTTCTGTCTCCTGTCAAAGGTTGACAAGTGTTCGCAATTAATCTTCGTAATGATTCTACGTAAGGAGATGACTTGTTTTCGTTTAATTCCAACGCTTGAGCAGCAATCAATGACTCACAAGCCAATACCTCAGAAAATCTCTTAATTGTATCTAGAAGGTTAAAGCAAGCTGTTGCCCCCATTGATACATGATCTTCCTGACCAGCAGAGGTTGTAGTTGAGAATGCGGCCCTAGGATTTGCATGCCCCCTCATCTCCGCTAACGACGCTCCAGCAACATATTGAACGATCATTAAACCAGACTCCAATCCAGAATTTTCTGCCAAAAATGCTGGCAATCCCGACCTAGCAGGATCTAAAATTTGGTCCATTCTTCGCTCACTAATACTAGCTATCTCAAACAATGCTAGAGCCATGTTATCTGCAGTAAGAGCTAAAATTTCTCCATGGAAATTACCCTGTGAAATAACATCATATTCTCCAGTTTTTGAAAGACTTGGGAAAATTAAAGGATTGTCAGTGACACTGTTTAATTCAATAGTTACTTTATTTTGAAGTGCTATATACTGTTCATAAACCGCCCCGTGTACTTGTGGCGTACATCTAAAAGAATAGGCATCTTGAACTCTATCACAATCTAAATGCGAATTTAAAATATCAGAATTAGCCATAATTTTTCTAACCCTCTTAGAGATTTCGATTTGCCCAACATGCGGTCTAGCATCATGAATCCTTTCATCGAATGGAGTAAGAGTACATTCCCTAGCGTCAAGGCTTGCCCCAAAAATAACATCTGCCATTTTCAACATCCCTCTTAATCGCCAATCAGCCTCGCATAGCATAGCAAGCATTTGGCTGGTACCATTAATCAGTGACAAACCGTCCTTTGCTCCGAGCCTAATCGGAATTAAACCATTATCTTGCAAAACTCCCTTGGAAGGTACTCGACCTCCATCTGACATTACATAACCTTCTCCGATTAAAGTTAGAGCCAGGTGAGACAAGGGAGCTAAATCTCCGCTGGCCCCGAGAGATCCAATCCTAGGAATTGCTGGAATTATATCTAAATTCAATAGATCTACAATTTGTTGAACTGCACCGAGGCTAACCCCAGAATTACCCTTAGCTAGGGAATTTGCCCTAACGCACATCATAGCACGGACTTGTTCTTTTTGCATCAATTCTCCGACAGCAGTAGCGTGTGAGCGAATTAAATTTAGTTGAAGTGTTTCAAGATCTTCCTTTGAGATTTTTTCTTTTACTAATGCTCCAAATCCAGTATTTATTCCATAAACCACTTTATCTGATTCTAAGATATTGTCAACTACTTTTCTTGCTTTGTTAATTTTGATTTGTGCTGATTTACTGATTTCCACCATCGCAAATCCCTTTGAAACAAGTTCAACCTGTAGAGATGAGAGAGTCTCTCCGTCAAGGCTAACAGTCGTATGGTTTGCACCAGTCATGTTGATTGCTCAAAACAAGGACTCGATTAAGTCATCGTCACAATGATTTGGCAGAGTTACCGTCAAACCAGGAGTGGATTGCATGGTTCTCTGAATAGTTTCTTCAGCACCGTCGTTTCTTGCCCATGCTCTTCTGGCTACACCATTATTAACATCCCAAGCAAGCATAGATTGCAATTTCTGTTCAGCATTCTTACTTCCATCTAGAACCATTCCAAAACCCCCGTTCATTACTTCTCCCCAGCCTACACCTCCACCGTTGTGTAAAGAAACCCATGTTGCACCTCTGAACGAATCTCCAACAAAGTTCTGAACAGCCATATCAGCAGTAAACATTGAACCATCACGGATGTTTGCTGTTTCTCTGTAAGGTGAATCGGTTCCACTTACATCATGATGATCCCTTCCCAATATGATAGGAGAAGAGATTATACCGTCTGCGATTGCTTTGTTCATTGCTCGCGCAATTTCTACTCTCCCATATGCATCCGCATACAATATTCTTGCCTGGGAGCCAACAACTAATTCTGAATCTTGCGCACTCTCTATCCAACGAATGTTATCCTTGAGTTGTTGTTGGATTGTATCAGGAGCATCTTTTGCCATTTCCTTCAACACTCTTGCGGCAATTTCGTCAGTTTTGGCAAGGTCTTCAGGATTGCCTGAAGAGCAAACCCACCTATACGGTCCAAATCCATAATCAAAACACATAGGACCCATAATGTCCTCTACATATGAGGGGTAGATGAACGAACCATCTGGATTCAATATATCTGCACCTGCCCTTGACGCTTCTAGTAAAAATGCATTACCATAATCCCAGAAATACATTCCTTTTTTGCACATATTTGCGATATATTGTGCATGTTCACGTAGTGTTCTCTGTACCTCAACCTGGAATTTTTCAGGCTCTTCGGAAAGCATTCTTGCGTTCTCTTCGTAGGAAAATCCAGTAGCGTAATAACCTCCACCAAAGGGATTGTGAAGGCTTGTCTGGTCAGAACCAAGATCGATTGATATTCCTCGTTGATCCAGTACTCTCCAAACATCTACGATATTTCCAACATATCCTATCGATACTGCTTCTTTCCTATCCCTAGCCTCAACCAATCTGTCGATAGCTTTGTCCAGGTCTTCATGAACTTCACTCAGCCAACCTTGTTCATGTCGCTTGTATGCTGCGTGTCCGTTTATTTCCGCAATTAGACAAGCGGCACCTGCAATTACAGCTGCCTTTGCTTGTGCACCAGACATACCTCCACATCCAGAAGTAACGAATGTAATTCCCCCAAGGTCTGAGTCACCATCTATTCCCAAGTGCATTCTTGCTGCATTAAGTATAGTGATTGTAGTTCCATGTACTATTCCCTGAGGACCAATGTACATGTAAGACCCTGCAGTCATCTGACCATATTGTGTTACCCCTAATGCATTCATCTTCTCGTAATTGTCTGGCGTTGAGTGGTTTGGAATCATCATTCCATTTGTCACAACAACCCTAGGAGAATTTTGATTGGAAGGAAATAAACCCAATGGATGACCAGAATAGATTACTAAGGTTTGATTTTCATCCATTTCACATAGATACTTCATCACCAAACGATATTGAGCCCAATTCTGAAACACAGCACCATTGCCACCGTATGTTATCAATTCATGTGGGAATTGGGCGACCCGCTTATCTAGATTATTTTGAATCATCAACATAATAGCAGCTGCTTGTTCTGTTTTTGCGGGATATTGATCGATTGGGTACGCTTTCATTTCATATTCAGTTGGTCTATATCTATGCATGAAAATCCTGCCATACTCTTCCAGTTCATTCAAGAACTCTTTTGCTAGTAAATGATGATGAGACTTAGGAAAATACCTGAGAGCATTTCTAATCGCTAACTTTTTTTCTATAGTAGTCAGAATTTGCTTCCTTGCAGGTGCATGGTCTACAGATTCGTCTAAAGGAAGCTCTGGTGGTAAATGTTCAGGTATGCCTTTAAGGAGGGCTAGCAACGAATTTTTACCATCTGCCATGGTTGAACCAACGGAAATTACTCTTTGAGTATTTGTGAGTGGAAATCCATAACGACTAATGATTCAAATATACATTCAACCTCCGATTAATGAATCAAATGGAAGAAACGCCAGTTAAGTCAGAAATCGATGCAGAATTGCTCGATGAAATCTCTAAAGAAGAGGTCATAGTTGGTAAGTTATTAACCGAAAAAAATAGCATATTTTCCAAACCTGCAACAATTGCATATGCAACATTTGCATTTGCCGTGGTTTTTGTTCTGATGTCAATGATTTTCTCCCCATTTGCTGAGAATATTGATGATAGTGGCACCAAATCAAATTCCAGTATAAGGGTTCCAGTTTGGGAAAGAGGAAGTCTAGATTACGTGACTACTGGCGATAACGGGTATGTTATGGAAGAGGGTACTTACCAACAACTCGAAACTGCGAATGAGTGGAACTCTACTCACGTATTCGTTGATTTTGAACTACCATTGAGTGAAGGAGGAGCTGCACCAAACGGTATGATTTCTCTAGCATATTGGCTACCGGATGTTCCTGAGGGAACTAAAGTACCAATAATTGCTGAAATAGGTCCGTATTTCCAAGAGCCATCAGTCCAAACTCCAACTATTGAAGTACCCGGTTCTTGGCTTGGAGAAATGATAATCGAGCAACATCTCCCTCACGGATACGGTTTTGCTCAAATTTCAGTAACAGGGACTGGTCGTTCTAATCACTGTATGGATCTAATGGGAACTGCTGAACAGTTAGGAGTTGATGCTGCAGTGACATGGCTAGGTGAGCAGAATTGGAGTAATGGCAATGTTGCTTTAATTGGGAAATCATATGATGGTTCTACCCCATGGCAAGCCGCTATGTTTGGTAATGAATATCTTGAAACGATTGTCCCAATCTCAGGCTTAATCGGTGTTAAAGAATTAATGTGGAGAAACGGTTCGGCAGAAGCTAGGGCTCCAATAATGCACAATGGTGTTTATGGATCATATGGTCTAGATGGAGATGAAGAGGATTATCAGAACATCTGTCCAGATTACCTAATCGGACCTGGCACGGGTGTTTCTGCTTACTTATTTGGTAGTGAAGTCGCTGGAGATTATTGGGAAGAGAGGTACTTCTTAGATAGAGTGCTTGAGAACTATGATGGAAGTGTGTACCTAATTCAAGGAATGCATGATTGGAATGTAGATCCTCACATGGCAGTACCAACAATGAATTATCTAATCGATGCTGGAATTGAAGCCAAAGGATTGTTTGGGCAATGGGATCATGATTACCCAGATAGACCAATCCAATTGTTAGACAGAAGTGACCTAGGGGGAAGAGGAGGGGAAGCATTCCCTGAGATGGTGAGATTTGACTGGATGCAAGATTTGCTTGAGTGGTTTGATTATTATTTGAAAGACATTGGAGACCAACCCGGACAATGGATAGAGATTCAATCAAATCAAGGCTCATGGAGATTAGAAGATAGATATCCTCCTAGCGACACAGTAGAACTTGGTCTAGAACTTGGTTCACAATTAACGAATGTTGGAGGTGGCACCACTGTTTGGCCTGATGCAAGTACAGGACCCATCTGGGAATCAGAACCTCTCCAAGAAGATCTGTACATTGCAGGAACCCCAAGGTTACACGTTCAAGTTAGGACCCAAACTTATGGCGGTCAACTGTATGCATTGCTCGAAGAGTGTAGCACATCATGTATTCACATTGGACACGCCATCATGGACCTTAGATACCATGCTGGGGGAGATGAGATTCAATCCTGGGCTCCTATCACTGAAACAATTACTGCAAGAATGGAGTTCATGCCTTTGGATGCTGAAATAAGTGCAAATAACACATTGAAAGTTACATTACTCAGCACGGGTGAGGATTATTTGCCTGCATCAACATCTTCAATTGTTTTCATCGAAGAGGCTGGAAGTTTCCTTCTACTAGATACATTTGACCCTAATTCAGAAAGTAGATTGTATTTCACACCACCAGTTTGCGAACATGAAGTTTGTATTACTTGAGATATGATTTATTGACTGTGGTAGGGCAATCCTTACCCTCCAAAACCATCATTACCGCTTTTGCAATATCAGTCCCAACTCTATCTTGAGCCTCTAATGTTGCTGCTCCTATGTGAGGTGTTCCATGGAAATTTGGGTGTTGTACCAACTTGTTATCCTCGGATATTGGTTCTACTTCGAAAACATCCAATGCTACTGAAGATAAGTTCCCGTTTTCGAGTGCTTCCAAGGCATCATTTTCATTGACAATTCCTCCACGAGCACAGTTAACCAAATGATTGCCGCATACAATTCCATCTGGGCTTTTGCCGGGCATAGATTCAATTCTTTTCTTGTTAACCAAATGGTGGGTTTCTTCAGTCAGGTTACAATGAATCGTTATGTGTGTACACATTGTAAAAAGATCATCAACTGACTTGTGAAGTTGGGTATTATGTTCCTTCGCAATTTTTGGTGGAAGATATGGATCATATGCATGAGTTACCATCCCAAGTGCTCTTGCAACACTGGCAACACCTTGGGCTATTCTTCCAAAACCGATTAGACCCAAATTTTTCCCGGAAAGTTCAGTGCCTTTCATTGATTTTTTTTCCCATTTATACTCTCTAATGCCAACATGTGCTCTTGGAATATGACGAATGCTGGAAAGAAGATGACCTATTGTTAATTCAACAACAGATTGTGTGCTAGCGCGAGGAGCATTTACTACAGGAATCCCTAGACTCCCTGCATGCTCAATATCAATATTGTCCACTCCAACACCTGCTCTACCAATCACTTTAATTCCATTTTTTGATGCTTCGATCACATCTTTTGTCAGTTTGGTTGCACTTCTTACTATAACAGCGTCAAACTCGGCAAGAGCTCCATTGAGTAAATCATCTTCTTCGATGAACTTTCTTGTGACTGAATGCCCAGATGATTCTAATAATTTGGTAGCCTTATCAGACATACCATCTGTGACAGCAATCTTAGCCATAATTTGCCCACGCAAAATCGCTACAATAACATTGGCTAAATTCAATTATCTTTCGTAGGGTTCACAAAGTAAAGGCTTCTGGCTATTACGGG